>Ga0209698_10004003_pt1 | contig 16276 bp, 12 predicted proteins | sample LitLauG_LLR_2012_FD_187203 | JGI IMG/M metagenome (GOLD analysis project Ga0209698, IMG submission 187203) | Freshwater sediment microbial communities from Pennsylvania, USA - Little Laurel Run_MetaG_LLR_2012 (SPAdes) (version 2) | ecosystem: Environmental > Aquatic > Freshwater > Creek >...
GTCCAGGTGTAAGGACGTTGTTCGTCGGAAAGCAAATCCCAGACTGCGGTCGAGTCGGCGTTCCAGCTTCCGTCTCCGTTCACGGACGAATTGTAGAGCTCGTACAGAAAGCAGTTGCCGTTGTCGAGTACAAGCACGTGCCTATCGCCGGTACTGGATGATCCGCCTTCAATCGGAGCACTTGCCGGAATCGGCATCGGGCCAGGATCGCTTTCGCCACCGTAGGCCTGAAGGTTCACCGTGACCAGCGACTGGCTTCCGTTCACCACAACGTAGGGAATGCCGTAGGTGGGATCGGTGCCCCAGTCCGGGTGCACGTTCACGGAGCCAACCCAGTTCGTGATGATCGTGCCGGAGTTCGGATCGACCGGGGCGGATGAAATGTCGGTATTCCACGGATTGCTGCTGGTGAACGGTACAAAGCCGTTGAGACTCGCGGTCTGGCCGGTGGACATCCCGTTGCAGGCGAGATTACCGCCGCCGGTTCCTCCGCCATTCCCCCCGCCATTCCCGCCATTCCCACCGTTGGCTGGTTGATTTGAGACGCCTGAGCAGGCGATGAAAGACACGACGACTATCGCGAGGGAAATGAAAAAACCAATCCGGAGGGCCGCACTGGACCTACGCATAGAGACATTGTCGGGGACGCGCGGGCTCTTCGAAAGAGGCCTTTCGGACATGTCCCGATTCGAGGCTTTTCAGCCCGCCTTGGTCCCGGCACGCGAGCGCAAGACAGCCGGCCAGTTGCCGGCGCTACTTCGCCCGCAGTACGGTTTTTGCGGCTCCCATGTTGTCGTATTTGTCGTAGGCTCGCACGACGACTACGTGTTCGCCCGCCGCGTCGTCCTTCTTCGGGGAGTCGAGCGCGACCTTGAAGTCGTAATCTTGCGCCTTCGAGTCGGACAACTGTCCAACGGGTTCTACATATCTCCATTCACCGGCATCCACGGAGAATTCCGTGCGCTTAATGGGGGAAAATCCGTCTTCGGCGCGGAAACGGACGTGGATCTGTCCACCCTCGACCGAAGCAGAGAGATTTTCAATCCGTGGAGGAGTGGTATCCACTTCAAAGCGGCGGCTCTCGCGCGAATCGGTGAGCGCATCACCGGGAGAATGCGAGGGTGCATCCGAAGCGACAACCTTGATCGTATAACCCCCATCGGGGAGCAGGCTGGCATCCAGGGAATAGGCCTTGTCGGTGATATTGTCCTTCAACAGCAGCCAGCGGGACTCTCCGTCGCCTCGATAGTAGACGGCATAGACCAGTTGATCGTCGTTGTCGTCGTGCGCGGTCCACTTCACGCCGATTGCATCGCGGTCATGGGTGCTGGGTATGGGAGACTCGAAGTGGATGCCAGAGGAGCCGCTGAGATCAGTGCCGGGGTTGAGCGAGGTTTTCGGGAGCGGCTGGTAACGCACGCCGATCTGCACGGACACGTCGTCGATCTCGGGCGCCATATTTTTCGGGAGATAGTTCACGGTCACGGAATCGACCGAGGGCTTCGTGCTTCCGTCGTGCAGAACCGCCTTCCATTGCGTGTAGCGAGCCGACGGGACGTTCATCTCGGCACTCTTGCTCAGGTCAAGCTGCTTCCAAGGACTCCAGTTACGGTCAGGGTTGTCGACGTTGCCGCTACGCGCCAGAAGATCGACACTTCCCGATCCACGGAACTCGGCGCGACCCCAGCGCGAAAAAATCTTGGCGTCGAAGACATCACTTTCGTAGGAGCCTTCCTTCTCCGGGCTAGGACCAAGGACGAAGATCTTGCCGAGATTGCTGGTGGCGGCGTAGAGACCGCCGCTCGGAGCTTTGGCAAAACCTGTGACTTGCGAGGCTGCAGCCTTGAGCAGATCAGAATAATCATCGGGTCCGTCGATCGCAAAGACATGCCCGCGATTTCCGGTTCCTGCCAGCAGCCTGTTGTGCGAATCGAAAGCCAGCGAGTAGACGAGGTCCTCGCGCGAAGTCCAGATGCGCAAAGGCGAGCCATCAGATCCAATCCGGTAAACGTCGGAACCGCCGGTCGCGCCTGCTCCGGGAATCGGAAACGTAGTAATCGCCCCAGGAGTGGGAGTCGTGACGATACCAGGGGTCTGGGCGCCCGGCATGGCGCCAGGGTTTTGTCCCATGGTGATCATCATTGAAGGGGTACCAGGTGCTCCTCCCATCCCGGGACGCTTCTCCCCTACACCTGCGGCATAGATATTGCCGTCGCGGTCCAGAGCCAGCGCCGTGATTTCCTTCTTTGGAGCGCTGTAGAGGACGAATCCTTCCCCGGCCGGAGAAATTCGATAGACCAATCCGCTGCCGTCCGTCCCCGCGATCAGGTTTCCCTGGGCATCCAGTGTGAGAACTCGGATGTGGGTTTCGTCACTTTTGAAGAAAAGCGAGTGCTCACCCTTGGGAGTCACCTTGTAGATTTCGCCGCGATCGCCGGTGCCGACGTAGAGATTTCCAGTCTTATCGAGAGCCAGGTCCCAGATGTACTTCGTCCCGGGCGCGAAGTACTCGGACGACGTCCACGAAGAATCGACTGCAGGCTTGGCAGGATCCCTCTGCGCGGTGTCGGCGGGCTTATTTTCTGACTTGGAAGGTTCGCTCTTGTCCCCGGGCTTGTGCTCGATCTTGTACACCTTGCCATCGGGTGCGGTAGCAGCGTAAATTACGCCTCCCGGTGCAACTCGGAGTGCCTGCACCTGGAGTTCCTGCGGCTGAAAGATGATGGTCGACTTGCCATCGGGGGTAATGCGGTATACGCGCGCGGGCGAGCCCGTTGCTGCATAGACGTTTCCCGCGTCGTCGGCTGCGATGGCCCAGATATAGGTCGAGGGCGTGGAGTACAGCAGCTTGAACGATGGCGCCAGCTCCAGGCCACCGGCACTGCGGATGGCCACTCCGCTGGCCGTACCTTTGACCAGTTCCTCGAATTTCGACTGCTCCCAGGCGCGAGTGCCTTCGGCAACGGCGGGACGTGAAACGGTGGTGGCGAAAGTAAGCACGAGAAAACCGAAAAAATAACGTGGGATCCTGAGCGCGATGTGTAATGTCATATCTCGATTGGGAAATCCGGAACCCCGGATTGCGATAGCTTTCTGCAATGCCCGGAAACTTCAGGTTAACACGCAAAAGGCCTGCATGCTGCGGCCGGACTCGAATTCCGAGGGGCAGCTTTAACTCGGCAGGACATTGGTCTCCGCGTTCTCAGCGGCATTTCTCGGCGAGCTCTGCGGTTCCAGTGAAAGCTGGACCGCAGGGAGCGCTGAGGCTTCGCGGAGGACGTGGAGAAAATCTTAGAACACGGCGTGATATCGTAGATTTTCATGCATTCTGCGCGGCAAAAGCTGCTCACCACGCTCGCCCACAAATCCTTTCGACTGGGGGAATTCAAACTCTCCTCTGGGGGGACGAGCGATTACTACATCGACTGCCGCACAACTACGCTCGATGCAAAAGGATCGCGGCTGACCGGGGAAGTCTTCCTGGAAGAAATCCGGAACCGCGGATGGAAGGCCCAGGCCATTGGAGGGCTGACGATGGGCGCGGATCCGATCGTGGTCGCCGTTTCGGTGGTGAGCGGTGAACTCAACGGCTTTCTCGTGCGTAAGGCCGAAAAGCAGCACGGCACAGGACAGCGCATCGAGGGCTTCCGCGAAAAGGGCGCGCGCGTGGTGATCGTGGACGATGTCTGCACCACTGGAGCGTCGACCGTGCAGGCGATCGAGGCGGCGCGTGAATTTGGATTCGAAATCGTCGGCGTGATGTGCCTGGTCGAGCGGGAAGAGGCCCAAGGGCGTCCGCAGGTTGAAAAAGCCGCGGGCCCGGTGCCGTTCGTTTCCATCTTCACGGCCAACGAGGTACGCAAAGAACATGTTGCGCAAACCGACGATACCGAGCCAAGCATCTTCGCGGTAGCGGCGAGCTGCGAGATTTGCGGAAGGCAGGCGGTAACGAGCAATCCCAGAAACCGGTGCGAAGCGCATAAAGTGTCGTAGAGACGTAGCTTGCTACGTCTCTGCCGGCGGCGCCACACAATCGTGGCCAGAGAGAAGTCCAAGCAAGTCTCTACAGAAAATATGATTCAAACTCTCGAATGGACCGACAAGGGCGTGCGCTTCATTGACCAGACGAAGCTGCCGACCGAAGAAGTTTATGTGACCTGCAAGACGCATGAGCAGGTGGCCGACGTCATCCGCAACATGGTGGTGCGCGGGGCGCCGGCGATCGGCGTGGCAGCGGCGATGGGAATCGCGCTTGGCGTGAACAATTCCAAAGCCGAGAGCACGGGCGATCTGAAGCGGGACTTCGATGCCATCTGCGATCTGATCAGCAAGACTCGGCCGACGGCCGTGAATCTCTTTTGGGCCATCCGCCGGATGCAGGAGAAGTTCGAGCGCATCCGCATCCGTCCAATTCCGCAGATCAAGCGCGACCTGATCGAAGAGGCGCAGCGCATGCACGCCGAAGACATCGCGGCCAATCAGGCCATGGGACAGCATGGCGCCACGCTCATGCCGAGCGAGGGAGGAGTGCTCACGCATTGCAATGCGGGCGCGCTGGCCACGGCGGGGTACGGCACAGCGCTGGGTGTAATCCGCGCGGCGGTCGAGCAAGGGAAGAAGATTCATGTATACGCCGACGAGACGCGGCCGTTCCTTCAAGGCTCTCGCCTCACGGCTTGGGAGTTGATGAAAGACGGCATCCCGACCACGGTGATCTCCGACAACATGGCCGGCGCGATGATGATGCAGGGGAAGATTGGAGCGGTCGTTGTGGGCGCGGATCGCATCGCGGCCAATGGCGACGTTGCCAACAAGATCGGCACGTATACGGTTGCGATCCTCGCCAAGGAGCACGGAATTCCGTTCTACGTGGCGGCCCCGATCTCGACAGTGGATCTGGCGTGTCCGAATGGTGCCGGAATTCCCATCGAGCAGCGTGACGGCAAAGAAGTCACGCACATCGCCGGCAAGCAGATGGTGCCGGATGGCGTAGCGGTTGAGAACCCAGCGTTCGATGTGACCCCGGCGAAGTACGTGGCGGCCATCATTACCGAGAGGGGTCTTGCCCGCGCGCCCTACGAAGAATCCTTGCGCCGCCTTGCGCGGCGGGAAGTGGAAGTGCAGAAGTAAAATTGCAGATTTCAGATTGAAGATTTCAGATTGAAGAAGAAAGCCCAACTCGGTTTCAATCTGCAATCTAAAATCTTCAATCTGCAATTGTTTTGTAAACGGTTGTAAACCCCTAAAAACTTTGGTTACCTCCGCTACTTATTTTCCAGATTCGGGTTGAATCAAGCGACAAGTCACACGTGCTAGTCTGAGCCAAGAAGTCCGAACTTTCTGCGCCAAAGTTTTGTCAGGGGGATGTCATGTCGCTACGCAATCGTCTCATTGTGTCGGTAATGCTCTCGTCGCTCGCAGTCCTGGCAGGCTGCAGCGGAGGGACCAGCAATCCAGTGGTTACGCCGCCTCCCAGCGGCAGTTTCAGCAACAGCAATTTAAGCGGAACGTATGTTTTTTCGGTAACTGGAACCGTGAATGATGCTCCAGCCAACGACTTTGTGACCATCATGGGGGCCTTTACCGCGGACGGGAAAGGAAACATCACGGGCGGCGTGATCGACCAGAACGGCACGGCATCCAATAGCCTGATTCTCGGGAACATCACCTCAGGCACTTATAACGTTGGAACGGACGGGCGTCCGACCGGAAGTTCCATGGTACCAACCGGGCTCATAACGCTGCAGACCAGCGCGGGAACTTTCCAGTTTGATTATGTACTCACCTCAAGCGAGCACGGACTCATCACAGAATTTGAGACTTTTGGAAGCGCCAGCGGCACTCTTGATCTACAAAGCAATGTCACGCAAGCCAACATCAATGGACAGTCGTTTGCGTTCAACTTCACCGGCACCTCGGGCATAGGTGCGAGTCTGTGCGGCCTTTCCACCGCTGGTGGTTCGGTGACGCCGTTTGCCACAGTCGGGGCATTCACTCTAGACGCGAACGGGAAAATTAGCACCGGCGTAGAAGACTTCAACAACAACTGCATCTCGAGCGGTTCAACCAACTTGCCGATTAGTGCTGGTTCGGTCACTCTCACTGCTGGAAGCACGTTCGGCACAGCTTCGATTACGGCCGGGACGGGACCCTGCACCGTGGGGTGCACTTTCGACGTCTTCCCTGTGGATGCAACTCACCTTAAGTTTATCGAAGTCGATACCAATGCCGTTCTCGTCGGAGATGCGTTCACGCAAACGTCTTCCATCGCAACCGGCAACAATGTTTTCACCGTAGCAGGCTTTGACCCCCTTGTCCCAGGGGCATTCACTGCCGCCGGTCTCATTGTGACCGATAACTCCGGCAATGTAACCAGTGGCTCGGTTGAAGACATCAACGATGCTGGCCTTGCTTCTCAGGCTACCGGTATCACTGGGTCCTATACGCTTCTGACCGGTGGGCGCTCGCAGCTAACCTTGACGAGCTTCGTTAACGGGAACAACGGAGTTGCGTGCAGCGGTTGCGTGTTTGCGGTCTACCCTTCTAGTGGCGGCCTGCAGATGCTTGAAATCGACGATGGCGGCATGACCAACGGTATTGCTTACCCTCAGAGCGCCACAACCCTCGCGTCAGGAGAGGGTTATGGGATGAATCTTAGTGGTACAACCAGTAGCAGCGCAGAAGATGATCTTGCCGAATTCACGAACAACAATGGCGCTTTCAGCGGGATTATTGACTTCAACGATCAGGGAACGACGAGCTTCAAGAACACGTTCTCAGCGAACTATGCAGCCGACGCGATCGTCTCTGGTCGCGGGACCGTCTCACCCACGAAAAACGGGTATCTTTTGACTACCTACGTCGTGGACAGTTCGACAGCGGTTGCGGTCAGTACCGACCCCAGCTTTGTCGCGCTGGGGGCACTCGTGAAGCAAAACTCCGCTGCGAAATCGAATGTGGTAGCGAATCATCTGACTGTATTAAGCGTGAGGGCGCCAGTTCGGACGAAGTCGGCCACGAAGAAGGCTCCACCAACTCGCTCGAAATAGAAAAACAAACGGGGCGCGGCGAGAGAACTCGTCCGCGCCCTTCGTGTTTCTGATTGGCCCCTGGTCGTTAGACATTGGGCGTTGGCCAAGCCGACGAAGCACCGGATTGGTCAATGCAAGAAGACCTTCAGCTATTGAACTGCGACCTGACGCTCTGACTCAGCCATTCGCTTCGGCTTCGCGCTCCGCGAAACCACCCAGGCCGCCACCCGGTAGAACAGCAACATTCCCAAAACGAACGCGTATTCCAAGGGCTTCTTCACGTCTGCTTTCACCAGCCAGATGTAGTGGATCACTCCCGCGGCGGCGCTGAAATAGATCAGGCGGTGCAGCATCTGCCAGCGTTTGCCCAGTTTGCGGATCGACCACTTCGTCGACGTCAGCGCCAGAGGGATCATCAGGGCGAACGCGGTCATACCCGCGGTGATGAATCTGCGCTTCGCGATGTCGTGCAGCATCTCGTGCACGTCGAAGAACTTGTCGAGCCAGACGTACGTCGTCAGATGCAGACTACCGTAGAAGAAAGCGAAAAGGCCGAGCATGCGGCGGAAGCTGATCAGCCAATACTGGTGCGTCAGCTTACGGAGGGGCGTGATGGAAAGGGTGACGAGAAGAAAGATCAGAGTCCAGTCGCCAGTCGAGTGGGTGATGAACTCGATCGGATTGACGCCGAGCTGCGCGTGCAAGGCGCGCCACGCCAGCCTGCCCAGAGGCACGAGGCAGGCGACGAAGACGACGGGTTTAAAGTAGCGATGCATTGTATGTCAGGGGCTAGGGAACAGGGGCTAGGGGTCGGTCGGACGGCTTATCTGTCTCGCCTTAGGGCCGCCCCTGGCCCCTGATCCCTGTTTAGAATTCTTTTTTCAGATCCATCCCGCTGTACAGACTCGCCACCTGATCGCCATAGCCGTTGAACATCAGAGTGGGGCGCTTGAGGAACTCGCCGAGCCGCCGTTCTTTGGCCTGGCTCCAGCGCGGATGATCTACGTTTGGATTCACGTTGGCGTAGAAGCCATACTCCCTTGGAGCCGAAATGTTCCAGCTATTCAGCGGCTGTTTGTCGGTGAAGCGAATATGTACGATCGCTTTCGCACTCTTGAATCCATATTTCCACGGCAAGACGATGCGCAGTGGCGCGCCATCCTGATTGGGAAGTTCTTCGCCGTACATGCCGAAGCAAAGCAGCGCCAGAGGGTTCATGGCTTCGTCCATGCGCAGGCCTTCGACGTAGGGCCAGTCGAGCACCTGTCGACGCTGGCCGGGCATCTGCCCCAGGTCGAACACGCTGGTGAACTCGACGTACTTGGCCTTGGTCGTAGGATTCACCCGTTTGATGAGTTCGCTGAGCGAGAAGCCTACCCAGGGAACAACGATTGACCATCCTTCGACGCAACGATGACGGTAAATGCGCTCCTCGGGAGGAGCCATCTTGAGAATGGTATCGAGGTCGAGTTCCTGCTTCTTCTCGACGAGGCCGTCGATCTTGACCTTCCAGGGACGCGTGCGGAAATTCTTCGCCAGTTCCGCAGGCTCGTCCTTTTCGGTGGAGAACTCGTAATAGTTGTTGTAGTGGGTTACGTCTTTGTAGGGAGTGACAGTCTCAGTGGTGCTGAGAGCGCTTTTCTTAACTCCGTCGATTTTGTTCCCAGCCGACACGGTGGTCGAAGGCGAGATGGTTTCCTTCAGTCCCACTCCGATCGCCGCGGCGGCTCCTGCCATTGCCGCCTCGGCAAGAAATTTGCGGCGATTCAGATAGAGGATCTTCGGCGTAATTTCCGAGGACAGTATGTGTCCCGCCTTTTTGATGAGCATAAAGACCCCACTTCTTTGCACGAGCCATCCGCCACAGACGGATTCTGATGCTATATCTATCTGATGCTATATCTAATTGTTCATCAAATGGGACGCGGACGGGAGGAAAAAGTTACAGGCGTTGAGGTGGTCACTAAAGCGGCGGCGAGACGCCCACCGGACAACCGGCAGAGCCTGCCCTGAGCGCAGTCGAAGGGATGCCGGCGCTAACCTAAGACTTCTCGCACTTTGCGGGATAGGTTCTGCAGCGTGAAGGGCTTTTGCAGGAACGCGGTTCCTTTCTCGATAGAGCCATCGCTGACAATCGCGTCTTCGGTATATCCAGACAGATAAAGCACTTTCGTTTCGGGACGCGTTTCGATAAGTTGCTTGACCATTTCGCGTCCGCCCATGCCGGGCATGACGACGTCGGTAATAACCAGGTGGATTTTTCCCTGGTGGCGGGCCGCTGCAGCCATGCCCGCCTCGCCGTTTTCGCCTTCCAATACCTGGTAGCCCTTGGCAGAGAGCGTATCGCGCACCAGCTGGCGGACCGATTCCTCGTCCTCCACCAGCAGTATCGTTTCCGTTCCACCCACGGCTTCAGGGACAGCAACGGAATTTTTCTCCGCCGCTCCTTCCACCAGAGGCAGGTAGATGTGGAAGGTGGTGCCGCGTCCCAATTCGCTCTGTACTACCACGTATCCGCCGCTTTGCTTCACGATTCCATATACGGTGGAAAGGCCTAGCCCGGTTCCTTTGCCTTTTTCCTTGGTGGTGAAGAACGGCTCGAAGATCCGTGACTGCGTCTCGCGATCCATTCCCATGCCCGTGTCGCTGACCAGAAGCGTCACATAGTTACCTGGGCGGATGAATTGCTGGCCGCGACGATGGTTCTCGTCGAGGACAACGTTCTCGGTGCGAAGCGTGAGCTTGCCCCCCACGGGCATAGCATCCTTGGCATTGACCACGAGATTCATGATCACTTGTTCGAGCTGGCCGGCGTCGGCGCGGGTGTGTGCGGCTTCCCGAGAGAGGATCGTCACAAGGTCGATGTTCTCGCCGATCAGCGGACGCAGCAGACGCTCCATGTCTTGCACGATCGCGTTCACGTCGACCACTTTCAGCTCGAGCAACTGCTTTCGGCTGAAGGCCAGCAATTGCCTGGTCAATGTGGTCGCGCGGTCGGCGGCGAGTTGAATGGCGCGGCCTTTCTCAAGCAGCGGGCTGGTGGGATCCACCTGCGCCAGAATCACTTCGGCATAGCCGCTGATTACCATCAACAGGTTGTTGAAGTCGTGGGCCACGCCGCCGGCCAGTCGTCCAACGGCTTCCATCTTCTGCGCCTGCCGGAACTGATCTTCGAGCGCGCGCCGGTCGGTCACGTCCTCCGCAATGGCTTCCAGCACATCAGCCGGCTCGTCGGCGCTGCTGACGGCGCGTCCACTGATGCGAACGGTAATCGCGCCACCGTCTTTGCGTTTCCACTTCACTTCGAATCCGTCGAGCCGGCCGGCCCGTCGGAATTCTTCGATCAGGCGCTCGTGCTCCTCGGGTTGTGCGAACACATCATTTTCAGGATCGAGTAGCAGCACCTCTTCAGGGGATGCATATCCCAACATGGTGATCAGCGCCGGGTTTACGTCGAGGAATCGGCCTTCCAGGCTGGAGCGATAAATCCCGTACACGGAGCTCTGAACCAGCGAACGATAGCGGGCTTCCGAGCGCCGCAAGGCCTGCTCATTGCGCTTGATCTCGACGGCGCTAGCCACCTGGCGGGCGACGAATGTCAGGATCTCCTTGTCCGGTTCACCATAGCGGATGTTTTTCGAGTAGGTCTGCACCACGAGTGCGCCAAATGTATGGTTGTTTACCTTGAGCGGGACACCCATCCAGTCGAGGGATTTCGAACCGTTTCGCGCAACCTCTCCGCGATCCTCCATGGCTTCGAGGACCTCGGGAGTGGCCAGCAGCGGTTCGCCGGTACGGATCAGGTAGTCGGTCAATCCTTTAGTCAGCTTCTTGGTTGGAGGCGGAGAATCCTGCTCGTCCACGAAATACGGGAAGCTGAGCAACTCGGTTGCGTGATCGTAAATCGCGATGTAGAAGTTTCGCGCGTGCATGAGTTCGTCGACGATGCCATGCACTGCGGCAAAGAATTGCTGCAACTCATGCGCGCTGCTGCTCTTCTCCGCCACTCGGTACAGGGCCGAGCTGAGCGCTTCCACGCGCTTGCGATCGGAGATGTCGTGGTATCCGGCGTAGAAACCTACAACCTTGCCGTCGAGCAGAAGAGGAGCGCACGACACGGACACGTCGAGCAACGTACCGTCTTTCTTTCGGCGCTTCGTTTCGAGCGTAATGCGCTCGCCTTTCGCCAGGGACTCCGTCACCCACTTGGACTCGGCCAACCGGTTTGACGGAACCACAAGACTCTCCAGAGGCTGACCGCAAATTTCGGCTTCCACATATCCGAACATGGACACGAAGGTCTGGTTGGCCCAGAGCACCCGATGATTGCTGTCGGCGATGCTCAGCGCGTCCGGAGAAGCCTGAAACATCTGCTCGAAGAATTGTAAGCGGGCATCTGCGTTCACTTGCTGCGGGCGAGGCTCAAAAACCGGAGGCACGGGGCAGGAGGATTCAGAGCAAGATCCGTTCGTCGGGGAGGTCGGCGGTTGGAGAAATGACGGTGAATCCCCGCTTTCCAGGGCTTTTTTGAGCCGTTCGGCACGAATCAAATCAGCACGGCGTGACTGGGTGACACGTTCGCCCATCCCGCGGATTCCCCCTCTGAACTCGCAGTGCAGAAGCATGGTAGAACGCAAGGTACTGACCAGAAAGTTACGGGGGTAATCCCGAAAAAAGCATTCCCGCAGTGGACAGCAGCTAGTTACTTTAGTGGGTTGCGGGGGGAACGGACGCCTGCTCGCCGTGGCACAATGGGCAAACTGATCTCACGCACATAACAAACTGGAAACCTCAGCGAGTGTAGCCCGGTGCGGGGGAAATACTTGGCACGAGGAGATGGGGAATGAGCCGTTTAGGGACGGGGAATGTATGTACATTTTTGCGCGTTACGCTGTGCGCGTTTCTCACGGCTGCGCTGGGAGCTTCTCTGGCCCTCGCCGTCACACCGGGCATCAGCGATAACAGCATATTAATCGGTTCGTGCTCCGCCCTGGATGGGCCGGCGCACTTCCTCGGGCGCCAGACTGTGCTCGGCGCGTCTGCCTACCTCCACATGGTCAACGACGAAGGTGGAGTATTTGGCCGCAAGATCCAACTGCAGGCCTTCGACGACGGCTACGATCCGGAGCGCGCTCCGGCCTGCTTCAAGCGCATGACGAAGGAAGGCGTCTTCGCTCTGGGATTCTTTGTCGGCACTCCGACGGCGAAAGTCTATGTGCCGTTGGCGGAAGAAGAGAAGATCCCTGTGGTGGGACTGTTCACTGGCGCGCAACTGCTCTATGAACCCTTGAAACATGAAATCATCAACGTCCGCGCCTCGTACTACGATGAGACCCGCGAACAAGTCGACAAGCTCTGGGAAGCCAACATCCGCAAGATCGGCGTCATCTATCAGGACGATCCTTTCGGCAAAGCGGTGCTGGATGGAGTAAAGCTGGCCCTGCAGAGACACAATGCTGCTCCGGCGGGGCTTGGCACTTTTACGCGTAACAGTGTCGACATTGCCGCCGGCGTTAAGGAAGTCATGGCGGCGCACCCGCAGGCGGTCATCATCGCTGGACCTTATGCTCCCGCCGCCGCCATCGTGAAACAGGCGCACTCCGACGGTTGGAGACCGCAATTCCTGACTGTGTCTTTCGTCGGTACCGAGGAATTTATCAAAGAGGCTGGACAGGATGCGGAAGGTACGATCATTACTCAGGTGATGCCACCTTACGACCGCATCGATTACTCCACGGTTGCGCTGTATCGACAGTGCTTGACGAAATACTCTCCTGGTGAAGCGCCGACATTTGTCAGCCTGGAAGGTTTCGTGGATGCGATGGTGCTGGTCGAAGGACTGAAGCGGGCCGGGAAAGACCTGACACGGGAAAAATTCATCTTGGCGATCGAATCGATTCACGAGATGAATGCCGGGCTGGGGCCGAAACTGATCCTGAATTACAGCGCATCAGATCACAAGGGCTTCGACAACGTCTATCCCACCATCGTTAAGAGCAGCCAGCCAGTACTGCTGACGGACTGGTCGAGCGTCGGCAAGTAAGAAACTTGTTCGGTTTTTCGATCGGGGAGAGAGCCATGTCAAGCTCTCTCCTCTTTTAAATAAACCCCAAATCGTACAAAACGTTGTGCCACATTTCCTGCAAGTTTGACTGAGCACCCGCCTTGGCTTCCACCTCACGCACATGCATCTTCGTAAGGCACCTCAGCATCGAAACAATTAACCGGATGGTTAATTAGTAAAGAATTGTCAACGGGTCAGGAGGTGACCTTTATGACTGGAAAGCAAAGTCTCAAGAAACTGGCGGGTTCGCTGCTGGCGATAGGGCTGCTGAGCGCAACGCTCGTGGCTGAAACCAGCCCAGCTTCCCGCTACGACAATCAACTTCAGAGCGCGGTGACCCAGAAACTGGCATCAAAAAGTCAGTACAAGGATGTAAAGGCTTCGGTCGAGGATGGCATTGTCACTCTCACCGGAACCGTGGATCTCTACCAGCGTAAACTCGATGCCGGCAAGCTGGCGCGGAAAACTTCGAACTCACAAGGAGTTCGCAATCTGATCACGGTAGCCGGCCCCAACGTCGCTGACGCACAACTCGAGCAGAAGCTGGCGAGGAAGCTGACCTACGTCCGTGAGGGCTATGACAGCACGTTCGACTACTTCGCGCTTGGCGTGAAGGACGGCGTGGTCACGATCGAGGGTCAGGACCGCACCGGTGTTGGCCGCGACGAAGCTCTGGCTGATATCGCGAACGTGCCTGGCGTGAAGGATGTGATCGACAACGTCTCGGTCGAGCCGGTATCGCCTTTCGACGACAGCGTGCGTTTGCGTGCGCTGCGAGCGATCTACGGCGATCCCGTGCTGAGCAAGTACGCCATCGATCCTGCGCGCCCGATCCGCATCATCGTAGCCAACGGACACGTGACGCTGTATGGCTCCGTCAATAATGCGATGGACAAGAACATTGCCGGAATTCGTGCCAACGGAGTCTTCGGTGCGTTCACCGTGGAAAACAAACTGCAGGTGGCCAAGAGCTAAGCCAGCCCGCAGACTGAAGTTAATGTAGCGGTGAAGAGGGCGCGGAGAAAAAGCCGCGCCCTCTTCTTATCGTCTACAGCCAGGCCTCGCCCTTCAACTTGGCCTCAGCCTTCCTCTCGGCAATCCGCTTGTACTCTTCAGCCGTCGTGCCGCGGGCTCGGCGCCACTCGACGTATTGCCGCCAGCTTGTTGCGTAGTCGGAGAGAAGGTTTTCAGGCACTACCTTACACCGCACACCCCCTGGCCGCTCACGACGGGATTTGTCGATCACCTGCTCCGCCGTCGCATCCGCTCCGAGATGAACTACTCTTTTTGTCGGGTGAGGATCAACCAATCCGAAGTTCTTCTTGTTGGAAACTCCAAAAGACGACCAGTCTTCATAGCGGGTGAACGCTCCTACCCACATACCAGCTTGTGGGTGATTCACCACCTCTGCCACAAGGTCCTCCGCGGGCTGAAACCATAGTTCCAGATCGAGGCGAACTTCTCGAATCTGGTAAGCCCCCAACAATTCAAATCCCTCGCGACGGAGGGCGTCTGCCCACCCTTGATATTTCTCAACCGATAGCCATTCGATCCTGGTGGGTTCGAAAGTGATGTCAAGGGGAAGGAGCAGACTCGAGTTGTTCGTCCGGGCAAGCCGCTGATAGAACGCCTCCCGTCCGGGTGAACCCACCGGCTGGCGCGCTGACCGCGTCAGATAAAGCACCAAGCGCCCACGAACATATTCGAAAACCAGCCGTGTAGCCCCGCCCAGCAGCATTCCAACAACGATCAGTCCACTCCACTCCTGGGATGACATGCTCTGCCAGTGGATGCGCTCTGAGCCGAGGGCACGCGCAGAAAGCTCCGACAGCGCCAAAATCGCGATCGTGCCAAGGAACGCCCATAGCGGCATCTGAAACAGGATCCACGCCAGGCCAAGGCCAACGTTGCGCCGATCCTCTCCTTCACGCGACCTTGTTCCCAGCCACCGTCCGCGCTTGTCATAAAGAACCATAATCATGCCCGGATTCTTCATGAGCTTGGCTTTGGCCACCAGACGCGCCATGTAAAGGCTGCGGTAGGCAGTGCAGTATTCGTCGACCTGATTTCGTGGCGCTTTACCCAGCGCCGTCAACGGTTGGCTGGTGCGGGCATCAAAGCAAAATAGCGCGATCTCGCCGGGGCGCATGTACTGCTGCCACGTCGTTCCGATGATGTCCTGCCCGGGCGTGGGGAACCCGCCGGATGCAGGCAGGAGGCGGGAGTCAGTAAACATGCCCTGATTCTAGAGGTGGGCAGCGAACTGCCAACATTACCTCAGTGCCACGGTTTCGGACGATGAGGATGGGCACTTATTTCGGTGGCGTGTGCTCGAAGGGCAGCTTCGTGTAGCGGACTTTCTCCACTTCAATCACGAGCGCGACTCGCCCTTCGGGGCTCCGGAACGGGAACGGCTTGCCGGTGTACTTGTGCGAGATGGCATCCATGTATTTGAAGTTGGAGTCCGGACGGCGCTCCACTACTCGCCCGCGGATCTGAACTTCCTCGTACGGATTGCGGAAGTCCACGATCGACAGCGCCACGCGCGGATCGCGGCTCGTGTTCTTCGCCTTGAGCGAGCCTTCACCGGTGCAGATGATGAGGTACTCACCTTCTCGTCCGATCCAGACTGGCACCGATTGCGGCGAACCGTCAGACATCAGCGTGGAAAGGTGGGCAAAGTTCGAGCGATCGATGAGATTCTTTACTTCGGGCGAGAGCATGATGGACATACCTGCTCCTTGATCCAAATTCACAAACGACACAGGAGATCCGAGTCAGTCTCGGATGCTCCTTGAACCTGGTCGAGCCTGCTCATGAGATGCGGATTGGCGGAATAAGCTTCCCACCATCCTGCAATGTGGATCAATACGCAGTGCCCTCTCTTTTGAACGAGCTCAAAGAATTGTGGCGTCATCCCAAATGGGAAACCTATTTCCGCAGCCGAAACCATCGCATCGCTCTCGCTTCCCAAGATTCCGACGAGTGTGGTGAATTCGTCGACCACTAAGAGGTCTGCAAAGCGGAGAATGCCCGGACGCCACAGGGCGGCAGACGTGCCTTCGAGCTTTGGAACTGAAACGTAGTATCGATCCGTTTCCGCATCGAGTTCCTTGAAATTCGGCTTGTCAGTGATGTGGAACGGACCGGATGTGGCCTCGATGAGCCAATAGAACCGCTC
>Ga0209698_10004004_pt1 | contig 16275 bp, 10 predicted proteins | sample LitLauG_LLR_2012_FD_187203 | JGI IMG/M metagenome (GOLD analysis project Ga0209698, IMG submission 187203) | Freshwater sediment microbial communities from Pennsylvania, USA - Little Laurel Run_MetaG_LLR_2012 (SPAdes) (version 2) | ecosystem: Environmental > Aquatic > Freshwater > Creek >...
ACGTGCCGTCCTTCTGGATGTTGGCATGGGCCCGCTCGTTGATGAAGCGCGATTGCGGATCGTCGCGCGCCTCGCGCGGCCAGGTGCTGAGCAGGTAGTAGTTGATCGCCGGGCGGCAGCTGGCGCAACCCGTCGGACTGCGCCAGTCGAGCGCCGCGAAGACGGCGGCCACCGACAGCAGCCGGCCGCCTGCGCCGTCCGGCGTGCGGATCGCCTGGCGGACCTCGTCGTGGGTCAGGTCGGTGCAGCCGCACAGGGCCTTCTTGGTCGGCGCGACGGAATAGTCGGCGCCGGCGGTGGCCATGAGCAGCTGCTCGACCAGGCCGGTGCAGGAGCCGCAGCTCGCGCTGGCCTTGGTATGGCGCCGCACGTCCTCCAGGGTGAGCAGGCCCTTGGCCCGGATCGTGCCGCAGATCGTCCCCTTGGAGACGCCGTTGCAGCCGCAGACCTCGTCGCCGTCGGCCATGGCCTGGGCGCGGTTCAGGCCCTGATGCCCGGCATCGCCGATATGCGACTCGCCGAACATGAGATGTTCGCGCAGCTCGCCGATCGGCCGGCCCTCGCGCATCAGCGAGAAGTACCAGGCGCCATCGACCGTGTCGCCGTACAGGCAGGCGCCGACCAGCCGGTCCTGGCGCACCACCAGCTTCTTGTAGACCCCGCCGGCCGGGTCGCTCAGGACGATTTCCTCGTCGTCCTCGCCGCCCTGGAAGTCGCCCGCCGAGAACAGGTCGATGCCCGTCACCTTGAGCTTGGTCGACACCTGGCTGCCGGCATAGCGGCGGATGCCATGGCGGGCCAGATGCGAGGCGCAGACCTTGGCCTGCTCGAACAGCGGCGCCACCAGGCCGTAGGCCACGCCGCGATGGTTGGCGCATTCGCCCACGGCATAGATCTTCGGATCGGTGATCGTCTGCAGGGTGTCGTTGACGACCACGCCGCGGTTGCAGTGCAGGCCGGCGCGCCCGGCGAGCCCGGCGTTGGGGCGTATGCCCACCGCCATGACCACGAGCTGGGCCGGCAGCTCCGTGCCATCGGCCAGCCGCACCGCGGCGACCCGCCCGTCGGCGCCGCCCAGCAGCGCCTCGGTGCGCGCGCCGGTGCGAAACCGCAGGCCTCGTTGCTCGAGCGAGCGTTGCAGCATGGTCGCCGCGGTCCCGTCGAGCTGGCGCTCCATGAGGCCGGGCATGAGGTGGACCACGGTCACGTCCATGCCGCGCCGCGACAGTCCGTTGGCCGCTTCCAGACCGAGCAGGCCGCCGCCGATGACCACCGCCTGGCGCTGGCAGGCCGCGGCGCCGATCATGGTCTCGGTGTCCTGGATGTCGCGATAGGCGATCACGCCGGCCAGGTCGGCGCCCGGTACCGGCAGCATGATGGGGTCGGAGCCGGTGGCGAGCAGCAGTCGCTCGTAGCCGGCTTCGCTGCCGTCCGCCGCGCGCACCACGCGCCGTACGCGGTCGAGCTCGATGACCGCCTTGCCCAGGTGCAGCCGGATGCCGTTGGCCTCGTACCAGGAGCGCGGATTGAGGATGATCTGCTCGACCGTCTGCTCGCCCGCGAGGACCGGCGACAGCAGGATGCGGTTGTAGTTCGGGTGCGGCTCGGCGCCAAACACCGTGATCTCGTACAGGTCGGGTGCCAGCCGCAGCAGCTCCTCGAGCGTGCGCACGCCGGCCATGCCATTGCCGACCAGTACCAGTCGGGGTTTTCTCTCGACGGGTTTCATCTTGTCCTGCTCCCTGCCTCGGATCGAATGGCGCGGCCGCCGGGGGCCGGCTTCATGCGACGGCGCCCACGCTGCCGGCCGGCGTCGCCGGGCCCACGGCGGCGCCGATCGGCTGCGCCGGCGCGCCGGGCCGCGCCCTCCCGCCCTTGGCCGCCCAGGTACCGGTCCAGCGCACCTGCATGCGGCGCAGGACCAGCAGCACCGCAAGGCCGAGCAGCGCGACGAACAGGAAGCCCCAGCGAAAGCTGCCCAGATACTGCCGGGACAGCCCCATCGCATTGGGCACCAGCCCGCCGCCCAGTGCCCCGAGCTCGCCGATCATCGCGCTGGCCACCACGGTGGTGGTCGGCCAGCGCAGCGGCACGAGCTGGAACACGGCGCCGTTGCCCGCGCCCAGCGCCGCGAAGCACAGCATCAGCAGCAGGGTGGTCGCGGTCAGCGAGGCGCTGGCCGCGACGGCCAGCGGCAGGCAGACGATGACGATGCCGAGCATCAGCGTCAGGGTGTTGATCCCGCCCCAGCGGTCGGAGATCGCGCCGCCGAAGATGCGCAGGAAGGCGCCCATGAATGCGGCGAGCATCGCCAGCTGGCCGGCCTGCACCTTGCTCACCCCGAACTGGTCGACGTAATAGGTCGGCAGGAAGGAACTCAGGCCGATGAAGCCGCCGAAGGTGATGACGTAGATCAGGCTGAATGCCCAGCCGTCGCGGTCGAACAGGCAGGCCAGTTGCTGGCGCACCGAGGCGTGCCGGTCGGCATCCGGCGGCTCCTGCGCGAAGACGATCATCACCAGCGCCGGGACCGCGACCGCTGCGGCCGTCATGCCGTACACCGCGTGCCAGCCGAAGGCCTGGGCGAGCGGCGGCGCGGCCAGCACCGAGATCGCCGTGCCGACGTTGCCGAAGCCCACCAGCCCCATCGCCAGCCCCTTGTATCGCGCCGGAAACGAGCCCGACCCCAGCGACATCGCGACGCCGAAGCTGGCACCGGAGACGCCCAGCAGCACGCCCATCGCGAGCAGGTCGCCGTAGCTCTCGACGTTCAGCCAGCCGTACAGCATGGCAACAGCGATCAGCGCCATCTCGACCAGCGTGGCGCGCTTGCGCCCGATGTACTGCGCCAGCACGCCCAGCGGAAAGCGCATCAGCGCGCCGGCAATGATCGGGACCGACAGCATCAGCCCCTTCTGCGCCGGGGTCAGGCCGAAGCTCTCGCTGATGAACGGCGCCATGGCGCCGTTCAATACCCAGACGACGAAGGTGAAGGTGAGATAGAAGAAGGACGCGGCCAGGGTCGGTAGGTGACCGGCGCGTGCGAACGAGCGCAGATAGTCCATGCTTGCTCCAGAGACTCGAGACGGGAATCGGGCTTGCCGCGGCCGGCGCGCCATGCGGCTCGACCGCGGCGAGGCGAAGACGGCCGTCGGGCCGGCCGGATGCGAGGCAAGCGGCCGCGGCGTAACCCCGAAGAACACTGCGCGCGCCATTGGGCGCAGGACCGCCCGGGGCAGGGCGGTGATGACGCGTCGTTGCGTCGCCGTAATGCAACGCAACAAGCGTGCCTGGCAGGATTCTTGCGGTGCAATATCCGGGAGCCCGCAATCGTCATGTCGTTGAAACTGCTACGTCCGATGCCCGTTTCGCGCAAGTCCGTCGAGGCCCCGGTGCTACGCACGCTGGTCGTCGGCGAACCCGACGAACTGCGCAATACGCTCAAATCCGACCTGAAACGGGTCGGTGTGCACGTGCTTGGTGCGACGGATTGCCAGCAGATGGTGCAGGAGGCAATCCGCCTCGATCCGGATATCGTCGTCATCCTGGCGCCGCTGGCCGGCCAGCCGTTGTTTGCGGCGACCTCGTTGCTCGAATCGCTGCATCCGGTGGCGATCGCGGTCTTCACCGAAGACGTCCAGGTCGAATCGATGGAGCGCGCCATGGAAAGCGGGATCCACGCGTGGGTCCTGCACGGCTACCGGGCCGACCGGCTGCGTCCCGTGCTGCAGCTCGCCCGGGTGCGCTTTCGCTACGAACAGAAACAGCGCGCCGCGCTGGCCAGCCTGGCCGGCCGCTTCGAGGAGCGCAAGCTGGTCGATCGCGCCAAGGGCATCCTCATGGACACCGGCGGCATGCCCGAGGCGCAGGCCTACCAGGTCCTGCGCTCGGCCGCGATGAATCGCAAGGTCCGCCTGGGCCAGGCGGCCCAGCGCCTGATCGATGCCGCCCATGGCGTCGAGGCGATCAACCTCGCCGGCCAGTTGCGCATGCTCTCGCAGCGCCTGGTCAAGCTGTGCCTGCTCGAGACCTTCGATGTCGAGCCGCAGGCGGCCAGGGCGCTGCGGGCGGTGTCGGTCCGGCGGGCCGAGGACAATCTGGCCGCGCTCGAGGAGCTCCTCGCGACCTTGCCCACGCGGGCGCTGCTGGACGGCGTCCGCGCGGCCTGGCAGGCGCTCGCCGCGGCCCTGGAGCCTGGCCCGGTGGCGTCATCGGACAGCGCGCCCGGTGCACCGCCACCCGCCGGCGCGACGGCGTTCGACCTGGACGCGATCGACGCCGCCGCGCAGCGCCTGCTCGACACGGCCGAACACCTCACCGGCGCGCTCGACGCCGCGAGCGGCGTCGCCGGCTGTGAACTCGTCAACCTGGCCGGGCGCCAGCGCATGCTGGCGCAACGCGTGGTCAAGCGTTCCCTGGCCGGCGTGCGCGGTCCCGACCTGGCGCCGGCCGCCGCGCTGCGCGATGCGCTCCCCGACCGGGCGGACTTCGAAGCCGCGCTCGCGACGCTGCGTGCCGCACCGCTGACCACGGCGGCGGAGCACACCTTGCTCGACGAGGCCATGCGCTCCTGGATCACCCTGCGCGCGCACGCCGACCAGGCGCACCTGCCATCGGCGCAGCGGGTCCTGGCGCGCAGCAGCGAGGAACTGCTCGATCTGTTCGACCGCCTGACCGAGAACTACGAGAAGCGCCTCAAGCTGATGGTCGGTTGAGCGACGCGTCAAGCCGCCGATTCCGCCGGATCGGCTTCCAACCCCAGCCCGTCGCCGTCCTCGTCGGCCAGGAAGCCGCCGCTCTGGTGGGCCCAAAGGCGCGCGTACAGGCCGTTGGCGGCCAGCAGGCTGCGGTGGTCGCCTTCCTCGACGATGCGCCCCGCGTCGAGCACGATGAGCCGGTCCATGGTGGCGATCGTCGACAGGCGGTGGGCGATCGCCACCACCGTCTTGCCCATCATCAGCGCCCCCAGGCTCTCCTTGATCGCCGCCTCGACCTCGGAGTCGAGCGCGCTCGTGGCCTCGTCGAGCAGCAGGATGGGCGCATCCTTGAGCATGACCCGGGCGATGGCGATGCGCTGGCGCTGGCCGCCCGAGAGCTTGACGCCGCGTTCGCCGACCTGCGCGTCGTAGCCGCTGCGCCCCTTGCTGTCCTTCAACGCCGCGATGAACTCGTCGGCGCGCGCGTTGTGCGCCGCGGCCCGCATCCGCGCGTCGGTCGCGTCGGGCCGCCCGTACAGGATGTTGTCGCGCACCGTGCGGTGCAGCAGCGAGGTGTCCTGGGTCACCATGCCGATCTGCGCCCGCAGGCTCTCCTGGGTGACATGGGCGATGTCCTGGCCGTCGATCAGGATGCGCCCGCCCTCGACGTCGTAGTAGCGCAGCAGCAGGTTGACGATGGTCGACTTTCCGGCGCCCGAGCGGCCGACCAGGCCGATCTTTTCTCCGGGCCGCACGTGCAGGTTCAGGCCGTCGATGATCGGCTGCACCGCGCCGTAGCCGAAGCGCACGTTGTCGAACCGGATCTCGCCCTGGCGCACGGCCAGCGGCGCGGCGCCGGGCCGGTCGAGCACCGCACGCCGCCGCGCGATGGTGTTGATGCCGTCCTGCACCGTGCCCATGTTCTCGAACAGCGAAGTCATCTCCCACATGACCCAGTGCGAGATGCCGTTCAGGCGCAGCGCCATGGCCGTCGCCGCGGCCACCGCGCCCACGGTCACCGTCCCGCGCGTCCAGAGCAGCAGCGCCATTCCGGTGGTCGCCGCGATGAGCAGCATGCTCAGGGCGTGGTTGACGGTCTCGAAGCCGCTGATGTAGCGCATCTGCATGTGCACGGTCTGCAGGAACTCCTGCATCGCCGAACGGGCGTAGCCGGCCTCGCGGCGGGCGTGCGAGAAGAGCTTGACCGTGGAGATGTTGGCGTAGGCGTCGGTGATCCGGCCGGTCATCAGCGAGCGCGCGTCGGCCTGCACCCGCGCGACCTTGCCCAGCCGCGGCACGAAGTAGGCCAGCGCGGCGACGTAGAGCAGGACCCAGCCGAGGAAGGGCCCGACCAGCCGGATGTCGAAGCGGCCCACGACGGCGGTCATGGTCAGGAAATAGACGATGACGTAGACCAGGATGTCGGTCAGGACGAACCAGGTGTCGCGCGCGGCCAGCGCGGTCTGCATCACCTTGGCGGCCACCCGTCCGGCGAATTCGTCCTGGAAGAAGCTCATGCTCTGGCCCAGCATCAGCCGGTGGAAGTCCCAGCGCAGGCGCATCGGCATGTTGCCCGACAGTGCCTGGTGCTTGACCAGCGTCTGCAGCGCGATCGCCACCGGGCTGGCCAGCAGCACGGCGCCGAGCAGCAGCAGTTGTCCGCGTTTCTCGTCGAACAGCCGTTCGGCCGGTACCCGGCCCAGCAGATCGACCACGTGCCCCATCATGGCGAACAGGATGGCTTCGAAGGCCGCGATCACCGCGGTGAGCAGCGCCATCGCCGCGATGATGCCGCGCATGCCGCGCGTGCAGAACCAGAGGAACGGCAGGAATTCCCTGGGCGGTACCTGCGGCTCGTCGTCCGGATGGGGCGGGACCAGCGATTCGAACCAGGCAAGCAAGTCGGGCTCCGTCGGGCGTGAGGGTCGGCGCACCCGGTTGCAGGCACCCGGACGCAGGTCGGCGGCGGGTCGCCCCGCGCCGCCGGTTGGGCGCGCGGACCGACAGGCATTTTACTGTCCATGCCGGGCATTGCGCGGCGGCATGGATCCGATCGGGTCTTGCACCTGCGGCCGGTCCGCCGCAATATCCGCCCGGAGGCCGCAAGCCCGGACGACGACGCACGAGGGGAACCGCCCATGATCCGATTTGCCGCATGCAGCGTCTTGTTAGTATCCGTTTTGCTGACGCCATCGGTGCGCGCCGAAGATGAGGGCACGGCGCTGCGCTTCGAGCTGAAAGATGACCAGACGGGGTCGCACCTGCCGCGCCAGGTTGCCCGCGCGAAAGTGCCGCTCAATCGGAGCTACGCCGACCTGACCGACGAGCAGCGCCGCCGGGTCCTGGTCGACTTTCCGCAGCTCGCCGCCGGCGACGAGCCGCCGTTTCCGCAGGGTGGCCTGGGCGCCCTGGTCGAACCCATCTACCGGGCGCAGAAGAAGATCCAGGATTCGGGCATGCTGAAGCTGAATCTGCTGATCGACGCCGAGGGCAGTTTGCAACGCGTCAGCGTCCTCGATTCCCCGTCCGCGCAGACGACGCGCGCAGCCAGCGCCATCGCGCTGGCCGTCAAGTGGAAGCCGGCGCGATGCGGCGACAAGCCTTGCGCAATGGACTTCCCGCTGCGGATCAAGCTCGAACGCAAGCTGTAGGGGCGTGGGCCCGGCGCAACGGCCCGGGCAGGCCCATGGCGGCGCGCAACCATGCGAGCCATGTACCGCGATGCCCGCGGCCCTGGCCCGCGGCGGCTCTACTCCCCCGCCAACTCGGCGTGCAGGTAGCCGGTGTAGGAGAGGATCGAGCCGTTGTTGGTCGAATCGAAGCCGAACGCGGGCTGCGACAGGCTCCAGCGCTGGCGCAGGAACAGCCGGCCCTTGTCGGTGCGCAGGCCGCGCGGCGCATCGCCAGCGCAGTCGTACAGGTTGCCCGCCGCATCGGAGTTGTAGACCGTGGCGCATTCGTGCGCGATGCCGGTGAGCAAGGTGGCTTGGGTCAGGTCGATCGGCAGCAGCGCCAGAGTCGGGTTCGACAGCGATTGGGTTGCCGCATTGGTCGGGTCGGCGAGCGCGGTGGCGATGCCGTTGTAGGTGTTGGAATTGCCCGCGACGAAGTCGCCCTGCGTGCAGTCGGCGGTGTACGCGCCGGTCGTGAAGTCGGCGCAGCCCAGGGCGACGGGATAGGTCGGCCCGATCGGCGAGCCGAAGCCGAAGATCCCGTTGCCGGTGTCATAGCGCACGTAGACCTCGCCGTCGGCAAAGGTCGCCGTCGGGAAACCCGGGATGGTGAGCGTCGCCTGGCCGACCCGGTTCGTGTACACCGTCCCGCCATTCGCGCCGGGCTCCGATTGCACCGTCTCGGTCGCCGCCGTCATGCGGATGGTGAGCGGCACGTGATAGAACGCGACACCGCGGAAACTGCCGTCGGCCATGACGCGCAGCGTGTAGACGATCGGTTTGGCCTGTGCGGCACCGGCTGCCAGCAGGCCAATCGCGCCGGCGGCGAGCGTGACAAGGGCCAGGCTTGCCCGGTGCAGCGCCGGACGGCGCGTGGATACTGTCGACATGGCTGTTTCCTCCATCCGTCCGGTTCAGTCGCTCGAGTCGCCCGGATACATCGAGAAGAATCCGCGGTTCAGGCTGCCATAGCGCGGCCAGTTGCTCGAATAGAAGTCCTGGTACGGCGTATAGAACAGCAGTACGCCCGCGTCGGTCTGCAGCGGATTGGGATCGGCGCAGTTCGCCGGATAGCCGACGCACGAATACACGCTGCCCGAACCGTAGACCGTGCCGGTCAGGCAGGAATTGCCGGCGCAGTACGCGTCGACCCGCGCATCGCCGTTCGTGAAGGCGAGCGGGTAGCCCGGTTCGAAGCCGCCCGCCGATGGCAGGGAACCGAAGCCGATGCCGCCCGAGCAGCGGTCCACGCTGACGAACACCTGCCCCGGCAGGAGCTTGGCCGTGACTTCCTTGCCGTGCTGCCGGATGGCGATCCTGGCATTGCCCTTGGGCAGCCAGAAGAAGACCGGCTGGCCGGTGTTCTGGTAGCCGTTCGGACAACGGCCGCTTGCCACGGGCTGGCCGGTGGACGGGTCGGTCACGACGGCGATGTCCTTCGTGTCGCCGACGAAGGTCAGTGTGACTTCCGCGTTGTGGTAGTACGTGCCGGCGAGCTGGACGTCGGTCACGACTTCGCCGACATACACCTGCGGATCGGCGCGCGCGGCGCCGGCGAGTGCCAGCGCGCCGAGCGCAAGGACCCCGGCGGATTTCCACCCACGTCCGCGACGAGAACTTGGAACCATGTGCACGATGACCCCCTTTTTCTTTTCGCGTTCGCCATTCGGCCGCGGCGCCGCACTCGAGATGGCTGGCGCCGAGGCCACCGCGCGTCGCCCGCAGATATTCGGGCTTGCGCCGGCTGGCGCCGTGCAGGCTTCTCATACCCCTCTTTTGCGCGGATTATTGAATCGTTCCCGGTTGCCACACAAGTGGGAAACCTACCCATCATCTGGTCCGGATCAGGACCCCGTCGCGGCGCGCCGAAGTTGGATCGTCGCGTCTTCTTGGGTCGGGGTGGGTGGACGCCGACGCGATATTGTCCAAGGCAGCTCGCTGACAGGCCGCGAGTTCGTGTGCGTCGCGCGTGATGCAAAGCCCGACGCCGGCCAATCGACTTCGCCGTGCCGCGTCGAAGAAAACAATGGGGCCTGGTTTCCCAGGCCCCGGATACCCAAGTCAGCCCCCGCAGGCGATCTGGGGCCTCAGGATCGCCGCGCGCCGACCTCAGTCAATCGCCGCCGCCGCCACCGCCGGATGATGGCAGGCCGAAGGTCAGCACCTTGTTGCCGGTTCCGCCAAGGCTGATGTACGGGTCCAGGCCGCCATAACCGACGCCGACGAAAATCCGCCCGTTGGACACCGAAACGCCGCCGCCATTGCTACCGCCGGTCGCGTATTGCCACAGGATGTTGCCGTTGGTGACGTCGAAGGCGTAGCACATCCCCGTCGGGTCAAGCGAGCAGCCGAACACGACGCCGCTGATCACCGTCATCGGCGACAGGGCCTTGAAGCCGGTGGGATTGGCCTTTTGCCAAAGCATCACCCCGTCCGAGGCCCGGATGGCCGTCCAGAAGCCCCCGGTGGTGGTCGATCCGTCGATCAGCGTGGCGGTGGCATTGCTCCAGTTCATTTCGGGGCAATAGATCACGCCGCCGTCGGTGGCACATTCGCGTTCGATGCCGCCCAGGGGCGAGGCCGGACCGGTCTTCTGGGCCCAGAAGATGTCGCCCGTGGCTCGGTTCAGGGCGATATAGGCGCCGTCCTTATGGCCGGCCCCGACCACATCGACCGCTTGCCCGCCGACCTCGACGGTGAACAGTTGCGGTCCGGTCGGGAAGTCATAGTCCGGTGCACCGGCCACGGTCGGGCAGTTGACGCCGCAGCCGTAGGCATCCCACGGAATGATCTGCTTGTGCCAGATGATGTGGCCGCTCGCCAGATCGAGGGCCATGATGCCGTCGATGTGATTGTCCGGACTGGTGCAAAGATTGCCGGCATCGCCACCGAGCTCGGCGATGCAAGCCATGGACGCAGGGGGGATCGAATAGTTGTTGCCGATCCCGGCGTAAAGAACGCCACGCCCCTCGTCGATCGACAGGGTGTTGCCCCATACGCCACCACCGCTGTAGCCCGCCGGAACCGTGTAGGTCTTCCACAATTCCTGACCATTGCTGAGGTTGAGCGCGACGATCGAACCGCGGAAGGTGGGTGCGGGTTGGCCCGCGCCCAGCAGGAAGCTGTTGATCTCGGCGGCCACCCCGGCCACGCCGATGTAGATGATGCCCTTGTAGATGATGGGCGACTGGTAGATGCGGGCGGCCTGGTCGGTGTCCACGAGCGTTTTCCAGATCAACTGGCCGGTCGACTGGCTCAGGGCCATCACGTAGGCCGTGGACGGTGCCGTGAGGTCGACCGACCAGCCCGCCACGATGACCATGTTCGAGCATAGAGTCGGAGATGGCCGCAAGATCGCCGTCGCCTGGCCGGTCAGGGCCGAGGCCTTGACCGTCCAGACCGCCTTGCCGGTGCGCAGGTCGATCTTGCTCAGATTGCCTTTGCGGTCCGGTGCATAGACGTAGTTGCCCTGCGTGGTCAGGGTCGGCAGCACGCTGTCGGCCATGGTTCCGGTCGACAGCAGGGCCAGGGTATGGACATTGGCCGCCGTGATCTGTCGCTCGGTGCGCGCGAAGCGGGTGTTGTGGATGTCGTAGCCGGCCATCGGCCAGCCGCCGCCGCAGGCGGTGACATCGGCCGGTGCGTTGCGCGACGGCGCGGGTGGCGTCGGCACCGTCACGCTGACGCACAATCCGCCCTCGAGGAACAGCGGTGGCGTGCAGATGACCGGGGGCGTGATGCAGATCCCGCCGGAAAGTACCTGTGGCGGCACGCACGTCAAGGGCGTGACGCAGACGCCATTTTGCGAAATCTGCGGCGGCGTGCAATTGGTCGGCGTCACGCAGATCCCGTTCTGGATGACCTGCGGCGGCGTGCACGGCGGCGGCGTCACGCAAACGCCGTTCTGCGCGACCTGCGGCGGCGTACAGGTTGGCGGTGGCGTCATGGGGTCCAGAAAGCCCAGGATCCCGACCGGCAGGCTGGTCGACGTCGAGTCCCATCCGGGCTGCGAGTCGGCGTTGATCTCGATCAGGTTGGTGATGGTCCCGCTCAGGCTGATGCTGAGCAGCGGTTCGGCCGCCTTGACGGCAGCCGTGAACGTGAGCGTTGCGAGGCCATTGCGGATCTCCTGGCCGTACGGATTGAAGTTCAGGCCACCGCTGGCCGAGATGTGGCAAAGCTGGCAATGCGAGCCCGGATTGTTCGTCAGCGAGAGGCTGGTCGGATAGATCGCCTGCCATTGACTGACATAGGCCGAGACGGCCGATGCCGGGCCGGCGAGCAGGGACAGCAATCCGATCACGATCAATCTTGCGACCATCTTCATGGGGAACTTCCGAACGTTGCTGACGTGGAAGGACGCTGCGACGGATGGAACGAGCCGTTTGCTCTGATGGACCGGTTCTCGGATCGATATGGGTGGCACCAAGCGGATCGCTCGAGATGGAACGCCCGAGAAGGATGGATCGAGTACGGCTGATAATTCGCCGCGAAATGTATTGCGCGCCCACATCAAGGTCTGTTCGGAACCGAACAAATACGGCAATGAGTTGAGATTAGGTTTTGCTCAGAAAGCCGTCCTCTGGGTCGCCGCGACCGGAAGCAATGTTTTCCATCACCGGTCCACGCTCGATCCCAGCCAAGGCAACGCGTTCCGACAAGAAATGGCCGCACCCGCGCGCATCGGTGAAGTGCAAAAAAAACGGGCATGCCCCCGGAGGGGCATGCCCGTGATGCGGCGCAGCGTGGTGCCTAGGCGTTGCTGACGTTGTCCGCCGAGAACGGCAGCTGGCGCACGCGCTTGCCCGTGGCCGCGAAGATCGCGTTGGCCATCGCCGGTGCGACCAGCGAGGTCGACGGTTCGCCCAGTCCGCCGGGCTTCTCGGTACTGGCCACCCAGTGGGTCTCGATCAGCGGTGCATTGTCCATCCGGACCATCTTGTACTGGCCGAAGTTGTTCTGCACCACGCGGCCCTTCTCGACGTTGATCTCGCCGTACAGCGCCGCGGTCAGGCCGAAGATCACGCCCGACTCGATCTGCTGCGTGGCGATGTTCGGATTGACCAGCCGGCCGGCATCGACCGCCACCGTGACCTTGTGCACGAACGGCATGTTGCCCTTCATCGACAGCTCGACGACCTCGGCCAGGAACGTGTCATAGCCCTCCATGAGCGCGATGCCGCGGAAATGCCCGGCCGGTGCCGGCGTGCCCCAGCCGGCCTTCTCGGCGGCGATCTTCAGCACGTTGGCGAAGCGCGGCTTGTCCTTGAGCAGGGCCATGCGGTACTCGTATGGATCCTTGCCCGCCGCAGCGGCCATCTCGTCGATGAACGACTCGTTGGCGAAGGCGTTCAGGGCGTGGCTCACCGAGCGCCAGTAGCCCACGCGCATCCCGGCGTTGTGCTTGACCAGGTCGTACTTGACCGCCGGAATGGCGTACGGCACGACCGCGGCCTCGGCCATGAAGGGGTCCTGCACGTTGGGCGGCAGGCCGAAGGCCCGCTCGGTGACCGATTGCGAGGTCAGCTTGAAGGTCATGGCCGTGGGCAGGCCGTCGGAGCCGAGCGCGCCGGCCAGCTGGTGCACGGCCATCGGGCGATAGAAGTCGTGCGTCATGTCGTCTTCGCGCGTCCACAGCAGCTTCACCGGCTTGCCTTCCATGGCCTTGGCGATCTGCGCCGCCTGGACCAGGAAGTCGAAGTCGATGCGCCGGCCGAAGCCGCCGCCCAGGAAGGTCGTCTCGAGCGAGATCGACTCGGGCGGGATGCCCAGCGCCTTGGCCACCGCGCCGACCGAGCCGTCCTGGTACTGGATCGGCCCGACCAGGTCCATCTTGCCGTCGTGCCAGTGCGCCGTGAAGTTCATCGGCTCGAGCGGCGAATGCGACAGCATCGGCGAGACGTATTCGGCCTTCACCACCTTGGCCGCCGACTTCATGGCGGCGTCGGTGTCGCCCACCGTCTTCAGGTTCGACGGGATGTCGCCGGCCGCGCCGGCGCGGATGCCGGCCAGCATGCTCTTGTCGTCGATCGCCGCGCCGGCACCCTCGTCCCACTTGATGGACAGCGCATCACGCGCCGTCTTGGCGCGCCACCAGGTGTCGGCCACCACCGCGACGCCGTCGGGAATCTGGATGACGTCGATGACCCCGGGCATCCCCTTGACGGCGGCGGCGTCGTAGCTCTTGACCGTGCCGCCGATCACCGGGCACTGCGCGAGCGAGGCGTAGACCATGCCCGGCATCCGGACGTCGATGCCGAAGACCGCCTTGCCGTTCACCTTGGACGGCGTATCGAGCCGCTTGATCGGCTTGCCGACGATGGTGAACTCGCTCGGATCCTTCAGCGCGACCTTCTCCGGCACCGGCAGCTTCGACGCCGCGGCGGCCAGCTGGCCGTAGGTCGCCTTCTTGCCTCCGGGCCCGGTCACCACGCCGTTCTTGGCCTTGAGCGTCGAGGCGTCGACCTTCCACTGCGCGGCCGCCGCGGCGACCAGCATCTCGCGCACCTGCGCGCCGGCGACGCGCAGCTTCTCCCAGCCGTCGCGCACCGATGTCGAGCCGCCGGTCAGCTGGGCGCCGCCCAGCATGGCGTTGCCGTAGACCTTGGCGTTGGGCGGCGCGATCGCCACGCGGACGTGGCTCAGCTCGACGTTGAGTTCCTCGGCGATCAGCTGCGGCCCCGAGGTGTAGACGCCCTGACCCATCTCCGAACGGGCCGAGATCAGCGTGATGGTGTTGTCGTCGGCGATGTGCACCCAGGCATTGGGCGTGTACATCGTTCCGGCGGCCTGCGCCGACTTCATCGAGCTGTTGAGCGCGACGCCGATCAGCAGGCCGCCGCTGGCGACCGCCGAGGCCTGCAGGAAATCGCGCCGCGAGATCTTGTTCTGGTGGGTATCCATGTGTCGTCTCCTCAGGCCTTGCGCATTTCGGCGGCGGCCGACTTGATGGCCTCCTTGATCCGACCATAGGTGCCGCAGCGGCAGATGTTGCCGCGCATGGCCGATTCGATGTCGGCGTCGGTCGGGTTCTTGTTCGAGGCGAGCAGGGCGGCGGCGCTCATCAGCTGCCCGGACTGGCAGTAACCGCACTGCGGCACGTCGTGGGCGATCCAGGCCTTCTGCAGCGGGTGGCTGTTGTCGGTCGACAGGCTCTCGATCGTCTTGACCTTGCGCCCGGAGACCTCGGAGAGCGCGGTCTGGCAGGAGCGCACGGGAACGCCGTCCAGATGCACCGTGCAGGCGCCGCAGAATTTCTCGCCGCAGCCGAACTTCGTGCCGACCAGCCCGAGTTCGTCACGAATCACCCACAGCAAAGGCGTATCGGGCTCCGCCTTGACCTCGACGGGTTTTCCGTTCACGGTAAATCGCGTTGTCATTTCTTCTTTCTCCTCGGAAGGTTCTTTGCTTGCTCGACGACGTCCACCGGCCGGCCGCACGTTCGACCCGGTGCCGGGATGCGACAGCCTTCGAGTGTAATCCGCAGTGCGCTCGGAAGAAACGAAAAACGCGCGCGTCGTGCGGCTCGAACGCGGCGCGGCGCCGTGCTTCCTGTCGCAGCGCAGCGCGTCGATCTGCAAGACACATGCCAGCGGATTTCGGTCGCGCGTCGTATTCGATGGAACATGTCGAGAGGCAGCATCGATCGCAAGGCCGGCCGCGCGGCCGGCGCTCGCGCCGTTCGCCGGCGCGCGATCGTGTCAATTTGGAACAGCGCGCGGCGCGCCGCTGCGGGCCCGGCGGCCGCACGATACTTGTCGACCGCCGTTTCACGGGATACGCGTCTATACTCCGGCGCCCGAAGGGCAGGCAACAATGCGTCGCACGCGCGGCGACGCGCCGGCCGCCGTCGGCGCGTTCCACCGGCGGCATCGTTCGACATCGGCGTAGGGGGAAACGAATCCATGCGGCAGCACTGGGCGATCTGGTCTTGGATAGGCGCGGGCATGCTGGCCGCCGCGATGGCACAGGGCGCGCGCGCGGCGGACATCGATCGGCTGGTCGGCGCATGCGCCGATTGCCACGGCAAGGGCGGCGCGAGCTCCGAGCACGACATCCCGATCATCGGTGGCTACTCGGCCGATTTCCTGGCCAACAACATCAAGGCCTACCAGAAGAAGGACCGCGACTGTCCCGAGGTGAAGATCCGTGCGGGGAGCCGCAGGGGCACCAAGACCACGATGTGCCAGGTGGTCAAGGACCTCACCGGGGCCGAGATCCGCCAGATCGCCGACTACTTCGCGGCGCAGAAGTTCGTCCGGGCCAAGCAGCCGTTCGACGCCGAACTGGCCAAGAAGGGCAAGAAGGTGCACGACCAGTACTGCGAGAAGTGCCACACCGACGGCGGCACCCACTCCGATGACGAGGCCGGCATGCCGGCCGGGCAATGGATCCCGTACCTCGAGCAGGCCTTCGAGGAATTCACGTCGGGCAAGCGGCCGATCCCGAAGAAGATGAAGGCCAAGCTCGACCAGGTCGACAAGGAAGACCTGCGTGCCCTGGTCCAGTTCTACGCCAGCATCCAGTAGGCCGCCGGCCGTGTTGCATCGCGCCGACCGTCCAGCCTGCAGCGGAACCGGCGCCCGGCTGCGCGCCGGGCAGCGCCGATGAGCCGCGGCGGCGGTCCGCCGACCGGGCGCCGGCGCATCCTTCGCCTCGGCCTGGGCGCGGCGGTCGGCCTGCTGCTGTTCGTCGGCGGCGTCGGTGCCTTCAACACCGCGGTCGATTCCACCAATTCCCTCGAGTTCTGCATCTCCTGCCACGACATGCGGCAGAACTTCGAGGAATACAAGAAGACCGTGCACTACAACAACCGCAGCGGCGTTCGCGCGGTCTGCTCGGACTGCCACGTGCCGAAGAAGGACTGGCTGGCCGAGATGCAGCGCAAGCTCGAGGCGGCCAATGAC
>Ga0209698_10004005_pt1 | contig 16272 bp, 14 predicted proteins | sample LitLauG_LLR_2012_FD_187203 | JGI IMG/M metagenome (GOLD analysis project Ga0209698, IMG submission 187203) | Freshwater sediment microbial communities from Pennsylvania, USA - Little Laurel Run_MetaG_LLR_2012 (SPAdes) (version 2) | ecosystem: Environmental > Aquatic > Freshwater > Creek >...
CATCTGGCGCAACTCCAGGGCCTTGAGCCGCGGGTGGGCAAGATAAAAGGGGATGGCAATGGCGGGCACACCATCCGGAGAGAACCACTCGTCTCCCAAGTAGCAATCCGGCCGCAGAGAGACTCCGCGCGCGGCGGTCTCATCATAGAACTGGGCGATGCGCGGCTCGAGTTCGCTGTGTTCGATGCGCACACCGAGATCGCAAATCCGCAGCGCCAGCAGTTCCTCATCCCGGAGCGCGGCCCAGGCGGGCTCCGGGGTGGCGGCGGCTTCCATACCTCCATCGTAACGTGATGGCTAGCGCCGCGTGTCCAACTCCGCCGCCTGTGCCACAGGAATTTGGGCTGCGCTCAACAACCGCGTCAGCGTGTCGATTTCCTCCGGCTTCGCAACCGGCATGGGGGGACGGGTACGGCAGCTCGGAATGAGACCGCGCAACGCGGAGGCGATTTTGTAGCGCAGATGGAGGCGCGAATAATCGGAATAGATGTATTCGTGCAAGTCGCGAAGGCCGCCTTCCACCCAAATGCGCCGGGCAGTCCGAACATCGTCCTTCCGCCAGGCATGGATGTGAGCGAGCATGGGCTCGAGCGCATAGTTCCACGATCCCGATACGGTGCCGTCGAGAACGTCGTGAGCCAAGAACTCGTGGAAGAGTCCGCCGCCGGCAGCCATGATCGCCACGGGGTGGTCGAGCGACCGCAGAATCTTCCACATTTTTCGCTGCCCTTCGTAGTTGTAGATCATCTTCCAGCCAATGATGTTGGGAACTCGCTGGCAGATCAGGCGCGCGGCTTCACCGGGCACTCCGAGCCCCCACTGCGGGTTGGGTGAGGCAACCGGGTGGGTGAGGATGGGGAGGTTCGCGGCGGCGTCGATGGCGAGGATCTGATCGAGCCAATATTCCGGGTACTTTTCGGCATTCCACATCGCGACGAGATCCACGGCCCCGGCGGGCGGCATCAGGAACAGACCGTCGACGCCGGCGTGTTTCGCGTCGAGGGCACAAGCCACGCAGCCTTCAGTGGTCAGATCGAACACGCCGCCGAAAACCGGCATCTTGCCGCCGGCTTCGCGAACGGCGATTTCCGCAACGCGCCGCTTCTCCTCGCGCGTGAGATAGTAGATCTCGCCGGCCTCGGGATTGGCGATCAGTCCGCCTACCGAGCGGAAGGGCTCCTGAAGGAAATAGTGGATCAGCTCGCGATAGGCGCCTTCATCCACGTTTCCGCTGCGATCAAGGGGCAGCACCATGGCGGTATAAAAACGGCGCGCCAGATCGTTCATAGAGCCTCTCCTCGGCGGGTTTCTGGTATAGTATACGCGTCTTTGAGCGCAGACCTCTCGCCCCAAATCATCATTGCGCGCATGGAACGTCTGCCGGTCACCTCCTGGCACGTGCGGGCGCGGATGATCGTGGGCGCAGCCACGTTTTTCGACGCCTTCGACGTACAGACGATCTCGGTGGTGCTTCCGGTGCTTGTGGGACTGTGGCGCCTGACCCCCGGTGAGGCCGGTCTCCTGATCTCGACCGGATTCCTCGGACAGCTTGTGGGGGCGTTTCTGTTCGGGTGGGCCGGTGAGAAGTTCGGCCGCTTGACCGCCATGACGTACAGCGTGGCGGTTTTGGCATTGATGAGCCTGGCGTGTGCGGCGGCGTGGAATTACCCGTCGCTGTTCGTTTTCCGGAGCATCCAGGGCATTGCCATCGGGGGGGAAGTGCCGGTGGCCGCTACGTACATCAGCGAGTTATCGCCGGCGCACCGCCGCGGGCGATTTTTCCTGCTCTACGAAATGCTCTTCAGCATCGGTCTGACCGCCGCGGGGCTGGTGGGCCTATGGGCGGTGCCGCACATCGGTTGGCAGGCGATGTTCCTGATCGGCGCGCTTCCTGCGTTTCTGGCGGTGGTATTGCGCCGCCTGCTGCCGGAATCGCCACGATGGCTGGTGAGCCAGGGACGCCTGGAGGAAGCTGCCCGTGTAGTCGGGCAAATGGAGGAATACGCGGTCCGGCGCGGCGCGCGATTGGCGCCGGTCAAGCTGCGGGCCGCCGTAGCCCAGCCTGGCCCTACTCGCTGGCAGGAACTTTTCAGCCGCCCGTTCCGCCGCCGCACGTTTACCGTGTGGGCCGTCTGGTTCAGTTGCTACTTCGTAGCCTACGGACTGACCGCATGGATGCCGACGCTATACCGCACGATATTCAAACTGGATCTCGTGCGAGCCTTGCGGTTCGGCTTGGCCACCAATCTGGCGGGCCTGGCGGGAGACCTGCTGGCGGCCTTGGCCATCGACCGCGTGGGGCGGCGCGCCTGGTTCGCCTTGGCGTTCGCGCTGGGATCGTTGCCACTTGGTACGCTCTGGCTTCTCGGCGCACACAGCGCGCAGATCGTAATGCTGTGCGCCTCATTGAGTTACGTGTTCGTGGCGTCGAATTCGCTGGCCTGCTACCTGTATACGCCGGAGATCTACCCCACTCGAATGCGCGCACTGGGCACCAGCGTGGCGACCGCCTGGCTTCGCGCCGGTTCCGCCCTGGGCCCGACGCTGGTGGGCTTCATGCTCACGCGCTTCGCCTTAAGCAGCGTATTTTTGTTGTTTGCGCTGGTCTCGCTGGTGGGGGCGGCAGTGGCCAGTCTATTTGCGATGGAGACCCGCGAGCGCGTGTTGGAAGAAATCTCGCCCTAATTCGGGGACAGTCTACGAAACCCCGAAATTAATTTGGTGATTTCGTAGCCTGTCCCCGAAATAGCGCTGGTATCATAAGCTAGTGTTGCGGCTGTGGCCCCATGTCCTCATCGCGAGCCTGCTCAGCGTGGGCTGCGGCGGGACGGCGAAGCGCGAGAAGACCCACATCACGATCGGGCTGGCGGTGCCGGGAGCGACTTATTTGCCGATCTATCTCGGCTCCGATGCCGGTCTGTTCGCGAAAGAAGGACTCGAAGCCGATCTGGTTGAGTTTCGCGGGGGCTCCGACTTAATTAAGGCGATCGCCGCCGGGTCGGTGGACTTCGGCGTCGTCTCGCTCGCGGAAGTGACCATGGGGATCGATGCCGGCCAGCCCCTGAAGGCGTTCTATGCCGGTTTCAATGTGCCCGACTTCGACTGGTACGCGGTCTCGCCGATCAAGAGCCTGGCCGAGGCCAAGGGAAAACGCTTCGGCATTACTCTGTATGGCTCCTCGAGCGATTACCTCACGAGGTATGTTCTTTCCGTGAACGGAATCGATCCTACCAAGGACGCACAGATCGTGCAGTCCGGTCAGCCTGCCGCGCGCCTGGCAGCCATGCAGGCGGGCCAACTCGATGTGAGCATCTTTTCCGGGCCGGAAAAGCTAATGGCCGCCGAGCGCGGCTATCAGCGCATCTACAGTCAAAGGAACCTGGCGGACGATTACCCCTATCATGTTATTTTTGCGATGCAGCCGTTTCTCTCCCAAAACCCGGACACTGTGAAACGTTTGCTTCGGGCTCACGTGGCGGCCGTCCGCATGGCGAGACAGGATAAGCCGCGCTCGGAAGTTTCTCTGATCCGGCATCTGCATATCGATCCGAAGTATGTCGGTCCGACTTACGACAGCTTCATTCAATACATTTATGAAGACGGCCGCTTGCCCAGCCAGAAGGCACTCGATCTCTTCTTCGACATGGGAGTTCAGGTAGGCCGGTATAAAGAGAGGTGGCCGCTGGCGAAGTACTGGACTCCGATCTACGTTGACACCTACAGTCAATGGAAACCCGCAGCGACATAGACACGACCGCCGCACCGCACATCCGGATCGACGGTGTCACGATCGCCTATGCGAGGCCCAGGGAAAAAGGCGCGTTCGTGGCGGTATCCGAAGCCCGGCTGGATATCGGCCGCGGAACCTTCGTCACCGTGGTGGGGCCCAGCGGCTGCGGCAAAACCAGCCTCCTGCTGGCCGTTGCAGGTCTGGCGCAGCCGGCCAGCGGACGCGTGCTGGTGAACGGTCAAGCGGTCGACGGTCCGGGCCGCGGCCGCGCCATGGTGTTTCAGGATTTCGCGCTGATGCCTTGGCGCACGGCGCTCGAGAACGTTCGCTTTGGCCTGGAACTACAGCGTTGGAGCGGAGAGGATCTCACCGAACGGGCGCGGCGTTACGTCCATCTGGTGGGGCTCGATGGATTCGAGCAGTATTATCCGCACCAGCTTTCGGGCGGGATGCGCCAGCGTGTCGGAATCGCGCGCGCCTTGGCCGTCGATCCGGAGATCCTGCTTCTCGACGAGCCTTTCGGATCGCTCGACGCGCAGACGCGCGAAGAGATGGGAAACGAGCTGCTCGCCATCTGGGAACAGGACCGGAAGACCGCGCTGTTTGTGACCCACAGCATCGACGAAGCCGTCTTCCTGGCGGACCGGGTCGTCGTGATGACCACCAATCCCGGACGCATCGCCGAGATCCTGCCGGTGGATCTGGCGCGTCCCCGCACCATCGACATGCTGGATTCCGAGCCGAGCCTGGAAGTTCGGCGCCGCATCCGGGCGCTGCTCATGGGAGGAACCAAATGCCTCGGCGTGCGCTGATATCGACGCTCTCGGTCCTGGTGTTTCTGGGCGCATGGGAGATTGCGCCCCGGCTGCACCTCATCGACATGGCTTATACCAGCCAGCCGAGCCGGGTTCTGGCTGCCAGCCTCGAGGCCGTTCGCAATGCCGGATTCCTTCACGACCTGTCGGTGAGTTTTTCGGAATTCGCAGTTGGATTCGCGCTGGCCGTAGCCATGGGAGTGCCGCTCGGCCTGCTCCTGGGCGTGTTTCCCGTCATGCGCTATCTGGCGGACCCCGTGGTGATGGCGATTTACTCCACGCCCTACCTGGCGCTGCTCCCGATCCTGGTGGTCTGGCTGGGAATCGGGATGCCATCGAAGATGGCCGCAGTTTTCGTGGGCGGGGTTGTTCCCATCGTGGTCAACACCATGGCCGGAGTGCGCCAAGTGGAGCGCTGCTGGGTATTGGCGGCACAATCGTTTGGCGGCGGAAAGCGCGACGTACTGGTGAAGGTGATCCTGCCGGCCTCGCTCCCGGGTGTGATGATCGGAACGCGCCTGGGATTGAGCCGGGCGGTTTTAGGGATGGTGGTAGCGGAGATGTACGTGTCGCAAGCCGGCATTGGCAGCGAAATCATGCGCTACGGTTCGGCCTTCCGCATCGACTACTTACTCTTCTACGTCCTGGTGATTTCCGGCTTCGGATTCGCGGCCACGCGCAGCCTGCGTGTGCTGGAACAACGATTGTGGACGGCCGACAAATGAAAGCGCTCTGGCTCGGATTACTCTCGTTCGCGACGATTCTCACGCTGTGGGAAGCCGCGGCCCGGCTGGGCGTGATGAACCCCTTCTTCACTTCGCAACCGTCGGCCATCGCCGCCACACTCGGCGAGGAGGCGCGGTCGGGTGAACTGCCGCGCAACATCACCGTCAGCCTGGGCGAATTTGCGGCCGGCTACGGCGCCGCCGTCTTTATCGGCATTTTCCTGGGGGTATTGGCTGGACGTTTTCGCACCTTCGAGTACGCCTTGGATCCGTTCCTCTGGTTTCTGTACTCCGCGCCCCTGGTGGCGCTGTTCCCCATATTCATCATCTGGTTCGGCCTGGGGGCCCGCCCCGTCATCGCCATCGCGTTTTTGCTGTCCGTCACTCCGATCGCCGCGAACACGCTGAGCGGAATCAAAGGGATCAACCCGGCGCTCGTGCGCGCTGCGAAATCCTTCGGGGCGGGGGAGAGCGACCTGCTTTGGAAAGTGATCCTCCCCGCGTCGGTACCCATGGTGATCGCAGGGCTGCGCCTCGGAATCGGACGCGCGCTGACCGGGGTGGTGGTTGGGGAACTCTTCGGCGCCACCGCGGGCCTGGGCTTCAGTATCGCTTACTATGGAGGATTGCTGAAGACCACCAATATGCTGGCATCGCTGGCGGTAATCGCGGTCCTGGGTGTAGTGTGCACGCAGGGACTGAGCGCCGTGGAAGCGCGCCTGGACTCCTGGCGGACGGGCCCGGGGTTATAGATGCCGCTGGTTGTTGCCGTGGACATTGGCGGCACGTTCACCGATTTCCTGGGCTACGATCCGGCGAGCGGTCGACTGCTGAGCGCCAAGGCTCCCAGCACCCCCGGCGAACTGGCGCGCGGCATCCGGGATTGTCTTGAAAAGGCGCACCTGGCCGCGCGCGAGATCGAGACCTTTGTGCACGGCTCTACAGTGGCCATCAACACCGTAGTGGAGCGTAAGGGCGCCAAGACCGCGCTGGTAGTGACGCGCGGCACGCGCGACGTCTATAAAATCGGCCGCGGCAACCGGCCGGAGGCATACAACATTTGGTTTAAACGACCCGAGCCCTTGGTCCCGCGCCGGCTCACGTTCGAGGTGGAGGAGCGCCTCGGCGCAGCCGGCGAACTGCGCGTTCCGTTCGATACGCGGCAGGCAGCGGCGGCCGCAGCCCGGGTGGCGGCCAGTTCGGTAGAAGCCGTGGCGGTGTGCTTTCTTCACTCCTGGAACAATCCGTCGCACGAGCGGCAGATGGGAGACCTGCTGGCGCTGGCGCTGCCGCATGCCTACCGGAGCGTGTCTCACGAAATCCTGCGCGAATACGGCGAGTACGAGCGGACCTCCACCACGGTTCTGAACGCGTATATCGGTCCCACGGTGTGCGCGTACATCGAGGATCTGGAACGGATGCTGGCCGCGCAGGAGTTTACCGGCAACCTGCTCATCATGCAATCGAACGGCGGTGTGATGGCGCCCGCGGCGGCGAAGAAACTTCCGGTGGCGATGCTCGAATCGGGCCCGGTGGGCGGATTCATCGCGGCCGCGCGCGCCGGGGTGCGGTTGGGATATCCGAACGTGATCGCGTTCGATATGGGGGGTACCACCGCCAAGGCCAACCTGGTGCGCGATGGCGAGCCGCAGATGTCGCACGGTTATCACATCGGCGGCTATGCCGAAGGCCATCCCATGATGTTGCCGGTGGTGGATACCGTAGAAGTCGGCTCCGGAGGGGGCAGCATCGCCCGCGTGGATAGCGTCGGATCGCTGCGTGTGGGGCCCGTGAGCGCGGGCGCCATACCGGGTCCGGCGTGCTACGGCACAGGCGGCGTCGAACCTACGGTCACCGACGCCAACCTGATCCTCGGGCGTCTGGACGCGAACCAGTTTCTGGGTGGAGAGATGGGTCTCGACGTCGAAGCGGCGCGCACCGCCATCCGCCGGCGAATCGGCGAGCCTCTGGGGTTATCCGAAATCGAAGCCGCCCTGGCCATCGTCAAGATCGCGGTGATGAACATGTCGCTCGCCGTGCGCCAGGTATCGGTCGAGCGCGGCTACGACCCGCGGGATTTTGTCCTGGTGGCATTCGGCGGGGCCGGGCCCCTGCACGCCGTCGAGGTCGCGCGCTCGCTGCACGTGCCCGCCATCATCGTCCCCAACTTTCCGGGCCAGTTCTCAGCCAGCGGCATGTTGATCGCCGATCTGCGCCACGATTTTGTCCGCACGTACTACCAGCCGCTCGATGGTGCCGATTTCGGCGAACTGCGCCGCATCGCGCGGGAGCTCGCAGCGCAGGGCTACGAACGGCTGGCCGGCTCGCAGATCGACCTGCGCCACTTTTTGGAACTGCGCTACGCCGGCCAGGATTTTTCCCTGACGGTTCCGGTCGATCCCGAACGGCTGGATGGGGAAAGCATCGCCGCCGCTTTCCACCAACTGCACGGGCGCCGGTTCGGCTATCACAATGCCGGCCAGCCGCTGGAAATTGTGAATGCCCGCTTGACCGCGGTAGCGAGGCTGCATCACTCGGCGGGGCGGGCCTCCGGCCAGTCCCGGCCAGGCCAGGCGGCATGTCCCACAAACCGCCTCGTCCACTTCGAAGGGGATCACCCCATCGATTGTCCCGTCTACCAGCGCGATTCGCTGGCGCCCGGCGCCTGCTTGATGGGTCCCGCCATCGTCCAGGAATACGCCAGTACCACGCTGCTGTTCGGAGGCGATCGCGTCGAAGTCGCTTCCACCGGGGAATTAATTCTTCGCCTATGCCCGACATCGTGACCGTGGAAGTCATCCGCAACGTTCTGCCGGCGATCGCCAACGAAATGTCGTTCGTGCTGCAGCGCACTTCGTACAACATGATGATTTACGAGGTGCGCGACTACTGTTGCGGGTTGCTCGACACTTCGGGTCGCCTGCTCTCGCAAAACACGGGCGGCGTGTCGCATTTCGTGGCGGATCTGGGCGTGGTGATTCGCGAGGGCGTGGCGCGCTATGGCATCGACGGTTTCGAGCCCGGCGATGTCCTCATCACCAACCACCAGCGCGTAGGCGGGCAGCACCTGAACAACATCATGGTCTACACGCCCTGCTTTGCGGGCGGCCGTTTGTTCGGCTTTGCCGCGACGCGGGCGCACTGGATGGATGTCGGCGGACTCAGCACTGGCTTCGGCGCCGGCAGTGCCCTCGATCCCTGGATGGAAGGCTTGCAGTTGGATCAGATCAAGCTTTACGCGGGCGGCAAGCTCGATGACACGGTTTGGCGCATCATCCGGGATAACATTCGATATCCCGAATCCTCCATGGGCGATCTGCAATCGCAAACTGCCGCCTGCCGCCTGGCCGAAACACGCCTCGAGGAAATCCTGACACGCTACGGGCGCGACGTGGTCGAACAGGCCATCGAGCGCATCTTCGATCAAACCGAAGCCCGCTGCCGCGCTGCCGTGTCCGAGCTCCCCGACGGAGTTTACGAAGCCGAGTCGCTGTACGGCGGCAGCCCGCTCGACGGCGACCAGCCGGTCGAAATCAAGGTGCGGGTCACCATCGCGGGAAGCGATATGACCATCGACCTGACGCGTTGCTCGCCGCAGCGGCGGGCGCCCATCAATGCCCGCACCCTGGCCGCGCCGCTGATCGCGTACAAGGCTATCACCATGCCCACCGAGCCGGTGAACGAAGGTGCATTCCGCGGGTTGAAAATCGATATCCAGGAAGGCAACTACATGATGGCCCGGCATCCGGCTGCCATGGCCTCGTGGGGCAGAACCCTGCCCAGTGTGGTCGATACCATCCTCCTGGCGCTGGCGCCGATTCTGCTCGACAAGATGCCCGCCGCACATATGGGCGTGCTGGGCGGCCCCGTAGTGTTCTTCGGGAACGACCCGTCCACCGGCCGGCGATTTGTAACCCAGAGCATCGAAGGCGGCGGTTGGGGCGGCCGTCCGTGGGAGGATGGCGAGTCGGCGGCGGTCTCGGTCTGCCAGGGCGACGTGCGCAACGCTCCCATCGAGAAGATGGAATTGCGCTGGCCGATCCTGGTGCATCGCCGCGCGCTGCGGCCCGACTCCGGCGGTCCGGGGCTCTATCGCGGGGGCCTCGGAGTGGAAATCGAGGTGGAAGGCCTCGTCGAGGGATCCTGGACCCTCACCGATATGGGCCGCGGCCGATATCCGCCGTGGGGCGCCGCCGGCGGTAAGCCGGGCGCGCCGTCAGACAATTTGCTGAAACTGCCGGAAGCGGCCGCTTTCCAGCATGTGGACGTGATGCGCCACCAGGTTCCGGCCGGGACGAAAGCGATTGTGGCGACGGCCGGCGGCGGCGGCTGGGGTGACCCTCTGGCACGCGATCCCGAAAAGGTGCGGCAGGATGTGATCGAGGGCTATGTCACGATCGAAGCGGCACGCACTGCTTACGGCGTGGTCCTCGATCCCGAGACCCTGGACATCACCGGATGACGGCTCTGGAGGTCTTGGCCGAATTCGTGCACACGGTCGCCGAGCAACCCGAAGAACGGCTCGGCCGCGTGAAGCTCCACGTTCTGGACACATTTGGCGCGATGCTGGCCGGCGGGGAAAGCGCGCGTTCCACCGAGATCGACGACATTCACCTCTCCTCTTGCACCACGCCCGGATCCGCCATTGTTCCCGCCGCACTCGATTTGGCAGCGCGTGGCGCACTGCGCACCTGGGGTGAATTCTCGACCGCGGTTCTGGCCGGGTACGAGGTACTGATTCGGCTCGGTGTCGCCATCAACGGCCCGGTGGTACTCGGCGAAGGGATCTGGCCCACCTACTTCTCCGCACCGCTGGGAAGCGCGGCGGCAGCCAGCAGGGCTTATGGTCTGAGCGCCGCCGGAACCGCAGGCGCATTGTCCACGGCATTGTCATTCTGCACGGGAACCTCCATGCCCGCGCACCCCGAGAAATCTTCCCGCTGGTTCGTTTTCGAAGCCGCCGTTGGGAACGGTGTATCGGCAGCAAGGGCTGCGCGCGATGGCCAACCCGGCTCAGCCGACTTGTTGGAGCGGTATGGCGCCCGCATCGCCGGTGTGCGCATTTCGAAAACGCGTTTGCTCGCCGGACTCGGCCGCCGTTTCTGGTTCGACGAAACCGGCTTCAAGGCCTACGCCATTGCCAGGCAGGCGCTCGCCGCCGTGGAGGCGGCGCGGGAACTGGCGGCTGCGGAGAGCATCGACCCCAGCGCCATCATGGAAATCCGGGTGGGCGTACCCCTCCCGCAGCTTCGCATCATCGACCGCCCGGAAGCTCCCCAAACCCGCATCGCGTCGATCGCGAGCGTGCAATTTCAAATCGCGCTGGCGCTTCTGGCGCCCGAGCGCCTGCTCGATGTGTGTCGCAGGCCACCGTTCGTGGATGATCGCATCGGCCGCCTCATGGCGAAGGTGACGGCCCGGCACGAGCCCCGGCTCGACCAATATTATCCGGCCGCCTGGCCCGGCCAGGTAGAGATCCGAACCGGCCGCCGGCGCCTCAGGCACACGATCCTATATCCCCGCGGCGACGCCAGAAATCCGTTCCATTGGGAAGACGTGGTCGAGAAATTTCAGCGCCTGGCACAGCCGAAACTGGACCAGCAAGCCGTGAAAGGCCTCATACACGAGGTGCGCCAGCTCGAGCCCCGCGACCCGCTCCCGCCAACCTTATTGCGCCAGTTCCTTGCACACGCCGGGAAGGGCGTTGTTGAATAGCGGGCTCGGCGTCATATTCAGTCCCTCCAGGTTCAGACGCTTGCCCGCGTCCGCGGCATCCCCGCCCTTGCAGGCATCGCTCAGCCGGGTCCGCAGCGTGCCGATCGTCCGCACCCAGTTCACCAGATCGGCCTTCTTCGCCACAGGACCGTGGCCCGGAATCACCGTGTCGAAGTCCATTTGCAGGGCGGCCTGCACGGTCTTCTCCCACTCCTTGATGCTGCCGCCGTTGTTGGTGTCGATGAACGGCGCTCCGCCGTTGACGAACAGATCGCCGGTGTGCAGTACCCGCTCGGCGGGGAAATAGATGACCGCGTCGCCATTGGTATGGCCGCGCCCCAGATGCCGCGCCCGCACTTCCATTCCGCCGAGAAAGACCTCGCTCTCGTCGGCGAAGGTGATCTGCGAGAGCCCCGGCTGTTTCAGCGTCACCAGGTTGGCGCGCGCGTTCTTGTGCATGATGATCTGGGCGTTCTGGATCTTCATGGCTTCGTTGCCGCCGGTGTGGTCGCCATGCTGGTGGGTATTGAGCACATAGCGGACGGGCTTGTCGGTAACGCTCTTGATCTTGTTCATCACACCCGGCGCATCCACCGCGAACTTGTCGTCCACCACGAGCACGCCCTCGTTGGTCGGCATCACCGCCACATTGCCGCTGTTCATGCTCTGGATGACGTACAGGTTCGGGCTGATTTTCGCCATCGTGAGGGCCGCCGGCTGCTGCTGGGCCTGAGACCATGCCAGCCACAAGCCCGCGCATCCCACCGCCATCGCGCCGAAGCGCACGAATAAGTGTCTGGATGCAAACATGTCTATAGACTATATCGCGTCTTGTCTTTTCTTAGTGGAATGGGTATTTCTATCGTTCGCCCACCTCTTACCACGAGCCATGAACCTACCTGACCACGGACTCCGGGTATAATTCTCGGAGTATGCAGCCCGAATGGACGCCGATGAGAAGGCTCAAGAAGGCTCTGGGCAGCGCGCTGCTCGGGGCGCTGTCGCTCGCGGTCCTGTGCCCGGCATCCCGTCCTGCCCGGGCACAGTGGCTCAATTATCCGACCAAGGGGACGCCGCGTACGGCCGAGGGCAAACCCAACCTGACCGCGCCCACTCCGCGAAGGCCGGACGGCAAGCCCGACCTCACCGGCGTCTGGATGGGCGTAACCAAGTATATGATCAACATCGCGGCTGATCTGAAACCGGATGAGGTCCCTTTCCAGCCTTGGGCCGCCGCCGAATTCCAGCGGCGCAGGGACACGGAGAGCAAGGACGACCCCAGTGCGCAATGTCTGCCCCTCAGCGTGCCCCTGAGGCAGACCATTACTTCCCCCTTCAAGGTGATCGACGTTGCGGCCAAAGAAGAAATGGTGATGCTGTACGAAGGCTCCCGCCACCGCGAAATTTTTATGGATGGCCGTCCTCTTCCTAAAGATCCCGAGCCCTCCTGGTATGGCTACGCGGTGGGACGATGGGAAGGCGACGACCTGGTGATCGATTCCATCGGTTTCAATGGCAAGGAATGGCTCGATATCAACGGGCATCCGACAACCGAAGCCTTACACGTGGTCGAGCGGTATCATCGCATCGATTTCGGCCACATGTCGCTCGAAATCACGATTGACGATCCCAAAGCCTACACCAGGCCGTGGAAGGTCAAGGAGTCGCCCCGGTTGCTGCCCGACACGGAACTGCTGGAAGCCGTTTGCGAGAATAACCAGGATCCAGCGCACATGGTGGGCAAATAATGGGGGACAAACTATGAGAACGAGAGCTGTTTTTTCGATGGCGGCCCTGGCTCTGATGGCTGCGGCGCGACTGTTGGCGCATCACTCCTTCGCCGCGGAATTCGACGCAGCCAAGCGTGTGACCTTGAAAGGAACGGTCACCAAGGTGGACTGGCGCAATCCCCATATCTACGTTTACTTAAACGTGAAGGACGAGAACGGCGCTGCTGCCGAGTGGGCTTGCGAAGGCGGTCCTCCGAATGTACTGTTGAGGGAAGGTTGGACCCGCACTTCGGTCAAAGAGGGCGAAGAAGTCACGATTGATGGCGCGGTGGCGAAAGACGGTTCCAAGCGCTGCAACTCCCGCACGGTGATTCTGGCCGATGGCCGGAAAGTATTTGCGGGATCGTCCGAGGACAACGCCGCCGGCCGCGGCGGAAAGCCGTAAGAGAGGCCGCTTCCTGATATTCGTGCCTGCGGCTACGGCGTCGTTTCCCAGATAATTGGCCGGTGGCGGTTCTTCCAATCGTCCACCAGGCTCTGGTAGCGGTCCTCGAGAATCGGACGTTTCAATTTGAGTGTGGGCGTCATCATGCCATTGCCCACGGTCCACGGGCCATCGACAATGGCGATGAAGGCGACGCGTTCGTGCGGGTCCAGTTGGGCATTCACTTCTTCCATCCGGGCCCGCAAAGATTCTTCCAGCGCGCTGCGTTCCTGCGGATCGGCGCAGCGTTTCCGGGCTTCGTCGGAAATCAACGTGACCGCCAATGGACTGGGCAACCCGGCACCCATCAGGCAACACGCCTCCACGGCCGGGTGCGCTACCAGCTTGCTTTCGATCGGAGCGGGCGCGACGTACTTCCCCTTACTGGTTTTGAACTGCTCCTTGATGCGGCCCACGATTTTGAGCTGGCCGTCGGGCGCGATTTCGGCTACGTCGCCCGTGCGGAAGAAGCCATCCGCCATAAAAGACTTGTGCGAGCCCTGCGGATCTTTGTAGTAGCCCAGCATGTTCATGGGGCTCCGCATCTGCAATTCGCCATTCTCGCCCAGCCTCGTTTCGACGCCGCTGATGGCGCACCCGACGTAACCCGGGCGCAAGCTGCCCGGGGCGGGAAGGTGCGTAATCAGGGTCTCGGTCATGCCATAACCTTCCACCAGGTTCAGACCCAGCTTGCGGAACCAGTTGAGGATCTCGACCGGCAGCGGCGCGGCCCCGCAGGCGGCGTGACGCACCGTATCCAGTCCCAGTTGCCGCAGGATCTTCCGCTTGATCAGCCGGTTGACCACGGGGATGCGGAACAGCAGGTCCAGTCTGCGCCGGGGAATTTTTGCGAAAACGTTCTGCTGGAACTTTAGCAAAAGGCGCGGCACGGAAAGAAAAATGCTTGGCTGTGCCCGCTGGAGGTCGGAGATGAAGGTCTCCACGCCTTCACTAAAGAAGATGCGCGAGCCCAGATACAGCGTCGTGGCTTCCACGCCCACGCGCTCGACGATATGCGCGAGCGGCAGGTAGGAGAGGATGCGCTGCTCGGCCGTCAACCCGAGCTGGGCGCCCACAATCTTGGCGTTATAGGTAAACGCGGCGAAGGTGTGCATGACGCCCTTGGGCATTCCCGTGGTGCCGGACGTGTAGATGATGGTAGACAGATCCCCGGCGAGCCGGGTCGGACTGCCGGAAAGGGGAGCCGTGGCCGATACCACAGCGTCCCAATTGAGAGAACTTTCGCCAGAGGCCGCAGGCAAGCAGATGGTGCACACGCCGCCAGGAATGCCGCAGGCCATGTCCTTCTCGTCGGTGGCGCCCAGGAAGCAGGCTTTGGCCTCGCTATGTTCCAGGATCTGCCGTACGGTTTGCGGTTTCAGCGAAGGATAGACGGGCACGGAAACGTGGCCGGCCATCCAGATCGCGAGATCGGCCAAAATCCACCAGGCGCAGTTCTTCGACAGGATGGCGACGCGCGTCCCCGGCTCCCAGTTCTGGGCTTGGAGGTAGGCCGCCACACGGCGCGCTTCATCCATCGCCTGCGCCCAGGTCCAGTCGCGCACCTTTCCCCCGTCGAACGGCTGGGTCAGGAATACGTGCGCCGTGCGCTCGCGTTCCCACCGGTAGATGGATTGGAGGGGGAGGTCGTTATCCGTGACACTATGCATGGGGTCGTTCCCGCCGCAGCGAACCGCTAGGGGACGGTTGAGACTTCTTTACAACTGCCCCTTGCCTTTTATCTTACCCATGGGTAAGATATCAAGTGCGCAGTCCCGCTGTCAATCGGTTTGCGCATCTACTTCATGCCGAAGGACGCAGCCGTCACGCCATCGCACCGCAAGGCCTTCGCCAGCCGCCGTCGGGATCCGGCCACCAAGCGCGAGGCAGTGTTGAAAACCGCTGCACAACTGTTCTTGGAAAAGAGCTACGGGCGGACGTCGCTGAACGACGTGGCCGAGCGCCTCGACATCACCAAGCCCGCGCTCTATCACTACTTCCGCAACAAAGAAGAGATCCTTTTGGAGTGCTATCGTTTAGGCACCGGTCTCATTGAAGAGATTCTCAACGATATCGCTTCGCATTGTGGAACCGGGTTGGAGAAGGTCGAGGCCTTTATCTACTCGTACGCCAATGTCATGACCGTCAATTTCGGAAGGTGCGTGATGCGGCTGGATGAAGGCGACCTGTCGAGCGCCGCGGTGGCCAATGTGCGCACTTATAAGCGGAAGATCGACCGCAGGCTGCGATCCTTTATACAGGAAGGAATCGAGGACGGATCGATCACGCCGTGCGATGCGAAGATCGCCGCCTTTTCCATCGCGGGGGCGGTAAATTGGATCTGCCGGTGGTACGAGCCGGAGGGAGCCCTGACGGCAGAGGAAATCGCGACACAATTCGCGCGGACCCTGACACAAGGGCTCGCGCGCAGGCCTGGTAAGGAGTCAAAGCCATGATCGCTGAACCAGTTTTCGAAAACGCCGGGGCGTCCGTGCCCGGCCAGACATCGCCGGTCCTTATCCGCAAAGCCGCCGTGCTGGGCGCGGGAACCATGGGCTCCCGCATCGCGGCACACCTGGCCAACGCGGGGCTGCCCGTAGTTCTGCTGGACCTTCCCGACCTTGCCCGGCAGGCGCTCGAAGCGCTCAAAAAGAGCAAGCCCGCCGCATTTTACGAGCCGTCCATTGCCTCCCACCTCAGCGTGGGAAACTTCGATGACGATCTCGCGCTGCTCGCCGGCTGCGACTGGGTGATCGAGGCGGTGACCGAGAACTTAGCCATCAAGCAGGCGGTGCTTGAAAAAATCACGCCCCATCTGAAGCCGGACGCCATCCTTACCACCAACACCAGCGGTCTGCCGGTGGCGTCCATCGCGGCGAAATTGCCCGAAAACCTGCGCCGGCGTTGGTTCGGCACGCACTTCTTCAATCCGCCGCGCTACATGCGGCTGGTGGAGATCATCCCGGGGCCGGAGAGCGACCGGGCCGTGGTGAATGCCATCGGGCGCTTCGCCGACCTCCGCCTGGGCAAAGAAGTGGTATTCGCGCGCGATACGCCGAACTTCATCGCCAAC
>Ga0209698_10004006_pt1 | contig 16271 bp, 16 predicted proteins | sample LitLauG_LLR_2012_FD_187203 | JGI IMG/M metagenome (GOLD analysis project Ga0209698, IMG submission 187203) | Freshwater sediment microbial communities from Pennsylvania, USA - Little Laurel Run_MetaG_LLR_2012 (SPAdes) (version 2) | ecosystem: Environmental > Aquatic > Freshwater > Creek >...
CAGCTCTCACGCGCCGCCGAGGAGATGCACCTCCTCGGCTCGGACTAGGCCCTATCCCCACGCCGCTAGCGTGGCGCCGCCGTCGCGACAGATGCGTTCGAAGAGCTCCTCGTCGTACGCGAAGGGTGAGTCCCGGACCGGCCAGTGCACGACGACTTCGTCGATACCCAGCGCGCGGTAGCGTCCGGCCCAGTCCAGGAACGACTCGTACGACGCCATCGGCGATTCATCGCCTTCGAAGTTCAAGAGCACCCGATGCATGCTGTCACGGGCGCGGCCACGAGATTCGAGTTGTGAGTCCAGGGCGCTGATCTGGGATTTCACGGCCGTGAAGGTCGAGGTGCCCACGTCGAGGTTTGGATGGCCGAAGCTGACCCACCCGTCGGCGAGCTCCGCGGCCAGCGCCAGGGATTTGGGACCCAACGCACTCAGGTAGATCGGCGGACGCGGCTCCTGTCGCGGGCCGGGATACTGGCGAGAGTCGACCACCGGGTAGTAGTGGCCGTCAATGGTGGACGCTGTCTCGCGCAACAACCGGTCGAGGGACCGAGAGAACTCGACGAAACGGGCGTGACGCTCGCCGAGCGACCACTTCTCGTGCCCCAGCGTCGTGGCGTCGAACCCCGTGCCGCCCGCGCCGATGCCCACGATGAGTCGTCCGCGTGAGATGTCGTCGAGGGCGATGAGGTCCTTGGCGAGGACGAGGGGGTGTCGAAAGTTGGGCGACGTGACGAGGGGACCGATCCGCAGCCGCGACGTGACGGTTGCGGCGGCGACCAGTGTGGGCACCATGGCGAACCAGGGCGCGTCGCGAAAGCTTCGCCACGACAAATGATCGTAGGTGTAACCCGCGTGCAGTCCCCACTGGTCGGCCCGGGTCCAATTGACGCGAGCGTCCTCCCAGCGCGCGCAGGGCAGGATGACGACGCTGAGTTTCACACCTTGATGCTACGACGCGCCCGCGCGTCGATCGAGGGGCGGGCTAACGCGCCGAGAGGGTCACGAAATCACGCGCGTAGGCCGTCTGGAAGAACCGCGCGGGCGACTGTCGCATCGTGGGGGTGAGGTCGACCCCGTTGCCGGGAGTGGCGAATCCCGTCGGCGTCGACGGGAGGTACGTCGAGAACACCGGCCACAGCGGATTCATGTCGAGCACCATGGCACGCACCGCGCCGGCACGCACGAGGATGCGCGCCAGGTCGACGATATTCATCTCGCCCTCGACGTAGACGAGCGCCCCGCTCGCGGTGACACCCAACGCCGAACGCGGCGTGTCGATCTGGTTGTTGAGCGAGAAGCCCCATCGCGCCACGTCGGTGGTCACCAAGCCCGGCACCGGTGCGCCGTGATCCACGAGCAACGTGAGGTTCTGGCGAACGGCGACGACATTGGCGTTCATGGCGACGTCGCGTCCCCACTGACCCACCGTCATCGAACCGTTCTTGTAGATGACCAGCGATGCGGCGCCGTTGACCAGCGGGGCGACGAGATGGCCTTCGCTCAGGTAGCCACCGTGCGAATCCTTCAACAAGAATCCCCCGTTGAACGCCGCGACCAGGGTCTGCGAGGCGGCGCGCGAGACGGGCGCGGTGTACTTCCAGAACAGACCGCCCGGACTGAGGCTGCCGGAATACAGTCGAGCGCTCAGCAGGTTGGTATCGATCCACGCGACCCCGGCCACCGTCGTCGGGTTGTCGAGGGGGCGGATCGTGGTGGTGAAGATGGCGCTGTGACCCTGCACGGTGCGCCCCGCGGGGCGATAGACGCCTTCGCCCGCGACCGCGGGGGCCACGAACGCGCCGAGGTTGGCGGGGCGTGACAGCGCGGTCAGTTGCACGTGAACGCCCGTCGTGGTGGTGGTCGTGGTCGTGCTCGATGCGCCCGAACTCGCGGCCAGGGACACGCCGACGCCGGCGCTCACCAGCACCGCGGCCAACGTCACACGGACCTTCATCGCAGGTCCTCGGGCACTACGGCGCCGCTCGGGCGGGTGTTCGCGGCCGTGACCGGCCGAGTGGTGCAAGTTAGCGCATTGTTCACCGGTCATTTCTAGTTCGACGCTCTAAGAAGGCATTAAGACTGGTTAGAAGATTCGTTGACAATCGTCGCCCCTCCTCTCGCTGATGCGGCGTGGTGGGTCGTCGCAGATCATCCCGCGTCGCCGGTACCGCGGTCAGGGTCGCTTTACGTTTTTATCCACTGACGCAATTTTTTATGCGCCGTACGAGGCGTCGTCGCGGCCTCGCCGGTGGCGCCGCCTCGACGACGACGTGACGGCCGCGAGCCACGCGGACCCCGACCAATTCGACCATTGACCCGACGGTCCTCGGCGCGCGCCCGCCCACAATTCGCCCTATTCACACCCAGTTTTTCAGTAGAATTCCGACGTGACATCCACCAGCGCGACGCCGCGGACGACCCGCCTCTCGCCGCACGCCCGCGGGGGCCGATGCGTCAGGGTGAGCCAGTCGACCTGTCAAGCGCCGCACCTGGTCATGATGCAAGAAATCGCGCAGCGGTCCGCCGCGAAGGGGCGTCATCGTGACGTCAGATAACAACTCCTTCTGGACTCGTGAGCACCAGCGTGACGCGCTCATCATCTTGTTGACCCTCGTGACCGGATCCATCGACGCGATTGGCTTCACCCGCCTGGGTGGCGTCTTCACCAGCGTCATGACCGGCAACATGGTCCTGCTGGGTGTGGCGGCCGGCAAGGGCACCACGTCCCTCGCGATCCACACCGGCATCGCGTTCGTCGGCTACGTCGCCGGCAGCGTGATCGGCGCACGGGTCGCGGGACACGCCGTGGCCAACGACCATTTTTGGCCACGATCGATCCTCAGGGCTTTGTTCCTGGAACTCCTGGTCCTCTTCGTCTTCGCGGCGTGGTGGGAACTGGTCTCGGCCGCGCCCATCGGCACCGAGGAGTACGCGATGCTCAGCGTCAACGCGGTCGCGTTGGGCATCCAAAGCGCCGCGGTGCTGCGTTTTGGCATCAGCGGACTCTCGACGACGTACCTCACCGGCACACTGACCCAATTCATCGCCAGCTTCGCCAAGCGGCGCGACCCCATCTCGGGGCGTAGCGCCTTCATCTTGTTGGCGTTGATCGTGGGCGCCGGGCTCGGGGCCGTGTTGGCCGTGCACGCACCGCGATTCGCGCCGGCGTTCCCGATCGCGGTACTCGGCTTCGTCGTCATCTACGGCGAGGTGGCCTTTCACCGGCGACAACGAGGCCCGTCGCTCTCCGCCGACGCACGGTGATCGCTCCGACATGCGGGTCGCCTAAGTAACCGGTGGTCGCGACGTCACTCCCCCTCGCGTTGAAGATCGTGATCATCTTCCTCGCCGGTTGTGCCGCGGGAATCTCCAACGGGATCGCCGGGGGCGGCACCTTCTTCAGCTTCCCCACTCTGCTGGCTTTGGGAGTGCCCTCGCTGACGGCCAACATGTCCTCGACGGTGGGCGTGTTGCCCAGCACCTTTGGCGGCGTACGCGGCTTTCGCCAGGAGCTGCGGGTGCATCGCGAACTCCTCAAGGAACTCGTGCCCACCTGCGTGCTGGGTTCGGGCGCCGGAACCGCCCTGCTTTTGGTCGGGTCGAGCCAGACCTTCTCACGCGTGGTGCCGTGGCTGATCGGGGTGGCGACGGTACTCTTCGCCGCGGCCCCACGCATCACCCGGGCGCTGGCCAAGATGGAACGCGCCACGGAGCCCGCAGCGGTGCGTCGACGCTCGCTCTTCGCCGGGATCTTCGTGGCCTCGATGTACGGCGGCTACTTCGGGGCGGGGCTCGGCATCGTGTTGCTGGCGGTGATGGCCCTCACCCTGCCCTACGACATCAACGTGCTGAACGGTCTGCGCGTCGCCCTGGCCCTGTTGATCAACACCATCGCGGCCGTCGTCTTCGTCGTTCGCGGGCACCTGTCGGTGCAGGCCGTGCTCGTGCTCATGGCGGGTGCGCTGGTCGGCGGCTGGCTCGGCACGCTACTGATCCGCAAGCTCTCACCGCGCGTGGTGCGGGCCCTGATCATCGCCATCGGACTCGTGACGACGGTGAAGCTGGCCCTCAGCGCCTGAGCGGCTTCCTACTTGGACGCGCGCAGGCGAGCGATGACGTCGTCGACGACGCCACTGGTCGTCGAGTCACCGCCGAGATCGAAGGTGCGAAAGCCTTCGGCCGCACCTTCGAGCGTGGCGTTGCGCAGTCGCGTGCCGGCGTGAAGGAACGACGGGTCGTTGAGCTTGGCGGCCGCCTGGTCGAGCAGCGCGGCGCCGGCCAACAACATGGCCATCGGGTTGGCCACGTTCTTGCCCTGCAAGGAGGGCGCCGTCCCATGGGGCGCTTCGGCCATGGCGACCTTGGGGCGAAGGTTCTCGTCGAGCGACATCAGAACCGACTCCGCACCCGCGATCGAGCCGAACATCGCGAGCACCAGGTCGCTCAAGCAGTCACCGTCGCGGTTCAGTGCCGGGATGACCAGCGTGCGGTCGTGGATCTCGGTCATCAGACCGGCGTACGTCGTGTCGATCAACGCGGGACGGTAGGTCACGCCGGGGTGGCGCGCGGCCGCGGCGTCCATCTCCTCTTTGAGCATGCCTTCGTAGGTGGGTGACACGGTCCACTTCGGTCCGCCGTAGACGAGGCCGTTGCTGGCCTCGGCGGCGACGAAGGCGTACTCGGCGACACTCGTGCACACCGAGCGCTCGATCTTCTCGGTGCGCCACGCGGTCTCACTACTCTGACCGGCGTCGCCCTCGCGACCCTCGGCCGCCCCGTAGGCATCGCCCACGGCCATGCGCACCACGATGATCGGCGTGTTCGTCCCGACCACGGGCGGCGTCACGCCGGGAATGCGACGACCGGTGCGCACGATGACCGATCCGCCGATGCCTTCTCGCAAGAGGCGATTGGGTGAACCCACGCCCCCGATCTCGGGCGGCGTGATGGTCGCGGCCTTGAGGCCCAGTCCGGTCTCGACCATGGCGGCCGCGGCTTCGCGCACGACGTCATTGTTGGTGCGGCGCCGGTTCTCCAAGGACATGTCGTAGTTGACGAAATGCAGGTTGACGCCCAGCAACTCGGGCGTCATGGCGCGCAAGGACTCGTCGAGGAGTTCCTGGCCGGTTTCGTCGCCGTCGCAGACGACGATGGTGGCAGTGGTGGAAGTGGTCACGGGGCCAAGTCTAGGTGAGGCGGTTGCCGCGTTCGGGGGCTCAGTCCTTGGGCGCGTGCGCGCCCGCGCCACCACCCAGGAACGATTCGATGAAGATCGGGTTCTGGGCGAGGTCCGAAGGAGGACCGTCGAGCACCACTCGGCCGCCACCGAGAACGTACGTCCAGTCCGAGATGCGCAGCGCCGCCTTGGCGCGCTGCTCGACGAGCAGGACCGTCGAGCCGAAGTCGGCGAAGCCGCGAATGTACTCCTCGAGCAACTGGGTAGCGACGATGGGCGCGAGGTTGGCCGTCGGTTCGTCGAGCACCAGCACCGACGGTGAGAGCATCAAGACGCGACCCATGGCCAGCATCTTGCGCTCGCCGCCCGAGAGCTTGCCGGCCTTGCGCGTCATCATGACTTTCAACTTCGGGAAGAACTCGAGCACCGCCTCGATACGCTCGTGGATCTCGTTGCGCTTGAGCAGGTAGCCACCGATCTCGAGGTTCTCCTTGACCGACAATGGCGGAAAGATGTCATCGATCTGGGGCACGTAGCCCACGCCGATCTTGGCGACCTCCTCGGACGGCATGTTCGTGATCACGGTCTCGCCGACCTTGACCGAGCCGTCGAGCACCCGCACGACGCCCACCAGCGACTTGAGGAGCGTCGACTTGCCCGATCCGTTGGGTCCCACGATGGAGATGACCTTGCCCGGCGTGGCCTCGATGCTGATGCCGCTGACGATGGCCCGGCCGTCGTAGCCCGCGGACAAACCGGTGGCGGTCAGGATCTGACCCTTCTTTGACAGTTCAACCGACAAGGTACGCCTCCACTACTTCTTCCTTCTGACGAAGTTCCGACATGGTGCCTTGGGCCAGGACCTGGCCCTCGGCCAAGACGATGACCGGGTCGCAGAACGCGTCCATGATGGAGAGTTCGTGCTCGACCATCACGATGGTCATCCCGGCATCGCAGAGCTTGGTCAACTGGTCACCGATCTTGTGGGCCAGGTTCGGGTGCACCCCGGCCATCGGCTCGTCGAGCAACAGCACCTTGGGTTCGGCGAGAAGGGCTCGCATGATCTCGACCAAGCGACGTTGGCCACCCGAGAGCCCTCCGGCGTAGGAGTCGGCGTACTGGGTCAGGCCGAATCCCTCGAGGACCTCTTGGGCCCGTTCGATGTTCTCCTGGTCCTCGCGACCCCAATAACGCTTGCCGCGCAGGGAACCGAAGAAGGTGTCGCCGGATTGATTGGGAATGGCGCACACCAGGTTCTCGAGCACGGTGAGCTTCTTGAACTCACTGGCCAACTGGAATGTTCGCACCAGACCGGCGAGGGCCCGCTTGTCCGACGGCATGGACGAGACGTCGTTGCCGTCGTAGAAGATCTGGCCTGACGTGGGTGACAAGGTGCCCGCGAGCATGGCCAACGTGGTGGACTTACCCGCGCCGTTGGGCCCGATCATGCCAGTGAGTCGACCCTGTTGGATGTCGATCGACACGTCCGACACCACCGTGACGGTGTTGAAGGTCTTGGTCAGTCCCTTGGTCGACAAGATGATGCGGTGGTCGTTGACCGGCTCGCCCATGCGCAGCAGTTCGCGGAAGTTCAACTTCTGCAAGTCGCCGATCTTGATCAGAGCATCGGATTCGTCGTCGGACTTCGTGGGGACCGGCGGCGGGGCATCCTTGTTGCCGCTCAGGATCCGACGTCGTTCGGGCAAGATGCCATCGGGTCGGAACCAGAGGAAGAGGACGATGAGCAGTCCGATCGACACCCATTCCAGAGCGGGCACCAACTCGGGGTTGCCCACCGGGGGCAGGTAGCGGGTGATCTCCTCGAAGCCGACCGGCACCAGGATCGCTCCCAGGATCGCCCCCTTGTGATTCCCCGCTCCGCCGATGATGATGGCGGCGAAGAGAACGATCGTCTCGGCGTAGCCCCACGCGCCGGGCGCCCACAGGGTGATGAACTGCACCAAGATGGCTCCCGAGAGCCCCGCGATCATGCCACCGAGGATCAAGATCGACGTGCGCTGCTTGCGCAGGTCCTTGCCGAGCGAGTCGGCCACGATGTCGTTGTCACGCATGGCGCGCAGCGAGCGCCCGTAGGGCGACTCGGTGACGCGCTTGACGAGGAAATAGACCCCGATGGTCAAGATGATGGCCACGATGCCGTAGGCGAACTGGTAGCCCAGGCTCTGAGGATTGAAGTGGCTCTGGAACGGCGCGGGCACCAGCGAGATGCCGGCGTCGCCGTTGAGGAAGGGGACGTAGTTCTTTACCAGCAGGTTGAGCAGCACCGCCGACACCAGAAGGCCGACGGCGGCGAAGTCACCGCGAAGTCGCTTGCCGACGATGAACACGAAGGGCACCGCCAGCAGTCCACCGGCGATGGCCGCCCCGATCCACGGGAACGGCCACGGCAGGTGCCACCCGAGGACGTACTTCTGGAAGCCGCCGTTGGAACCCGCGGCGTTCGGCATCGAGAGCACCGCTGCCGCGTAGGCCCCCGCCGACTGGAAGATGATGTAGCCGAAGTTGGAGATGCCGGCCACGCCGAATTCCAGGTTGAGTCCCATGCACGCCATGGCGTCGACTGCCGCGTACACGAGGATGATTGCGATGTAGTAGCCGTAGCTGGACATTAGTTCGTCTTCTCGCTTCCAAAGATTCCAAAGGGCCGGAACATCAACATCGCGATGAGCACGATGAACGCGATCACGTCTTTGTAGTCCGGGTTGATGTACGCGGCACTGATCTCGGTGGCCAGACCGATGGTGATGGCCCCGAACATCGCGCCGTAGGGCTCTCCGGGACCGCCGAGGAACATCGCGGCGAGGAGCAAGACGATGTAGAGCTGAGCGCTGGTCGCTTCGAAGACGCCGGCGTTCATGGCGAAGACGGTGCCGGCCAGGCCGCACAGGGCACCCGAGATGAGCCACGTGGTCGAGATGATGAACTGCACCTTGATGCCGGAGTTGCGCGCGAGGCTGCGATTGGCCGAGGTGGCGCGCATGGCCTTGCCGAGTCGCGTGTACTTGAGGAGTCCGTGCACGCCGACCAGGACGACGGCGCAGATGCCGATGATGATGAGTTGCAGACTCGAGAGCAGCAGTCCCGCGAAGTGGTACTCACGGCCCTGATTCTGGGTGAAGGAGACGTAGCCACCACCGACGATGGCCTGCAGGCCGAACGTGCCGATGAGGTCGATGCCCAGCGACACGATCACCACCGTGATCGGCGCGAGGTTGCGCTTCTGGAAGGGCGTGTAGATGAATCGGTTGAGCAGCCACGAGGCGATGGCCCCGGTGAGGACTCCCCCGATGAGTGCGACCCACGCGGTGACGCCGTGCTCGTTGACGTAGTACGTCACGAAGGCACTGTTGATCATGATGGACCCGTACGCCAGGTTCAGCACGTTGGTGACCGCGAACTGCATGGTGAAGCCGACCGTGGCGATGGCGAGGACCGCCGCCGTGATCAGGCCGAACCCCAGTGATGACATGAAGACACTCAAGGGAGATCAATGTTCCTTTACGAATCGAGACTTAATCCAGCGATGCCGAGATGAGGCGAAATCTTTACAGCCGTGGCCACGCGAGGTGGCGCCAAATTGTCGGCGACGTGGTGACCACGGCAACGTCGTTGTTGCCGTGGTCACCGCCGCCAGGTACTAGAACGCCTTGAGGCTGTTGAGCAGCGCCGCGTTCAGCGTGCCCGCGTTGACCGTCGAGCCCGACGCCGTGAAGCGAGCGTCCTCGAAGGCACCGAAGGACGTGTGGTACGCGTCGAAGTGATACGTGCCACCGACACCCAGGTACTGGATCTTCTTGTGGGCCTTCAGAGCCGCCACACCCGCCGCGTAGGACGAGACCACCGTCGCACCGGGAGCACCCGCGGAGATCGCCAAGATGTCATTCTTGAAGACCGAGCCCGAGGTCGAACCCGACATCACCATCGCCAGGGCGGCGAGGTTGATGGCGTCGTAGAGGTGCACCGTACCGTTGGCCTGCAGGAGCGTCGAGAAGTTACCCACGCCCTTGACCTTGCCGGACTGCGCCATGACCAACTTCGCGAACAGCGGGTACGCCGGCGTGTTGCCCGTCGAGACCTGGTTGTCCGCGTCGAAGTTCTTGATGAAGGTTGCGGTACCCACTGCCTTGGTGATGCCCGAGAAGAACGTCGGGTCAATCATGGCCGAGGTGCCGATGACCGGGATCATCTTCTTGCCGTTGAGCTGGTAGACCTCGCTCAGCAGCGCCACACCGGCGGCCCCGAGGGCCTCCATGAGGATCGCCTGGGGCTTGGCCGACACAATGGCCTGCGCCTCGGACTGGAAGGTGGTCGAGTTGATGTCGAGCGTCTGGTTGGAGACGATCGTCATGTTGCCCGCCTTGGCGATAGCGGCTTCCGCGGGAGCGACGAAGGTCTGTGAACCAGCGTCGTTACCGAAGGCCAGCGCCAACTTCTTGTAGCCCTTGTTCTTGGCGATCGCCACCATGGCCACCGCGTCAGCGGCGTCCGGCGGAACCAGGCGGAAGAAGTACGGGAACTTGACCGCGTCGAACTCCGACTCACCGGTCATGCAGAACGAGACCGTCTTGTTCGAGCCGAAGACCGGCACGACCGTCGAGGCCTCGTCCGAGGTGCAGCCGATCACGAAGGCGATGTTCTTCGTCGTGGCGTACATCTGGCCGACGGCGGGAACGGCGTCCGCGGGGTCACCACGGGTGTCGACGGTCTTGCAGTTGATCTGGTGTCCGAGGACGCCTCCGACACTGTTGATCTGCTGCGTGGCCGCGAGGCACGCGGTCTCGTACTTCGGTCCGAGTGCGGCGTCGACACCGGTGAACGGCGCGACGACCGGGATGACCAAAGCCGGTCCCATGCTCGTGTGCGCCGTGCTGGCGTGTGCCGAAGTGCCCGGCAGGCCGATGGTTCCGGCGATCAGCGCCATGACGCTCACCAACAGCACCATCCTCTTGCGCATTCGCGCGGCCGGTGAACCCGACCACGTCAATGACTGTGACTTCATGTATTCCCCCCCTAGTTGATTTGGTATTGCCTATTCCTCACTGCATACAGCAGAACCTAGAAACTGGTCGTGTCCGCCTTCAGTGGCATCCACGGCCAGTCCGCCGGAGCCCCCTCCTCCGCCACCACCTTGTTCGAGATGGAGCCCACTCCCTCGATGAACACCTCGATGGTGTCACCGGGCAGGAGCCACACCGGCGGCGTGCGCGCGAACCCGACGCCTCCCGGCGTCCCGCTCGCGATCACGTCGCCTGGTCGCAACGTGGTGAAGGACGAGAAGTACTCGACGGCTCGGCTCACGCTGACAATCATGTCGGAGGTTCGAGCGTCTTGCATGACGGTGCCGTTAAGAATTGACCGGATGGCCAGATCGGTGACGTTCACCTCGTCGTTCGTGACCAACTCCGGACCGATCGGCATGGTGCCCTCGAAGTTCTTGCCCGGCGTCCACTGCGTGGCGGCGCGCTGCCACTCACGAGCCGAACCGTCGTTCATCACCGAGTACCCCAAGATGGCGTCGTAGGCGTCGTCGGCCTTGATGTAGCGCCCGCCCTTGCCGATGATGATCGCGAGCTCGGCCTCGTAGTCCATGCGCTCACTCAGCGCCGGCTTGACGAAGTCGTCGTAGGCGCCGATGACGCTGCCCGCACCGCGGACGAACGACTCGGGCCACGTCGGCACGGCGCGGCCGCCCTCGATGGCGTGGTCGGCGTAGTTCACGCCCAGGCACAACACGCGCGGCGGGTTGGGAGTCAGCGGGCCGAAGTCGGTGCCCTCGTAGTGCTGGCCCGCTTGCGAGGTCACGGCGCGCGCGGCGTCGAGCGCGGCGTCGCCGCCTTCGGCGAGTCCGTTCAACGTGACGAGGGACGCATCGCCCGTCGCGTCGGCGAGGTCGACGTACCCCTCGCTCCCCTTTACGTGCAGGCGAAGGCCCCGTGAGGTCCTAATCGTCGCAAACCTCATTGGTTTCTCCCCCGTGATTTTCAACCAAATTGGTTGAATTGGTTATTTCTACGTTTGCGAACTATAAGACCTTCCTGGTGGATTGTCAAACACTCGTGGGAATAATTTCGAGAAATCTGCCCATCTTGGTTTCGCATTGGTGGGATTGGTCGATATAGTGGAGGCGTCACGAACCAATAGCGGTGCAGCAGCACCCCTGGCGTAGTGCACCGACGGGAGGTTGACCATGACCACGGTTTCAACGGATCAGATGCGAGACGTGGCGGACAACATCTTGATGACCGCGACGCACACGGGTCTGCAGACGGGACATCGCCTCCCCACCGAACGCGAATTGGCCCAAGCCCTCAAACTCTCGCGCACCACGATTCGCAACGCCATGGCCCTGCTCGAGAGCGAAGGCGTGGTCTCGCGAGAGGTCGGACGCGGAACGTTCTTGCGCCGCGATCCCGATGTCGTGCTCGGCGTCGAGATCGGCGCGGCGACCCCCGCGTCGGTCGTGGGAAACGTCAGCCCCGCCGACGTGATGTCCGCGCGACTGCTGATCGAGCCGGCCGCGCTGGCCGCCACCGTCGAGAACGCCACCGCCAGCGACTTCGAGGAGATCGAACGCTGTCTGGTGGGAGGTGACAACGCGACCACCTTCGATGACTTCGAGCGCTGGGACCTCGCCCTGCACCAGGCCTTCGTGCGCGCGTCGCACAATCCGCTGATCGAGAACATGTACCACTTCATCGCCGAGGCGCGACTCTCGGTCACCTGGGGCAGCCTCAAGCGCCGCAGCGACTCCGACGAGCGCCGGGCTCACTATCGCCACCAGCATCGCGAGATCGCGCAGGCTCTGGCCAATCGTGACGGGCGCGCGGCGCGCGAGGCGATGCTTCGTCACCTCGGTTCGGTCGAGTCGAACCTGCAAAAGGCCGCGCAGAGCTGAAGGCTGACTCAGCGGCTGAGCGAATCGCGCACCCGCACGAAGAGTCCACGCGCCTCGTCGAGGTCGAGAGACGTACTGAGCGCGAGCGACAATGCCACCCGGGCCTTTCGCGCGTCGAGCACCCCGCCTGACGTGACGCCTCGCCGCAAGAGGTCCGACTCCGAGCCGGGAAAACCGTAGGTGTGCGCGAGCACCTCGCCGCTGCCCGTGCGTGAGCACAACACGACGGGCACCGCCCGGGCGAGTTCTTCGATGACGGGCACCATCGTCGACGGCACGTGCCCGGCGCCGAAGGCGTCGATCACCGCCCCGCGATATCCCAGGGCGAGCAGTCCGCCCAGCGTCCTGCCGTCGTCGCCGAGCGCGCACGAGACCAGAGCCACCGGCGCCACGTCGGCGTCCGCGGCCAGCGCGATCGTCGCCAGCGGCTCACAGCGCAGCAGGATGCGCACACGTTCCTCGCTCACCCACCCCACGGGACCCGCATTGGGCGATTGGAATGTCGCCAAGCTCGACGAGTTGGACTTGCGAACGAATCGCGCGGCGTGGACCTCGTCGTTCATCACGACCAGACAACCCAGGCCGCGCGCCGACGTCGACGCCGCGACCTTGACCGCCGCCAGCAGATTGCCCGGTCCATCGGGACTCGCCAGCGTGGGATTGCGCATCGCGCCGGTCACCACCACGGGTGCCTCGACCTCGAGCAACACGTCGAGGGCGAAGGCCGTCTCTTCGATGGTGTCGGTGCCTTGGGTGATCACCACTCCGCTCACCCCCTCCGCGACACTCTCGTCGATACGTTGGGCCAACGCGACGAGGTCGTCCAAGCCCAAGTCGCCCGAGGGCACCTGGCGAAAGGACATCGTCTCGATGTCGGCGACGTCGCTGAGCAACGGCACGGCCGCCACCAAGTCGAGCGCGCTGAGCTGGGGCACCACGCCGCCGACCGAGGCCTTCGACGTGGACGCGATGGTGCCCCCCAACGAGATCACCAGGACCCGTGCGCGTGACGTTGCGTGGCTCACCTGTCCTCCATCACCATCACTGTAGATGCGCCGCGACACTCGCGAAGTGCTGGGGTAACATCACGTCAACGACGCGACGGGTCCATCGTCGCCGTCGTCGACAAGGAACGAGAGGGGCGTCGTGGCCGTCGTCGATCGCACCACGCAGCGAGCGGACCTCTCGCACGTCCACACGCTGGCCACCTTCGGGGTCGCGACGATCCACGAAGCGATGGGACGCACCGGACTCATGCAGTCACGACTGCGACCCCTCTTTCGCGGCGTCCGTGTCGCCGGCACTGCCTTGACCTGTGAGGTCGCTCCGGGGGACAACTCGTCGATCCACCTCGCCGGTGACGTCGCGCGAGCGGGCGACATGTTGATCGTCACGCCGACGAGCCCCTGCGACGACGGGTACTTCGGCGAACTCCTGGCGACGCACATGGTGGCCCGCGGCGTGGTGGGCGTCGTGATCGACGCCGGTGTGCGCGACGTGGCCGATCTCACCGAGATGGGCTTTCCCGTCTGGTCGAGCGCCATCAGCGCCCGCGGCACCGTCAAGGAGACGCCGGGCAACGTGCAAGTACCCATCGTGTGCGCCGGTGTCAGTGTCGCTCCCGGGGACGTGGTCATCGCCGACGACGACGGTGTGGTGGTGGTCGCGCGAGAGGACGCCCTTGACGTCATCGCCGAGTGCCGCGTCCGCGAGGCCAAGGAACAGGTCCAGCGCAAGTTGCTCGCGGCGGGAGAGGGCACTCTCGACCTCCTGGGACTGCGCCAGAAGTTCCTGGACGCCGGACTGCGCGATATCAGCGACTGAGTAACGTCGCGTTCGCTCGCGAGACCGTTAAGTTCGACGAGGGAGACCAGCCATGGATGAACGCGACACCGGGATCACCGACGAGGAACTGACGGACCTCGCCCTTCGCGCCGACCCCGACCCGGTCATCGATCCGCGCAGCGCTCCCTGGCGACCGCTCGCCGACAGCGTCACCGGCTTGCTGCCCGAGTGGTACATGCCGCTGCCCGCGGGCAGCCGACGCGGCACCGGAGCCAAAGTGGCGATCGGGGTCATCATCGCGAGTTTCGTCCTGATCAACGCCCTGGGCCTGTGCATCACGTACGGCTTCTTGACGCTGGCCTAGCGTCGGCGGCGTCACTCAGGCGTCGCGGGTCGACGTCGCGCGTCGCACCTCGGGCAACACCTCGGTGGCGAGCAACTCGATGGATCGCGCGGTCTCCTTGAAGGGCAGAGCACCGAGGCCGATCTGGGCGAGGAAGCGGGTGTGTCCGAGCAACTCGTGCTCCCAGAGCATCTTGTCGATGATCTCCGCGGGGCTCCCGCAGAACAGCGCACCGTGGGGTGAGGCCCAGGCGTCGAAAGCGTCGCGGCCCAACGCCCGGCCCTTCGCGTGGGGCATGTTGTCCCCGATGTAGCGCGAGTAGTACGGATAGAACGTGTCGCGGGCGCCCTGAGACGTCTCGTCGACGTAGAAATGGCTGGTGACCCCGAGGCGCAGGTCGGAGTCGGCGTACCCCGCGGCGCGACCACTCTGGCGATAGAGCGAGGCCAGATCGACGAAGCGTTCGGGCTGACCCAAGATGGCGAAGTACGTGCCGAGCCCGTGGCGTCCCGCCCGCACCACACTGGCGGGCGTTCCCCCGACGGCGATCCACACCGGGAGACGGTCCTGGATCGCGCGCGGGTAGACCCCGACGTCTCGTAGCGGCGCACGATGGCGACCCGACCACGTGACGCGTTCATGTGCGTTGATGCGCAGGAGCAATTCCAACTTCTCGTCGAAGAGCTCGTCGTAGTCCTCCAAGTCGAAGCCGTAGAGCGGGAAGGACTCGACGTAGGCGCCGCGGCCCGCGGTGATCTCGGCCCGTCCGCCCGAGATGAGATCAAGGGTGGCGAAATCCTCGTAGACCCGCACGGGGTCCGAGGTGGACAACACCGTGACCGTGCTGGTCAGGCGAATGCGCGTGGTGGCCTCGGCGATCGCCGCCAGGACGACCGCCGGCGACGAGATGGCGAAATCACGCCGGTGGTGCTCTCCCACACCGAAGACGTCCAGCCCGGCCTCGTCGGCCAACCTGGCCAGGTCGATGAACTCGCGCAGTCGAACCGCGGGACTGACCGACGCGCCCGACGGGGTCCTCGTCACCTCGCCGAAGGTGAACAGGCCGATCTCCATGGCGTCGCTCACGGGGCCGGCAACACCTGGTCGAGCCACGTACCGAGGGCCGCGAGCACCTCAGGGGCGATCGCGTGGCCTCCGGTCGTGCGATAGGTCTCCAGTGTCGCCCCGGATTCCTCGTGGAGGTACTGCCACGTGTGCGCCATCAGGTCGCGGGGCATGACGTCGTCGTCGAGGCCCTGGGCGTGCAGGATGTTCACTCCGCGCAGGCGCTCGGGCGTGGTCGCCACGCCCGCGTCGAAGGGGATGGTCCCGTAGAGGAGCGCCGCACCGGCGAAGCGTGCGGGGTCGTCAAGGACACAGGCTCCCGCGAAGGCCGTCCCCCCGCTGAAACCGACCAACGCCACGGGGCGTGATGCGAGCGTCTCGTCGAGCCACGTGCGGAACCACGCGAGCGAGGACCGCAAGGATTCGGGAAGGGGACGACCGATCCCTCGATTCTCGAACCACGTGAACTGGGTCGGCCCGAGCATCACGGGTCCGCGCACCGACGCGACGGCGAAACGTGCGCTCAGTTGCGCCGCCAGACCGGCCATCTCTCGCTCGTTCGACCCTCGCCCGTGCAACAGCACGACGACAGGAGCATCGACGGTGGTGGCACCGCTCCACAGGACATTCACGGTCGTCATGATCGCTTCTCCGCGCACCGGTCTCCGGCGACTAATTAGTTGATATATCCACGATACTAGCACCGTGTCGATGAATATTCAACAAAATGATGTCCTCGCGCGTGAGGCGGGTCGAGGTCGACGAGGGCAGGCGCCGCAGCTGCTCAGATCACGGGCGACATGCCGCCGTCGACGCTGATGCCCACGCCGGTCACGAAACTCGCCCGCGGCGACAGCAAGAATGCGGCGACGTCGGCGAACTCCTCGGCGCGACCGAACCGGCCCAAGGGGATCCGCGCGCCCTGCGCCGACTGGGCGTAGAACTCGTCGAGGGGCTGTCCCAGTGCCGCCGCGCGGCGAACCCAC
>Ga0209698_10004009_pt1 | contig 16268 bp, 15 predicted proteins | sample LitLauG_LLR_2012_FD_187203 | JGI IMG/M metagenome (GOLD analysis project Ga0209698, IMG submission 187203) | Freshwater sediment microbial communities from Pennsylvania, USA - Little Laurel Run_MetaG_LLR_2012 (SPAdes) (version 2) | ecosystem: Environmental > Aquatic > Freshwater > Creek >...
ATCTACCAACTCGGCCTTGTTCACCGGTCGACTCCTTACTCTTCGTTAATTCGGACTGGGAGAGTTCCCTGAACCGGAGCCATCTTTACCGCTAAAACGCTGAAATTTAGGGATTTCGAGCAGATATTTAGGATAGCGACGCCGAAGAAAAATGAATAATACCTGACCAGATGGATATTAATCTCACGGGGTGACCTCGCGAAACCACCCTTCTCACCTACGATGTGGGCATGGAACCCTTTAATCGTCAGCATTTGACCGGTCTGGTGGCCCGTGAGCACGACCGCTACCGCCGCGAGAATCCCCGTTCCTTGGCGTTACACGAGGACTCTCGCCACCTCTTCGCCAAGGTTCCCATGACCTGGATGAACAAGTGGGCGGGGGGATTCCCCTTGTCCTTCGACCAGGCCCACGGGGCCCTCATCACCGACGTGGACGGACATGAACTGGTCGACTTCGCATTGGGCGACACCGGCGCCATGGCGGGACATTCGCCCGAGCCGTTGGTTCGGGCCCTGGAGGATCGCGTGGGGCGTCGCGGCGGCGTCACCACGATGTTGCCCACGGCGGACGCCGAATGGGTGGCGCACGAATTGTCCCGGCGCTTCGGACTCAGCCAGTGGTCCTTCAGCCTCTCCGCGACCGACGCCAACCGGTGGCTGTTGCGCCTCGTGCGATTGGTGACTCAGCGACCCAAGATCCTCGTGTTCTCGTATTCGTACCACGGCAGCGTGGACGAGACCTTCGTCGTCATCGACGAGCACGGCCGAGCCGCAGTTCGTCCGGGCAGCGTGGCGCCCGCGGTCGACCCGACGACGACCACCCGGGTCGTCGAGTTCAACGATCTCGAGGCGCTCGAGCGTGAATTGCGCGGCGGCGACGTCGCCGCGGTGCTGACCGAACCCGCCCTCACCAATATCGGCATCGTCCTGCCCGAACCCGGTTTCTTCGAAGGGGTGCGTCGACTCTGCGATGAGACGTCGACGTTGTTGATCGTGGACGAGACGCACACCTTCTCCGCCGGCCCGGGCGGCGCGACGAGGCGATACGGTCTTCGACCCGACGCTCTCACCATTGGCAAGTCCTTGGGTGGCGGCGTGCCCTGCGGGGCCTACGGGCTCAGCGAGGAATTGGCGGCCCGCGTCACCACCTCCTTGGCCAACGGAGCAGACATCGTTGACGTCGGGGGAGTGGGCGGCACGCTGGCCGGCAACGCGATGAGCCTGGCGGCGATGCGTGCCGTGCTCGGCGAGGTCCTCACCGACGACGCCTTCGCCCCCATGGAGGCTCTCGCGACGACGTTCGCCACCGATGCGCGTGAGTCCATCGCGCGCCACGCCCTGCCCTGGACGGTCACCCAGTTGGGCACGCGCTGTGAGTACCGCTTCATGGATCCCGCCCCGCGCAATGGGGGTGAGTCGGCGGCCAGTGCCGACGGGCTCCTCGAGGACTATCTGCACCTCTACGGCATCAATCGCGGTGTCTTGCTCACGCCCTTTCACAACATGGCCCTGATGTGCCCGGCCACGACGCCAGAGCACGTGGCGCGACATCAGCGGGTGTTCGACGCCGCGCTGGACGAGCTCGTCGGGTAGTCCCCAGGGGCGGGCCGTAGGATGGAGTGGTGAGTAGCTTCGTCGATTCGGCCCAACTGCACGCCAAGGCCGGCGACGGCGGGGCGGGATGCGTCAGTTTCCGCCGCGAGGCCCACGTGGCCAAGGGCGGACCCGACGGCGGCGACGGCGGCCGTGGCGGCGACGTCTGGCTGGTGACCGACCACAATCAGGCCTCGTTGCTGGGATTCCGCGACCATCCGTTTCGCCGCGCGACCGACGGACAGCACGGCACGTCCAAGCGCATGCACGGCTCCAACGGCAAGGACATCATCGTCACCGTGCCGGTCGGGACCCTCGTCTACTCCCAGGAGGGCGAGTTGTTGGTCGACCTCTCGGGTCCCGGGGACCGCTGGCGCGCGGCCGAAGGCGGACTCGGCGGCCAGGGCAACAATCGCTTCCTCTCCAACGCGCGGCGCGCCCCGGCCTTCGCCGAACAAGGAGAGGTGGGCGAGGAGCGCTGGTACAACCTCGAACTCAAACTGCAGGCCGACGTGGCGCTCATTGGCTTTCCCAACGTCGGCAAGTCGACCTTGATCTCGCGCCTCTCGGCCGCCCGACCCAAGATCGCCGACTATCCCTTCACGACACTGGTGCCCAACCTTGGCGTCGTGCGAGTGGGGGCGCGCTCGGGACGCCCCCAGGATGCGACGGAGTACGTGATGGCCGACATCCCCGGGCTGATCGAGGGTGCCGCCGAAGGTCGAGGGCTCGGACACGATTTCTTGCGCCACGTCGAACGCGCTCGCGTGTTGTGCGTGCTGCTCGACCTCTCGGAGTACGCCCCGCTGCCCCCCGAGGAACAGCTCGAGATCTTGTTGCGCGAACTCGGTGACTATCAAGCGGACCTGCTCGAGCGCCCCCGCGTCGTCGTCGGGTCCAAGGGCGACGTGGCCGCCCACGAGGTCGAGGGCGTGCCCACCATCTCCGCGGTGACCGGGGCCGGCATTGACGCCTTGAGCGCGAGACTGGCCGGCCTGGTGGTCCAGGTGCGTGATCACGAGGCCCAGACCAACGAGCACGAGGTCGTCGTGCACCGACCGGTGCCCGACGAGGTGGCCTTGGAGAAGACCGGCGAGTCTCACTGGCGCGTCAGCGGACGCGCGGCCGAACGAGCCGTCCGCTTCCAGGACCTCACCGACGACCAGGCGCTCGCCGAGATCGTGCGTCGTCTCAAGGATCTCGGCGTCGATCGCGTGCTGAACCGGGCGGGCGTGCGCGACGGCGACGTCGTGACCATCGGGCCCTTGTCCTTCGAATGGTGGCGCGACGAGGTCGGATCTGGCCTCGACCGCGGTGATCACCACCGGGCGACGCGCCGCGAACGACTCGCCCGACACGGTCGACTCGATGGTGTGGGAGACGACGACGATGACGAGTCCTAGCGCCATCGTCAAGATCGGCACGTCGTCGGTGACCGACGAGCGCGGGGGGATTGCGCACGATGTGCTCGACGCGGTGGCGGCCGACGTCGTCGCCCTCCGCAGAGACGGGTGGTCGGTGGTGGTCGTCACCTCGGGCGCGATCACCGCCGGGTGGGCTGAGGTCGGTCGTGGCCGGACGCGACCGACGGACTCCACCACGCTCCAAGCCGTGTCGGCGGTCGGCCAGCCCCTGCTGATGGACGCGTGGCGTCGCGCCTTCTCCGCTCACGATGTGGCCGTGGGTCAGGTGCTGCTCGCGCCGCTCGACTTCTCGCACCGCGGCCAGTACCTGCACGCGCGCTCCACGCTCGAGGCCCTCGCGTCACTCGACGTCGTCGCGATCATCAACGAGAACGATGCCGTGGCCGACGAGGAAATCCGCTTCGGTGACAACGACCGACTCGCGGCCCTGGTGGCCAACCTCGTGGCGGCGAGCCACCTGGTCTTGTTGACCGACACGCCGGGGCTGTTGACCGCCGACCCACGCCTGGACCCTTCGGCCACGCTGATCGACGTGGTCCGGTCCATCGACACCAACCTCGAGGGCGTGGCGGGTCGAAGCCGTTCGGGCGTCGGCAGCGGTGGGATGGCCTCGAAGGTCGCCGCCGCACGCATGGCCACCTGGTCCGGGGTGACCACGGTCATCGCGCCCGCTCGCGAGAGCACCCCGCTTCGTCGCGCCCTGAGCGGTGCCCGCGACTTCGGCACCACCTTCGAGCCCCGCGCGGAGCGATTGAGCGCGCGCAAGGCCTGGATCGCCTTCGCCGTGGCCTCCTCGGGCGTGCTGCGCATCAACGCCGGCGCCGTCGAAGCGCTCGAACACCACGGGCGCAGTCTCTTGCGCGTCGGGGTCGACTCCTTCAACGGGGACTTCTTCGAGGGCGACGCCGTGGAAGTCCACGGCCCCCAGGGCGAGGTGATCGCGAAGGGGCTCGTGCGCGTCAACGCCGAATCCTTCTTCGACGGTGATGATGTCGCCGTGCACCGCGACGACCTCGTGCTGCTGCGACGCCCGTAGGCGTCTCCGGTACGATTGCACCATGACGAACCCATTGGCGGTCCAAGGCCGCGCCGTGCGTGACGCGTCGCGCGCCCTGGCCCAGGCCAGTGACGCCCAGCGCGTCGCGGTGCTGTTGCGCGTGGCCGACGCCCTGAAGAACCGTGAGGACGAGCTCCTGGCGATCAACGCCCTCGAGGTCGACGCGTACGTCGAGTCCGGTGCCGGACGCGACCGCCTCACCCTGACCAGCCAGCGCATCACGTCGATGGCCGACGCCCTGCGTGACATCGCCGCCAGTGCGGATCCGCTCTATGAGACCCTCGACGCCCGCGTGCGGCCGAATGGCCTGCACGTCGAGCGCCTGCGCGTCCCGCTGGGCGTGATCGGCGTGGTCTACGAGAACCGGCCCAACGTGACCAGTGACGTGGCCGGCCTGTGCGTGCGCAGTGGGAATGCGGCGTACCTGCGCGGTTCATCCTCGGCGCAACGGTCGAATCAGTTCATCGTCGACCTCTGGCGCGAAGCGCTCAGCGCCGAAGGACTGCCGCAGGACGGGGTCGCCTTGGTGCACGACTCGTCGCACGAGGCGGCGGTCGCCTTCATGCAGATGACCGACGTGCTCGACTGCCTGATCCCGCGCGGCGGTCCGAGTCTGATCGCCGCGATGCGCGAACACGCCCGGGTCCCCTTCGTGCTCGATGGTGACGGCAATTGCCACATCTTCGTCGACGAGTACGCCGAACTGGACATGGCCGTGCGAATCGTCGCGAATGCCAAGACCTCGCGTCCGGGTGTGTGCAACGCCGCCGAGACGGTGCTGGTGCACCGTGCGGTGGCCGCGGCGTTCCTGCCGATGCTCGCGGACGAGATTCCCGACGTCGAGCTGCGCGGTGACGAGAGCACCCGTGGCATCGTGTCCTCTGCCACGGTCGCGACGGAGGACGACTACGCCCGTGAGTTCTTGGACCTGATCCTGGCCGTGAAGATCGTCGACTCGCTCGATGAGGCGATTGATCACGTCGCGCGCTACGGCACGGGCCACTCCGAGGCGATCGTCACCCGAGACGAGGCGAACGCCGAGGCGTGGGTGCGTCGCGTGGACGCGGCCGCGGTACTCGTGAACGCCTCGACGCGCTTCGTCGACGGCGGCGAGCTGGGCCTGGGCGGCGAGGTCGGCATCTCCACCCAGAAGCTGCACGCGCGTGGCCCGATGGGACTTCGCGAGTTGACCTGTCTCAAGTGGGTCCTGCGCGGCGAGGGGCAGGTTCGTTGAGCGCGCTCGATCCCCGTGAGGAACTGACCCAGCGCCTCGGCCTCGCCGAGGTGCCGCCGGTGCGCTTCGCGTCACCCGACCAGTTGCGCACCGCGCTGGCCGCACACGACTACCTGAGTTCCGACGCCATCTCCTCGGTGACGTTCCTCGCTGACCGCCTCGCCAAGCCCGTGTTGGTCGAGGGTCCCGCGGGCACCGGCAAGACCGCGCTCGCCAAGGCCGTGGCCGATTCCCTGGGCGCACGCTTGATCCGCCTGCAGTGCTACGAGGGCCTCGACGAGTCCAAGGCCCTCTACGAGTGGAACTATCGAAAACAGCTCCTGCGCATCCAGGCCGGTCGTCCCGAGGGTTCGGCCGAGGTCTGGTCGGAACTCGAAGAGGACATCTTCGCCGAGGAGTTCTTGCTGGCGCGACCCTTGCTCGAAGCGATCACCGCGACCGATCCCGTGGTGCTGCTGATCGATGAGGTCGACCGTGTCGAACTCGAGACCGAGGCACTGCTGCTCGAGATCCTCTCGGAGTACCAGGTGTCGATCCCCGAGCTCGGCACCCTGCGCGCGCGCCAGATCCCCATGGTCTTCTTGACCTCGAACAACACCCGCGAGCTGTCCGAGGCGCTCAAGCGACGCTGCCTCTACCTGCACGTGGGATACCCCGACGTCGAGCGAGAACGCGACATCATCATCTCGCGGGTGCCCGGCATCGCCACGGCGCTCGCCGAGCAGATCGCCCAGGTGGTGCGTACGCTGCGCCTGATGGACTTGAAGAAGTCGCCCTCGGTCTCTGAGACCCTGGACTGGGCCCGCACGCTGGTGATCCTGGGCCGCGAGGAGCTCGGCGAAGATTTGGTGGTGGAGACCCTGCACATCTTGCTCAAGTACCAGTCCGATATCGACAAGGCGACGCGCGAGATCTTCGGGCGCGCCTCCTAGCGCGTGCTCGACCTCCTCAGCTCCTTCATCGCCGAACTTCGCACGGTCGGCATTCCAGTCTCGATGAGCGAGACGGTGGACGCGGCCCGGGCCCTCGAATCGATCGACATCGCGGACCAGCCGCTGTTTCGCGCGGCGCTGCGCGCCACCCTGGTCAAGAGCGGCGATCACCAGAGCGCCTTCGACACGGCCTACGACGTCTTCTTCGCCAACCGCCGCGACGAGGGCGACCTCGAGACGATGAACGCGGCACCGGAATCCTCGTCGCGCGACGCCGGCGCGGCGGAGTCGCCGCAGCGCTCGGGGGCGGAACTCGCCGATCAGCTCTTCGACGCCCTGCGCGAACACAACCTGCGCGCGATGCGCCAGAGCGCGACCGAGGCGGTGGCGCGCTACGCCGGCATCGAACCGGGTCGACCCGTGGGCGGCGCGTACTACCTCTATCGCACGATCCGCCAGCTCGACCTCGAGGAGATGGAGCGACGCTTGTCGGCGCTCGGTCTCGGTGAGTCCTCCGACGCACTCGAGGAGCGACTGGCGAGCGACGAGGCGCATCAGCGCATCGAGGATTTCAAGGCCATGGTCGAGTCCGAGATCCGCGAGCGCCTGGTGCGCGACCGCGGTGCCGAGGCCATGGCCGAATCGGTGCGCGAGACCCTGCCCGAGGACATCGACGTGATGCACGCCAATCGCGAGGAGATGGCCCAGCTCGAGCGGGCGCTGCGGCCCCTGAGCCGCAAATTGGCCGTACGACTCGCGCGAAAGCGCCGCCGGCGCCGCCGCGGTCCCATCGACCTGCGCCACACGATGCGCAGTTCGCTCTCGACCGGGGGAGTGCCCATCGACGTGCGCTTCAAGCCACCGCGACCGGCCAAGCCCGAGATCGTCGTCATCGCCGACGTCTCGGGGTCGGTGGCCTCCTTCGCGCGCTTCACGCTGCACCTGGTGCACGCCATCTCCAGCCAGTTCTCCCAAGTCCGCAGTTTCGTCTTCGTCGACGGACTCGACGAGGTGACCCACCTCTTCGCGCAGAGCGACGACCCCGCGGAGGCGGTCGAGCGCATCACGGCCGAGGCCGACGTGATCGCCGTGGACGGGCACAGTGACTACGGACGGGCCTTCAGCACCTTCGCGACGCACTACGCGAGCCAGTTGACCCGTCGTACGACGGTGCTGATCCTGGGCGACGCGCGCAACAACTATCACCCGGCCCAGGCGAATGTCCTCGAGGACATTCGCTCACGGGTGAAGGCGCTGTACTGGCTCAATCCCGAGCCACGCAGTTACTGGAACAGCGGGGACTCGATCCTGAGCCTCTACTCGCCCCATTGCGATGATGTCCTCGAGTGTCGCACCCTGCGCCAGCTCGAGTCGTTCGTAGGAGGATTGACCTGATGGCCATCGAACCCCCTCAGGGATTTCGCACCAGTGGCGATGAGCCGCGCGGCACGCGGCTGGTCCTGGTGCGACACGGTGAGGCGGACTGCAACGTGGCCGGGATCGTGGGCGGTCCGCGTGGTTGCACGGGACTGACCGACCTCGGCCGCGAGCAGGCGCTGGCCTTGGCCCAACGCCTCGAGGTCACCCGCGAGTTCGACGACGCGGTGGCCGCGTATTGCTCGGTGCTCGCGCGCGCCAAGGAGACGGCATCGATCGTGACGCGCTCCGTGCCGGGGCTTCGCGTGGCTGAGGATTGTGACCTGTGCGAACTGCACCCGGGCCTGGCCGACGCCATGGGCTGGGACGAGATGATCGCTACCTTTGGGGGACCCGACTGGGACGTGGACCCGAGCGAGCCCTTCGCTCCCGAGGGCGAGTCGTGGACCGGCTTCTACGAGCGATGTGTGGCGGCGTTCATGCGTCTCAGCCAGTCACACCCCGAAGGCCAGGTGCTGCTCTTCGTCCACGGCGGCGTCATCGAACAGGCGATGAAACTGGCGATGGGTTCCGCGCCGGGTGCGCGGCTGCGCCTGCGCACCGAACACTGTTCGCTCACCGAGATCGAGATCGATCGCGGCGAGGTTCACCTGCTGCGTTACAACGACCGCGCGCCGCGCGCCGTGACGGCGCGCTGAAGGAGTTCGCTGACGTGAAAGGCCATGTCCAAACTCTGTGACGCGTTGAGTCGCGGGTCGCAGATCGACGTGTAATTCGTGTCCAGGTCCGATTCGTCGAGTTGGTCGCCGCCGCCCAAGCATTCGGTCACGTTGTCACCGGTCAGTTCGACGTGCAGTCCCGAGGGCCACGTGCCGAGCGATTGGTGCACCGCGAAGAACTGAGCGACCTCGGTGAGCACGTCGTCGAAGCGACGGGTCTTCTGGCCCCCACTGGCTTTGAAGGTGTTGCCGTGCATGGGGTCACAGGTCCACAAGACCTCGGCGCCCTCGGCGGTCATCGCCTCGACGAGCGGAGGTAACAGCGTGGTCACCTTGTCGCGTCCCATCCGTGCGATCAGCGTGAGGCGCCCGGGCACGTTGTCGGGGTTGAGGAGTCCGTGCAGGGTCCTGAGGTCCTCGACGCTGGTGCTGGGTCCCACCTTGAGGCCGATCGGGTTGGCCACGCCGCGCAAGAATTCGACGTGGGCCCCGTCCACCTGGCGAGTGCGGTCGCCGATCCACAACATGTGCGCCGAGCAGTCGTACCAGTCGCCGGTCAGGGAATCCTGACGGGTCAGGGCCTGCTCGTAGGGCAGGATCAGCGCTTCGTGACTGGTGTAGAAATCGACGCTCGAGAGCTCGTGGTCGCCGTCGAGGTTGACCCCGCAGGCGCGCATGAAGGCGAGGGCCCGGTCGATGTCGTCGGCCAGCACCTCGTAGCGCTTGCCCTCGGGAGAATTGGTGACGAACTGCTGGTTCCAGGCGTGCACCCGGGTCAGGGAGGCGAAGCCGCCGGTGGTGAAGGCGCGCAGCAGGTTCAGCGTGGCCACGCTCTGGTGATAGGCGTCGAGGAGCCGGTCCGGGTTGGGGCGGCGCGCTTCTTCGCTGAAGTCCTCGTGATTGACGATGTGTCCACGGAAGGCGTCGAGGCGCACGCCGTCGCGCTCCTCGTAATTGTCCGAACGGGGTTTGGCGAACTGTCCCGCGATGCGACCGACCTTGACGACCGGGACGCCCGAGGCGTAGGTGAGGGCCACCGCCATCTGCAAGATGACCTTCAACTTGTCGCGGATGGCGTCGGCCGAGGAGTCGGCGAACGACTCGGCACAGTCGCCGGCCTGCAATAAGAAGGCCTCGCCCTTGGCGGCCTGGGCCAGTTGCTGGGTGAGTCGGCGGGCCTCACCCGCGAAGACCAGCGGCGGCTTCGTGGCGAGTTGGGCCTCCACGCGCTCGAGGTGCTGCGTGTCGGGCCAGAGGGGACTCTGGGCGGCGACGCGCTCACGCCAGCTAGAGGGGTTCCACGAAGTAGTTCGAGCCATCCCTCAAGGCTAGAGGTTTCGTCGGAGCCTCAGCAATTGCCCCAGTAGTCTGAAGGAGTGCCCCTCCATCGTCTCGGCCTCTTCGGGGGCACGTTCGATCCACCGCACAATGGGCACGTGGCGGCGCTGCGCGCGGCGGCACTCACCGGTCGCTTCGACGTGATCGAGGTCACCGTCGCGGGCGATCCCTACCGCAAGAGCGCCCTAGGTCCGGTCCATTCGACCGCGACGCGCTACGCAATGGCGTTGGCCGCGTTCGACCACCTGGACTTGGTGCGCGTGAGCGACCGCGAGATCAATCGACCCGGGCCCTCCTACACCATCGACACCGTCGAGGAACTGCTCGAGGAGTTCGCGGAGGTCGACGTAGTGATCGGCGCCGACCTGGCCCCACAGTTGCCGACCTGGCACCGGGCCGACGAGTTGAGCGCCCTGGTGAAGGTGGGCATCATCCCTCGGCCCGGGACGACCTTGGCGGCCCCTGAGGGGTGGAACTGCTACGAGATCGACATGGCGCCGGTCGACCTGTCGAGCACCTTCTTGCGCGAGGCCCCCCTCGAGGAGATCGATCTAAAATTGTTTATGGCCGAGGACGTAATTGCCATTTTTCAGAGTGCCGCGGAGTAGAGTGGGGCGCAATGGCCGTTCGTGCGTTCGACATTTCAGACGTGTCCTCAGCATCAGTGACCGTCTTCGAGCGCGCGCCGCGAACGCGCAGTGACCTTCGCCGCAGTCGCCAGCGTCACGCCATCGTCGGGATCGTCGCCTTGTCCGTCCCGTTCGTGACCGCCCTCATCGTTCTGGGAGCGGGCCACTGAGCGAGATCGCGACTAGCGGTGGCGCGCTGCGCGGCCCTCAAGAGCAGTTCGTCTCCGCGGTGATCGATGCCGCCCTCGAAGGGGCCGACGAGAAGTTGAGCGTCGACACGGTGGTGTTGGACCTGCGCGATTTCGTCGATTCGTTCGATGCCCTCGTCATCGCGGCGGGTCGCAACGATCGCCAGGTTCGCGCGATCGCCGAAGAGGTGGAACGACGCGTCCACCTCGCGCGCGGGATCAAGCCCACCCGGGTGGAGGGATGGACCAGCGCCGAATGGATCGCCCTCGACTACGGGGACGTGATCGTGCACGTCTTCGATCTCGAAACCCGTGATTACTACGACCTCGAACACCTCTGGAGCGCCGCGCCGGCGTTTCGTCCCGCGACCCAGCGCTAGCCCTTCCTCAAGTAGGCCATCTGCGCGGGCGTGATGACCTTCACCTTGGCCCCCGAGGCGAGGGTCAAGGTGAAGGGCAGTCCCTCGACCGAGATCTGGATGCCCTTGGTGGCACCCATCGCGGCGGCGGCGAAGACGAGTTGGCCCACCGCGATCCGGCGGTTCGCCGTCGAGATCTGGTTGAAGACCTTGGAGACGTCGATGGAAGCGACGTGGCCTTGGATGTCGGCCTGGTTGATGACCAGGTTCGAGGGCACCTGGGAGGTGAGGCCCGCGGCCATCTCGGTGGGCGTGGGACCTTGCGTCTCGTAGTAGAGGACGGCGGCGAGCGTCGGCGGGGCGGTCATCGAACGAGGAATCGCGACGATGCGTTGGCCGGGGGCGATCAAGTAGATGTCGCGCGTGACCCAGCGCACTTGGGCGTAGGGCGTGAAGGGAATGGTCAACCCGAGGAGGCCCAGGGGCACGGTGGCGGGGTCGACGAGCGACGGCGACGACGACGTCGAGACCAGCGTGCAGCCACTGAGGCACAACGCGCTCACGACCAGGATCGCCACGCGGCGGATCCCTCTCATGAGGGGAACTCCACCAGCGGCAATTCGATCTGGAACCGCGCCCCGCCCTCGGGACTGGTCGTCGCGCGGATCTCACCCTCGAGGGACTTCACGTGCTCTCGCACGAGGGCGAGGCCCAGACCGGTGCCGCGCACCGTGCTGCGGTCATGGGCGGCGCGACCGCGGAAGAAACGCTCGAAGACGTGCTCCTGGTCGCTCTCGGAGATGCCCGGACCCGCGTCGTCGACATTGAGTTCGACGCGACCCGCGTGCAGTGACAGGCGAATCGCGACCGCGCCCCCGGCGTAGCGCTGCGCGTTGTCGAGAAGGTTGGCGATGATGCGCTCGAAGCGGCGACGATCGACCAGCACGCGAGCAGCTTCGACCTCTGGCGTCACCTGCACCGGGGGACCGGACTCGCCGGTGCGCCGCGCCACCGACCGCACCGCCTGACGCGTGAGTTCGGCGATGGGCATCACCTCGAGACTGAGCGAATTGGCGCCGGCGTCGGAACGCGACAGTTCGATGAGGTCCTCGATCAGTCCCTGGAACACCAGTATCTCCGCGCTCAGCAACGTGAGACTCTCCTGGGCGGCGGGAGCGAGTTCCTCGCGGTGCTGTTCCAGGATGGACGCCGACATCGCCAACGCGGTCAAGGGTGAGCGCAACTCGTGACTCACGTCACTGGCGAAACGCGCGTCACGCTCGAGTTTGGTGACCAGCTGGTTCACCATCGTGTTGAAGGATTCGGTCAGTCGCTCTACTTCTGAACCGGCGTGGGTGGTGGGAAGGCGGGTGTCGAAGTCGCCGCCCGCGATGCGCGCCGCGGCGTCGGAGACGACGACGAGAGGTCGCAGTGCGCGCCGCGAGACCCAGATGCCGCCCGACGCGCCCAAGATGGTGGTGAAGAGGGCCGCCGATCCGATGACCAAGACGAGCACGCGAAGGTTCTGCTCGAGACCGTCGAGTTGCCATACCTCGAACACCTGGACCTGCACCGCGGGCATGGGGATCCCGACCACGTAGTCGAGATCGGACAGCACCATGCGGGTCTCGGTGGTGACGTGGCCGTCGTTGACGGCGCGGCGCGCGGCACTCGAGATATTGACGGTGGGCACCAAGAGGCTCTGGGTCTGCCACTGCCCGTTGATCTTGAGGATCAGGGTCGAGTTGGCCGACTGTTCGATCGAGCTCACTTCGCTGTTCAGCGTCAGCGGCGCGGTGTAGAGGGTATTGCGGATCAGGGCGGCGTTGACGTAACTCTGCTGGAGATCGGTCTTTTGCTGCTGGGAGATGAGCACGTCGCGCACGCCAAAGAAGGTGAGCGTGCCCAGGAGCGAACTCATCAGCAACGTGCCCAAGCCGAAGATCAGCACGAGGCGTAGACGCAGACTGCGACTGCGACTGCGCACTAGAGCACCAACTTGTACCCCGCACCACGCACGGTCAACAGGTGCACCGGAGCCGCGGGATCGGGTTCGATCTTCATGCGCAGCCGTCGGACGTGGACGTCGACGAGTCGACTGTCGCCGAAGTAGTCGTATCCCCAGACCCGCTCAAGGAGGTCCTCGCGTGAGAGCACCTTGCCATTGACCTGGGCCAGGTCCACGAGGAGGCGGAACTCGGTCGACGTCAGGTGCAACTCGGTGCCGTCGGCGTGGCGGACCACGCCCTCGTCGGGGATCACGTGCAACTCACCGATGTGGAAGGCACGCGTGGCCGAGTCGGGGCGTCGTCGCAGGTGTGCGCGCACTCGCGCCAACAGTTCCAGGGGAACGAAGGGTTTGGTCACGTAGTCGTCGGCTCCGGATTCCAAACCCTTGACGACGTCAGAGGTCTCGTCACGCGCCGAGACGATCACGATGGGGATGTCCGAGCGCGAGCGCAGCGCGACGCAGGTCTCGAAGCCGGACATCCCTGGCAACATGATGTCGACGATGGCCACGTCGGCATTGCGCTTCTCGAAGAGGGCGACCCCGTCCTCGCCGTTGGACGCGTCGTCCACGTCGTAGCCCTCACCGCGGAACATCAGTCGCAACGCGGTGCGGATGTGCTCATCGTCTTCCACGATCAAGATCCGCGACATCCGACTCCTTTGTCCTTCTCACCACACTAGTGAGAGACCACCTTTTGGGCTTCGCCCTCAGTAGCCTTGTCCTCGTGGGCCCAAACATCGACTTCGTCGACGAGTCGCGAACGTGGGGACTCGACGATTTCGGGGCGTCGTTGCGCGCCCTGGACCGTGCGAGCGCCACCCAACGGGCTTACCGCGCGGATGTCGCACGATTCGCCCAGTGGGCGAGTGCACAAGGAGTCACGTCGCCGCGCCAGGTGACGAGACGGACCTTGCGCGAGTACCTGGCCAAGATGAACCTTGACGGTGACGAACGAGCGTCGATCGCGCGACGACGGGCCTCGCTGCGCCGGTATTTCTCCTGGGCGATCGAGCGCGGGTACGTCGACGACAATCCTTCGTCGCGGATCTCAGCGCCGCGCCCGAATTCGCAGCTGCCCGAGATCGTGGCGCGCGACCAACTCGACAGCCTCCTCGAGGCGGACTGGGGCGACGATCCTTGGGCCCGCCGCGACCGCGCCGTCTGCGAGATCCTCTACGGTGCGGGGCTGCGCGTCAGTGAGTTGTGCGGACTCGATCGTGACAGCCTCGATGAGCGTCAGGGCCTGGTGCGGGTGTGGGGCAAGGGTCGCAAGGAACGCATCGTGCCACTGCACCGGGCCGGCTTCGCGGCGATCGAGCGATGGCGCGAGGTGCGATCAGACGTCGCGACCCCCGAGTCGCCGCGCGAGGCCTTGTTCCTCAATCGGCGAGGCGTACGCCTGGGTCCGCGCGACGTGCGTCGCATCCTCGACCGTCGTGTGGCGCTGGGGCACGTGCACCCGCACGCGCTGCGCCACACCTACGCGACCCACCTGCTCGAGGGGGGCGCGGACCTGCGCATGGTCCAAGAGCTCCTGGGCCACGAGAGCCTCACCACGACCCAGCTCTACACCCACGTCTCGAAATCGCGCCTCCAGAACATCCATCGCCAGACCCATCCGCGGGGTTAGCCCCGGCTTTCGTGGGTGCGGGCTGGTCGACTACACTGGACTGGCTCTCCCAGAGTGGGAGGGTGCAGACACACCCCGCAGTTTCGTACGGTCGCCCCTTGGGGTGCACTGCGGGGTTGATCAACCGAACGGAAGGAAATATTCGTGGCCCTCGTCACTTTGCAAGAACTCCTCGACTCCGGCGTGCACTTCGGGCACCAGACCCGTCGATGGAATCCCAAGATGCGCCGTTTCATCCTCGGTGAGCGAAACGGCATCTACCTGATCGACCTGCGCAAGACCCTCGCGGGCATCGAGCAGAGCTACGCCTACGTGCGCGACCTCGTCGCCGAGGGCGGCATCATCCTCTTCGTGGGTACCAAGAAGCAGACCCAGGGCCCGATCGCGGACTACGCGAACGCCTGCGGTATGCCTTTCGTCAACCAGCGCTGGTTGGGCGGGATGCTCACCAACTTCACGACCGTCGCCGGTCGCGTCAAGCGCATGATCGAACTGCGCGCCATGCAGCGCGCGGGCGACTTCGAAGGCATGCCCAAGCGCGAGGCCCTGCGCCACAGTCGCGAACTCGAGAAGCTCGACCGCAACCTGTCGGGCATCGCCAACCTGGACCGTGTTCCTGACGCCATCTTCGTCATCGACACGAAGAAGGAGCACATCGCGGTGACCGAGGCGCGCAAGCTCGGCCTGCCGGTCGTAGCCGTCGTCGACACCAACTGCGACCCCGACGTGATCGACTACGTGATTCCCGGCAATGACGACGCGATCCGCTCGGGCGCCCTACTGTGCCGCCTGATCGCCGACGCCGTGACCGAAGGCCGATTCATTCGTGCGAACCGCCCGGCCGCGATGAAGGCCGCTGCCGCTGCGCCAGCCCCCGCTCCTGCGCCCGTCGCGCCGGCCACGGCGGCCGTCACCGATGACGCACCCGTCGCGACCGACGACGCCGTCGTCGCCACCGCGTAAGCACCCAACCCGAACACAAGAGGAGATGTCAAGGTGTCAATCACCGCTAAGGACGTAATGTCGCTGCGCCAGGCCACCGGCGTGGGCATGATGGACGCGAAGAAGGCCCTCGAGGCCAACGACGGCAACATGGAAGCGGCCACCCAGTGGCTACGGGTCCAGGGTCTGGCGTCGGCCGCCAAGCGCGCCGACCGCGAGGCCGGCGAAGGATCCGTCGCCGTCGTGCGCGACGGCAACGTCGCGGCGTTGGTCGAATTACGCTGCGAGACCGACTTCGCCGCGAAGTCCGACGACTTCACCGCACTGGTGGACGAGATGGCCGCGCGCGTCTGCGCCGAGGGCGAAGCGGCCGTGGCCCAGTTCCAGGACAACATCGAGAAGATGCTCACCACTCTCAAGGAGAACATCTCGGTGGGACGCGTCTACCGCGTCGAGGCGGGCGCCGACGAAGTCGTCGACACCTACAACCACCAGAACAAGGGCCGCAACGTCGTCATCGTCGTGGTCAAGGGTGGTAACGAGGAGATCGCTCACGAGGTCGCGGTGCACATCGCCTTCGCCAAGCCGCAGTACCTGTCGCGCGAGGACGTCCCCGCCGCGGAGATCGAGGCCGAGCGCAAGACCATCGAGGAGATTTCGCTCAACGAGGGCAAGCCGGCCGCCGCGCTGCCCAAGATCGTCGAGGGTCGACTCAACGGATGGTTCAAGGATCGGGTCCTGCTCGAGCAGGCCTACGCCAAGGACGAGAAGCTTTCGATCTCCCAGTTCCTCGGCGACGCGACCATCACCGCGTACGCCCAAGTGGTCATCGG
>Ga0209698_10004010_pt1 | contig 16267 bp, 9 predicted proteins | sample LitLauG_LLR_2012_FD_187203 | JGI IMG/M metagenome (GOLD analysis project Ga0209698, IMG submission 187203) | Freshwater sediment microbial communities from Pennsylvania, USA - Little Laurel Run_MetaG_LLR_2012 (SPAdes) (version 2) | ecosystem: Environmental > Aquatic > Freshwater > Creek >...
GAATGTGTAGTCTCCCGGCAGTAATTGCCATCCATTTTGCTGGACGTTGAAAATGGACAGGAACTTCGGATCGACATCCACGCTCACTTCTTTACTCTCACCGCCGTTCAGCTTGACTTTGCTCCAACCGACCAGCCGTTTGGGAGGTTCTGCGGCCACGGCGGGAAGGGCGGCGTAAACCTCCGCGATTTCGGCTCCTGCGCGATTGCCCGTATTCGTGATGGTGAACGCGACGCTCGGCTTCGCTCCCGGCGTTACCTTGAGATTGGAATAGGAATACGTTGTGTAAGAAAGCCCATAACCGAAGGGAAAGAGCACGGGCTTTTTCTCCGCGTCATACCATTTGTAGCCGACCTTGACGCCTTCATCGTAAGTGATCTGGAATGCAGGCAGACCGGCGGCGATCTGCTTCCATGGTTCCGGATCGTTGTGCGGCACCGAAGTTCTGGGCGGCTTCGTAATGGTCGGATGCGGCAGATCGGCTTCGCTTTTGGGGAAAGTGAGCGGCAGTTTTGCCATCGGGATCGCGTCTCCGAACAGCAGATTCGCCACGGCATGAGCTCCGCGGCTGCCAGCGTACCAGCACTCGAGAATTCCGCCGACCTGATCCACCCACGGCATGGTCACCGGCCCACCGGTTTCGAGCACAACAATGGTGTGTGGGTTCGCCGCTGCTATCTTCGTGATCAAGTCATCCTGATGCTCGGGAAGCGAGAGGCTGGGCAGATCCATATCTTCGCTCTCCCATTGATACGCGAAGACGATCGCCACATCTGCCGTCTTCGCCAGCGCGGCAGCCGCATCGGGATCGGCCCCGGAGTTGAAATGAACCTGTGCCCCATGTACCTTCGCTCGTATTGCTCGCAGCGGAGAGGTAGGAAACCAGACTGGTTCCAGCCAGCGAGTCTGCCCTCGTCCTGGCGGCATGATGGCGTTTCCGCCCGGAGGATCGACCTGTGCCGACCCCCCGCCCGAGATCATTCCAACGTCGGCGTGCGGACCGATCACCGCAATGCTGTGCACCTTCGATGCGTCAAGCGGAAGCAGATCGTGATCGTTTTTCAGAAGCACTGTGCTCTGCTCGGCGATTTTTTGCGCCACTTCAAAACCGCCCATCACATCGACAACACTTTTTTGCGGTGGATCATCCACTACACCCGTGGCAAACATGGCGCGCAGGATGCGGCGCACGTGATCGTCGAGTTCTGCTTGCGGCACCTTGCCCGACTCCACCAGTTTCTTGAGTGTGTCACCATAAAAAATCCATCCTGGCTGTTCATGATCCAAGCCAGCGGCGGAAGCCTTCGCGGCGCTGTGAACGCCTCCCCAATCGCTCAGCACGAAGCCCTGGAAGTTCCAGTCTCTCTTGAGAACGTCGGTAAGCAGGTATTTGTTCTCGCACGAATAGTCGCCGTTCACCCGATTGTAGGAACACATCACGGCAGCGACGTCCGATTCTTTGATTCCAATTTCAAACGCCAGCAGATCGCTCTCGCGTGCGGCCCTTTGGTCGATGTTCACATTGACGGCGTTGCGCCCGCTTTCCTGATCGTTGAGAGCGTAATGCTTAATGTCGCCGAGCACGTGTTGTGCCTGCTCGCCTTTGATCACTGACGCGACCATCTTGCCCGCGAGAACCGGATCTTCCCCCATGTACTCGAACGTCCGCCCATTGCGCGGTTCGCGGGTAAGGTTCACGCCTCCGCCGAGCGACATGTTATAGCCTTGGGCGCGCAGTTCGCGGCCGATGAGGGCTCCGTATTCGTAAGCCGCTTCGAGGTCCCAGCTTGCGGCGCCCGCCACGTCCGAGGGCAAGGCTGTCGAGTAGCGCCCGTTTTCGCCGCTCATCCGCACACCATAGGCCGCATCCGACATCTGGATAGGTGGAATGCCCAGCCGCGGAATGCCCGGCACATATCCTGCGCCGCCATTCGACTGCACAATCAGAGGACTGAGCGGGCTGAGGCCAGCCATGCCAGTCCCGTGGAGTAGCCCGATCTTCTCGTCGAGTGTCATTTCCTTCAGAACCAGCGAGGCGCGCTCGTCGGGCGTGAGGCTGGAGTTGTTCCACGGATGGGTTTGCGGGCCGGATCGCGCGAAAACTGCGCCAATGCTTGCGACCACGAAAAACAATACTAAAAGACGTTGCGGGGGAACGAACTTCGGCAGGGGCACGGGGGATCTCCTCGCACAAAATCGATATTGTAGCAGCATTGAAACGTTTCTCCGAGTTTATTTCTTTTGGGTAAGAACCCAGTCGCGCACCTCCTCTGGGCGGCCCGTGCTGTTCAAGCTTAGACGCTGAGTTTTAAACTAGCAGTGTGAAGATCGCGCTCGGTCAAATCAATCCAACCGTTGGCGATTTCTCGGGGAACGCCAGAAAAATCATCGACTTCGCGCGGCAAGCACAAAGCGCCGGGGCAGGGCTGATTCTCTTCCCCGAGCTTTCGGTGTGTGGCTATCCTCCGCGGGATCTAGTCGAGAAGCCGTCGTTCGTCCTCCGGAATCGCGAGACGGTCGAGCAGATCGCGTCTGAGACGCGTGGCATCGCGGTGATCTGCGGCCTGGTGACGCCCGCTGAAACCGACGGCGGCAAGTCTGTGAGGAACTCCGCCGCCTGGCTGATCGACGGGAAGATCGCCTTCGTTCAGTCGAAGATGCTGCTGCCCACCTACGACGTCTTCGACGAGATGCGCAACTTCGCTCCCGCACGGCGGCAGGAACTTTTTCCCTTCTGCGGCAACCAGATGGCCCTAACAATCTGCGAAGATGCCTGGAACGACAAACAATTCTGGCGCAAGCGGCTGTACACAATTGATCCGGTGGAGTCGCTGGTTAAGGCAGGAGGGAACTTCATTCTGAATATCTCTGCGTCTCCATTCTGGATCGGCAAGCGAGAACTGCGGCGCGACATGTTGGCCAGTATCGCAAGGCAGCATAATGTTCCGGTCGCGCTCGTCAACCAGGTTGGGGGCAACGACAGTCTGGTCTTCGATGGTTCCAGCATCGTCCTGAACCCTCAAGGCCAGATCATCGCGCAGGGCAAATCGTTTGAAGAAGATCTGATTTACTTCGATTCGCGGAGCCTGACCGGAGAAATGCACGATCAAATCGCGGGAGACGACGCCAGTGCTTACTCGGCTTTAGTTCTCGGCACGCGCGACTATATGCACAAATGCGGATTCCGCAAGGCCATCATTGGTCTGAGCGGCGGCATCGATTCCGCACTGACTGCGGTCATCGCTTCCGATGCTGTCAGGCCGGAGAACGTGATCGGCGTGGGAATGCCTGGCCCGTATTCCTCCCCGGGGTCGATTGACGATGCTCGTACACTCGCCCAGAACCTGGGAATTCGTTTTGAGTTGCTTTCCATCAATCCCGCCTACGAAGCTTACCGCGGCATCCTGAAGGACGTATTCGCCGGATGTAAAGAAGATGTCAGCGAGGAGAACATACAAGCCCGCTCGCGGGGAACTCTTCTGATGGCGCTGTCGAACAAGCTTGGTGCGATCGTTCTCTCGACAGGCAACAAAAGCGAACTCGGTGTAGGCTACTGCACGTTGTACGGGGACATGGTGGGTGGACTTGCCGTGATCTCCGACGTTCCCAAAACCCTGGTTTACCGCTTAAGCCATTATGTGAACGCACGGCGAGCAGTGATTCCGCAAGCCACCCTCGAGAAGCCGCCATCGGCCGAATTGCGGCCCGATCAGAAAGACAGCGACTCGCTTCCACCTTACGACGTGCTTGATGCCGTACTCGAAGATTATGTGGAAGAGTTGCACACTGCCGAGCAGATTGCGGCCGATCGTGGCTTCGACATCGACATCGTCCGCCGCGTCACCCGCATGGTCGATCGTGCCGAATACAAGCGGCAGCAGGCGGCTCCCGGCCTGAAGATTTCCCCCAAAGCCTTCGGATACGGGCGGCGTTTTCCCATTGCCGCGAAAAGCGAGGCTTGAAGTATCCTAGAGAAGACTTCCTCAAAGCCCAATACCTCTTAAATGCGAAAGGAACCCATGAGTGTTCTGAAGGTGATTTCTGTTCTAGCGCTGGCTGTCGGTCTGGCTATCGCTCAAACTGCCCCGGCCAAGCCGACCATGGCCAAGCCTGGAGAGAAACTCGATACGCATGCGACTGCGAATCTTCCCTCCGAAGCCACAGTCGATTCTTTCTTGCAGCAACAATTCGGCTACGAGAAAGATATCAGCTGGAAGATTTCCAGCATTCGCCCCTCGGGTATAGCGAATCTGGCAGAAGTCACCGTTGTGCTGGCCAACCCTCAAGGGCAGCAATTGACGCGCTTCTTCGTCGCTCCCGACGGCGAGCATGCGCTGGTGGGAGAAATCATCCCATTTGGCGCGCGGCCCTTCGATCCAGCGAAGAAGACACTTGCGAAGGGAATTACCGGGCCGGAGCGCGGGCCCAAGGATTCTGCCGTAACGATCGTTGAATTCGGGGACTTGCAATGTCCCGCCTGCAAGGCGGCGCAGCCCACGATTGAGCAGTTGGTGGCTGCCGAACCGAACGCGCATTTTGTTTTCCAGAATTTTCCGCTGGAGATGCATAACTGGGCCGCCAAGGGCGCCGCGTACGCGGACTGCGTTGGCCGCGCCTCCAACGATGCGTTCTGGAAATTTGTCTCGAAGGCCTATGAAACTCAGTCCGATATCACGGCCGAAAATGCCGATGAGAAGCTTACGGCACTCGCCGATGGCGCGGGCGTGAAGGGCTCTGACATCGCGGCGTGCGCGGCGAAGCCTGAGACCAAGAAGGATGTGGATGCGTCTATCGCGCTGGGTAAGTCTGTGGACGTGACCGGCACGCCAACACTTTTCATCAACGGCAGGAAGATCGGAAGTTTCGATGCGCGACTGCTGGACGTGTACAAGGGCCTGGTCGAGTTCGCCGCGAAGGAAGGGAAGTAGCGGGTCTCTTAGTTCGATCTAGCTCACGCACTGTCACCATTGATTCGGTGGAGGGTTGCTAAAACGCATTCCCGCCTCCTCCACCGAGAGCTCCCCCATCGGACGCAGAATTTCCAACGGAGTCGATGCCGGAACTGGCTGAGTCGCATGCGCCACTGCAGGATGTGTCTGGTTGCGGAGACCCGCCATCGCTTGAACAATCGCTTGTGACGCTTGAGGAAGTCGGCGAAGAAACGTCGGACGAAGAAACTTGATTGACGGGTTGCTCCATCAGCAGCCAATTCGGGTAGCCAACATTCACGCCCTGCGGGGAGTTCGACTGTGACGAGTCACCGTCCTCCAGTCCGCTACTCAGGCCCTTAGCGAACCGCACGACCGCAAACGCGGCGGCTACTAACAGCACGATCACGAGGACCGCTATCATCGTGCACGATAGGTTAGTACAACTTCGATGTGCTGTACAGGTGCAGCACCCGTGCGAACTATTTTTCGCTGATCCAGATCTCAGGAGTGGTTGCGTTGGTGTTCGCCAGCACGTGGGGCGTCATGACAATCATCAGTTCGTCAGTGTTGACCTGTTTCGTGTTGTTCACCATCGCCTGATTGAGTACCGGTAAATAGCCCAGTCCCGGAATGCCGCTCATCGAGAGCGTGTCGTTCTGGGATATCTCACCCGCGACGACGGCTGGCTCTCCATCCCTCAGGTTGATACTGCCCTTGTATTCGCGGTTCGAGATCACCGGAACGCCATTCGCGGATTGCCCGGTAAGCGATCGTACCTGCAATTCGAGCTGCAGGCTAACGCTGCCGTCTCGATGCACAGTCGGTTTCGCCTTTACATTTAGTCCCAAGTCTTCGTAGCTGACGGAAGGAAATGGCGGGATGTAACTCTGGTTGCCGAGCACCGCCGAGATTTGCGGCGAGTTGTAAATCGGGGCGTAGGACGCATTCAGGATTGGGAACTTCGTACCCAGGTGAAACGTCGCATCATTTCCCTGGCTTGCGCGCAAGTTCATAGACTCCAGGCTGCGCACCCAGGATTCATTGACCGACAGCGCGGCCGAGAGCTGGTCGAGACTGAGACCCATGAAAGTCAGTCCACCGCCGAAGGTGGCCAAGGGCTGGCTGAAAATCGAATTCTGCTGGCCTCCGAGTTGGGCCAGCAACCCGGAAAGCCCCGCGCTCCCGGCCTGGTTGATGCCGCCGGACGCGATCAGCTGGTTGACCAGGTCTTGAATGTTCTGCCCGCCCAATCCCGCCAGCGCCGCCGCCGGGATGTTGTACATGTTGAATGTATTCGGGATGTGCAGGCCTATATTGCGCGTGAGTTGATGATTGATCTGAAAAACCTGGATGTCGAACATCACCTGGGGACGTTCATTGTCGAGTTGACGCAGCAGTTTTCCGCATGCCTCGAGGATCGGCAGCGGAGCGCGTACTTCCAAGGTATCGGCGGTTTGTCCCGAATTGATGTAGCGCAAATCGAACATGTTGCGCATCGTCGTCACTAAGTCAGTGGCTTCCTGCGGCGTCGAATGCGGCGGCAGTTGGAATGTCTGTAACGAGAAGTGATCGAATTGCTTGTGGTTCTCGGGATTGTCAGAGGCAATCAGCATCTGATGCGCATCGAGGGGCGCCCACATGGCCTTGCTTACTTCGCAAGCCAGCTTCAGGGCGGTGAAGAAGTCGACGTCGTCTATGTAGAACCGCACCTGCCGTGTCGGTACGGAGTCGTCGAACAACGCCGATAATCCGTAGGCAGTCGCTAGTTCAGTGAACAGGCCCCGAACATCGCCACGATAATGAAAGGTGGCCAGATCCTTCTTGGGTTGAATGCGAATCGCTTCCGCGTAGGTTACCTGGTTCGGAAGGAGAGCGGTGAGCGAAGGCGTTTCTTCGAGGGTGGCTTCTTCCAACCGCTCGCGAGCGTAACTATTGTCGGGATCGACTTCCAGGGCGCTGCGGAATTCGGTGATCGCCTCCTTGGCGGAATTCTCGTAGAGCAGAGCATTCCCGCGTTCCACATGATCGAAGACAATCTGTGCCTTCACCAGTTCGCGGGCGCTGAGAAACTGGGGATTCTCCGGCATCAGCCGTGCGGCTTCGTCGAAGTGCGCGAAAGCCTCCTCCAGTTGGTTGCGCCCCTGAAGCTTGAGGCCGCGCACAAAATCCTCGCGTGCTTCCTTCATCTCTTTCTTGGTGGCGATGCAGTGAATCCCGCCCGGAACGCCATTGCCGCAAGAGATCGGAGGCGGGGCGGAAGGATTGTCCGCGGCGAAAGCAGACAGAGTCACCGTGGCCGCAAACAGGCCAGTCGCAAGAATGGACACAAACTTGGACATTCGTCTGATTTTAGCGCGCTCGTCGAGGGGCCGAGACACGCGATAGGCCCCGGTACCTTCGGTCATACCGTTTTCAGAACGCTCTTGACCGTGAATCTTGCGCCTTTCGAGCGCTTGTGGTGCTCGGATTATGAGATCATCAGACGCTCAATGGTACGCGCCTTTCCAGTACTCTCGTCGCAGTCAATCACCACGGCGCAGAGGCGAACATCTCCCGTCGCCGGCTCAAATCGTACCGGCATTCCATTCAGAAATTTACCGACAACCAGTTCCTTCTTCACGCCTATGACGCCGTCATAAGGCCCGGTCATGCCCACGTCGGTGACATAGGCGGTCCCGTTGGGAAGCACGCGCTCATCTGCCGTTGGCACGTGGGTGTGCGTTCCCAGGACGGCGGTAACACGCCCGTCCAGATACCAGCCGAGCGAAATTTTTTCGGATGTTGCTTCAGCGTGAATGTCTACCAGGATGACTTTGGCCTCGAGGTTTTTGAGAAGTTGATCGGCCGTGCGAAAGGGATCATCATTCGACGCCATGAACACGCGCCCTTGCAGGTTGATGACCGCGTATGGAACCTTTCCCTTGCGTCCCTGGTAGACGCCCCAGCCCGGCATGTCCGAAGGATAGTTCGCCGGGCGCAACACGCGCCTCGCCGGTCCGTGGCCATTGCCTTCGATCATCTGGAAGTAGTCGACAATTTCGCGCTTGTCCCAGACGTGATTGCCGGTCGTGATGACGTCAATGTTGAGTTCGAATAATTCCTCAGCGAGAGCAGGCGTGATGCCAAACCCGGCAGCCGCGTTTTCCCCATTGGCAATGATCAGTTCGATGGAGTGATCACGGACGATGGCGGGCAGACGATCTTTGACGATCGTCCGTCCAGGCCTCCCGAAGATGTCGCCAATGAAGAGAATCCGCATGAATCGGCCAAACTTCGATGGTAACACGCGCCCAGCGACACCTTTCGTATTCTGGATGAAAGAAATCCGCTGAAAAACGCAGTGGTGGCCGTCGTTGGTGAACCTTCAGGTTTTGTCCGATCAGGATTTTCAACGGAGCTTAGGCAGGTCGGCACGAGCGAGCACCGAACCCCAGGCGTCGAGCACATAAACTTCGTTCTTTTGTGAGGACGGGCTTTCTGTACCGGCGCTCCGCATCAGAGTAAGAGTGACAGTGGTTCGAGGTGAGGTGCAGCCCGTGAGTTGACGGACTTCGAACTCCGACGGCGCGGGTTGCTCTTGTGAGCCGGCGCGCAGCACAACCTCAACGGCGCCGGCCAGATTCTGGCAGCGCATGGGAAGCTGAACTTCCCATTGATTCGAAGCGGTCCTGCGAACCGTTGGTTCTTCCGCAAAAACCAACACGGGAGGATTGCCACCAGGGGACGCGTACCATTCGGGCCAGAGATGTCCAAATTCGATGCCCGCCATCGCGTAAGCGCGGGTCAGTTCACGATCGCGCTCCTCCCAGCAAGGATGCATGGCGTAGAGCGACGACGCTGATTTATCCGACCCGGCGGCATGGAGCAGGTGATGCAAGGCTGGCATGAAGTCAGGATGATAGCCGGCGCGCGCCATCAGCATCAGGCCGTCGCGATCGGCAGCTACCTCTAATTCGCGGCAGAACCGGCCGAGATCTTGTGACGCCTTGCTTGAATCCCTCCACGTGGCGGAGGGCATGCCGGGATCGCCGAGAGCAATGGCGGCGCCATCGTTCTGCAAAGCCTTCTGATAGAGATAGCGGCGTGCCCAGTCGCGCCGAAGCACGTGCGCGATCTCATGCGATAAGATTGCCGCCCACAGTCCGGCATTCGTGCCAGCGAGCCGGCCCAAACCGCTATCCACGTAAACGGTTCCGTCGGGCGATGCGAAGGCGTTGAGGTCGCTATCTTCGACAATGCGCAGCTGCCATGCAAAGTCGAAATCCGAGAGCGCGCGAGCCTGCTCCGACAACTTCGAGAATACGAACGCACCGGTGCTGAAGCGCCCAGACGCCGCGACGCTATGCGCCATCAGTTGCGGACGCAAGCGGGCAGCAGTTTTCATGTCGAGGTTAAACCTGGGAGGAATCTCAGAAGAATCGGAGCTCGTCTGGGCGGGGAGTAAGGTGCAAGCCACAACGAAAAGGCCGAGCACCGCAAATCCGAATTTGGAAGCGCGCGCTTCCATGGGGCTCCTCCATGGAAACATCTGTTAATTGGATTATGCTCCGATTGTCCCGCAACGGCGAAGAAAAATCAGGCTGCAGTTGTTACTTCTGTTTACCCGGCGGAACGAGGCTGGACTGCTGGACGGTGGGTGTCGCTTCAGGAATCAACTCGGCGGTGCGCAGAAAATCGTAATTACCGGCGGGATTGAGTTTTACATTCGTCACTCGCCGCGTGTGCACCATCACATTGTCGAGATACCAGAGATCGATGTAAGGCAGATCATTCGCGAGAATGCGCTGCACCTCAGCGTATAAATCCTTGCGCACCTTGGGATCGACCTCGCGCCGGGCCTTGTCAATGAGCGCATCCAGTCTCGGATTCGAGTAAAAACCGCGATTCGCGCCATTGGGCGGAAACTTCGAAGAGTGAAACGCGTATTCGAAGATGTCAGGATCTTCGTTGCCGCCAATCCATCGCAATCCGTACATCTGGAACGCTCCGTGAACGACGTCGGAGAAGAAAGTGGCCGACTCAAAACTGCGAATGTCGAGCGCAATCCCGACGTCACGCAGTTGCTGCTGCATGACCGCAACCATGAGGCGGGTATTCGCGTCGGTGGACGTCTTCATGGTGATGTGGAAGCGCACTCCGTTGACCGCGGGAAAGCCTGCAGCATCGAGCAACTGCCGTGCCTTTTCCGGATCGTGCTCGTAGGAAGGAACGTCTGGGTTGTAGGCCCAGCTCTGCACGGGAAGAACGCTGCGCGCCATCTCTGCCTGCCCGCGCCAGAGAAACTCGATCATCGGGCGACGGTCGAGGGCGTAGGCAATCGCCTGCCGGACGCGCACATCCTTCAAAATGGGATCGCGCAGATTGAACCCGAGATATGCAAACCGAGTTCCAGGGCCGCGCTCGATTGCAAGGCCCGGTTCACGCGAGAGGGTTAGCACGGTATCGGGGGTGAGCGAATTGATCGCAATGTCGCCACTTCCCTTGCGCAGTTCGAGTGCCTCGGTCGTCTGGTCGGGCACGACCGCAAACCGCACGCGCGCCAGCTTTGGCTTTTCGCCCCAATAATCAGGGTTGCCTTCGAGGACCACGTCGCGGTCTGTCTCCGCGCTCACAAACTTAAACGGCCCTGATCCCATGGGGTGCCGCGTCATCTCATCGAGGTTACCGTAAGGAACGATTCCCATCGCTCCGTCCGAAAGATTCCACAGCAACGTTGCGTCCGGCTCCTTCATGCGGAAGATGACTGTGAAGTCATCCGGCGCCTCGATGCGGTCGACATACTTGTAAACCGCCGCCTTTGTGCTGCGGATCTTTCCCTGCAGCAGTGAATCAAGAGTCCACTTCACGTCGCGCGAGGTCAGCAGGCGTCCATCGTGAAACTTCACGCCCTGACGCAGATGAAAAATGTAAGTCACTGCATCGGGCATTTCCCATCGTTCGGCCAACCCTGGTGCGACGTCGAGATTATCGCCACGCGATAAGAGGTCGTCGAAGATCAGATTGTCAATGCGCTCCGACCACGCGTCGATACCGACTCGCGGATCGAGATTGGTCGGGCTCGACTCAATGACCATCACGAGCGTATTCGGGTCGGGTTTGCTGGAGCAGGAAGGAAGTGCGAGACTCGCCGCCAGCAGCGCTGCTAATGCACCGTAGCGGCGGACTTCGGACCTCAGGCGTCGGACCTCGGACTTCATACTTCGGCATCTGCGAGATGGAAACCGAAGTCTGCGGTCTGAGGTCTGAAGTCCGGGGTCTGAGATCCGACGTCCGACGTCCGCTCTACGCATACGAAATCTTCCCCATCACCGCAGGTCGCCGCGCTCCGGTGGCGGATGGAACGTTCGACGGGCGCCGGTGCCACGTTTCGTACGCGAGCACCGCAAACGCGATCGCCTCTTTCGCTGCAGACGGCAATCCAAATTCGTCCGCGAATCGCAATTCGATTCCCATCGGGGCCAGTGCTTCAGCCAGCATGCCGACCAGGGTCGAATTGAGAGCTCCGCCGCCAGAAAGGATCATCTCGCTAAAGCGGAGTTTCGAGTTTGCGGGCGGAATCACGAACCGCCGCACGGCATCTGCAATCGAGCGTGCCGTCAAAGCCGTTGCCGTCGCCACAATGTCGCGCTTGCGAGCGCCCTTGCATGCGCTCAGAAATTCCTGCACAAACTCGCGCCCAAATTCCTCGCGTCCGGCGGTCTTGGGCGGCTTTGCCCGGAAGAACTTCCGCTGCAGCAGCCGACGTAGCACCGGCTCAATCACTTCACCGGAAGCCGCAATCTTGCCATCGCTGTCGAACGGCTGTCGGAAAAGTTCATGCGTGATTCCGTCGATCACCATGTTTCCGGGCCCGGTGTCGAAGGCAAAAATGCGATTCGGTTTTGCGGCTGCCGGAATGGCCGTGAGGTTTGCGATGCCGCCAATGTTCTGGACGACGCGGCCTAGCTTATCGTCGCGGAACCACAGATAGTCGAGATAGGGAACCAGCGGCGCTCCCTTGCCACCCGCGGCCATATCGGCTGGACGAAAATCAGACACCACGGGCGCTCCCACGCGCGCAGCCACGATCGCGCCCTCCCCGATCTGCCAGGTGGTCGCGATTTTCCGTCCAAGGAAAGTCCGGGCGCGGCCTTGGTGGAAAACAGTCTGCCCATGACATCCGACCAGATCGGCCTTGGTTCGAAATCGCCGCTCCGTCGCCAGAACCGCGCTGGCATACAGCTCTCCAAGCACCACGTTGAGCCTGGCCAAATCCGCCACGCTGGCTCGGTCTGCATTCATGGAAGACAGAACTAGATTCCGAACGCGGACTGGGTAGGGAAACTCGGAGTGTCCTAGCAGCGTGATTGTGTGGCGCGGGTACTCCTTACCGCGACTGCCAGCAATCGGCGCGGACCTCTGACGTGCGCTCGAATTGACCTTGGATTCAATCCTCACCAGCGCGACATTAATCCCGTCGGCAGACGTGCCACTCATGACTCCCGCGACAATCATCCCGCTCATGATCTGCGCCGCCGTGGGTTCTCGGCACGATTCAGAGCCTCCAGCCACACCTGCTCGCCAAACTCCCACACCTGGCGCGTGAGTTTGTCGGAAGTCGCAGCAGACGGTGCTTTTCCCGGCCGCAAGGTCTTCGCCCACTTTTTCTTGAAGGCCAGTACACGCCTGGCGGCGTCCGCGACGCGACGCGCAAACGCACGGTCACGCTCGCAGGACCGTACGAGTCCCTCATACGCTTGCATGACGTCTTCCTCACGGTGACATACGAGGCATAAGTCACTGCCTGCGGCAATCGACAGCACTGCCGCGTCTCCCACCGGAGCTGCCGCCAGCACTCCGCCCATCTCAAGATCGTCCGAGACGATGAGGTTGCGATATCCGATGCGCTTGCGCAGGATGTCCGTGATCCAGGTTCGCGAAAGAGAAGCAGGTTTGTTCGTTTTCGTGACCTGCGGATACGCCGCGTGGGCGACCATCACAAACGGCAATTTCCTGTGCAGCGTTCGATAGGGAACCAAATCTTCTGCCCACAGACGCTTCACCGGTTTATCAATGACCGGTAATTCATGGTGGCTGTCGAGATTGCCCTCTCCCAAACCGGGGAAGTGCTTGCCGCATCCCAGAATCTTCGCCGCGCTAAGCCCTGCGAGGAACTCACGGGCGTAGAGGATCGTTTCTTTCGGGGAGCGCGACACCGCGCGCGATCCCATTACCTTCTGCGACGACGGAAACGCCAGATCCAGCACCGGCGCGAAGTCCACATTGAAACCCAGAGTCCTGCAGTTCTCTCCTATGATCTGTCCATGCCGGCGGAACAGTTTTCGATCGCGCGTTGCGAATACTCCGGCGGCTGACGGCGTCGGCCCGAGCGTGTCGCGGAACCGATCAACGGTTCCGCCTTCCAGGTCCACGCAATTAAACAGCGGCCTCTTCACACACTTCTGACAGTCACGCAGGAGGCGCCACGTCTGTTCCGGACTCTGAATGTTCCGTGCAAATAAGATGACGCCTGCAGGTTGAATCCGCGCAAGCAGGGAAGAGAGCCGCGGATTCATCTCCGTGCCGTCAAAGCCAATGATGAGAAGCTGTCCCAGTTCTGCCGCCAGACTTCCTCCGTGTTGTCCTGTCTGCTCTGCGATTAGATTTCTTTTTTCAGTTCTGCCAGCAGGTTCAGCGCCTCAAGCGGCGTCAAACGGTTCAGATCGACTTCGCGCAATTTGTCCAAGACCGGCTGCGACAAAGGCGTGAAGATGGTCAACTGCGCCGGCGGTGGAGTTGCTCCCGGCGAGAGGTGCGCCGTGGCCTGCTGCTCGGCAAACTCATGCTCGGCCAGTACCTCGCGCGCTCGCGAGACGACTTCGTTGGGCAACCCTGCCAGTTTAGCAACCTCGATGCCGTAGCTCCGATCCGCTGCCCCCGGTTCCACCTTGCGCAAGAAGACGATTCCTCCGCCTGTCTCCTTCACTGAAACGTGATAGTTTTTCACGCCCGAAAGCTGCTCGGCCAAGTCAGTCAATTCGAAATAGTGTGTTGCGAATAACGTTTTCGCCCGTACCCGCCCGTGCAGATACTCAACCGCAGCCCACGCGATCGCCAGGCCGTCGTAAGTAGCCGTGCCGCGCCCCACTTCGTCGAGCAGAATCAACGATCGCGCAGTCGCTGTATGCAGGATGGCCGCGGTCTCAGTCATCTCGACCATGAAGGTCGAGCGTCCGCGTGCCAGGTTGTCGCTCGCCCCGATTCGCGTGAACACGCGGTCCACTACGCTCAGCCGCGCCGATCGCGCCGGGACGAACGATCCCATCTGCGCCAGAATCACTATCAAAGCAGTCTGCCGCAGATACGTCGACTTGCCACCCATGTTCGGGCCGGTCAGCAGCAGAATGGTGTGCGTCGTTGCGTTTAGGTAAAGATCATTTGGGACGAAGCGCTCGCTTCCCCCGGCCATCTCCTGCTGCTCGATGACCGGGTGCCTGCCCTCGACGATCTCCATCTCCGCGCCGTCGGCGGTGAACAAAGGGCGGCAGTAGTTCCGCAACGCCGCCACGTGCGCCAGCGATCCCAGCACATCGACCTCGGCGAGCGCCAGGGCGGTCTGCCGAATTCGCTTGGCCTCGCCCGCAATCGCCGTGCGCAATTCCGTGAACAGCCGGCGTTCGATCTCGACGATCTTTTCCTGCGCGTCGAGAATCTTCGCCTCGTACTCCTTCAACTCCGGCGTGGTAAAGCGTTCCGCACCAACCAGCGTCTGCTTGCGCTCATAGTCCTGCGGAACCAGGTGCAGGTTGGCCTTTGACACTTCGATGTAATAGCCGAAGATGGAGTTGAATTTGACCTTAAGGGAGGTAATTCCGGTGCGCGTACGTTCCCGCTGTTCGATCTGCGCCAGCACCTGCTTGCTGTTGCGCGAGAGTTCGCGCAAATCGTCGAGATCGCGGTCCACACCCGCCGCAATGACTCCACCATCGGCAAAGGTCAACGGAGGTTCGGGCACGATCGTCTTCTCAATCCGCCAGCGCAAGTCTCCTAATTCGTCGAGCGAGGAGTTCAGCGTTGCAAGGCGCTCCGCTCCGAGCCGGCCAACGGCAGTCTTGATAGCCGGAATCTTAGCGAGGGAAGCCGCCAGCGCCAGGATGTCGCGCGGATTGGCCGCCTCCAGCGTGACGCGACTGAGCAGGCGCTCCAGATCCAGCACGCCATCCAGCGCCCGCCGAAGCTCTTCACGTGCAACGATGCCCTTGGCTCCGGCCTCCACCGCGTCCATGCGGGCATTGATCTCATTCAAATCCAGCGACGGACGCAGCATCCACGCCCGCAGCAGACGCTTGCCCATCGGCGTCACCGCGCAATCCAACGAGCGGAATAAGGTCACGCCCGCATCCGTCCCGGCGAACAAGGGCTCAATCAACTCGAGATTGCGGACCGTGACCGCGTCGAGGACCAGACAATTCTGCCGCTCGTACCAGCCGATGCGATCCACATGATCGAGCGACCCGCGCTGCGTCGAGCGCACGTAATACAGGATGGCCCCAGCCGCCGAGGCTGCGGCAGTTCGCCCTGCCAGCCCGAAGCCTTCCAGCGACAACACGCCGAAATGATTTTCGAGAAGTGGTATGGAGTGATCTGGAGAAAAGATCCAGTCCTCAAGTGGAGTTTCGGCACACCTGAAACCGATCTGGCGAGTTTCGCTCGGCCGGACAGCCGAGTGCGGCAGCCCCCACATGGTCTTCTTGGATGTGACTGTTTCGCGCTCAAACAGCGGCGCAGCCGAGGCATAGAGCACCTCTTTCGGCTTCAGTTGTTCTAGCTCTTCCTGAACGCGGCGCATCGCAGTTTCGCCCGAGAACTCGGTCGCGCGAAATTCGCCAGTCGATAAATCCAAAGCCGCGAAGCCAACGCGGTCGCCAACTTGCGCCAAGGCCGCCAGGAAATTGTTCTCATCTGATCCGAGAGACGAATCCGCCGCCGTCCCAGGCGTAACGACGCGAGTCACTTCTCGCCGCACCAGTTTTTTCGCCAGCCGTGGATCTTCCATCTGCTCGCAGATGGCGACCTTGAATCCCTTGCGGATGAGCTTGCCGATGTATCCTTCCGCCGCGTGATAGGGCACGCCGCACATGGGCACGGCGATCCCCTTCTCCTTGTTGCGCGAGGTCAGCGTGATTTGCAACTCTTTCGCCGCTACGATCGCATCATCGAAGAAAAGTTCGTAGAAATCACCCAAACGGAAGAACAAGAGCGCGGTGGGATGTTCTTTCTTGACGGCAGCATACTGCCGCATCAGCGGAGTGGACGGCTCGGTCATCGAAGCAGGCTTCGGCGGATTATAACAAAGC
>Ga0209698_10004011_pt1 | contig 16266 bp, 12 predicted proteins | sample LitLauG_LLR_2012_FD_187203 | JGI IMG/M metagenome (GOLD analysis project Ga0209698, IMG submission 187203) | Freshwater sediment microbial communities from Pennsylvania, USA - Little Laurel Run_MetaG_LLR_2012 (SPAdes) (version 2) | ecosystem: Environmental > Aquatic > Freshwater > Creek >...
CTGCTGGTCCGTGATCGGCTGGCCATCGACGGAAAAGGAATTCTCCGCGTGGTCACCCATGCCATGGAAGAGGCCGTTCGAATCGGCCGAGATTCCCGGGGTCGCTGCGGTCACTAACGAACTCAGCGCCGACGTCGTACTTTCCAAAGGAAGCTTGTCGAACAACTCGCGGTCTACATCGGTGTGAAACGTGGAGGTGTTCTCGAGCAGGTCTTCCGCCGCGGCTTCCACCGTGACGGTTTCGGACGAAGTCCCTACCATCAGGTTGATACTCAGGTTCACCGGCACGGACGATTGGGCCACCACATCCTCTGCGTAGGGAGCGAAACCCTTGCCGTTCACTGCCAGGTGATAAGGATTGAAGGGTACATTTGCGAAGGTGAATTTCCCGGCAACGTCCGTGGCTGTGGTTCGATCAAACCCGCTGACGGGGTTGCGAATCTCAACCTTGGCGTTCGGCACAACTGCACCCGACGGGTCCAGCACTACACCGGTGATCGAAGTCGAACTTCCTCCCGACTGTGCATTTGCGGCTACAAAAGACAGCACCACCCAGCCGGCTAGAGCGGCTGCAACCAGCCCATTCCTCAATAACGATTGCATGAGTCCTCCAAGAAAATAGAGCGCGGGCGAATCCGATCCGGAGTCGCGATCCTTTGGAAAAATACTTTTGTGCTGGAGGCGGAATCAGGCCGCAGGTGGAGGACGGACGAAGTTGGTGGTAGCGGGTCGGAAAATTCTCGGAGCAGTCGCTTCAACGCGCGCCACCGGCACCGCTACCATCACGGGCGCCGGAGAAACGCTTTCAGTATTCAGCTTGGCACTGGGTACCGAGCAGATCGAACAGGAGTGGGGCGCCACCTTTTCGCTGTCGGGATGCGAGTGGACGGCTTGCACCGTCCCGATCGCAAACACCAGCAGCACGCACAGCACGGCCGTGGTCTTTACGAGCAAACTGCGATTTCCCCACATCTCTTGCATCAATGTCCTTGGGCGCTGGCTTTCCTAGAATTCTAAACCTAGATGGTCATTTTGACACGGCACACGCCTGAAAACGATCTTCTGCGGACACCCCCAGGGTCATGGTCGGGAGGGTTTGAGCCGTCCGGCCGGTTGGTCGGTTAGCCAGGATCGCAACCATAAGCCATTGCTGCAGAGGGTGTTACAGGTGTGACCCCCATCACGACTCCCTGTGCTATCAATCACGGTGTACCTCTCCAAGGGGGTCGAAACTGGGATTGAGGATAGTGAGGAGACGGTCATGATGCTAGCCTACCGACTCGTGCGCCTGATTGAGACGCACTCCGATGCCCTTGCTGCGGGACTGCTCGCCAAAGTCCAGAGTTCAGAACTGACCCGTTCCTATCGCAACGTAGCGCCCGGGGAACTCGAGCAGAGGGTCTATGAAATTTACCGGCATCTGGGCGACTGGCTGCTCGGCAAGAGCGCCTTTGATATCGAGCAACGCTACGAGGAGATCGGCACTCGCCGCGTCCACCAGGGCGTGCCCATCAGCGAACTCATCTGGGTCATCATTCTGACCAAGGAAAATCTCTGGGAGTTCCTCAAAAAAGAAAACGTCATGGAACGCCCGGTCGAGGTCTTTGGTGAACTGGAAATGATGCAACTGCTCGATCAGTTTTTCGATCGCGCAATTTACTACGCATCTGTCGGATATGAACGGGCGCAAACGGCGCACGAGATGCCGCACGCCGGGGTCGCTCACTAAAGAACGAGCGAGGGAAAGAGGAACGAATGTCGTGGGAAATTGAGTACAAGAAAAAGTTGCGGACACCCGAGGAAGCGCTGCGCTGCGTCCAGTCCGGGATGCGGGTCTACATCCAGCCCGGATGCGCGGAACCGGAGACGCTGGTCGAAGCGCTCATGCAACGCGGCCCGCAAGTCGAAGACGTCGAAATCGTGCACATGATGACCATGGGGACGGCGCCGTACGTCGCTCCCGAAATGGCCGGTCATTTCCGCCACAACGCCGTGTTCATCGGCGCCAACGTGCGCGATGCCATTAACGATGGCCGCGCCGACTACACTCCGATCTACCTCAGCGAAATTGAAGATCTCTTCATCAGCGGCGCCATGCCGCTCGACGTGGCGCTCGTCCAGGTTTCGCCTCCGGACTCGCACGGCTTCTGCAGCTTCGGAGTCGGCGTCGATACCACTCTCACCGCTGCCCATCAGGCACGTTACGTAGTCGCGCAGGTCAATGACCAGATGCCGCGAACCTATGGCGACAGCTTCATCCACGTGAGCGAGATCGATGCGGTAGTCGAATCCTCGCGCCCGCTCTGCGCGATGAAGAAGCCCGAGATTACCGAGATGCACGTGGCCATTGCGCGCAACGTGGCCAGCCTGATCGAAGACGGTTCCGTCCTGCAGACCGGGATCGGTGGCATCCCGGACGCCGTTCTTCCGCTGCTCACGGACCGCAGGGACCTGGGCATCCACAGCGAACTGGTCTCCGACGGCGTCATCCCGCTCATCGAAGCCGGCATCATCACCGGCGAACGCAAGAACTTCAAACCGCGCAAGATCATCGTCGGATTCATTCTTGGCTCGAAGCGCATATTCGATTTCGTCGACAACAACCCGATCTTCGAGTTCCACCCCACCGCCTACGTCAACGATCCGACTCTGATCGCCCGCAATGACCGGATGGTCGCCATCAACTCCGCGCTGCAGGTCGATCTCACCGGCCAGGTCTGCTCCGATTCCATCGGAAACCAGTTCTACAGCGGAATCGGCGGACAGGTTGACTTCCTGCGTGGCGCCTCCCGTTCCAAGGGCGGCAAGCCGATCATCGCGATCTCATCCGTAGCAAAGGGTGGAGCGATCTCGCGCATCGTGCCGATGCTGAGTCCGGGAGCTGGCGTCGTGACTTCGCGCGGCCTGGTGCGCTACGTTGTGACCGAATTCGGCGTCGCCTACCTGCACGGCAAATCCATTCGCGAACGCGCCCAGGCCCTGATCGAAATCGCGCATCCAAAATTCCGCGACGAACTGTACGCGTATTGCGAGCAAACGAACTGGCTCCAGCGTCCCCAGAAGCTATCCACAACGAGGTGACTATGGCAGGGCAAGCGCGAGGCAACATCCTGATTGACACTGAAGAGTGCAAAGGCTGCGGGCTGTGCGTTGAATCGTGTCCGCCCGAGTGCCTCGAACTGCAACCGGATCTGAACGCTTACGGCGTCCACCCGGCGCACTATACCGGCGAAGGCTGCACGGGCTGCGGGATTTGCTTTTATTGCTGTCCCGAACCCGGCGCCATCACCGTGTATCGACTTTCGCCGCCGTCCAAACCCTTCGTGCAAGGAGAATCCCATGCGGCAGCTCTGTAAAGGAAACGTCGCCGTCGTCAAGGGCGCGATCCTGGCCGGGTGCCAGGCGTATTACGGATATCCCATCACTCCAGCCAGCGAGATCGCCGAAGCGGCAGCCCTCCTTCTGCCGCAAGTCGGCGGAACTTTCTTGCAGGCGGAGAGCGAAGTCGCCGCCATCAACATGGTGTACGGCGCAGCTGCGGCCGGGGCCCGCGTCATGACCGCATCCTCAGGTCCCGGCCTCAGCTTGATGCAGGAAGGCATTTCCTACCTAGCCGGTTCGGAACTGCCCTGCGTCATCGTCGATGTGGTTCGCGGCGGGCCGGGTCTCGGGAACATCGCTCCCGAACAAAGCGACTACTTCGCTTTGGTGAAAGGCGGGGGCCACGGATGCTACCGCAACTTCGTGCTTGCTCCCGCGTCCGTGCAGGAGATGGCCGACCTCACGGCCCTGGCCTTCGAACTCGCCGACCAATATCGCAATCCCGCCATTGTGATGGCCGACGGTTTCATCGGCCAGATGATGGAACCGCTCGAGCTCGCATATCGTGAGATCCACATTCCCGAGCGTCCCTGGGCGGTGAAGGGCACCGCTGGAACGCGCAAGAACCTGATCAGTTCCATCTACCTCGAACCGGACGCGCTCGAAGAGCACGTCCGCAAGCTCGAAGCCAAGTACATCCGCGCCGCGCAGATCGAAGCGCGCCACGAAACCTTAGAAACCGAGGACGCGGAAGTTCTGCTGGTCGGCTACGGCATTACTTCGCGCGTACTGCGATCGGCCGTCGAAATGGCGCGCCGCGAGGGACTCAAGGCTGGACTGTTCCGCCCGATCACCCTCTGGCCCTTCCCGACGAAGGCACTGGTGGAGGCTGCGAGCAAAGTCAACCGGATCCTGGTCGTCGAACTCAGCAACGGCCAGATGGTCGAAGACGTGCGTCTGGCCATGAATGGCAAATTGCCGGTCGAGTTCTACGGAAGAACCGGCGGCAATGTCCCGTCGGTGGAAGAAGTGCATTCGAAGTTGATGCAACACGTAATGGCACTGGTGTAGCGCGGACACTCTTGTCCGCGCAGCCGAGTGCAGCTCGGCAGAAGATGTCGCAAGATGAGGATGAACATGTCAACCGACTCGAAGGCAGACGTCAAAGAATCAGAAATCCTGGCCGCGGGCTATCAGGTTTCCCACTCCAAGTCACCCGTCTTCTACGATCAATACCAACGCAAGGACGAACTGCAGCACCAGACGCACTACTGTCCGGGCTGCGGACACGGCGTCGTCCACAAGTTGATCGCCGAAGCTCTGGCCGACCTTGGACTGCAAGACAAAACCATCTTCGTCAGCCCGGTCGGCTGCTCCGTGTTCGCCTACTATTATTTCGACGTTGGCAATGTGCAAGTCGCGCATGGCCGCGCCCCCGCGGGCGCCACCGGGATCAAGCGCGCCTGTCCCGACAAGATCGTCATCTCCTACCAGGGGGACGGCGATCTCGCCGCCATCGGCACTGCCGAAATCATCCACGCCGCCAACCGCGGCGAAAAAATCACCGTCTTCTTCGTGAACAACGCGATCTACGGCATGACGGGCGGACAAATGGCCCCGACCACGCTGCTCGGACAAAAGAGCACGACCTCACCGTGGGGACGCCGCGAGAAAAACGAAGGCTTTCCGCTGCACATGTCCGAACTCATTTCAACGCTCGAGGCCCCGGTTTATGTGGAGCGCGTCGCCCTTTCCGACAACAAGAACATCATGAAAGCCCGCAAGGCGGTGCGCCGCGCCCTGGAGATTCAGCGCGACGGCATCGGCTTCAGCTTTGTGGAAATTCTTTCTCCCTGCCCGACTATCTGGGCCAAGGATCCCGTCGATGCACGCAAGTGGGTTGCTGAAAAGATGATTCCTACTTTCCCGCTCAACGTCTTCCGGGACAGGAAGCATGAGCCAGTCGAAAATGCTGTCGTCCCGCAACGCCCGATTCCCGAAGTATTGGAGATCAGCAGCAAGCATGGAGAGACGGGCGCCCCTTCGGCAAGCTCAGGGCAGGCTCTCGGCCGTCCAGACGAGCAAGGCTCGCCCAAGCACAATCACCACTTCCAGGATTTCACCATCAAGATTGCCGGCTTCGGTGGACAAGGCGTCCTCCTGCTCGGCCAACTGCTCACCGAGATGGGCATGCGCGAAGGGCTCGAGGTCAGCTGGCTGCCCTCCTACGGTCCCGAGATGCGCTCCGGCAGTGCGCACTGCCACGTCTGCCTGTCGAAGGAACGCATCGGCTCGCCGCTGATTTCGCATCCCGACGTGCTGGTTGCAATGAATGAACTCTCGCTGCGCAAATTCGCGCCCCAGGTCGCACCCGGAGGCCTCATCCTCTACAACCAGAGCCGCCTGCCACAGGACTTCCAACTCCCGCAAGCGCGCGTCATCTGCATCCCCGCCTCCGAGATGGCCGACAAGCTCGGCTCGACCAAGGCGACCAACATCATCATGATGGGCGCGCTGCTCGAAGAAACCGAGTGCCTGCTGGCCGCCACCGCGGAAGGGGTTCTGCAGACGAAGATCAAGAAAGTAGCGATGTTGGAGATCAACCGCAAGGCGCTCGCTGCCGGCCGTGAGTTCATCGATCACTACGTTCGCGTGGGAGCAGTCAGTCAACCAGACGGCTTTGCGTACTGAGGTTCGCGCCCTACCCGGCCGACGCCACGCGAGTTGCCGCTCACGATTTAATGCCTACCCGGCCAAGGAAATGCTGCCACCATCTCCGCCTGTATTGCGTGTCTTGAATCCGGCGCAAAATGTAATACTCATTCACAGGGCGATTGTCCTGAAGTGCCGGGACGTCCGGAGCTTGCTGAATCAAGCTATCGAGCGATAACTCCTGATTCAGGACGGCGGCAAACTGCTGCTCCGCAGTAGCCTCCGGCCCCCACTCCAATAAGTCGGCGGTCGCGGCTGGCGGCAGGTGGCTTGCCAGTGCCGCAGCGGAAACAGGTGGAAGCGGAGCTGCACTCGCCAGAAAGTGATATCCCCATCCCTCGATGGAGCGGTACACACGGACATACGGGAATGATTCCCTGAGGGCGCGCGCGACTGAGGCGATGATCGCCGGATCCCGGCTGCCCATCGGGAACCACTGCTGCAGAATGCCATCGGGCTGCAAGTGCAGCTTCGCGATGGCATAGAACTCCTTCGAATAAAGCAGGCTGGACGCGGCCGCCTCCACAGGAGGAGGTGGGTCAAGCACGATGACGTCATACTGTTCCGCAGAGCGTTCCAGGTAAAAGCGCCCGTCATCCACCACAATTCGGGAAAGAGGTGAGCGCAGCAATCGTTCGGCGTCGGCGTGGAAGAAGGGAAAAAGGGCAACCACGCTGGGCACTAGCTCGACAGCAGTGGAACGAATGCCCCAGGAAAGCGCGGAGCGGTGCGTCGTGCCCATCCCAAAGCAAATCACCAAGGCGCTCTTCGGCGGCCGTTGCAAATAGGCCAAGGGCAGATGAGCAATCATCTTCGTGATCGGAGTCAATCCGGTCACCCCATTCCCATTGACCAGCAGTTGTTTGGCGGTACGGGTCGCTCCGACCGCCGTCACGGTGGCCGTGCTGTCCCGGCGGACTTCTCTCGGGGAATAGCGAGTTTCGTAATCGACGCTTCCGACGACCAAAGCTGCCGCGATCAACCCGATGGCCAAAGGCTTCCACAAATCTCCTTTTCGCTGTTCGGCGTCCGTCGAAATCGCCAGATGAGGCCTGACCAGACTGACCGCGATCCACGGCAACGCGAAAGCGACCAGCGCAAGCCGTTCCCCCAGGAATGGCAGAAGAAGAAAGCCGGAAACCAGCGGCCCCAACACACAACCCGCGATATTAGTCGCGTACCCTCGGCCGGCCCGATCCGGATCTCCGCGTGAAACGCGATCCAGAATCCATGGGGTCACCCACCCCGCCAGGAACGAAAAGGGCAGAATACTGGTGACGCGCACAGGATAAAGAAGCGGTAGTCGCGGATCGCAAGCCGCCAGCGGCAGCAGCACTGCGAGTGCGATCAGGGCCAACAGAATGCTGCCCGGAGCATCCTCGCCGACCTTGCGACCGCGATAGAATCTCGAGCCGAGGTAGGTGGCTCCGAGATACAAAACCAGGATGGTGGCAAATGCGTACACCACCGTTCCTAAGGCGGGAGTGAACATCCGAATCCAAACCACCTCCACGCCCATACTCGTGAGGCCGGTGGCAAACAGCAGGCTGTGCGACCAGAGACGTGTGCCACGGGACACAGATCCCTCGGCAGGCGTAGATTCGAGCGGCCAACCTGGCTCTTTGCGCCTGTAGCGAAGGCTAAGCAAACCGGCCGATGTAGCCAGGCCGATGTTGAGCATCGCTCCGATGTGTAATGTTCCCTGGAATCCCCATTTCTCAATGAACAACAAGGGCAGGATCGCGCCCGTTATGGCGCCGAGCACGTTGGCGAGGTAGAGGTAGCTGAAGGAACGATCCGAGGCTGCGGAAAAGTCTCCTCGGATCGCGGCCATCGCGAAAGGAAACGTTGCACCCATGCACGCAGACCACGGGACTAAGGTCAACCCGATCCACATCCCGGCGATCGCGTAGTAGGCCGGCGACGAAAGCGAGCCGTGCGCATCGATTCGTTCCAGCACGTGGCGGCCCCAGGACAACTCCAGAGGCACAAACGCCGCAGACGTGCCGATCAGCAGCTCGGTGAAAGCATACAGGCGCAGCGCCACCGGGCCGAGGGAAGCTGAACGGCGGCGGACAAAGCGGCCTGCGCCCCATGACCCCAGACCGAGCCCAATCATGAAAGCCGACAGAACAATCGATACCAAGGCCGTGGTGACCGCAAACTGCGCCATCGCCAGACGGAGCCACACCAATTCGTACAGAATGCTACAAAACCCGGAAACAAAGAAAAATCCAAAATACCAGCGCATGGCGTCGTCCGGTCCTTGATCGGTCAGGTTTGTGCGAATCGAACATTTAAGCAGGACAACTCCGCTGAAGCAATGAAGGAATCCGTGTTCGGGCTTCCCTGCTCGATTTGTCCCGACGGTCGCAGAATTGGCATATCAGACAAGTAAGGACGAAGGCCGCGACCGAGACTTCTTTCGTCCTTGCTATACTCGGCCACGCCGCTTATGAAACCTTTCAATCTATGCTTCCTTGGTTTCGGCAACGTCAATCGCACGCTGGTCGAGCTGTTGCGATTGAAGAGTCCAGCACTGCGCGAGCGCTATGGGATCGGCTGGCAGGTAACTGGAGTTGCTTCTCGACGGCTGGGGTGGTGGGCGAATCCTGACGGGTTCGATATTGACGAGCTTCTGAACGCGAACAGTTCTTCGTTCGTAAAGATGCGCGGGCAGGGGTGCCCGCGCTACACGGACTGGCTTCGCACTGCGCAGACCGATGTTCTGTTTGAGGCTACATCGCTCAACGTCGAAAGCGGGCAGCCTGCGATTGATCACATCCGGGCGGCGCTTGAATGTGGCGCCCACGCGATCACCGCCAACAAGGGACCGATCGTCCATGCCTACCGCGAACTGCGCGAATTGGCCACGCAACGAAGGAAGCAGTTCCTGTTCGAATCGACCGTGATGGATGGCGTTCCGATCTTCTCTCTGTTTCGCAACACGCTCCCGGCCATCGAGGTCAAGGCCTTCAAAGGAATTCTCAACTCGACCACCAACGTGATCCTGACCGGAATGGAGCAGGGCTTGAGCTTCGAGGACTCTCTTCGCCAGGCACAACGGCTCGGGATCGCTGAGACCGATGCGAGCTACGACATCGAAGGCTGGGACGCTGCCGTGAAAGTCGCGGCCCTGGTCAATGTTGTGATGGGCGTACGCCTGTTGCCGTCGGATGTTCTCCGCCAGGGCATCAGCCAACTCGCGGGGGAAGTAGTGCGCGCAGCCCGAACCGGCGGCCAACCCTACAAGCTCGTGTGCCGTGCGCAACGCACGACTACGGGCGTTCGTGCCAGCGTGCGGCCCGAGCAACTTCCGCTCACCGACCCCATGGCGCTGGTCAGCGGAACCTCCTCCATCCTTCAGTTTGAAACCGACATCTTTTCTGGCCTCACCATCACCGAGGAGAATCCCGGCCTCTATGCCACGGCCTACGGCCTGCTCGCTGATTTTATCCGCGCCGCCGGTTCTTAATCCGGCCGAGCCGAGAACCAACGAAAACACTATCACCTCGAGTCGCATTCCCGGACAATCGGGGCAGGTATTGCCCGCGCCACGCCGGTCGTCGCGTCCGCCGGCGTTCGACGGCTCGCAGCTTAAAGGCGGGAGCTGCGAAGTGTAGAACCAGGGAGAAGTGCTATGTCAGGGCAAGTCATTTTGTATTTTGACGATCCGGCGGACGCATTGCGCTTCGCCCTAGCCGCTGGCTCGGTGATGGCGGGTGATCGCACGCGTGCCGCCAACGATCTGGTCCAGGAAGCGACCCGAGTTACCCGCATCCGCCTGGACGATGCCCAGGCGCAAAAAGGCAATCAGCCGAACCCGCCCGAATGTGCCGCGTGATGCCCATGCCCCGCGACTGAGTCCACCTCTACCGCCGTCCAGCTCGACGCCGAGGATCAGTCCCTTCTCTGGAATCTTGCGCATTTTTTCGCACTCACCCGAAACGCTTTCAGGGCCGCTGATCACTATTCGACAAAGAGGCCGGCATGAAGATGTGATACTCTGCACGGCCACCGAGCGATAGGAGGCTTTCCTCGGGGGCCAAATCAGTGCTGATTCTCCTTGGTCTTCCCCCGTTTGAAGTGTTCCTGAGAACTTTTTGAGGTCCTCCTAAAGATCTTCGCACCAGCCTGCGGGCAGGATGCGTCGCGTGGGGTTGCGCAAGGCAGATCGTACACGGGCTTGCAAATCTTGAAGCCTCCTCCAAAAACCATGATGAGAGAAACGATTGGGGTGAGATATGAAGTCGAAAACGCGTTGGGCGCGAAGCATGCAAATCGGATTGACGATCGCCGTCTTGGCGGTCGTGTCATTGGCAGTATTCAGCAAGGTCTGGGCAGGGACACCGGCTCCTGCAACGCCGGTTCAGGTAACCGTCAGCGTAGTTGTAGGTAGCAGTGGGGGCGGCAAACTGTCGTATCAATGGAGTGCCACGGATGGCACCATCACGCAGTCGAACGCGCCTTCCACGACGTGGACATTGCCGGATGGGCCAGGACTTCACTTTGCGTACGTGCTGGTCTCCAACGGCAAGGGCGGATATACGGAGCGCCGGGTCGCGGTCAACACCGACACGATCGGTAATCCGCCGGTCATCCCTCCGCCGACCACGCTCGCGCCACCCAAGGCAGCGGCCGCGGTGGGAAATGTTTATCGCGCGTTCATTGAATGGGGCAGCATCAGTTCGATCAACCATGGCGTAAAGATGCCCAATGTTCCGAGCTATGTGTTGGATGTAACCTCCGGAAAACACTATCCGCCCACGGGCACGGTCAAAACCAACGTGAAGGGCGCGTTCACGGTTTCCAAAGTGCCCGTCATTAGCAGTTTCTCGACCCAGTGTTCGGTGGACGGCGGAGCCACGTTCACGGATTGCTCGAGCAACGGCCCGGTGACGTTAAACATCCCGGTCACCGTGACCGATTATGTTTATGGCACGCCGTTTCCCATTCCGCCGGTGATTTCCGGGAGCCTGGTGCTGCAAGATGGCAGCCCATGCGGCACTCAGAACGAGTTCTTCAACGTGCATGTGACGGCGACCGCCACGCTTCTGGACAAGTTTGGCGTAAAGCTGGCCGGGCCGGTGCAACTCAACGATCTCGGGGACTACTCGCTGCCGTACAATGCCAGCGCGGCAACGGTTGCGCTGAAGTGCCCGGGAGCCGCGACTCTGAAAGTGGCGGTGGTTGGCCTGAACGCGGCGGGCGTGACGGATCTGGGCCAGGCAAAACTGCCCGGGATCAGCGCACCCACGGTGACGAACATGACGGCGATGCTCGGCGCAACCTCGGTGGGCCAATTCCTGCCGCCCGTGACGGGACAACCCTCCGACATCGTTCCGCGCAGCGACGCCTTTCTAGCCGAGAAAGGGCTGGATACGCGGGTGGGAGCGTGCCAGTACTACAAGGCGATCGGCGCGGTCACCAGTTGCAGCGCGGCAGGCGATCTGATCGGACCCATCAGCTTTGATGACTGGCAGCGGATGGTGAAAATCGGAAAGTATGCCTCCGGCGCCACCCAGTACACCGCCACCTACGTCAACAAAGAAGACCTGAACCTGGCCCGGGTACATCAGTCTATTTCCTACGGGCCCAATAACACGGCCGCGGTTGTCTGCAATCACCTCGGGCCCAAAACAGACGCTCAGCCGGATATTGATACCGCCATCGACAATGCGGCTGCCGGGCTAGACTTGGTGGCCTGTGTCGCCATGGACTACATGGTGCACCCCGGGGTGAACGGGGGCAAACCGTTCACACGGTTCTATATCTTTGGTCCGAGCGGGCAGCTGTTGCCGTCCGTGAATCTGGACACGCGGCGGGAGAAGTTCGTACCGGGGACCTGTGTCGTGTGTCATGGCGGCGACAAGTACGCCGGCAAATTCGGCACGACGGCGGACGTCGGTGGCCACTTCCTGCCCTACGATGCAGGGAACTTCGAGTTCTCAAGCAAGGCGGGACTGACCGAAGCTGACCAGGAAGAAGCGATCTACAACCTGAACCAGAACGTGCTGACGGCAGGTCCGACCGGAGCAGCAAGCGATCTGATCACCGGTTGGTACTCGAGCAGCCACACGCTCAACAAGACCTACGTGCCGCCAAGTTGGAGTGGGCAGGGCGCGACCGCCGTCAGCTTCTACCAGAATGTGTTGGCGCGCAGTTGCCGCACCTGTCACGTGGCGATGGTCGAAGGCTACAACTTCGACCACTACACGAACATTACCCCGGGTGGCCTCTTCTATCGAGGTGAGGATGCGACGCTCGATGTTGGAACCACGGTGTGCGGTGGACGGCAGGTGATTCGCGCGCACTCGATGCCGAATTCGCTGGTCACTTTTAACCGCTTCTGGAATTCGTCCGGCACCGCGGTCGACCAGCCCAGCATTCTGTCGGCGTTTTTCGGTTCGAACGTCAGCCCGACGGGGACGTGCACTGAAGGTTTAGTGCCCTAACCGTGGAAGCGGCGGTGCTCACTCTACCAACGTAGCACTGAGCGCCGCCGCAACATCCTTCCTCTTGTGAGTTTCCACAACCCTGTTCTGCCGCATTCTCTCGCCCCATAACCAGCGACGTGCTGGCCCGCACCAAACAGGAATTCCATCTAACAAGAAAACTACTCTCATCCCCGCGCACGCACGTCAGTGGTTCCATTTTGGGAATGAGGACCTCGGCAGACCCAAGTTTCTCCGTTGCCCGCAGCGTTATCGGTGAGAAGATCTGAGTTGGAATCCTGCCTTTTGTCGAACAGTTCGCATCCCGTCATTCTCTGGGGCAAGATTCCTGTTCCCAATGTGGCTTTTAGGATGCCCGACCACGTAGTCGACCATCTTGTGGTTCCTTAGCTCTGGACCACCCGTCCCGAACGAGCACGGCGATACCAGCCGTTTTTCGCAGCGCAGATATTCATCTGCTGAAAAGGAGTCTTAATATATGCCAACGAAGCCTGTAACCAACCTGGTCCCTGCCGGTACCGCCGTGGCGCCATCCCTCGACTTCAGCAACCTGGCTGGTTGTATCGAGGAAGTCCGCGTCGCAGCGCTCAACTCCGACCCCGGGCCCAAGGATCCGACCGATTTCAACGACCTGATCACGCGCCTGGATGCCTCCCGCACCAAGATGCCGCCACTCTATCGAACGGTTGCGGTGGATCCATTCAAGAAGAAGCTGGAGGAAATTGGAGAGCGCCAGTTTACGAACATCTTGCTGAAGGACCCCAACCGGGAAAGCACGGCCGGGCTCATGATGGACATTGCCCACGCGATCCTTCAGAACGGAGAGAACTATCAGCCCTTGGCGACGGACGCGTTTCAGGAAGTCATCAGTGACCTCTACGATGGCATGCTCAGCGCGGAAGACCGGCACGGCGCCAAACCGCCCGACCAGGAAGTGGTTCCGCCTCTGGTGAAATTCGGCAGTCCGGATGCAGGTCCTTACACCTGGCCGATCGATGCCACGTCAAGTTTCGACCTGGGATGCGCAGTCGTCAACCTTCCACCCTCGAACGCCAGCCACGGTCTGCTTGCCTGGACCGCCCTCGCCCACGAGACCGCTGGACACGACATCATTCATGCCAATGACGGACTTGAAGATGAACTGCAAACTGCCGTGCATACGGCTTTGTCCAATTCGACCCGGACTGCTTCCCTCGCTGATTATTGGGCGAGCCGGATCGATGAAACTGCTTCCGATGTGTTTGGAATTCTGAATATGGGGCCGGCCGTGGGCATCGGGCTGATCGGCTACTTCCGTGGATTGAACGCGGCTTACACCGGTCTGGCTCACCTCCGGAACGACGGTCCGGCCGATGATCCTCACCCGGCGGACATCCTGCGAGGTTTCCTGGCCTCGGCCACGGTGGGCATGCTCTCGTTTCAGGGAGCGTCAACCTGGGCCAAAGCCATTGAGCATGAAACTCGTAAAGACGTAATCCGAATCACCGTGGAAGGTCGCGAGTTTTCCACCGAAGACGCGATGTTGTCCGCAGGAATTGTGGCGAAAGCTCTGACCCATACACGCTTGAAGAGCCTGGCAAACCACCGCTTCATCGACATCCAGAACTGGAACGATGCGGACGAGAGGATCGTGACTCAGCTCCGGCGCACGTTCCACACCGTGACGCCGATTTCGGACCGAGTGAAGGGAGGAATCTACGCGGCGCATGCCGTGGCGGCTGCTGCCACCGCCGCTCTAACCAAGGGCGCGCACGTCTCCACGATCTTCGGACAGATGCTCCGCCTTCTGAAAGTCATGCATGATGCCAACCCGTCCTGGGGACCGCTCTACGTGGCCCATCCGGGAAACATTTTCAAGAGTCACGCTTACTATGTGGCTGCTGAGACGCTGGACCGAGCAGCCTGAACCGTGAACGACGAACTTCAACAGGACGAAATTCGAGCCATCGAAGAATGGCCCGAGAACCACTGAGCAGAGGTTTGGGGCGGCGTCGAGGATCGTGTTGCGAAACGGAATGCAACCTCGCGCCGCGCCCGGATCTTAGCGCCCCGGGGAAACACCAAGGCCCACCGTTCGAAGCGCTTCCGGCCCTGCAACCGCGAAGTGTCCCCCGTTCCGTAACCTCGCCGGGGCATCACCGCTCACCTCGGTACTCCGGTCCAGGCCCGTCCTGTGTAAGTAGGGGCGCGACACGCGAAGGCGCTGCGCAGCGTAGATGTAATTTCGCGTCGGGCCAATACGAACGGCAATTGGAAAAACCCGGAAGGTCTTTAGTATTTGAGGAATCTGGCGGAGAGGGAGGGATTCGAACCCTCGGTACAGGTGTTAGCCCGTACAACGGTTTAGCAAACCGCCGCCTTCAGCCTCTCGGCCACCTCTCCGGCGGTTGGTTTTCAACAGTTTAACATGCCTGCCTTAATTCATCTGCTGGACTACTGCTGGACTCTTCTCGAGCACGTCCACCGTGGCTTGCATCCGCTGCATCGCTTCCAGCACCGCTGGATCAAAAGCCTTGATGTAACGGTCTTTGGTGACGTGTGGCTTGGCGTGACGCAGAATCCGCTGCACGATCTTTTCGTTTGCGCCCAACTGATAAAGGTTGGAGGCGATCCCGCGGCGGAAACCGTGCCAGCCAAACCACGGTAGCCCGATCGCTTCGACTGCCGGACGAATCACGCGCTGGGCTAACTTGTCCATATCCATGCTTTTGCCGCTCATCTAGCAGGTTGGCCAGCTTAGGGATTACAGGTACGGGCTGCCGGCTGGTGCGAGTTTTCGGTCGATTCACAATGCCCTTCCAGACCGAACGGTTGACCGCAAGAGCCTCGCCTGTGTAGTCCGGCCATTCCAGTCCGCGTAGCTCGCCCTCTCGGAGTCCCGCTAGGGACGCGGTCGCTACGACGGCTTTGGGAAGCAATGGCAGGATCTGCAAAATCCGTAGAATCTGAACCATGTTGTACGCGTAAGTCTCCTCGGGCTCGCGTGCCTTGCCGGGGATCATTGCGCCTTGAACCGGATTGAAGCCGTCGTAGGCGCCTTCATTTTTCGCATACGTAAAGACCCCGCTTAGCACCGACTTGATGTGCTGAAGAGTGGTCTTCGTCAAGTCGCACTCGTCAGCAATGGTCCGAAGCATCTTGCTGGCGTGCACGGTTCTGAATTCACGCATGCGAATCTGACCGACGCGTTCGCGAATGTGATTCTCCCAGATTTCCCGGTATCCCTTATTTGTGCTGGCTCTGCGCTCCGTCTCCACCCACGGCAGGTACGCGCTCCCAACAAATTGGGTCAACGTCATGCTGGAATCCGGACTGAATTGGCCTGCGTTGATTTTCTGCATGAGCGCCGTCCGCAGCATCTCGACATCGGATTTCGTGGGGAACTCTTCCACGTCGCCCAGACGCCTTGTTCTCCGCTGCAGTTTGATTGAGCCGTTTTCCTGCCGCACGCGGTCGCGATAACGCACGAACCACGCACCGTGGTCTTGATACAACTGCCCTTTTTGGTAACGAACAGGTTTGGTCATTCAATTCTCCTTTTTGACCTGTCCCTGTTCGCACTCACCCACTGACGATTCAGCCAATCGAGCAGTTCCGCACTACCCCAGTTGAATCGGATATAACGTCCGAGTCTGTAGTGAGGTATCGGATCAGTGGTCCGCTTCCGGTTCGTCCGGGAGCGTACCTGACCCAAAACCCAAGAACTGAACCAAGGGAAACTAGAGGTATCTTAGGCAGAACAGTCCTGGAGAGGAGAGAGGGCGATGCCGAAGAAGGC
>Ga0209698_10004012_pt1 | contig 16265 bp, 20 predicted proteins | sample LitLauG_LLR_2012_FD_187203 | JGI IMG/M metagenome (GOLD analysis project Ga0209698, IMG submission 187203) | Freshwater sediment microbial communities from Pennsylvania, USA - Little Laurel Run_MetaG_LLR_2012 (SPAdes) (version 2) | ecosystem: Environmental > Aquatic > Freshwater > Creek >...
TGCAACATTTACGCAAACAACTTCTGCAATAACACTGTCTCCATCAAGCGGGAATTCTGGAACTGTAATAACAATATCTGGCTCTGACTTTATCCAGTCCCATTCTATTGCATTTATGTTTGATGGAAATTCAATTGCTACCACTCCTCCATCCGTTACTGCAGATTTATCAGGATCATTCTCTGTCACAATAATAGTCCCTGCAGGTACAGCCGGCTCCAAGCTAGTATCAGCCTCCGATGGCACCAACTCTGCAACAGCAGCATTCTCACTATCCTCTACTTCACAACAGACAAGATTGCACAGTGGTGAAAATATTCCTGTACCGCCAATGTTTTCACTAGCACCTCTTGCCCAGACAGCAGGCATTCTTCCAGAAAATATACAACATGAAGTGCTAAATCATAATCCTGCCACACCTCTCATCCCAGAATACAATACGACATTTGATTATCCTATACTAATTGACGGGGGAGGATATGCTCTAGGAGGATATCAAAATACAATCCAGACAATAACCGGAAAAACTGGAATCCCCGTCATGCTAAATCTGAATCTTCCTGCTACCAATCTGGAACATTTGGCCTTGTACACAAATCTCGGGGGCAAGTCCAGAGAGATAACTGATAGTGACACGTATATCATCTACGACAAAGGACAATCTCTACAAAAAATCGACCCTCACGGATTTTTCTCAAGTGTTAATTTTGGAATTGATACCCAAGGAGTAAATAACAAGATACAGTATACAATTACTTTTGCAAAAGAGCTGGCAAAGTCTGACATTATATTCAGGGCATGGACCGACATTGGAGCCAGCGCCGATGTAAAACTGCATGACGTATGGGAGGTGCAAGCCCCCAAAGTAACATCGAGCCTGTTGCCGCAAACTCAGGATGCTGTATCTCCATCCCTTGCAATTGTACCGACTCTGGCAACTCAACAGGAACAGGGTACTGACCTGTTGTCTGCTATAAAGGACTGGGGAGGATTCTCATCACACCCGATATCTGACTCGGAACTTTTATCACATTTAGGACTGAGCGGAAAGACAATTCCAAAATGGGTCTCCACTGCGGCAAAATATGTAGTAAACAATGACATGACACAGCAAGACTTTGAAAATCTCGTCAAGTATCTTGCATTAAATGGAATTATAAAGTAGCTTTTAACAAAAATAATCTAGGCCGATAGTGATACATGCCGACTGGATATCATTGAAGATTCTACAAATCCGCCAATTAGTAACAGTGCAACAACTATGCCGACTTCTATCAAGCTTGGCCATACCTGTCCTTTTAGCGAACTTTTGTTTCGAATAATTCTCAATATCAAAAGAAAGCTTCGTGACATTCCTATTGAATATGAAACTAGTTCAATAATTCCAAACGGTGTTGCCACAAGCAGAGCAATTGGAGGTATGTTTGATGAGGGGCTAATAGCTTCAAAGGCTGCACCTGTTTGCCATCCTGTAAATGATCCCCATGCTATACCAAAAGCTGGGATGAACATGGGTATTGCAACTGATGCATTGTGTACGAATATGCCAATAGCATCTATCCCCTGGGTTTCATTCTGAAACTCTTTGAGAAAGTCCTGTGACTCTTTATCACTCATCTTGTAAGTTGTTCCTATTGTATATGATGCCAGAAAAATACCTACAAAGATTGCAAAAGCAACTGATCTGGTCTTTTTTGACATTATGCTATTTTTTCTACTATGATATTTGAGGATTGTCAACTTGAAACAGATTTTTTCCTGGAACTATCTTGGTATCAACAATTGAAATTTGCTTCTGGTTGAGGAATTTGCATACTAAACCAATCCGCCTTGGAATTTACCTATTTTTGGCTCATGGAACTACTAGGTCTGTAGGATGGTAGAACATGTGATCCTGAGAATGGATGTCAAGAGAATCTTCATTTCCAAAAAATGGAAGTAAGAGGTGAGTTTATTAGTTATTTTTAATATAAGCGATGTACGAATAGAAAAAAATTTTTCGTTGGGATAATTTTGGCATCTCTAGTGCCACTCTTATGGTACTCATTATCACTGATGGAGGGTACAGCTAATGGAGCGACTGGGTCAAATAATAATAATCCAATTAAGCATATAGTAGTTATTTTGCAAGAGAATCATAGTTTTGATAATTATTTTGGGACCTATCCTGGAGCAAATGGAATCCCTGCCAATGCCTGTATGCCAATCAATCCTAATGCTACGGCACAAGGTTGCATCAAGCCATTCCTTACTACGCATTTCACAAATGCAGACCTGCCTCACGGATATCAACCTGCTACAACAGATGTCAATAACGGAAAAATGGACAGCTTTATGGTGGGTGAAAAGAACAACATGCTGGGCAAAAGGGACAATTCATCAATGTCATATTTGGACCAAAAGGCTATTCCAAATTACTGGAAACTTGCAAGTAGATACGTCTTAGCTGACAACTTTTTTTCCAGTGTAAGAGGATATAGCATTCCAAATCATTGGTATGCAGTAGCTGGAACCGCACCACAAGTCTCTGTCACAAATTTTGTAGGGCCTTCCTCTACTTCATCTCTTCAAACACAATACCTTGAAGAGGCAAACGATACAGATACTGTTGCAGATCTGTTCATGAATAGCAGTATAAGCTGGAAGTATTATGAGAGTTCATTGCAAGAAAATGGCTACCCTCAAGCAAAAAAAACTCAGACTGTTTTTAGTTTTTGGAATCCTTTTGCGTCAAAATTTACATCGTATACGCATAACTATGTACCACATTTTGTTCCAAACACTGACATCTTTACTGATCTTCAAAATAACACGCTGCCTCAAGTTTCTTGGGTTATCGGTGATTCATATTGGAGTGAACATCCGCCATCCAGCTCCAAAATTGGCATGATTTGGACTACAAAGGTTATTGACGCCATAATGAATAGTCCAGAGTGGAACAGCACTGCCATAATTCTGACATGGGATGACTATGGTGGATATTACGATCACGTTGCTCCACCAAACGTTGACCAGTATGGTAATGGAATACGAGTACCTGCCATCATAATTTCCCCGTATGCTAAACCGGGATATATAGATCATACTCAGTATGAATTTGAATCGATGCTCAAATTTATGGAATGGAGGTTTGACTTGCCTTCACTAACTCCAAGAGACACAAACGCAAATAATTTGTTAAATGCATTTAACTTTACTCAGAGACCTTTGTCTCCAAATCCAATTCCAATCACGGCAAATGATTTGGCAACCCTGACACCAATCTATCTTTATCCTTCATCTGGGCATGTCAATCAGGTAGTGCAAATGGTCGGAAACGGGTATGATTGGAATGAAAGTAATCTGGTTCTAAAATTTGATAACCACATAATAAAATCCGGCATAACCACAAACGGAACAGGTTCATTTACAACCACATTTACTGTACCGGCAAATGCGACCAAACTGGGATGTCATACTGTTTCTGATTCAGATCCAAGGGCGCAAACCAATACAGTCTGCTTTACTATACAACAATAATTATTGTAAGCCAAGGTAAAGGATCAAAAGACGGCCGTTTTTAGTGCATAAAAAGTTGGTTATAGTTTGTCGTAATTGTTGGATATTACTTGAAATAAAATAGAGTCTGTTATCAAACATGTTGGTGATCAGAAATGCTTCAACCAATGACATTCAGACAATTTTTTAATTGCTCTACTAACTTGGAAGTCTGCGACCACAAAAAGACAGCAATGTTGATGACTTTTATACTCGAAATAAAATGTCTTTCAAGCACTAGAGATCAATCTTGAGAATATAATAACAAAATTGTGGGAATGGCAAGTATGATATTGCTTTAAAATCTAATTAAGGAAAACCTTGAGATGTATATTCTTGAATTAATTGTTCAAAAAGATTATCAGGGGAATGAATTGGCAAGGGCCTATTGATCCTGTGTGGACTTGCGATACAGAACACATCTCATCGAATTAGGCTTGAATCAGGGGGAGAAAATGATCACACATATTATGTGACAAATTGGGTTTTGAGCAATCCATCTTCACATTTACCAAAAATTTAGAATGACTCTCACAAGTTAGTCATGCAGGACTAATCCAATCATGATCGTATTTTAGATCTATTATGATTAATTGGTCTTGATCAGAAAATATGTCTTTATGACTTATAATCGTGTACTCGTAGATTTTTATATAGTTTGCACACGTTGCCCTGTAAAAAAAGAAAAGGGGGAAGTAATCTAGGGCGGAGGAGTTTGTCCGGTGTAATCTCCTATCACATATCCCGTATATGGTGCATCAAGCTGATTTGTCCCATTTCCTATGACATTTGTCATCCCATACTGGAATACTATGTGTTTGTTCTGGTCTATGATAATCACTCTGTTGTTGAATTGGTCTGCAATCGAGATGTTTCCATTTTCAAGCTTTACTGCGTTTGATGGAAGGGGCGAAGAATTGCTTTGGGGTGATGTATTGGTAAAGTATTGGAAAACTACCTTCTTGTCAGAATTTATTTCCAAGATGCGACTGTGACCTGAATCCACAATTAGAGTGTCACCATTTTGAAGCCTGCTAGCAAAGGCTACTGTCTGCAATCCGTTACTGACCTGCCACACAATCTTTCCGTCATGATTTATCTCAATTGCCCTGTTGTTGTTTTCATCTGCAATCAAAATATGACCATTTGTTAGCAATTCAGCGCTGTTTGGATTATTGAGTGCACCAGGACCTGAGGTTGGACCATACGACCATACAACCTGTTTTGTTTGGTTGACCTCGATGATTCGATTATTTCCTTGGTCTGTGATTAGGAAATGATGGTTGGGTAGTTGGATGGCAAATACTGGAACATTTAGCATGTTGGGTCCAGAGCCTGTAACTCCAGCCCGTCCGTATTGCCATACTATCTTGCCCTCGTCATTTACCACGATAACTCTGTTGTCTACACAACCATTAGGCATGAAACTTGATGCTCCTGAGGGTATTCCAGTTCCAGCAATGAGTGTAAACCCACCATCAATCCGCTCCGCATCGTTTGTTCCTATGACAGAGCTTGGACCAGGATTGCACAGTGTTGGATCACCAGATCCAAAACTCCAGACTATGTGTTTTGTCAATGGACTGACTTCAATGACACGATTATTGAATTGGTCTGTTATTAACAGATTTCCATGCTTGTTAAAAGCATCAGTCGATGTAGTTTGTATATTGCCTGTACTTGTTGAAGATGCATTGGCAGGAAGACAGAGTGTAGTCGTCAGTACTAAGAATAGAACACACAGACTAGCTGTTAAAGTTATTTTGAATCTTTGTTTGTATCTTGTGTTTTTTGATATTGTCATTGCCTATAATTTTGATTACAAGTTAATAATATTTCAGACAGATTCCCTATCTGGAATCCAAGTATGGAATTGACCTTTATTACAAGGATGTGGTTTATTACCAAAGTTTTAATAAATTAATGTTTGGGATTAATGGGTAATAGAATGTTGTCAGAACCCGATATCCATTTTATCTCTTCATTTTTCACTTTAGCAGCTGCGTTTATTCCAATATACTTGAGTTACAAAATCAAAAGTAAAAATCTCAGAATCTTAACTGTAATACTATCAATTTTTGTCGTGGTACATGGAGCATTTCACATTACAGGAACTTTAGGCCTGGACTTTCTTTCTGAAGATATTTTGCAACCTCTATCATTTATGATTCTTATCTACTTTGGATTATTCTACTTGAATCTGATGAGGAAAAAGGGAAAAATTGTGAGAAAATATGAGTGATGAAAGCGCCGTCCTTCCATTCTCTGCTGACTATCTAACTCTAGCTCTTCTTCTGGTATCATTGGGTATCTTTGTTTTGCTTGCATTTAGAGCGGGCAGCTTGAAAAGTTTCCAATTCCAAACCTCAGTTTTTATTGTAGTAATGGTAATGGCAGAAATTATTAACCTAGAAAAAAATCAGGGTTTCATCCAATTACCACCATCCTTGGAGGAATTAGGATACGAAATACACTTGGGGTCGATGGTATTTTTTTGCCTCATGTTATGGCTTAGGTTTTATTATTCCAAGAAAAGCGGTACAAGCATGGTCGAAGAGATTCTAGAAAAAGACTCTCCTTGATGACCTCTTAATCATTTTATTCTTCAATCACAGGATCCAATGAAAACATTTTTTTGGTAATAATTTCTGATTGATTTACATTTTGCTGGACCTCCACATGCATGATGCCATTATCAAATTTTGCGCTAATTGTTTTCCAAATACTTCTAAATAGGCTAGTCTTTTTTCCATCTTTAGTAATATTCATCTTCTCTATGACTAGCAACCTGTTTTCTAACATCCATTTTATTTTCCGAAATACTGTGGTTTGTGGAATGACAGTTTCTTTTGATATATCAGCCATTGATTTAGATTGAAACAGTACGGATCTCAATATTTTTACAACCTCTCTATCACCCAAGGCAGCTAGAAGTGTATCTTTAAATTTCTCATTTTTTATTATCATGTGATTCTTCTTTTGTTAGATTTAGAATGTAAATAATATTTGATAGTGCCATCTGTAACATGTTCATACGCCAAGAATTATCTAATCCCTTCCATGCATGACATATCTCTTAGAAATATGTATTATTTTCTATGTATCGTTCAATCAATTTATCGTGATGATGTCTGCCATTCTGAGTTTAAAGTTACATTTTTTTGAAAAGACTAGAATGAATTTATTTTACAAAACGTGATGAAAACTAAACCTTATAGGTCAAAAATATTAGCTTCAGATATTGTCAGCCGAAGATAAAAAACCAGATCGTTCCACGCAACACCTTGCAAACGAGCGTACTTTTCTTGCATGGCTACGAACTTGTATAGCCCTTATGGGATTGGGTTTTGTTGTTGCAAGATTCAGCCTATTTCTTAGAGAATTTAGCATCATGACAAAAAATCAAACAATTCCAACTAACTTGCCAACGCCGTCCTCATCAGCTATACTTGGCATGAGTATGATCGGTCTTGGAATTTTATTGATAATTTATGCATTGATAAATTATCTCAAAGCTCAGAAGGATATTGAAGCAGGAAAATATCTGCCAAGACATTCCATAATGTACATAGCAAGTATCGGTCTGGTCATCTTCGGAGTCATAGTACTTGTCTATCTAATTCTGATATCTTCTTGATTATATTGTCAGTTCCAGTCATATGGTTATATGATTTGAAATTGAGTACTGTAAGACTAAGATGCTACTGCCTTGTAATAATTTCAGATCCATGATACCTTTGATGGGTATTAGAATTTCAGTTCAATGCATGCATTGGATTTTGTAAAATAATTCGACACCCTAACGGAGTACCACACATTTAGTTTGAATCTCTAATTTTTGACAAAATTTACGAACGAATTTCTTCAATTTTTAAAATAAAAAATTACAGCGTCAGGTAAGTGTATAGTGTAAAAAGTTTGACACCCTCTCAAGGTTCAGGCACGGGGGATTCCGGTACTAACATGGACTAATTTTGAGCCAACTTTGTACGTAAAATAATTCGATACCAGTTGAAAAATTTAATGACTAAAATTTGCATCAGATCTGTTAATTTTCTATAATCTACTTCATTTTGGAAGGCAACTTGATAGTTCTACCAGCAACCATAAAATTTCCACGTCCCCTATGATGTATAGTCCTGGGGTGTTTTTTTGAAGGGTCAATCCATGCCTTTACTATTTTAAGAATGAAGACATTGTATTTTTTTACCATCTCTGTATCGACCACTATACATTCAAGACTTGCAAAACATTCGTCAATCAGTGGTGCCTTGACTTGTGAAGCAGCTGACTGCGTTAGGCCAAACTTTCTAAACTTGTCAATATTGCGCCCTGATGTATTACCACATCCTGTAACCTGCTTGGCCAATTCGACAGTAGGAATGTTAATCACGCATTCTTTTGTTTTTCTTAGAATCTCAAATGTATAATCACGATTGCTGACCACACAGCCAACAAGAGGCGGCTCAAAATCTATCATCATATGCCAAGACATTGTCATTATGTTGGAACGCTTTGCGTCAACTGTAGTAAGCAGCACAACTGGTCCGGGTTCAAGCAGGCGATATACGTATGATAAAGGCAGTGACTTTTTTTTCATGACATTGTTTAGAAAACTATTTCTTGGCTTCTAAAGTTTTACGACGACAGCATGTACTCCAGAACAAATCGGGGGGATTCAGGTACCAAATAGTCGTCATTTTGGGCCCACTTTGGATGTACATTAAGAAATAAAGAGTTTTCATTACACCTCTTGGTGTAACACGTTCTTTTTCTCTCAAAGGTTTACTATCCTCTTATCATATCTGCCCAGAATTTTCTAGGCTCCATAGGTATGACATGGGGTTTGCCCTCTGATTTTTCCTTGATACGGTCTAACGCATACTCGGCTTCGATTTGTAGTTTTTCTGTCAACTTTCCTGGGAAAAAGCGAGATGGACCTGAAATATTATAGTTCATCCTGACTTCAAGAAGCGTTCCACTTCCAAACACGTTCAAAGAAATATTCTTTGTACCTGTTATCACTCCTTTTGTCCATTTTACATGTACCGTTTCTTGCGGCAAGAAAGTTATTGTCTGACTACATTTGTCGATCTTGTCTAGCATTACCTCGCGTATTATCTCATTTTCTTTTTTTGAAATGTTTCTTATTACTTTGGTAACATTCCAAAATTCGGAATCATTGTCAACTTTTGAGATAACATTCCAGACTTTTCCTATTGGTGCATCAATCTGTATCTTGACTTTGATTTCTACCATGTGTGTATATAGTTAAAACTAGAATAAATCATTGGAGTATACATTGTAAGACAAGAACTATGATAAAATTCCAAATTGTGCGACAGGTTTATCATTTTCAAAGGATCAATTGTTTTGATATATCGTGAAAGATACAACAGATGCCAAGAAAAAAACATCTACTATTACATTTAGATTTGATACTGAGCTTATTGCTAAACTTCAAAAAGAAGCAAAGCATCATCAAGTAACTACAAACACGCTTGCTACTCAGGCCTTGAAGAGATTTCTAGAATGGGATATTTATCAACCACGGGTCGGACTTGTCAGTCTTAACAAACCAGTATTTGTAAAGATATTCGAAAATTTGAAGGAAAAAGAAGTGATGGAAATTGCAAGTACTATTGGCAAAGATGAGATGAGAGATGTTGCAATGTTCATGAAAGGGGAAACGGATGTTAACTCATTTATGTCATGGTTTGAAATGCAAATGCTAAACTCCTCGGTTCATGTTAGCCACATGATTGATGATGGAACCCATACTTTTGTTATGAAACATGAACTTGGAAAAAATTGGTCATTATACAATAAAGTAATCCTGGAACTAATCTTTGAAGAACTATTTCAAAAAAAGTTAGTTGTCAAATATGACAAAAATATGTTTGCGGTACGATTCTCGGAATAATAAAAAGCCAGTGTTCCGTCATGGAAGGGCATTTCTATGGAAGAAATGTATGCATTCTCTGTTTTATCTTCATATCATAAGTTCCCATGATGTAGTCGCCTGGTGAAACATTATGGTATGAGCCGGTTAGTTTTACCAGATAGTTATCTTTAGTATCTGCCCAGACTCCACTTTGATCTACTGAAACAACCTTGACTTGTTCAGTAATATATTGTGGAATTAGATTCCAGACAGGCCAGACAGCTGTCATCATGACACCTATGATTGCAAGACCTAGTACCCATGCGAGCATTGGCTGTAGGTTTATGTTTGGTGCATGTTCTTTTTGTTCTGATGTGACCATGGCATATTATGCACTTACAGAAATATAATCAGGACGTACTCAATGTAAGACAACGTGTAACACAAACAAATTTTGATTATTCAAACCTGTGAGAATCTAAGACTTACAGAACCCATTTTCATTGATTAGATTTGTAGGATTTCATAGAGAGAATACGAGTTCTACGCTTGTCATAGTTTGATGATCAGATCTTCAAATTTGATTTTTTAATTAAAATGATGTACAATATGACACCTGCGACTATCCATATTGCTGAAGCAATTTTTGCAATATCTGATAGATAATACATCAAAAGAATAGAACTGCAGATTGCAGATATTGGAACAATTGGATATAGTGGTACCTTGAAACCTCTTTTTGTGCTTGGTTCTTTTATTCTCAACTTGATGAGCGAGAGATGAATTAGTATGTATGTAAATAATATTCCAAAATTAAAAATTGATGCTATAACGCTTATGCTTTCATAAAAGATACTGGCAATAACTGCAATAGCAATTCCACTAACGGTTACTGCAACAAATGGTGTACCAAATCTTTTGTGAATAAGGGCAAACCGTTTTGGAAATAGTCCGTCTCTACTCATTGCAAAACTAGCTCTTGATGTTCCAGCTATGGTTCCCATGGTGACAGAACCTGTAGCAATAAGAGCTGCAAATGAAACAAAGTCAATTATGATTCTATTATCAGAAATTTTTGTAACAAGATCGTGTAATGGAGATGCCGCCTGGCCTAAACTTTTCCAATCTAAGACTCCTACCTCTACTAATCCGATTCCTACGTACAGAACAAAAGTAACAGCAAAGGCAAGAAGTATTGCTTTTGGAATTGTTTTTTCTGGATTTTTTGTTTCTTCTGACATCATGCTGATTATATTAAAGCCAACAAAAGCAAAGAAGATAATGGCAGAGCCATTGAGGGTTCCTTGAACCCCTTTTGGAAAAAATGGAGTATAATGACTTATGTTATAATGATTCGATAGATAAAAGCCGCCCAGAAATAGGATTAGAACTAGTGCAAAAATCTTGAGTACTACAATTCCTGATGCTACTCTACTCACTTCCTTTATTCCAATTAGATTCAAGACAAGCATTGCAATTGGAAGACAAAATGCCGCAAAAATTAGAGGGATTGCCCCTTCTAGTCCAAAGAGTGTTGTAAAATAAGCTGCAAATCCAACAGATACTGACGCTGCACCCACAAGAGAATCAAAGTATCCGACCCATCCTACAAGAAAACTCCAAAATCTTCCAAACGCTCTTTTTGTAAACGCGTATCCTCCACCTGTTTCGGTTATGAAAGATGTAAGTTCTGCAGATGAAAATGCAGTCAAAAGTGAAACAAATCCTGCAATCAAAAAGGAGATGATTACTGATGGTCCTGCAAGACCTGCTGCTACACCACTTAGGACAAATATTCCAGCTCCTATAATGTTTGTAATACCGATTGATGCTGCTCCAAAAGTTCCAATTTCCCTTTTTAGTAAAGCCAATTACGTTCTATTGGATAAGCATGTCTTGTTTAGTCTTTAGATTCTAAAAATTAAAAGTAAACTATTACAGCATGTCTGAATCAACCGTAATAGAGATAATGACAGAATTTGTTCAGACTATTCCTGTTGATTCTAATGTAATGGAGGCAGTCCAGATAATGTACAAGGGTGGTATAGGCTCCATCGTAGTTATACAGAAGGGTAATCCAGTAGGCATGTTAACTGAAAGAGACATCATAGGAAAGATTGCATCGCAGGACCTTAATCCTTCCAAGTATTAGTAGAGAAGATAATGTCTAATCCAATCATAACCATTCAAAAAGATGAGATAATAGATGAGGCGGCACTTATGATGTCAATTTATGAAATTAAACGTCTTGTAGTTGAAGACAGGGATGGTAGCATATCTGGAATAGTAACAACAACAGATATTGCATCATGGCTATCAAGAGACGAAGACTACCATAATAATGCTTTACATGCAATAATTAGAACGCATGAAGTGGAACAGAATATTCCGTATCAGTAGTATGAAAAAAACATCATTTCTAATTAGAAATTATATTTGTAACAAACTAAGTAGAGTATATTGTATGTGATTAAAAACACAAGGATTTGAATTAGACATTCAAGTCTCTACTTTAATTATTATCAGTTGTACAAAACTTGCTTTTAAATTTCTTATTATTTATCAACTTGATTAAACAGTATAAACTCATTCCAATAATCTTTTTATTGTTATTGAAGCGAGCGTTACAAAAGTAACAGTTGCAATAAGTAATGCAAAAATGTCAATTGGCAGATTTTCATAACTCCCTGACAGTAACATGGATCTCATTGCATCAACTACATAGCTTAGTGGATTTACTTTAGATACATACTGGAGCCAAACTGGCATTACTGAAATTGGATAAATGGCATTACTTGCAAAGAAAAGTGGCATTGTCAATGCCTGACCAATTCCCATCATTCTATCTCGAGTTTTCATAAATGATGCAAGTAACATGGATAAACTAGAAAAGCACATGGCAAACAAAATGACCACTACAAAAACACCCAATATGTCAAGTGGATCTAGTCGTATCTTGACTCCTAGTGCAAGTGCCAAAGCAAATATCATTACTGCCTGAAACAAACCTCTCAGACTTGCTGAAAGTGATTTGCCCAAAACAATTGATGCTCGAGGAGATGGTGTGGACAATAACTTGGTAATTATTCCTACATCTCTTTCCCAAACGACTGTAATGCCATAAAAAATCGCTATAAATAAAACAGATTGTGCCAAGATTCCTGGAGTGATGAACTGTATGTATGAGAAGCTACCAGTTGGCATCGCCTTTATGCTGTTAAAAGTGACTCCAAAAATTATCAACCATAGTGCAGGCTGGACTATTCTTATCCAAAGCTCAGTAGTGTCATGGCGTATCTTTCTTGCCTCCATCTCTGCAACTGTGACAGAGCTTGAAAGAAATCTCCCAATATTCATCTTATATGCCTCACAAAATCACGACGTGCAGTGGTTGCATGAGAAGAGATTTCATCATGCAACCTCCTTTTAGCATATTTCATGAAAACATCATCCAAGTTTGGTCTGTTGATTGAAATGGATTCTATTGTAATTTTTTGATCTCGAAAGAAATTACTAACAAGTGGAATTGCAGCCTCTCCATTCTCAGTTAAAATTTGGGCGGATTTTTCATTACTGTGCATTATCGTTCCAATCTCTTTTGGAAACGTAATACTTGGATAGGCCAAAGTCAGATTTACTGTGATTACGTCTCCCCCAACAGATTTCTTCAATTCTGCAGGGCTTCCTAAAACTGCTAATTTACCATCTGACATGATTGCTATTCTATCACATAGCTCATCTGCCTCACCCATATCATGAGTTGTGATTAAAATTGTGGTGCCAAACTTTTGTTTGAGTTGCTTTATACTTTCCCACACATGCATCTTCGATGCAGGATCAAGTCCGATACTTGGCTCATCTAACAGCAAAATTCTTGGTCGATTGACAAGAGCTTGTGCAATTTCCAACCTACGCATCATGCCGCCGCTGTAATGCTTTACAAGATCCTTGGCTCTGTCAGTCAAACCCATGTATTCTAAGGCATCCTTAATTCTTGCATTGCGTTCTTTCTTGTTAACATAGGATAGTTTAGAAAATATTAACAAATTTTCATATCCTGTAAGATCTGTATCAACTGAGATGCTTTGGGGTACATATCCCAACATACTTCTAACAGTTTCTGGTGATTTGGAAGAATCTATTCCAAAAACTCGCAAGATACCACTAGTAGCACTGCTGAGAGTTACAATCATCTTGATTATTGTAGTCTTGCCTGCCCCGTTTGGACCAAGTAGACCAAATATCTCACCCGGTTGAACTGCAAAACTTACGTCATCAACGGCTCTTATATTGCTATGATAAATTTTTGTGAGATGTGCTGCCTCAATTGCCTTTTCAAAATTATTGTTATCCACATCTTGAGATCTTTTTTCCATATGTTTCCTCAATATTACTGCATATGACATCCTTTTAGTCTGTCAGCGTAATTATCACAAGTGATAATTTTGCAATTCCACTAAAAGTAAGATTGATTGATGATCTGTCAATTAGGTCGATGGATAATCATGACAGTTAAAATTTCTGGAGTGGAAAATGCCGAAGTGGTTATTCATTCAAGAATCAATTATAAGCCATGAAATATGTTTGCTGGCTTGAAGAAATAACAAAGGATGACATACATACCTATTGCAGGTGGCAAGGGTGTAAACATGGATGAAATGATCCACCTAGGAATGCCAGTTCCAGCCGGATTCATTGTGACTACAACTGTATTTGAAAGATTAATCCAGTTTCATAACATCGGTGGTAAAATCAAGATGATGTTGGAGGTGGTAATGTTGGGGATACTAATATGCTAATGTCCACCTTAAAGAAGATAAAGGATTACTTATTTCTCTTGACTTTCCTAATGAAATAAAAAATTTCGACGCCAGGTAAGGGATTCGAACCCCTGCGTGCCGAAGCACAACCGCTTCCTTGTGTTTGATCTCGAGGCGGTCGCCGTTCCACTTGGCTAACCTGGCAGTCTGTGAAGACTCTGATTTTGGCACATAAATACAATGAGAATAAGTGATCAGCTGATCAAATATATAATAAAGGATATAAAGTAGACAATTTATTATATCGATAACAAATGGAGACCATCACCAAGAAGACAGTCTCAGTTGAGTTTGAAGGTGAAAGGTATGTTCTTCCAGACGAAGTCACAATAGGCCTTTTCTTGGTTCAACTTGGTCTCTCAGAAGACACTCCTGTGAAAATGACTGTATCAAAAGAAGGCTTTTTGCTTGTTCCACAGGTTTGAAAAATTGATAATGGATAGTTTATTATTGATATTTGATAATTTTTAGAGTGAAAATAATTGGCAAAGACCAGGATCTCTATAACAATTGACGACAATACTGCCAAAGCCATTGAAATCTATTATCGTGAAAAGGTAAAGGTTGCAGTAGAAAAAGGTGAGCCAATCCCAAAACTCTCAAACATTTATGAGGAAATAATCGAAAAGGGCTGGGAATCACGGTCTAATGTAAAAAAGAAATAGTAAGGCAAAAATCTAGATCTTGTAGGGAAGGATTGTGGGACTAGACCTAAAACAACTATGTGTAAGAGAAAAAACCAATCTTGAATCGTTTGCCTCAAAAATAGTAGCAATTGATGCCTATAATGCAATATACCAATTTCTTTCAATTATACGCGGTCCTGATGGCTTGCCTTTGTCTGATCACAATGGAAAAATTACAAGTCATATCAGCGGATTATTTTACAGGAATATCAATTTCTTGTCTCTTGGAATAAAACCTGTTTATGTTTTTGACGGCAAGCCACCCTCTCTGAAATCTGCAGAGATTCAAAGAAGAAAACAGATCAAAAAAGATGCTACCATAAAATATGAAATTGCAATCAGTGAAGGCAATTATGTAGAGGCAAAAAAATTTGCGCAACAAACATCTGTACTGGGGGATAACATGGTTGAAGAATCAAAAAAGTTTCTAGATCTTTTCGGCATACCTTCCATACAGGCACCATCTGAGGGCGAGGCTACTGCTGCTCATCTTACCACTACAGGTCAGGCATATGCTTCAGCAAGTCAGGATTTTGATTCCTTGTTGTTTGGTGCAAAAAGACTGGTACGAAATTTTACAAATAGTGGTAAAAGAAAACTCCCAAACAGAAATACTACAATTGAGATTGAACCAGAGCTCATACTTTTAGACAAGACACTGGCAGAACTTGGGGTTACAAGAGAGCAGCTTGTTGATATTGGCATTCTGATAGGAACTGACTTTAATCCTGATGGTTTTGAGAGAATTGGCCCCAAGACTGCCTTGAAGATGGTAAAAGAACATGGAAATTTAGAAAATGTTCCTCAAATCCAAGATAAATTAAGCGAAATAGATTACAAGCAAATACGGGGGATCTTTCTTAAACCTAAAGTAGCAGAGGTGTCAGAAATAAAATTTGAAACTGTTGACTATACCGGAATAGTAAATTATCTCACTAAAGAAAGAAGTTTTTCATTGGATCGTGTTGATACGTCATTGAACAGGCTCAAAAAATCACTTGAAAAAAAGAGTCATAATTTAGAACAGTGGTTCTCTTGATAAAAATAAAATATTTCAGAGTCGTACGTTGTATTGCAGAATCTAATGCCAGAAATTATTTTTTAAATCTGGATCCAATTGTTTAATCAAAAAATATTTCTAAAAATTATTTTAACCTGTAAAAACTACGGTATCTACTACTAAGCTACAGTAACTGCTGCATGTGTCTTAGCCTATGGTAGATACTGTAATTTTTTACAGGTCAAGATCATTTTTGAATTTTAAATCAGGATTGTCAGAGAACTGAAAACGCGAACACGTGCAGCTTTGGAGACTGAGCTGCTTACGCAAACGTATAT
>Ga0209698_10004013_pt1 | contig 16257 bp, 15 predicted proteins | sample LitLauG_LLR_2012_FD_187203 | JGI IMG/M metagenome (GOLD analysis project Ga0209698, IMG submission 187203) | Freshwater sediment microbial communities from Pennsylvania, USA - Little Laurel Run_MetaG_LLR_2012 (SPAdes) (version 2) | ecosystem: Environmental > Aquatic > Freshwater > Creek >...
GATGGCGAACAGTTCGAACAGCAGTGCGTCGTGCTCGTGCATGGCTTGGCCGCTAAGGATAGAGGGCGGAAGGGTTCGGGGCAAGGCGATACGGGGAGGCTTTAGAGCACTTGAAGCTCCGGCGTCCCGCAAAATTGACTCGGGAAGCGAGATAATCGATATCGCCGCGACGTTTCCGATGAACGCAACGCTCGCATCCGGCAATCCAGTGAGAACGTCATGAACTTTTCCCGACGCAGTTTCCTGAAAATGGCAGGCGCGGTAACTGGCAGTGCGATGCTCCCCAGAGTTGCTGAACGGGCTGTCGCTTCGGGCCCGATGAACTCCGCACCACAAGAGGGAGCCGCCGATTACACGATCAGAATTGGCGCGAGCCCGGTCGAGATTGCGCCCAAGCGAATCGTCTCCGCCATCACGTACAACGGGCAATTCCCAGGGCCGTTGCTTCGGTTCAAGGAAGGACAGCCGGTCACCATCGACATCCACAACGACACCGATACGCCGGAGCAACTGCATTGGCATGGGCAGAAAGTACCAGTCGAAGTCGACGGCGCAGCGGAGGAAGGCACGCCGTTCATTCCCGCCCGCGGCCAGCGGCGGATTACGTTCACTCCTGGACCTGCGGGACTGCGGTTCTACCACACCCACAATCGGGCCGGCGCTGACCTTGCCGCAGGTCAGTACAGCGGACAGGTGGGGCCGGTGTATATCGAGCCGAAAGAGAATCCGGGGAGGTATGACCGCGAGGTGTTTCTCGTGCTCAAGGAGTTTGAGCCGACGTTCAGCCGTGGCGGTGATATGGATATGGACTTCCTGTCGCCCGCCGCCAAAGTAAAGGCGCTGGAAGAACAAGGCGAGTCGGCGATGAAGGCCTCGCTGGCGAATGGGATGCCGCATGGGTTCGAGGTTGGGTACGGCTCGTTCACGATCAACGGGCGCATGCTGGGACATGGAGAGCCGATCCGCGTGAAGCAGGGAGAGCGAGCTCTGTTCCACGTGTTAAACGGGAGCGCGACCGAGATTCGCAGCCTGGCGCTGCCGGGGCACACGTTTCGAGTGGTGGCGCTGGATGGAAATCCCGTGTCCAATCCAGCCACGGTTCCCGTGCTCTGGCTGGGGACGGCGGAACGTGTCTCAACGATCGTGGAGATGAACCATCCTGGCGTGTGGATCATGGGTGATCTTGCGGATGACGACCGCCGCCATGGCATGGGAATTGTGGTCGAGTACGCGGGCAGCAAGGGCAATGCGCAATGGGTCGCGCCGCCACGATCGCGCTGGGATTATGCGCGCTTTGCGAAAGCTGGGGCGACGCCCGCGGTGCCGGACGAAACCTTCGAAATGTTGTTCGTGAAAGAAAACGCCGCCGAGGAAGGGTTCAACCGCTGGACGATTAACGGGGTGTCGTTCCCAATGGCCCGCAGGATGGTCCAGGCCGCTTTCCATTTGAACCAGGGCAAGCGTTATCGCATTCGTATGCGCAACGCCAGCGACGATATCCATCCCATCCATCTGCATCGGCACAGTTTTGAACTCACGAGCCTGGCCGGGAAGCCGTGTGCGGGCGTTTTCAAAGACGTGGTGATGCTCGGGGGCTGCCAGGAGTCGGCGATTGATTTTGTCGCCGACAATCCGGGATTGACGCTGTTCCACTGCCACCAGCAGCTGCACATGGACTACGGGTTCATGACGCTGTTTGACTATGCCTGAGGGGACGGCAGAAAAATTCGGATTTGTGTCCCGCAACGATTGGACAACCCGTGGAAAAGAGCTTCGTGCGAAACAGGAACGGTAAGGGCACGAGTTCACTCGTGCCGCCAAGACCTTGAAAGTAGGTTGCGCTTTAGCGCCTGAGGTTGGCTTTGCGGTCGCTGACAGCACTTTTCCGCAAGCCGCGAAGGCGTATCCTCTCCAAAATCCCGTGTAGAAGCAGGGCTTGCGCCGACTCAGACGCGGCGAGCCGCGTCTCTACCCCGGAGTCGCGCGTCTCAGCGGCCAGATCAGGACATCGAGGCGGCGCGCGAAGTGCAGCAGTGGAGGAGTCTCCGGCAGCGCGATGTTCGCCGCGGCCGCCATGGTGTTGATCTCGATCTCGGCGCGGGCATCCTGCAGGGGCCATGGCACGTGATGAATCTCACCGCGATATACATCCCCTCGATGGACGGTGTAGAGGCAATAGCGCTCGGTCAGCCAGCGCTCGATTGTTCCCGGCTGCCGAAGTTGTACCGGAGCGCTCGGAGCATAGCGTCCGCGGAACTCGGCGCCAACGCGGCGACGGCGTGATGAGTAGAGGACTTCCTCGCCAGTTGCTTCCGCTTTCATGCTCGCGTGGAAGTAGGGCAGATGATAAAGCGCCCGGGCCGTGCAGACGGCGGGCAGGCTGGCCGCGTCGAGACTGAAGAAATACACTCCCGGCTTTCCGCCGAAGGTCACGTAGGTACGAACGTTCAGCTCCGGAAAACGGGAGAGCCCAGGGATCGCAGGCAGCCCGCGTGCCCGCACGCCGCTCATCCAGAAAGGCACGACTCCCACCCAGGCTTGGCGATCAAACGTGTCCAGCTCCAGTTGCTGCGGGACGAGCGGCCGCATCCGCTCGACTGGAATGGGCCAGTGCGCGAAGAGCAGGTCTTGCCAGGTCTGCGCCATCACCCAGGGGCCCGCGGGCAGCGGCCAGGGGCGATGCGAAAGCGAATGCAGGGCGGGGTGCATGAGGGCTGGTCTTAAATTGTAAGGGGCAGGGCCCAGAGATGAGTTAATGAGTGTTTTGGCGATATTACGCCAACTGGCCGAAATAGTATTCTGGTGCGGGAAAAACGATGAAACCTGCTCTATTGCCGATTTTGGTTGTCGTGCTAGGCCAAAACGCAATCTGTGGCCCTAAACATGAGCCCCAGCCAGAAAATGCCACTGTTGGGGTGCTTCGAGCATTTGAGGACCACGATGTTGTCATGGTCGGCGAGATTCACTCGAACAAAGAGGAATACAACTGGTACGTTTCGTTAATACGTACTCCTGAGTTCGCTGATCGCGTAGACGACATTGTGTTGGAGATGGGTAATTCCCTGTATCAACAATTCGTCGATTCTTATGTGGCTGGCGAGAACGTTCGCTTCGAGCAGGTGCAGAAGGCATGGCGAAACACCGTGGGTTTGATTGGACCTCAGTCACCTTTGGTCGAGAGCCTTTATGGGGCTGTTCGTGAAACCAACATGCGGCGACGCGGGAAGCACCAAATGCGCATCGTTTGCGGGGACCCTGCCATTGACTGGGATATAGTCAATGACATAAATACCGTCAATCTGTACTCAAGTCGACGCGAGGAGTGGTACGCGCACGTCGTACAAGAGCAGGTACTGGCGAAGCATCATCGCGCGTTGCTCATCATGGGCGGAATGCATTTCCTACGGAATTCTGGCAAACCCTCCCCCAATCCAAGCATTGAAGCAAAATTGCGGAAAAGAAGGGCAAGAACTTACGTAATCGTGGCCGGCACGAATACTCCGAACGACTGTTGCGAGACGGATCACAGGTTTGATTCGTGGCTCGCACCGAGCGTCGTCTCTGCTCATGGTTGGGTAGGCGAATTAGCTGCGCGTTCGCTCTTGGAGGGCGGCTATCCCAATAGCAAACCAAAGCTAAAGGACGGTGCCGATGCGTTCCTTTATTTGGGGCCACGTGACAGTCTGACGTTCGTGTCTATGACACGAACGCAGCTTCAGGGTACAACCTATGGCAAAGAGATTGAGCGACGCTTGAAAATCGAGATGATCCTACAACCGGATGAAGCTCCCTTATTTCCGGAGACCGAAGAGCAGCCTCAGTTTCCTCGCCCATAACCTTTGTGGCCTCTTTGTCACTGTTGTTAACAGCGTTAGCGCTCAGAACCGGGTCGAGGTAACGTAATTTACATGGACACGCACCTGCTCCTTCGATTCGTGGCTATTCCAGATCAGGCAGGGGCAGGAATTCTAGCTCGGTCGGAGACGTCGAGTTGCAGTCCGCTCCACTGGTTGAGGGAGGGTTACTGAAAAACACCATGTTTCCGGAGATTCCGCACGGAGCGATGCGCGGATCCTCTAATACTCGTTCCGCCCTCTTGGCGTACTCCGAATCGGGGTAGGTGTTGACCAGCGTCTGCAGAGTCATGTTTGCCACGTCGTAGTGGTGACGCTCCGCGGCAGACATGGCCCGGTCGAACAGCACCTTGTCCGGTTTCGCGGCGCTGAGTCCGGCGTCGGGCCAGTGGAGACACGACGTCAATCCGCTCAACAACGCGACCGTCAGCGACACACCCCGCCACCGCTGATACATTTTCCCCATCCCGCCTGCTCACGCGAGCTTCGCCGCTACGCCCTTAAATCCAGCCGCGAACACATTATTACCGATTTGAGCGATCATCGCGTCACGGTCAGCGCCCACCACTTCGAAATCGGCCCACCATTCTGCAAAGGTCCGGCTGTCCTCGGTGACCCGGTGCAGCCTTACGCCTGCCACATAGTTACGGACCGGCAGGGTGCCTTCGATGATTTCGTAGGTGAAGACGTAGTTGAGATCATCGAGGCAGAGCAGGACTTCGCGCACGAAGCCTTCGCCCAGCGTGAGGCGGCGAATGCATCCGACCTGGTCACTGGGCAGCCCGCCCTCGATTTCGCTTTTCTTGATGCCGGAATGATAGGACGGCATGTCGTTGTAGTCGCGCATGACCCCCCACACTTTTTCGATGGGGGCGTTGATCACGTCGCTGATGTAGACGGTGTTGGGCATGTTTGTCCTCTGGTGCTAGAAGGTGATTTGCTTGAAGTCTTGCGTCTGGCGCGTGATGGCCTTTTCGGTCGGCAGGCGCTCCATGGAACTGGCGCCGTAAAAGCCGTGACAGTGGCGGGTTTTGCCCAGCACCCAAGCCGCGTCGGCGGGTTCGGCGATCGGGCCGCCATGGCACAGAACGATCATATCGCTGCGCACAGCGAGCGCCGCCTGGGCGATGGCGTCGATGCGCGGAACGCAGGCGTCGAGCGTGAGTGCCGTCTCCGCGCCGATCGCGCCGCCGGTGGTGAGGCCCATGTGGGCCACCAGGATATCGGCGCCGGCGCGCGCCATGGTTTCCGCTTGCTGCGGCTCGAAGACGTAGGGCGTGGTGAAAAGATCTTTCTCGTGCGCCAAGCGGATCATCTCCACTTCCTGGGCGTAGCTCATCCCGGTTTCTTCCAGGTTCTGGCGGAAGACGCCATCGATCAAGCCGACCGTAGGGAAATTTTGGACGCCGGAAAAGCCAGCGGCGGCGACCTCGTCAAGAAAAGAGTCGAACACGCAGAAGGGATCGGTCCCGTTGACGCCGGCTAGTACTGGCGTTTTCCTGACGACGGGCAAAACTTCCTTCGCCATCTCCATCACGACGTCGTTGGCGTTGCCATAGGCCAGCAGGCCCGAGAGCGACCCTCGGCCTGCCATGCGATAGCGGCCGGAGTTGTAGATCACGATCAGGTCGATGCCGCCGGCTTCCTCGCACTTCGCCGACAGTCCCGTTCCCGCACCGCCGCCGACGATGGGCTTGCGCTCGCGAACCATCTGCTGGAACTTCGACAGCAACTCCCGGCGCGAAAAACGGGGCATGTGTGCCTTCCCTCAACAAACGTCGTTCATTGACGGGCGATCTTCAAGAATTCTTCGACCGCGGCCTGCGCGAATCGCGGATCGTTGATGTGGTAAGGCAGCCGCATCAACTTTCTGCGAGCGGTCTGGCGGAGCTCGGACTCAAGCGTGTCGAAGAGCGCCGCATCGGCGGCGGGATCCCAGAAGGCCTGGCCGGGCGCGTCGAGTGCTGAGACTCCGCCCTCGGGCGCGAGAAATCGCACTTCGCCTTCGCACTGGTTCAGCCGCTCGGCGATCCAGCGAGCCTGTCGGACGTTTTCCTCGACCGTGGTGCGCATCAGCGTGATCTGCGGATTATGAGGATACAGCTTGCGCCCGCGATAGGGTTGGGGAATGGTGTCGGGCGCTCCGAAATTCACCATGTCGAGCGCGCCGCACGAGCCCACGTACGGAGCGCGGGTGCGCGCCACTGCGCCAAAGCGGTCGTCGGTACAGGCCAGCACGCCGCCAAAAAGATGGTCGCAGACTTCGGTGGTGGTGATGTCGAGGATGCCGCCGATAAGGCCGTCGTCGAGCAACTTCTCCATCGACTGGCCACCGGTGCCGGTGGCATGAAACACGAGGCAATCGAAGCCCGGAGAAAGCAATCCCACGATCTGCTGCACGCACGGCGTGGTGACGCCGAACATGGTTAGCCCCAGCGCCGGGCGGTCTTGCCCGGACTGCGGAACGGGATGCAGCATCATGCCGGCGAGGGCGTTCGCGGCGTTTCCCAGCACGCGGCGTGAGATCCGGTTCAGGCCCGCCACGTCGGTGACGGAGTAGACCATGGTGATATCCGAAGAGCCGACATATCCGGCGACATTACCCGAAGCCATGGTCGAAACCATGACCTTGGGAACGCCGATGGGCAGGGCGCGCATGGCCCGCGTGATCATGGCGGTGCCGCCTGAACCGCCAACACCCAGCAATCCGCCGAGGTCGTCGCGCGTTTTGACGAAGCGCTGGAACGCATCGGTCATGGCCGCGATCGCGGCTCCGCGGTCGCCACAGAAGACGGCGTTGGCCCCTTGGGGATGATGGGATGCGATCTCGGCCGCTGATACGTGTCGGCGCGCAGCCGATGACGGGGTAGCAGGAACGGCCGCTGGCGTTTTCGTCGAAAGATCGACCACCGTGACGGGCAGTCCGGCCGTTTCGAGCAAAGCGGAGACATATTCTGCTTCGTCGAGTTTGGTGTCGAGGGTAGCAGCCACCCAGGCGCGCTTTCGCGTGGACATGCGATCCACTCCGCGGGGAAAACTACCAAGTCCGGGCGGATTGTTCAATCGGGAAAGGAACGCTCGAGTCGAAGTTCCGGGCTACAGCGCGGGAACCTGGCTGGCCGTCTGCGTGGCCGTCGCAGGAACGGGCTGGTAGTCACGTTGGACGATATCGACGATGGTGCGGCCGACGATGCGGGCCTTGGCTTCCGAGTGCATGTGTATGGGCAGGGTGAAGGACTGCACGTCGGCGAAGTCCTGCAGGAATTCGATGTGCTGCACGAAGAACGAGGGCGACTTCACCACGCTGCCTTCGGCCCGCACCAGGGTTCCAGTGTGGGCGTCGAGATAGACGCGGCCCTTGAAGAGTCCGGGACGCTTCTTATGCGGCTTGACCTGGTAGACGTGCACTAGGCGATCCTGCACATGGCCTGCGCCTTTGTAGGAGAACTTGTAGTTGGCCAAACTGATGGCGGTCAGGGCCGGGTCGTCTTTCTGCACGTGGTCGACTTCGGACTGCAGCAGACGCGTGATGACGTTGCTCTTCACAAAACCGTCGCCGGTGAAGTGAACGGGCGTGAATTGCAGGGTATGGGGCGCTTCGAATTTGCGCTGCAGTTCGAATTCTCCCTGCTGGGAGGTTTCGGGCAGTTCCGCGCGAATGACGGTGACTGCGGAATAGGCGGCGAGTTGGGCAGACTGCTGGGCGGTCCGGTACTGATAGGTCGCCAGCGCGAGCTCAGGCGACATTATGGGCAGGGTGGCCGGACCGTTCAACACCGGCGTCGACTGACCGTCAGCGGCAAGCAGGATTGCCGGCGCCTCCCCAGGGGCCGCGGTCGAGACGCCGGGCCCACCTGCGGGAAACATCGCCTGTGCAAAAACCCCTCTCGGCCAACAAAACCCGAGGAGAAAGACTATGAGAGTAGCGCGCCGCATCAATAAAATTGATTACTAGTTTATATAGGATTCAGCTGCTTATGAAAAGTAGCAAAAAGAAATAACTGCTTTTAAAAGTGATGTTGGGGATCATTTTCGTGAATACCTTGAATCTGCGGGGGTTGCGGACCAGCGGCCAGGCGCATGAGCAAGTTCACCAACTGATAACGGTCCGCGAGGGATCGCGAACGCGCCACAAGGTTCGATTGCGCAACCGGAGCGAGCCGGATACCATTCCAGCACTCATGTCTGAAGTGATGACGAAACCAGAGCTCACCACCAAGTTCCCCTCTCGCGGCGATGCTTCCGCGGTGGAAGTGTACGCCGTGTATGGCGTCGAACCGGAAGTCCAGGCCTACGCCATGGCGAAGTATTCGCGCTCGGCGCTTTCGATGAAAGAGTCGCTCAAGGAAATCACGGCGCAAAAGGCCGAAAAGTTTCTCAATACGTTCTATTTTCAGTATGGCCACCGCTCGATTGCCGACCTGGCGCACATCGCGCTGGCCGTCGAGAAGCTTTCCATCCTGGCGGCCATTGCGGTGGCCGACGAGCAGCGCTGGGACGGCCAGGAGCGGTCGACCCGGTACCAGGATTTCAAGAAGAGCGGCTATTACGTTCCCCAGTTCGGCGGCGACGAACAGGCGCGTGTTCTCTATCGCAACACCATGGATGGGCTGTTCGAGGTGTACGACGCGCTCTCGCAGCGCATGTACCAGTACCTCGCCGAGATGACCCCGCGCCCCGACGACATGAAGGCGGAAGCCTATGAGCGCACGCTCAAGGCGCGAGCCTTCGACATGTCGCGCTACCTGCTGCCGCTGGGGACGAACACGTCGCTGGGCGAGATCGTGAATGCCCGGACGCTCGAGTCCCAGGTCTCGCACTTGTTGTCGCACACTCACCGGGAAGTCCGTCACCTGGGCGAGTTACTGAAGAACGCCGCGCTTTCTCCGGCTTATAACGTCAACCATGAAGCGCTGGAAGCTTTGGTGGGCGAGATCCGGGCCGTATCTGCGGAACTGGGCGAGATAGCGGAACGGGAACTGCTGCGCGAAGTGCGGGTAGCGCCAACGCTGGTGAAGTACGCCGACCCGAGCGCGTATGAGATCGAGACGCGCCGCGCCTTGCAGCAGGCGGCGGTCGAGTTGATGGGGCGCACCCAAGTCGCGCCCTCAAAGCTGGTGGACCTGCTCGACGAAGAGCCGATGGAAGTCGAGCTGGCGACGACACTGCTCTACGAGCACTGCCACTATCCGTACCGGCAGATCCGGCAGGCGATCCAGGCCACGGGAGAAAAGATGCGCCGCGAGATCATCGATCTCGGGCTGCAACACCGCGGCAAGCATGATGAGATGCTGCGCGCTTTCTGCGCGGGGCAGCAGTTCCGGTTCGACATCCTGATGGACATTGGCGGCTTCCGCGACATGCATCGCCACCGCCGTTGCGTGCAGATTGGCCAGGGATTCACCACCAAGCACGGATACGATTTGCCGCCGGAACTCGAAGCGGCGGGAGCGCGCCAGGGCTACGAAGCCGCGATGAAACACGCAGCGGCGGCCGTTGACCAGCTCACGCGCCGGCCGGGCGACGAGACGGCGGAGAACGCGCAGTACGCGATCCCGCTCGGCTACCGCAAGCGCACGCTCTTCAAAATGGACTTTGCCGAAGTGGTGTACATCTCCGAATTGCGCACCGGGCCGGCGGGACACATCTCGTACCGGAGCGTGGCGTACGCCATGTACGAGGCGGTGGCCCGCAAGTACCCGGCTTTGGGGAAGTACTTCCGCGTGCAGGATGTCAGGGAGCCGGTGGACCTGCTGAAACGATAGGCAGGATGCGCTTGTCGCCGGGCTCGCGCCCGGGTTGATAATGGGTCAGGCGACCCATGGCGACGCTTCCCTATCGATTGCGTGGAATTGCCCTTGGCCTCGTGGTGGCGCTAGCGCTGATCTTCCGTTTTGCGCCGCCGCCAATCGTCGACATCGTCCGCAGCATCGCGAACTTCTGGACGGTTGGTCTGATTCTCATGACCGCCGGAACGCTGCTCTGGTTTATCTACTGGGTCTACCTCCGAAAGCTGCTGCGGGTGCGGCGGATCGCCAATCTCCGGCTCCGGCGGATGCTGGAGGAACGGGAATCAAACATTTCTGATGACCCGTAGGTGACTAGCGTAACGACCTTTCCTGTTCACTCCCGATCTGTTGCAGTACGCCCGCGATCTGCTCGGCGCTCTCCGTTGGGACGGCGTGGCTCACCTCGGCTTCTTCGTCGACAAGGCGCGGAAGAAAGTCTGGTACATGGAGACGAACGGGCGCTTCTGGGCTTCGATCGAGGGATTGGTGCACGCGGGCTGGGACGACCCTGGCCCGGCTTTCCACGAATATTGGTACGTGCGTAAACAGCTATGGGGAACGTTGCGGCGAAAGCTGGCAGCGGCCGAGGCGGCGCCCGCCCCGCCGAGCACGCAGGTAGTGAGGATCTCCAGTCTGGAAGCCCTTTTGCGCAAGCAAGAGGAGCGGGCCTCAAAGAGTGATCGCGAGCAAAGGACACGGTAAACGATCGGCGCTCGGCTCACTCCACGTCGCGCCAGTTCGGTCCAACACTAAGGTCCACCACCAAAGGAACAGCCAGGGGGTGGACTTTTTCCATGTGCTCGCGCACCAGCGAGCGCATCACGTCCAATTGAGCTTCGGGAACTTCGAAAACCAATTCATCGTGCACCTGCAGGGTCATGCGCGACTTGAGGTCGCGCTCTGCAAGCGCGGCGTCGATGCGGATCATCGCCACCTTGATGAGATCGGCGGCTGTCCCTTGCAGCGGAGTATTGACGGCAGTGCGTTCGGCAAAGCCGCGCTGATTCGGGTTGCGGCTGTTGATGTCGGGGATGGGCCGCACGCGGCCGAACAGCGTTTTGACTTTACCGTCGCGGCGGGTCTCGTCGAGCGTCCTGTCGATGAAGGCGCGCACACCCTTGTATTTCTCGAAGTAGGCATTGATGAACTGCCGGGCTTCCGCAGGTTCGATGCCGAGCTGCTGCGAAAGGCCGAAGGCGGAGAGGCCGTAGACTATCCCGAAATTCACCACCTTGGCCTGGCGGCGATGGTCGGGCGTCACCATGAGCGGCGGGACGCCGAAGACCTGGGACGCGGTGAGGGTATGAATGTCGTCGCCACGGCGGAAGGCCTCGACCAGCAACGGATCCTTCGAGTAATGCGCGAGCAGGCGGAGCTCGATCTGCGAGTAATCGGCGGCGAGCAACACGTGGCCGGGCTCGGCGGTGAAGGCGGCGCGAATCTCGCGGCCCAGTTCCGTGCGGATCGGTATGTTCTGCAGATTCGGGTTTGCGGACGACAGTCTTCCCGTGGCAGTGCCGGTCTGGTCGAAGGTAGTGTGCAGGCGGCCGGTCGCCGGACTGAGCAGCGCTGGAAGCGTGTCGACATAGGTGGACTTGAGTTTGGAAAGCTGGCGGTACTCCAGCACCAGGCGAGGGACTTCGTGATCTTCGGCGAGGCCTTCGAGGACGTCGACCGCGGTCGAGATCGTCTTGCCTTTCCCGTATTTCACCGGCTTGGGCAGGTTGAGCTGGTTGAAGAGAACGTCGCCGAGTTTCTTGGGCGAGTTGATGTTGAATTCGACGCCGGCGAGCCGGTAAATCTCCTTGGCCTTGTTGTCGATCTCGCGCTCCAGGCGGGTGGACATTCGGGCGAGAGCGCCGGTGTCGATCTTCACCCCGGCCATTTCCATGCGGGCGAGCACGGGGACAAGCGGAAGGTCGATGTCTTCGTAGAGCTGCGCCAGCCCGGCCTGCTCGACCTCGTGGCGCAGCGTAGTGGCCAGACGCCCGGTCGTGTCGGCAGCTTCGGGGAGAGTTCCGGCGAGTTTCAGATTGAAGCTCCGCAAGGCTGCTTCCGCCAGACCGTGCGAAGAATACGTGGGATTCAGCAGATACGAGTAGAGCATCGAATCGTGCCGCACTCCGGACAGCCGAAGGCCCGAGGACGCTAAAGCGTGCATTGCCGCCTTGTAGTCGTGAACCGCCTTCGGCAGGGTGGCGTCCGACAGAACGGCCGCAAGGCGAAGAGCCGCTTCCGACGCAAGCGATATCGTGGTCGCAGTTCCCGCGGCGGAGGAAATGGCGATCGTCTGCGCGGCTGGTGAAACTGCGGTTTGGGGCGCGTCGGCGCGCAGCGGCAGCATGCGTTCCGCGGACTCGTCGTCTTCTTCGGCTTGTTCGTCCTCGCTTGCCGTCCGGAACGCCTCAACCGCTACCGCCAGCGAGCCTCCGGCCGGAATGGCCTTGAGCACAGCTTCCAGTTCGGACCGGGATCGGGCCTCCGTGTAGCGCGCCTGCGTCACCTGGACTACCGGCAGAAGCTCTTTCAGCAGCGAGGTAAATTCGAGTTCGGCGAAAAGCTCGCGCAGGGAATCGATCTCGGGTTCGCCCGCTCTCATCGCTTGCAAGTCGAGTTCTACTGGCACGTGGGTGTCGATCGTCACCATGCGCTTGCTGAAAAGGACCGTGTCGCGATTGTTCAGCAGGGATTCGCGATAAGTCTTCTTCTCGACTTCCGCGGCGTGGTCCAGAGCCTGCTCGACCGTGCCAAAGCGCTTGATGAGTTCCACAGAACCCTTGTCGCCGATGCCGGGCGCGCCGGGAATGTTGTCGACCGAGTCGCCGCGGAGCGCCATCACATCGACCACACGCTCGGGAGGGACCCCGAGGATTTCTTCCACCTTGGCCGCGTCTGCGATCAGGTTGTCCTTGGGCGGGTTCAGCACGAGAATCTTGTCGCTGACGAGTTGCAGCATGTCCTTGTCGCTGGAAACGACGAAGACGGGGTGGGATTGGTCGGCGGCCTGGCGAGCGAGAGTGCCGATGAGGTCGTCGGCCTCAAAGCCTTGCTGCTCGAGAATTGGAATCCGGTAGGCCTCGAGCGCCCGCCGGATGTAGGGCACCTGCTGGACCAGGTCTTCCGGCATCTCGGATCGGTTGGCTTTGTAGCCGTGGTACTGGATTTCCTGGAAGGTTTGGGTTTTGAGGTCGAATTTGCGGACGGTCGTGACGGCATCGGCTTCCTGATCGCGGAAGGTGGGGCCGCCCACGTCGAAAACAGCAGCAAGGTACTCGGGCGAGAAATCGTCCCGCAGTTTGCGCAGCATGTTGACGAAGACGTAGGTGGCGGCGGTAGGGACGCCGGTCTTGGTCGACATGGGGCGCTGCCGCGCCATGGCGTGATAGGCGCGGAAGATGAACGACATGGTGTCGATCAGAAACACCCGGCCCCTGGCGTCGTGAAGAGAGGGGCTAGCGGACTCTTCGGGCGCTGCGTCGGATTTCTTCGCCGTGGATGCTTTTCTCGGAGGCAAGGGGTCAGTTTAGCAGGGGTTGGAGCGAGGGGAATCGGCGCTCACCATTCGGTCGGTGGCACAAAACTCGCGCAGTGGTTGAAAAGATCACTCACGCTAATGCTGCCGCACTCGAGTATGGGGTGCTTCGACTTCGTTCGGCTGGCGCCTCACTGCGCTCAGGATGACAGCTCAAAACTAAACTTGGGCCCGGCGCCGTCTCGCAGTCTGCGCTTCAGTAGCCGAAGGTGAGGCTGAAATCGGCTTCCACGTATTTAAGCGCCGCGCCGCCGGGAGAGTTGCGGAAGATGACATAGTACTTGACCGGTTCTTCCTGTGTCGGAGGCAGCAGGAACTCGACTTCGTGATCGTGCGTGGGGTCGACGGTATACATGGCGGTCCCGTCCCCGTGGCCCTGCGAGAAGTCTGCGAACTGGTCGGGGTTCATGAGGATGAAATCGATGTCCGCGCTGTCGTCGCTGATGCTGTCTTCCCCGGGGCGCTTGATGAACGATTTGAACGTGCCGTGCAGCCGCGGAATCACGGTGTGAACCGGCACCTCAAACGCAAATTGGGCGTACTTCTTTACGGAAAAAGTCTTGTGCAGGAAGTTGATCGGCTTCTTGCGGGTGGAGTCCACGCGATCAAGAGGGTTCAAAGTTTCCTGTGGTTGCTTCTTCGAGCAGCCGGTGAGCGCGAGGAGCAGCGCCAGTCCAAGCAGGATCGGTCTTCGTCGCATCTCAGTCTCTCGACACTCCTCACCGGAGCTGTGGCTGCGGCGTGACGAACGAAGCGAACCGGTTGCGCGTCAGGCCTTCTGTTTGGGTTTCCCGTATTCGCTAGTGTAGTGCAGTTTGATTTCGCCGCACGTGCCCTGTTCCGGCGAGTATACGACGCAGGTGTCGAAGGGGCGCGAATACACGTGCAGGCTCACGGCGCGCTCGCGGAACTCCTGGGGATTCACCACGCGATGAACCGGCTGCAGAGGGTCGACGGCACAGGGACGAGCCGGATTCATCTCGACGGTGTCGGCCGGCTTCAGTTCGCACTTCCCCTTTTCGATGTCCTGGAAGACGAGCCGGAAATTCTCGACTTGCAGACGGCCGACGGGAACGGCCATCCAGCAGTTCTGGTCGCGATGGTTGTGAACGGAGCTGGCCTGGCCGCTCTCCCAGCAGATGGCAATCAGTTCGTATAACGGTGTCTTGTCGATGAGGTTGCGCGTGTAGTGCTGCCGATCCCAGCTCAGGAATGGGGCCAGTGTCTGCGGAGCCACGTGCGTGGAGGTAAGGAAGTCGACGAGCTCCGGTGTGTGCTCGAAGGCGGACTGGGGAAATTCCCGAAGTTCGCGCACGAAATCGTGGAGCGCGACCTCTTTTACGGCGGCTTGCGGAGTCATAACCAGCAAAAATTATATGCGTAGACGCTGGGAGAGGATAGGTATACCAGCGTGCCGGTGACAATTCACTCAACGAACATGCAATCCCCATACGAGTAGAAGCGATACCCCTGCTCGACGGCGTGGCGGTAGGCGGCCAGCACTTGGTCTTTCCCCCCGAACGCGCAGACCAGCATCAACAGGGTCGATTCGGGCAGGTGGAAATTAGTCAGCAAAGCGCCCACCACGCGGAAGGCGTAGCCGGGATGAATGAACAGGTCCGCTTCCCCGGTCCCCGAAACAATTCTACCGTCGGGCGAGCGCGACGAGGCGTATTCCAGTGTTCGGACCGTGGTGGTGCCGACGGCCACAATCCGCCGGCGCTGCTCTTGCGCGCGGTTGAGTTGGGCGGCAGCCTCGGGCGAGATCGAGTAGTGCTCCTGGTGCAGGCGATGGTCCTCCACCCGTTCCACGCGCACCGGCTGGAACGTCCCCAATCCGACGTGGAGCGTGATCTCAGCCGTCTCAATGCCGCGCTCGCGAATGCGGGCGAGGATTTCCTTGGTGAAGTGCAACCCGGCGGTGGGAGCGGCAACCGACCCGCGCTCACGGGCGTAGACAGTTTGATAGCGTTCGAGATCCTCTGAGCGGTCCGCGCGGGCAATGTAGGGCGGCAAGGGGACATGCCCGAACCGGTCGAGGACCTCGAAAAAGTCGGGGACGGGCGCAAACCGAATCTGGCGCTCGCCGAAGGCGCCTCGCTGGGTGACCTCCGCCTGAAGCTCTTCGCGCTCGCCGAAAAAAATGCGCTCACCGACGCCGATCTTGCGTCCGGGCCGGACCAGGCACTCCCACTCGTTGGGATTCTGACTCACTTGCCGGGTCAGCAAAACCTCGACGCGGCCCTGCAGGAATTCGTGCGCCGCAGGGTTGTGCGGGCTGATGGCCTGGGCCTTCGCGCCGCTCCGCCTGCCGTAGAGCCGGGCGGGAAATACGCGGGTGTTGTTGAACACGAGAAGGTCGTCGGGGCGCAGAAGGCCGGGAAAGTCGTGGAAAACGAGGTCCCTGGCCACTCCGGTTCGCCGATCCAGGTGGAGCATCCGCGAGGCGGCGCGGTCGGACAAAGCCTCCTGGGCGATTTGCCCCGCAGGAAGGTCGTAGTGGAAGTCGGATACCTGCACGGCGAGGCCCGATTATAGGGGTTCTTCGGGGGTGACGTGGCATCCGACTAAAAGGGCAGGCCGATCGAAGCTGGCGGGAAATCGTTTTGCCAGTGCGCGAATTTGGATTGTCGGAACCGGAGAGCGTGCGGTACCATGAGCGGGTCAGGCCCTCCTCTGTTCGCAAACCCATGGCCAGTGAACGCCAATATCGGGAGCAGATCGTCCGCTACGGCCGCATGCTGCACGATCGCGGGCTGGTGGCCGCGACCGACGGCAACCTCTCGGTGCGGCTGGACAAGAACCGCGTTCTGGCCACGCCCACGTGCATGAGCAAAGGTGGAATGCGCGCGTCGGACTTGGTCATCGTCGACATGGAAGGGCATCTTCTTGCCGGACGGCGCAGGGTCTCAAGCGAAATCGGCATGCACCTGCTGATCTACAGCCTGCGTCCGGACGTGAAAGGGATCGTGCACGCGCACCCGCCGACGGCGACTGGCTTCGCGGCCGCGGGAGTGGCGCTCAACCAGCCGCTGGTTTGCGAAGTGGTCATCGGGCTGGGATCGATTCCGCTGGCCAAGTA
>Ga0209698_10004015_pt1 | contig 16256 bp, 13 predicted proteins | sample LitLauG_LLR_2012_FD_187203 | JGI IMG/M metagenome (GOLD analysis project Ga0209698, IMG submission 187203) | Freshwater sediment microbial communities from Pennsylvania, USA - Little Laurel Run_MetaG_LLR_2012 (SPAdes) (version 2) | ecosystem: Environmental > Aquatic > Freshwater > Creek >...
TCCATGTCCTCGGACCGGGCGTTCTCCCCGATGATCATGCCTTCGTAGACCTCGATGCCGGGTCCGATGAACATGGCCCCGCGCTCTTGGAGGTTGAGCAACGCATAGGTCGTGGTCGGCCCGCGCCGGTCGGCCACCAGCGACCCGCTCGGTCGGGTCCGCAGCTCGCCGTGCCAGGCCTCGAAGCGCTCGAAGACGTGGTGGAGCTGTCCCGTGCCGCGGGTCTCGGTGAGGAACTCGGTGCGGAACCCGATCAGGCCGCGCGACGGAACCAGCCACTCCATGCGGATCCACCCGGTGCCGTGGTTGACGATCGTCTCCATCCGGCCCTTGCGCAGGGACAGCAGCTGGGTGACGACCCCGAGGTAGGTGTCGGGGCAGTCCACCGACACCCGCTCGACCGGCTCGTGGAGCTTGCCGTCGATCTGGCGGGTCAGCACCTGCGGCTTGCCCACGTTGAGCTCGAAGCCCTCCCGGCGCATGAGCTCGACGAGCACCGCGAGGGCGAGCTCCCCGCGGCCTTGGACCTCCCAGGTGTCGGGGCGCTCGGTCGCCAGCACCCGGATGGACACGTTGCCCACCAGCTCCTGATCGAGGCGGCTCTTGATCTGGCGGGCGGTGAGCTTGCTGCCTTCGAGGCCGGCGAGGGGCGAGGTGTTGACCCCGACGGTCATCGACAGGCTCGGCTCGTCGATGGTGATGACCGGCAGCGGCCGGGGATCGTCGGGATCGGCAAGGGTCTCGCCGATGGTGACCTCGGGCAGGCCGGCCACCGCGATGATGTCGCCCGGCCCCGCGCCTTCGGGCCCGGCGTCGACGCGCTGGAGCGCGTCGGTCAGGTACAGCTCGCTCAGCTTGACCCGCTCGACGGTGCCGTCCTTGCGGCACCACGCCACCTGCTGGCCCTTGCGGACCCGTCCGTGGCGCACCCGGCACAGCGCGAGGCGACCCACGTAGGGTGACGCGTCGAGGTTGGTGACGAGTGCCTGGAACGGGTGCTCGTCGTCGTAGGTCGGTGCCGGGATCCGCTCGAGGAGGAGCTCGAAGAGCACCTTGAGGTCGCCACCCCCCGCCACCTCCTCGGGGGTGGACGCCGCCTGGCCGGCGCGAGCGTTGCAGTACAGGATCGGGAACTCGATCTGCCCCTCATCGGCATCGAGGTCGATGAACAGCTCGTACACCTCGTCGACCACCTCGGTGGTCCGCGCATCGGGGCGGTCGACCTTGTTGACGACGAGGATGACCGGGAGGCGGGCCTCGAGCGCCTTGCGGAGCACGAAGCGGGTCTGGGGGAGCGGGCCCTCGCTCGCGTCCACGAGGAGCATGACGCCGTCGACCATCGTGAGGCCGCGCTCGACCTCCCCGCCGAAATCGGCGTGGCCGGGGGTGTCGATGATGTTGATCGTCACACCGCCGTAGCGCACCGCGGTGTTCTTGGCGAGGATCGTGATGCCCTTTTCCCGCTCCAGGTCCGTCGAGTCGAGGACCCGGTCGGTGAGCTCCTGGTGGCTTCCGAACGCACCGGACTGGCGCAGCATGGCATCGACGAGGGTGGTCTTGCCGTGGTCGACGTGGGCCACGATCGCGACGTTGCGCAGATCGGTTCGGTGCTGGAGCATGGGCGTGGCGGAGCTTTCTGCAGAAGAAGGGGAGCGGCCCCGGAGGGCCGCGCGTCCCAGGGTACCGGTCGGAGGGCCCTTGGCATGACCGTGGGACCCCTGGGGGCGCCCGGCGGGCTCAGACCCCGGAGCGCCGCGGGCGCAGCGAGGGCCGCCACCGCCGCCGTCGGGCCGCGCTGCGCTGGTGGTCCTCCATGCGCCGGCGGATGGTCTCGCGGCGCGCCTGGAGATCGCGGTAGGTCAGGCGGTCCACCGGGTCGGTGAGGCCGATGGATGCCTTGAAGCCGTCGAGGTCCACAGCCTGGCGGCGCGGGTCGATGCCGACGTCCTTGGCGATGCGCTCGCCGTAGCGGGTGGCGAAGTAGGTGGCGACGTCGGTGATCTCCTGGAACAGGTCGACGTCGGGCGCGAGGGTGGCGAGGGCCCCGTCGAGGAAGAGCATGTCCTTGATGAAGAGCATGAGCTCCTTGGGCAGCCGGGCGCCGTAGCCGAGGAGCGCCTTGGTCAGGTCCCGGATCTCGGCGATGAGCTCGTCGGGATCCATCTTGGTCGGATCCTTGGTAGGCCCGTCGAGGCCGAGGTCGTGCATGACAGCGTCGAGGTCGGTGTCGGGGGGGAGCGCGCCCAGATCCCGCAACGCCGCCATCTGGAGGGTCACGTCGTTGACCGTGCCCCCCATCAGGAGGCGGAGGAAGGCGAGGCGCTTCTGCTCGTCGAGGCGGCCGGTGATGCCGAAGTCGAGCAGCGCGACCCGGCCGTCGGGCTGCACGAACAGATTGCCCCCGTGCAGGTCCCCGTGGAACACGCCGTAGAGCATCGCTCCTTCGAGGAACGCGATCATGCCGGCGGTGACCACGGCGGAGGTGTCGATGCCCGCTCGGTGCATCCCCTCGACGTCGTCCCAGCTGAAGCCGTCGAGGCGCTCCATGACGAGGACGCGCTTGGTCACCAGCGTCGGGTGCGGCCGGGGGACGACGAGTGACCGCTGGTCTGTCTCGGCCAGCACGTGCGCGATGTCGAGCATGTTGTCGGCCTCGAGCCGGAAGTCGAGCTCCTCGACGATGGTCTCGGCGAACAGCTCGACCAGCGCCGGGGGGTTGGCGAGCGCGGAGACCGGGATCCGCCCGACGAGCGCCGGGGCGATCCAGCTCATGACCGTGAGGTCCTTGTGGACCAGCTCCGCCACCGTCGGGCGCTGCACCTTGACCACGACCTGCTCGCCGCTCAGGAGCGTGGCGGCGTGGACCTGGGCGATCGAGGCGGCCGCGAGGGGGACGGGGGCGAAGTCGGCGAAGACCTTGCACAGCGGACGGCCGAGGTCCTCCTCGACGATGCGTCGCACCGTCTCGAAGGGCTCGGCGGGCACCCGGTCGCGGAGGAGCTTGAACTCGGAGACGAGCTCCTCGGGGAAGATGCCTTGGCCCGACGACAGGATCTGGCCCAGCTTGATGTAGGTCGGACCGAGGCGCTCGAAGGTCTTGCGCAGCCGCCGCGACAGCCCGGCGCGGGAGATGGACGGCTCGGCGGAGCTGCGGGCCCGGCGGCGCTCCAGCACGTACCACATGCCGATGGCGACACCCAGGCGACGGCCGACCGACAGGACCCGCCGTCCGGGAGGGACCCGACGTCGCCGGAGCAGCCCGGGGACCTCGGCCGCGGTCGCCCGACGGACCTCGGAGAGCCCTCGGCGCCACACCAGCTCCTCGGGGACGACCAGCCAGGGGGGGTCGTTGCTGAACGCGCCCGTCGACAGGTCGGACGGAGCGGCAGGGTCGGCCGCCCGCGGCGTGTCGGAACTGGTCACCGGCCGACGGTACCCGAGTCCCCGGCCAACCCGGACCGTGCCGTGCGGTCCGGCTCGCCACGGTGCGATCGCGTTGGCCATACTACGCCCATGAGCGACAGGCTTTCGGTGGGTGACAAGGCGCCGGCGATCACGTTGGCCGACCAGTCGGGGCAGGTGGTCAAGCTCTCGGCGTTCAAGGGCCGGTCGGTCCTCGTGTACTTCTATCCAAAGGCGGACACCCCCGGGTGCACGGCGCAGGCGTGCGGCTTGCGCGACATCCTCGGCGACATCGGCGACGCGGTCGTGCTCGGTGTCAGCCCGGACAGCCCGGCCCGCCAGGCCAAGTTCGACCAGAAGTACGGGCTCGGGTTCCCGCTCCTCGCGGACGAGGACCACGCGGTGGCGGAGGCCTACGGGGTGTGGACGGAGAAGTCGATGTACGGCCGCAAGTACATGGGCATCGAGCGCTCGGCGTTCCTGGTCGACGGCAAGGGAAAGCTGTCCGAGGTCTGGTACAAGATCTCCCCGAAGGACACGCCCAAGAAGCTGCTCGAGGCGCTGGCGGGCGCATCCTGAAGCACCCGCTCGGGCCACCCGGCGCGAGTGTGGTCGTTCGGTGCAATTCGCTGCCCGAGGCTTTCCCGGCGAGCAGGCGTTGGTTTATTGTCGGGTGGGCTGGGTAGCTGCGGGCAGGGCGAACAGGGGCACAGATGGACACGGCAGAGGTCGGACGGGACGCGGGATCAGAAGCCGGACCGCCGCCCGCCAAACGGCAGCGCCTCTTCTTCCTCGACGGGTTGCGCGCGCTCGCCGCGCTGTTCGTCGTCGCCCACCACATGTACATCACCGTGTACCCGACGTTTCCCCGCAACACGGGTCCGTGGTACCTCGGCTGGCTCATCTACGGCCACTTCGGGGTGGCGGTGTTCATCGTGGTCTCGGGCTTCTCGCTCACCTTGGCGGTGGTCAACAAAGGCTACGAGTTCCGCGGGTTCCGTCGCTTCATCAGCCGGCGAGCGTGGCGCATCATCCCTCCGTACTGGGCTGCCCTGGCGCTGTCGGTGCTGCTCACCGTCACGCTGGTCAACCTCAAGGTCCACGACCCGGTGTCGTTGAAGGGTGTCGTGGTCAACGCCTTGTTGCTCCAGGATGTGATCTCCAACAAGACCCCCAACGGCGCCTTCTGGTCGATCGCGGTGGAGTGGCAGATCTACTTCCTCTTCCCTCTGTTCCTGCTGTTCCGGCGCAGGATCGGGGCGGCGGCGACCGCGGTGGGCGCGGCCATCGGCGTGTGGATCGTCTACATCGCAGCCACGCAGGTGAGCGCGGTCCACGGCCTCCTCAACCTCTCACCGCAGTTCGCGGCGCTGTTCGTCTTCGGGATCGTCGCCGCGGGAGTGGTCAGCCGGCCCGCCGATCCGGACCGCCGGCGGGTGCCCTGGGGCTGGATGTCCCTCGGGTTGACCGCGGTGCTGCTCGTCGGCATCAACCTGGCGGGCACGCAGCGGGTGACCGACGACTTCTACCTGGTCGACATCGCCGTCGGGGTCGCGGTGGCCTTCGGGCTCGCCTCGCTGGTCCGGGGTGGCCTCGCCCGCCAAGCCCTGGAGACCAAGCCGATCGTCACGACCGGCACGTTCTCTTACAGCATCTACCTGATCCACGCTCCGATCATCTTCGTGGTGTGGTTGTTCCTCATCAAGCCGCTCGGCCTCAGTGGGGGCCAGGCGTTCGCCCTGTACGCCGCCGTGGGTGGCGTGATCGTCCTGGCCTCCAGCTACGGGTTCTTCCTGGTGTGCGAGCGCCCGTTCCTCAACCGGCGAGCGAGTGCCGATCGTGCGTCGCGCGTCGCCGTCGAGCCGCTCGGATGGGGCCCCCGCCCGTTGCGGGGAGCCGTCGCGGTCGCCCGCGCCGCCTGGGCCGGCGTGCCGTTGCGAGAGGCGCTCGAGCAGACGTCGCTCTGATCCCCGGGGCCACGCGGTCGGTGACTCAGGCGGGGAGCAGCACCAGGCAGCCGTTGTGGCCGCCGAAGCCGAACGAGTTGGACAGCACCGGGCCCGGTTCCCACGGTCGTGGCTCGCCGGCCACGACGTCGAGATGGATCTCGGGGTCGAGCTCGCGCAGGCCCGCTGTCGGTGGGATGAGCCGGTTGGCCATGGTGAGCACGGCTGCGATGGCCTCGATCGCCCCGGCGGCGCCGAGCATGTGCCCGGTGATGCCCTTGGTCGAGGTCACCACCGGCCCAGGCGTGCCGAACACCTTGGCGATGGCTTCGGCCTCGGCGGCGTCGTTGAGCGGCGTCGAGGTGCCGTGCGCGTTGATGTGGCGGATGTCGTCGGGGGCGAGCCCGGCGTCGAGCAGCGCCTGCTCCATGCAGACGGCGGCGCCGGTGCCGCCAGGGGAGGGGGCGGTGATGTGATGGGCGTCGGCGCTCGACGCGGCCCCGGCGACCTCGCCGTAGATGCGGGCGCCCCGGCTGACGGCGCGATCCCAGTGCTCGAGCACGAGGATGCCGGCACCCTCGGCCATCACGAACCCGTCCCGGCCCACGTCGAAGGGCTTGGACACGCCCGAGGACGACAGCGCGGTCATGTTGGTGAACGCGGCGACGCCGACGGGGGTGAGACCGGCTTCGGAGCCGCCCGCGACCATGACGTCACAGCGACCGGTGGCGATGAGCCGGGCGGCGTTGCCGACGCTGTGGGTGCCCGCGGCGCATGCGGTCACCGTCGTCTCGCACGGCCCGCGGAAGCCGTACCGCATCGAGACGCTGGCGGCCCCGGCGTTGGCCATGATCATGGGCACCATGAACGGCGACACCCGCCGGGCGCCCTTTTCGTGGTGCACGATGATCTGGGTCTCCATCGTCTCGAGGCCGCCCACACCGGTGCCGATCAGCACGCCGGCCCGATCCGGATCCGCGGTCAGCCCGTCGAGCCCTCCCGCGTCCTCGATCGCCTGCTCGGCCGCGGCGACGGCGAATTGGGCGAAGCGGTCGACCCGCCGCACCTCCTTGGGGCCGAACAGCGGGGTGGCGTCGAAGTCCTCCACCCGGCGGGCACCCACGGGGGCCGAGCCGAGCAACCCCCTCCAGAACGCGTCCTTGCCCACGCCACAGGTGGCGATGACCCCGAGGCCGGTGATCGCGACGCGTCGACCGGGGACGGCGCCCGTCCCGTCGGCTGCGCCCAGGAGGGCCTGCATCAGAGCTTCGACTGCACGAGGTGGAAGGCCTGCTCCACGGTCTCGACGCCTTCGAGCTCGGACTCGTCCACGGTGATGTCGAACTTCTCCTCGAGCGCCATCACCAACTCGACCAGGTCGAGGCTGTCCGCGTCCAGGTCGTCGCCGAAGCGGGCATCCAGGGTGACCGTGCTCGGCTCGACCTGGAGCACCTCGACGGCACACTGCTTGAACTTCTCGAAGGCCTCTTCGTTGTCCATCGATCCCTCCGGTGAGGATGAATTCTCCGAAATCTAGTCGGTCGGGCGGTGGTGCTCGACGAGGGGCCGACCGCCCCAGCGCCACACCGCCGAAGCCCAGGTCATCCCCGCTCCGAAGCCGGAGAAGAGGACGAGGTCCCCATCGGCGAGGCGCCCGGCGTCGGCGGCCGCCGCCAAGGCCAGGGGGATGGAGGCTGAGCTCGTGTTGCCGGTGCGGTCGAGCACGACCGCCGCCTTGTCGAGCGGCATCCCGAGGCGATGGCAGACCGCGTCGATGATGCGGGCGTTGGCCTGGTGCGGCACGAACAGCGCCAGGTCGTCGACGGTGACCTTGGCCCGCTCCATGGCCAGCTGGGCCGAGTCGACCACGGCGCGCACCGCCCGCCGGAACACCTCTTTCCCCTCCATCACCATGTGCGAGCCGAGGTCCGCGTACAGGATCGACTGCAGGGACCCATCGACGCCGAGGTCCCAGCCGAGGAGGCTCCCCTCGCCGGGAGCGAGCTCGACGACGACCGCGCCGGCTCCGTCGCCGAAGAGGATGGCCGTCCCCCGATCCTCCCAGTTGGTGATGCGGGTGAGGCTCTCGGCGCCGATCAACAGGACCCGGTCGACCCCGCTGCCGATGAGCGCGCACGCGGTGACCAGCCCGTAGACGAAGCCCGCGCACGCGGCATTGATGTCGAACGCCCCGCAGCGCAGCCCGAGCGCCGCGGCCACCGGCGACGAGGTCGCCGGCACGGACTGGTCAGGCGTCGTGGTGCACAGGACGAGCAGATCGATGTCGCTCGGCTCGAGGCCGGCGCAGGTGAGCGCCTCGCGCCCGGCGTGCCACGCCAGCGTCGCGGTCGTGCCCATGCCCCCCGGGGGGGACGTGCGGCTGGAGGGGTCGGCCGGCACGGGGGCGAAGGGCCCCCAGCTCACCCGGCGCTCCTTGATGCCGGTGCGCTCCAGGATCCATTCGTCGCTGGTATCGAGCATCGTTGCCAGTTCGTCGTTGGTGACCACGGTCTCGGGCAGGGCGGTCCCCCAGCCGGCGATGACCCCCCCTCGACCGGGATCCATCATCCGACCCGTAGCCAGGCGACCGGCTGGCCGGTCTGGACCCGCTCCCCGGGGAAGGCCAGCATGCCCATGAGCAGGCCGGGGAACGGGGAGCGGACCTCCTCGCCGGAGACGTGGCCGAGCAGGGTGCCGACCTCGATGGGTGCGGCGTCACCGGCGATCGCTCCTCCGGTCGGCTCGAAGACCCCAGCGCACGGGCTGATCACGACCCGCTCCGACACGTAGAGGTGCTCGCCGTGGTGACCGGCGGCGAAGGTCTGCAGCGCCGTGTGGCCGGCGATCGCCTCCACCAGCGAGTCCAGGGCCTCCGGGGTCGGCACCGTCAACGCCGTCGCGGCCGGCGCGATCCGCCGGATCAGGCTGGTGAGCGAGTCGCCCGGTCCGAGCTCGACGAAGAGCCGTTCCCCATCGTGGTGCTCCGCCGGGTCGTCGCCGCCGAGGCCGGCCACCTCGAGCACGCTCTGGCACCACCGCACCGGGCTGCAGAGCTGGGCGGAGAGCAGGCTCTCCCACTCCTCGGCGCTGCGGTGGGGCCGGGCGTCGACGTTCGCGACGACCGGGACCTCCGGTTCGCGGAAGGTCGTCTGGCGCAGCGCCTTGCGCAGTCGGTCCCGGGCCGGCGCCATGTAGGGCGTGTGGAAGGCGCCGCCGACGGCCACAGGCGCGACCTTGCGGGCGCCGAAGGACAGCGCCAGCGCCGCGGCGGAAGCGACGCAGGACTCCCGCCCGGCGATCACCAGGTCCTCCGGCGCGTTGTAGTTGGCGACCCAGACCTCCCCGTCGGCCCGCCGGCACGCCACGTCGACGCCCTCGTCGTCGAGGCCGAAGATCGACGACATGCAGCCGGGCACGTCGTCGGCGGCTGCCTGCATCGCGTCCCCACGCTCGGAGACGACGGCCACGCCATCCTCGAAGGACAGGGCGCCGGCAGCCACCAGGGCGGTGTACTCGCCGAGGCTGTGGCCGGCACAGGCGGTCGGCACGATGCCCAACCGCTCCACGGCGTCGAGGATCACCAGGCTCAGGGTGAAGGTGGCGAGCTGGGCGTTGCGTGTCTCGGTGAGCTCGTCGGCGTCCGCCTCCAGGAGGAGGTGGGCCAGGTCGCGGCCTGCCACATCGGACGCGTCCGCCACCAGCTCCCAGGACGGGTGGTCGGTCCACGGCGCGCCCATGCCGGGCCGCTGGGACCCCTGTCCCGGGAACACGAATGCCGGCACTCGACCACTCCTCTGCTCGTGTGGCTCACCGATGTGACCTGGCGACGGCCGCGCAGGTAACAACCAGGGTGTTTGCTTAGCCGATCCCGGACGGTTACCGGTGGGTCACATCGCGTTCCCCGCCGTGCACGGGGCAGGATCCTCCCTTTCGCGGCATGCGGGGATCGGAGAAAGATGTGCCGGCAACGGCAAATCCTCCGAGCGTCGGTGGATGCGCCTCGGGTGCCACCTCTATACTCCGGTGCAGGGCTCCCATCGGGGCGGCGCGCTCGCCACGGTGCAGATGGCAACGGGCAGATGGCAACAGCTGGGAACGGGATGGATCTGTTTCTCTTCGACAAGGATCAGCTCGCGGCGATGGCGCGGGAGCGGGCCGAGCAGTACAGGACGGCGCCGTCGTTCCCCCACATCGTCATCGACGACTTCCTGCCCGCGTGGGTGCTCGACCGCATCATCGCCGAGTTCCCCGGGCCCGACGACGTCGAGTGGCGCCGCTACGCGGCCGAGCGCGAGGTCAAGCTGGCATCCAAGGACCCGACGCTGATCCCGCCGTTCACCCAGTCCGTGCTGGCCCAGCTCAACTCCAAGGCGATCATCGACTTCCTGGAGGTGCTCACCGGGGTCGGTGGCCTCATCCCCGACCCCCACCTGTGGGGCGGGGGGCTCCACCAGATCCAGGCGGGTGGGCACCTCAAGATCCACTCCGACTTCAACTGGCACGAGCAGCTCCTCCTCGACCGCCGCCTCAACCTGCTCCTCTACCTGAACAAGGGGTGGCAGCCGGAGTGGGGCGGCGCGCTGGAGCTGTGGGACCGCGACATGACCCAGTGCGTCGAGCGGATCGAGCCGATCGCCAACCGCTGCGTGGTCTTCAACACGACGGACTACAGCTTCCACGGCCACCCCGATCCGCTCACCTGCCCGCCGGACCGCTCGCGTCGCTCCCTGGCGCTGTACTACTACACCAACGGGCGGCCGTCGTCGGAGGTGGCGCCTTCACGCACGACCGCGTTCCAACCCCGGCCGGGGGAGACGTGGCGGCGCTCCAGCGGGCGCGGCGGCCGGGCCGCCGACATCGGCCGGCGGTTGCTGCCGCCGATCGTCGTGGACGGCATCCGCACGCTCAAGGCTCGCGCCCGCTCGGGCACCAGCTGATCTCACGGGCCGCGAACCGAAAGAATCGAAACACCGTCGTGGATCATCTCTCGCCTCTCTCGTCGTCCGTGCTGGCTGGGTCGGCCCGTGTGCGGTTGGGTCTCGGGCGGGCCGGCAGCCACAGGCGCCGCCGCCTGGCGAGGGCGTTGAGGGTGAGCTGGCCGTGACCGTCCTCCAGTTCGTCGTCACCCTTGGGGGTGTCGACGCGCTGGGCGCCGTAGATCCCGCGATGGGAGCTGAACACATACGACACGACACACGCGACCGTGAGGAGCACCACAAGGCCGCTGCCGAAGAGCTCGACTCCCATGATCGTGCATGCCAGTGGGGTGTTGGTCGCGCCGGCGAAGACGGCGACGAATCCGAGCGCCGCCATGACAGGCACGGGCAGGTTGAGAAGGTGGCCGAGGCTGGCGCCCAGGGTGGCGCCGATGACGAAGAGCGGGGTCACCTCGCCGCCTTGGAACCCGGTGCCAAGGGTCACGGAGGTGAACAGGAGCTTGAGGGCGAATGCGAAGGCGACCACGCCGGCGCCACCGGCGAGGGAGGCGGTGATCAGCGGGATGGACAAGCCGTTGTAGTCACGGGTGCCGACGAGGTAGGTGAGGGCTATGATGAGCGCGCCGCCGATCAGCGGGCGGGCCGGCGACCATCGCACGGTGGCGGCGGACACCCGTTTGAGTCCATGAGTGAGCTCGCTGAACGCCACTGAGGTGAGCCCAAAGGCCAGGCCGCCGAGCGCCACCTTGGCCAGCACGACGGCGCTGAGGGTGATGACGGCAATGTGGGGGATGGCGGTGTGGTGGACGCCCACCGCGCGCACTACCAGGTCGCCGACGATGGGTGCGGTCAATGCCGGGACGATGGCGTCATAGCGCATCCGGCCGACGGCTTGGACCTCGAGGCCGAAGATACACCCGGCGATGGGGACACCGAAGACCGCGCCGAATCCGCCCGAGATCGCCGCGATCAACAGAAGACGTCGGTCTCTCGGCGAGATGCGCGTGATGCGGCAGAACCAATCGGTGAGGCCGCCCGACATCTGTATGGCGGTGCCTTCTCGACCGGCGGAGCCGCCGAAGAGGTGCGTGAGGATGGTGCCGGCGTACACGAGCGGCGCCATCCGCCGGGGGATCCACGCGCGGGGCTCATGGATCTCGTCGATGATGAGGTTGTTGCCTTGAGCCGACCTGCCCCCGCCGTATCGGTAGGCCATGCCGACCGCGAAGCCGATCAACGGAAGCAGGAACAACAGCCACGGGTGCGCCAAACGAGTCTTGGTCGCCCAATCCAGTGTCTCCAAGAAGCCCGCAGACGACAATCCCGCCAGCACCCCGACGACGCCTCCAAGGACGATCCACTTCAGCAGGTGGAGTGCCAGACGACCATGCTCTCCGATGTCGAAGCGGATCAATCCTCGTATCGCGGCGTACACGCGACGCCGAAGTCCGGAGGCGACGAGTCCGGAACCCTCTGCCCCGTCGCGTTCGGTGAAAGCGAGCTCGTCGCTGTTGTCGAACTCGCACCAATCACAGATCGGCGCGCTTGACCACGAATGGCACAAGGGACAGGTCATGAAGCGCCGGGCCGTGCGGGGCCGTGGACGGGAGCCGGCGGGGACGTCGCCGCTCGAGGCGGAAACGTTGGTCACGGTCTGGCGGCGACCGGACCCTGTGATCCGGCGCCGAAGCTCCGCCCGCCGGCCAGCCGAAGGCTCCGGGAGGCCCGCTCGTGCCGCCGCCCGAGCGGCCACCGCGACGTCGTCGGTGGCATCGAAATCGCACCACTCGCACATCCCCCACCGCGAGCGTTGCGAGCAGTTCGGACACGTCATGAACGCGGGTCGGTCACCCATGGCCTTACGCCAGGCTCTGCGATCGCCGCGGTCGCGCAAGACCCGGCGCCGCTCGTCCCAGACCTCCCATCGCCACACGGCCAGAGCCCGGCGGGCCTGGGCGTCCGCGTTGTCGTGACCGCACCAGCCGCAGATGGGTCCGGCTACCGGCAGCCAACAGCGAGCACAGGCGCCGCGCGGGCCGAGCAGCCCCTCGGCCTGACGGACTCGGCGGGCCTCCCCGGTCCGATAGGCATCGAGGGCATCGAGAGCCGTGCGGTCGGTCTGGTCGAACCCACAGCGCTCACACAGGCCGAACCGGCCCCAGTGACCGCACGCCGGGCATGCGACAAACGATGCCGCACCAACCTCCGCCAGCCAGGCTCGGCGGGCCTCACCGTCAGCGCGCAGCGACTGCAGTTCCGCTCGTCGGTCGGCGAGCTCTGCCGCGAGAAGGGGGTCGGTTGCGTCATGGCCGCACCAGGGGCAGCGCGCTGCGTGGGCCGGCAGCGTGCATCGATGGCAGCGCGCCATGTGCTCGTCTCCGTTCGAGCCAAGCCGGAACGACACCAGAATCTCCTCGGTCTCTGACGTTACCCCCCGGCTGTTCGTCCGTCCGAAAGGTCCACTACCGCATCCGCAGATGACCCGAACCCATGGCACAGGTCTCTTGCTCCGGTGTGGACAGCGAACGTCATCACCTGACCTCGCCGTTTGGAGAACTCGGTCACTTCGAGAACAACGCCCTATCAGTACTAAACGTCCGAAAGGTGGATTTGATTGACAGACTGCTGACATCTGGCATATAACTGTACCGATTCGGCTAACGAATTATGAGCATGCAAACAGGTCGAAAGCTCTGATGTGTGCCTCCGGGGGGAACATATTGGCTCGCTATGAGTACCGATGTGGCCGCGATGGAGTGGTGGAGGTAGGGCTGCCTATGGGCCAAGCGTCTCAGACGGTGCCTTGCCCAGTGTGCGGCGCCGAGGCGCGTCGGTTGTTCTCGTCGCCGATCTTGTCCCTCGCCCCGAGGGGTCTTATGGCGGCGATCGATCGCACCGAGAAGAGCCGTGATCAGCCAGAGGTCGTGTCCTCCCTGCCGCGGCGCCATCCGAGCAGGCGGACGCCGATGGCTCCGCCGAATCCCGCACTTCAGCGTCTCCCAAGACCCTGAACGACTTGAAGGGGCGGGGCGCGTCGAGAGCCCCCTGCACTGGTGGTAGCTGACTGCTTCTGTCCTCGCGCCAGCGGGACGGAGAACCTCGGGACCATCCTCTGGATGGCTAGATAGAAGGGAGCGGTGGCTCCGTGGGAAATGTCGGGCTCCTCTATGTCGGAGCAGTGCTGTTTGTCAACGGGATCATGCTGCTGGGTTGGGCCGAGGCCAAGTCTGTCGCGCCGATGAACATCCTGGTTGGCGCACTGCAGGTCATCACGCCCACCTACTTGATCTTTACCGCCAACGGAAATCAGAACAAGATCCTCGGCGCATCGGGGCTATACCTGTTCGGTTTCACCTACCTCTACGTGGCCATAACGTTGCTCGCGAACCTCGACAGCACCGGGGGCGGATGGTTCTACGGCTTCGTGGCGGTGTGCGCGGTGGTCTTCTCCGGCCTGAATTTCTGGCGGAAGGGCTTCGGGGACAGCGGGTTCGGCGTCATCTGGCTGAGCTGGGCCTTCCTGTGGGCCCTGTTCTTCGTCCTGCTCGCCCTCAAGAAGGACAGCATCGGTAGGTACACCGGGGCCGTCGCCGCGACAGAGGGCATACTCACGGGGTTGGTCCCGGCGTTCTTGCTGCTCACCGGCAACTGGTCCCAACATGCGAAGTGGTACGGGACCGCATTGGCGATCTTCTTCGTCGTGGTCTTCGTGGTCCTCTTTCCGGTCCTGCGCGGGGGGAGCCAGGCCCCGTCCGAGGATTCCGCACCTGGCGGTGTCCAAGTCGACACCAGCCTCGGGTGAGGAGGCCGAGCAGCCGCGCCTATCAGCACGTCTGCAACTGCTCTCAAATCAGCCCACAAAGGAGATCGGATGCCTGAAGTAGTGTTTCCTCTCGATTCGACGAAGAAGTTCACCGATCAGAAATACGTCGGGCACAACCGGTGGCACCCCGACATCCCAGCCAACGTGACGGTCAAGCCGGGCGACGTGTTCCGGGTGCATTGCCGTGAGTGGTTTGATGGAGCCATCCACAACGATGACTCTGCCGAGGACGTCTTGAACGCTCCGCTCCCCGGTGTGCACGTGCTCAGCGGTCCGATCGCGGTGCAGGGAGCGGAGCCGGGAGACCTGCTGATCGTCGACCTGCTCGACGTCGGGCCGATCCCCCAAGAGGATTCCGGTCCGTTGTCGGGCCAGGGTTGGGGTTACACCGGTGTGTTCGCCACGCAAAACGGTGGCGGATTCCTCACCGAACAGTTCCCCGACGCCTACAAGGTCATCTGGGACTTCAGGGGCCAGACCGCCACGTCGCGCCACGTCCCCCATGTCTCCTTCACCGGCATCGTGCACCCAGGACTCATGGGGACGGCGCCGTCGGCGGCGCTGCTGCAGAAGTGGAATGCACGCGAGGCTGCGCTCATCGCCACCGACCCCAACCGGGTGCCGCCTCTGGCGCTACCGCCGTTGCCCCAGTCCGCCATCCTCGGGACGCTCACCGGCGCCGACTTCGACCGCGTGGCGGCAGAAGCGGCGCGGACGGCGCCTCCTCGCGAGAACGGCGGCAACCAGGACATCAAGAACTTCACCAAGGGGACGCGGGTGTTCTACCCAGTCTTCGTACCCGGCGCGAACCTCTCCATGGGTGACTTGCACTTCTCCCAAGGCGACGGCGAGATCACGTTCTGCGGAGCCATCGAGATGGGTGGCTTCATGGACCTGCATGTCGATCTCATCAAGGGCGGCATGGCCACCTACGGGGTCTCGGAGAACGCGATCTTCATGCCCGGCAACGTCGATCCGCAGTACAGCGAGTGGCTGGCGTTCTCCGGCACCTCGGTGACCCTGGATGGCCAGCAGCACTACCTGGACTCGCACCTGTCGTACCAGCGGGCGTGTCTGCACGCCATCGACTACCTGACCAAGTTCGGCTACAGCGACATCCAGGCCTACATGATCCTCGGTGCCGCGCCGATCGAAGGACGGCTCTCGGGCGTAGTGGACATCCCGAACTCCTGCTCGACGGTGTACATACCGACGGCCATCTTCGATTTCGACGTGGCTCCCTCGGCGAGCGGGCCATTCCAGATCGACCCCGGACAGGGCGTCCCCAAGGCAAGCTTCTAGCATCCGCGGTAGGTCCGTTCGGTCCCGTCAGGTTGCACCTCGATGCATCCCACACTGGGCTGCAAGGCCCTGACCTGGGGAAACGCTGCTACCGAGGGGTGCCCGAGGCGGGACTCGAACTCCCGCGCGGACCATGTCATCCCGTCCCGACAGGTCCGATACGGTGCCGTCTTGTCCGGTTTCCTCCAGGTTCGGGACGCCTGGTGGTGCTGTCTTGTCCGGGCTCGTTATCGGTAGTCTGTGACCAGCGCTGTGACCAGCGCTGGTCACAGCGAAGCCTGCGCCGTCACGGGGACGCTGCAGCGTCGATGGCGTCCAGGTACTCCTGCCACCAGTCGACCGCCTCGCGAGCCACGGCCCGAGGATCTCGGCCGGAGAATGGTCCGGATCCCATCTCGTAGACGAACTCAGCACGGCCCTCGACAATCGGCGATGGGAGGGAGGGCCGACCGGCAAACGTTGCAGACAGCCGCAGTGGCGGCGGGAAGATCTTCACGCCCTGGCCCGCGGTGAACCGGTACTCCTTGATGACCGCGTGCCGGTCTTCGTCGATGAAGCCCCACAAGATCTCGGGTCTTGGCTTCGTTCCCGACACATGGCTCCAAGCCTGATCGACCGCATCTTGCATCACGGGCGAGGTCTGGCGATCGACGTAGTAGAGCACATGCCCCACTGCGCGGAGGAGAGTCACCACCGTGACCCAACGCAGCCGCCACTCGGCGCCCTGAAGATCGTCGGTCAGCTCGGCGATGGCCTGGCGGCAGTCCTCCAGAACGACCCGCGCCTTCGCTGTCACGGGGTGCTCTCCCAGCGGAGTTTGCCCTTGCCGTCATCCCGGCAGTAGAG
>Ga0209698_10004018_pt1 | contig 16244 bp, 17 predicted proteins | sample LitLauG_LLR_2012_FD_187203 | JGI IMG/M metagenome (GOLD analysis project Ga0209698, IMG submission 187203) | Freshwater sediment microbial communities from Pennsylvania, USA - Little Laurel Run_MetaG_LLR_2012 (SPAdes) (version 2) | ecosystem: Environmental > Aquatic > Freshwater > Creek >...
CGATCGTCTCCGGCTCAGCGCGCACCACGACGACGTATTCGGCGCCGCCGGGCGATTTCCCCCGACCCGACCCCCGATGACAGCGAGTTGCCCCGCGCACCTCATGCGCACCGGCGGCAGGTGCCCGCGTAGCGGCATCGGACATCATGAGGACATGAGTGCCGGCCCGGAGAGGCAGCTGTCCTCCGATCATCCGAGGACGGCCACGCGCCAGCAGCTGACCCTGTTCGCGCGGCGTATCGCGCTCCTCGGCGCGATCGTGCTCGCGCTGCTTCTGCTCGGCGCCCTCGGCCTGACGCTCAGCGAGGGGGTCGGCTTCTGGTACGCGATCCGCTGGGCGCTCGACACGGCCGCCACGGTGGGTGGCTTTGCCCAGCCGCACACGACCGAAGGCCAGATCATCGTCGTCGCGCTCGTCGTGCTCGGCGTAGGTACTCTCTTCTACGCGCTCGCGACGGTCGCTGAGTTCTTCGTCGCCGGGCATCTCGGCGACCTGCTCGCCGCACGGCGCACGCAGACGATGATCGATTCGCTCACCGACCACCACATCGTCTGCGGGTTCGGGCGTGTCGGTCGCCAGGTCGCGCACGACTTGCACACGGCCCGTGCCGACTGCGTGGTCGTCGACACCAACCCCGAGAACCGCAACCTCGCTGAGGCGCTCGGCGTGTGCTTCGTGGAGGGAGACGCCTCCGACGACGGGGTGCTCGCCGAAGCCGGCATCGCGCGCGCCCGCTCGATCATCGCGTGCGCTGACTCCGATGCCAACAACGTGTTCATCACGCTCACCGCGCGCGAGCTGCGCGCGGACATCGCGATAGTCGCGAGGGCAGCCGTCGAGGACACCGAGAAGAAGCTCAAGAGGGCCGGCGCCGACCGGGTCATCTCCCCGTACAAGGCCAGCGGCACCGAGATGGCGAGACTCGCGCTGCACCGGCAGCTGAGCGGCGTCGTGGATGTCGACGTCCAGTACCGCATGGAGGAGATCGAGGTCGGTGAAGGCTGCGCGGGGCTCGGTCAGACGGTCGGGGACATCCGCGGCGGCTCGATCATCGTCGGCCTGCGTCGCGGGGCCGAGTTCCAGCCCCAGCCGCCCGCCGAGACGACGCTCACCCCGGGCGACGTGATCATCGCGATGGGCACCCCGCCGGCGCTCGAGCGGCTCGAGGCACTGCTCGAGCACGGCGGATCCTGAGCCTGGCCCGGCGTGATAGACCCGCATCTGCTGCGGCTTTGTACTAAGCACGCTGCGGCTTGACCTCGGATGGGCCCGGGTCGTCAGCGATCTAGCTTGGAGGCATGTTTGCCAGAGATTCCACCACCCCCGAGCAGGACGTGGGCCTCAGACCACAGCCTTGGCGCTGGAACCACCCGCGAGTGCTCGTCGAGCATCCGGACGAGAGGGCGGGTCTCGATATCGCGTCCGGCCTGCGCTATGCCGGCTACGCGGTCGCGATCTGTCCCGGCCCGCGCGGACACGCGAAGTGTCCGCTCACCGGCCCCGCTGGGTGCGCCCCCGCGCACGATGCCGACCTCGTCGTCTGCTCTCTGGGCGTCGAGCGCGAGGCGGCCCGAGAGATACTGAACGAGCTGCGCACGCGCTACCCGGACACGCCGCTGCTGGTCGAGGTGCCGGCGGAGATAGACGCGGACACGCAGGCGCTATTGGAGGGCTGCCATCGGCTGCCGGCGACGGCGAGCGCCGAGGAGATCGTGGCCGAGGTGCAGCGTCTGTATCCACACGAGGCCGCAGAGGGCTCAGCTCGTGCGTAGCCCGTTCTCGAGCGAGACGGAGGCCTTCCGCTCCGTCGTGCTGCTCGCGCTCGCGCTGATCGCGGTCGTGCTCGCGGCGGTGCTCGGCCCGGCATGGCTCGCCCTCGCGATCCTCGTGGTCGCACTCGGCGCTGTGGGCGTTCGCGCCGCGCAGCTGCACATGCGTCGCCTCCGCGGACTCGTGCTGCCGGTGAAGATGGCGCCGCCGCACGTGGGCTCTGCGGAGGAGCGCCGCGTCCTCGTCCTGGCCAACGACACGCTCGGCGAGGAGTCGCTGCTCAGCGAGGTCTCGCGGCTCGCCGGCGCGCCGCACACGCATGTGCTGCTGCTCGTGCCGGCGCTGATCACCTCCGGGGCGCGCTTGACGGGCGCCGTCGACGGCCTCCTGGAGCAGACGCGCGCGCGTCTGAACGAGGCCCTCGAGCGTGTCGGGCACGACTCCGTCGTCAAGGGCGAGGTCTCGCAGGCGGACCCCCTCGAGGCCGTCGAGGACGCGTTCGCAACCTTCACGCCCGACGAGGTCATCGTCTCGACCCGCTGGGAGCGAAGCTCAGGCGGGCTCGAGCCACAGCTCGCGGGCCTCGTGCGCGAGCGGTTCGCCGTGCCGGTTCGCCATCTCGTCTTCGACCCGGGCTCCGTGGCGCAGCAGCCCGATCAGGCCACCGAGGCCAGATACCGGCGCGAGTTCGGCGACGCGGCTGCCAGGCGGTTCGCGCTGAGGGCGCTCGCCGGCGCCGGGATCACGGCCGCGGTGGTCATGTCGATGGTCGCGCTCATCCGCAGCACCGAAAAACACGAAGCGCGCCTCGCGTCGCAGGCCGCCGCCGAAGCCGCCGTGCTTCCGCCCGTGGCGAAGATGGTCGTGCTGAAGGTCATCCCGGAATACAAGGTGGGCCCGGAAGGTGAAAAGCACGACGCCTTCACCACCACCGAATTCTCCGTCCGCGTGGGCCGGCCCCAGCAACTGCAGATCGACAACACCGACGAAGTGCCACACAGCATCACCGCCCCGGACGCCGGCGTGAACATAGTGGTGATGCCCGGCGTTCACACCTACACGCTCGTGGTCAAGCGGACGGGCAGGTTCATCTGGTTCTGCACCTTCCGGTGCGACGAATGGGCGATGGAGCACACGGGCTACATGAGCGGCTACATCACCGCCACGTAGGGCTCGCCGGACTGCAGCGCCGACGCTCGGGCGCTCGCGCGCGCTAGGGATCGGCGACGATCCTCGACACCCCTCTGACGTTCCCATCGGCACGCAGCGCGGCGAGGACCTGCGTGCGGCCCTTGATGTAGGTGTCGAGGAACGCGATCGTGACGCGCTCGACGACCCCCAGCTGGGGTTCCTGGTGGGAGTAGGGCGGGAGATGCCCGGCGCCGAGGAGATCGAGCCGGTACTTGGGGCTGCTCGCCGCTTCGAAGAACATGTTGGTTTCGCTTGGCTTGTTCACGATGTCGGCCGTACCCTGTGTCGCGAGCAGCGGGGGCTCTCCGGGTGCGAAGGAGAAACCGGCCACGCCCGGCAGCTCCGCGCCCGAGAGGATCACGGCGGCCTTTACGCGCGTGTCGCGGAAGTTGCTGTCGTAGGCCAGCGCGAGGGCCGTGTCGCCCCCGTCGGAGTGTCCCGCGACAGCGATGCGTTCGGGGTCGATGAGACCTGCGAGCGGGCCCGACGGGGCAGCCGAGAGCCTCAGCAGTTCTGAGATCACGAACTGCATGTCGCCCGGCTGGTTGGAGAGATCCGACTCGTTGGGGCCTCCCGGCGCGTCGGCATTCTCGAGCGGGAACACGGGCGCCGCCACGACGTATCCGGCCGCCGCCCACGCCTGCAGCAGGCGCGCGTAGATGGCGGGCGTCACCGCGTAGCCGTGCCCGAAGACGATCAGCGGGTAGGGACCGCCCGCGCCAGCCGCGGGAGCGTCGCTGACGTCGGTGCGGGTGCTCGCGCCGGAGGCCGGGTAGCGCACGTAGGTGAGCAGCGCGCGCGGCGCCGGGCCCGTCGGGAGCTGCACGGTCCGGCTGCGATCCACCAGGTCCAGCATGCGGATACCGACTGCGAACGCACGCGAGGAGCTCCGCGTGTGCGTGTGAGTGTGAGTGTGCGACGCGCGTGCGGCGTGACCGCGCGTGCCTTTGGCGACGACGCCTGACCGCGCCACCACGAGCGCCACGGCCGCGACGGTGATCGCGAGCAGCGTCGCGACTAGCGCTCGTCTGCGACGGAGCGCACGCTCACGCCTCTCGCGGCGGGCGGCGCGTTCTGTCTGATCGGCTCGACGGCGGCCGCGAGGGTCAGGCGGTGCGCCGGGCGACATGCGCGATCGTTAGAGAAGTCTCACTGGGTGGCGGACCGCGACAAGGGACAATCGATGTTATTGGACGGCTGGGCGGATAGGGTGAGCATGTGAAACCGATCGCGGGCGCGCCACACGCGCCGCTACCCGCGGAGCATTCCAGCCCGCGCCGCGGCGGAGCGCTCCACCGCCCGCGTTCCAAGAACTGGGACAGGCACGTCGAGCACGTCGAAGCGCTCGCGCACACGCCCGCGTTCTGCGCGCTGCGAGACGAGGTTCTGCGCCTCGCAGCGCTGCAACGTGATGACCAGGTGCTCGACATCGGAGCGGGCACGGGCCTGCTCGCGCTCGCCGCAGCTCCCCATGTCGCCCATGTGACGGCCGTCGAGATCTCGCCGCGCATGGGCGAGCGGCTCGAAAGCCAGCGCCGGAACGCGGGCATCGAGAACGTCCACACGATCGTCGCATCCGCATCCGCGCTGCCGATCGGCGCCGAAACCATCGACGTCGTCGTCTCGAACTACTGCTTCCACCATATGGGAGAGGCCGAGAAGCTCCGCGCGCTCGATGAGATCCTGCGAGTCCTGCGGCCGAACGGTCGCCTGGTGCTGGCGGACATGATGTTCGCGGTCGGAGTCGTCGATCCGCGCGACCGGGCCGTGGCCTGGCTGCTGGTCAGGCGGCTGCTGCGAAAGGGCCTCCCCGGCGCATTGCGCCTGGCCAAGAACGGGTTGCGGATGCTCGCCGGGCGCTGGGAGCATCCGGCGAGCATCGACTGGTGGCGCCGCGCCCTGCCGCGCGCAGGCTTCGCCGGCGTTGAGGTGAGCGCGCTGGACCACGAGGGTGGGATAGCGACCGCGCGCAAGCCCCATCCCGAGAGCACCGCGCCTGACGAGGGCGCGAGCGCCGGCTGAGCCCTCGCGGGGCGTCGCCCGGCGGGGGACGCGTGCATGAAAGTTCTCATCATGTGGTAAGCCGTTGCTTAGCAAGCGACGCAACCATTCCCGAGTGACACCCGCAGCGATCATGTTCAAGACCCACGTCCCCACCCTCTCACGATGAGCAGCACCAGCACGCCGGCGCCTGCGCAGTCCGCGCGGTGCGCGGCGCGGACCGGCTCTCGGCGACGGCGAGCACGCATGCTGCGGACCGACCTGGGCCTCGGGGTGCTGGCCGCGGCGGCGGTGCTGGCGCTCGGAGGAGGCCTGGGAATAGTGGCGATCGTCGCGTTGCTCACGCTCGGCACGAGCCTTGCATCGCTCGCGCTGGGACATCTGCGCGCTCGCGGGGGCCGGCGTTGAGGATGCTTCGGAGCGTCGTCCCGCGGGGCGTTCGCCGTGCACGATCCGCGAGGGCTCTCTCCCGCCCGCGGTCGATGACCGCCGCCGCCGCTGTTCTGGCGTTGTCGCTCGCCGCCGTCGACGCGCTGGCCGCGAGCTCCGCGGCCAGACCCGCGACGCGGTCTGAGCGGGTCGCGATCGTCAAGGCGCTCGCAGCCAGCGACGGAAACATCTCCTCGCTGGTGGGTGTGTACGTGTCGCGGTCAAACCAGAGCCTCGCGGTCGTGTGCCAACGCACACCCGAAGCGGGCGTCCAGGCGATCGTCTTCGGTCACGTCCACGGGTCGTGGCGCTACCTCACCAGCGGCCCTGTCGGCCGCGCGGGCAACTCCGCCGACCGGCGCCTCGAGCACGCCTGCCCCTGAGTTCGGGGCTGCTCGCGGCTCTCCCGTGCGCGCGGGGCTCCGCGCAGATCACACGAGGGCGCGCCCCACAGACGTGAGGGCGGCCCCTAAGAGGAAAGGATCACGCGATGACCGAGCAGCACCGCTTCACCGCCGAGCAGGCCAGGAGCATCGGAGGCGAGATAGGGATCGACTGGGCGAGCTCGCCGTTTGACGTCGAGGAGTTTCGCGCCGGCATGGATGTCGAGCTGGAGCACGGCCTGCACGACGAGCACACCAACGTGACCGGCGATGACCCGCACACCACCGCCAAGATCGCGCTCGCGCATCTGCGTGAGTTCCCCGACTACTACACGAGGCTCGCGCGCATGGAGCGCGAGGCTGAGCTCTACTGGCGCTCGCGCGAGCAGCACTGAAGCGCCGCGCGCGAACCGCCCGCGGCGTGAGCAGAGCCGCTGCGCGGCAGGCATGCCGCGTGAGGCGATCGGGAGGCCACGCTCCGGCGCGGGTGCTTGGGTAAAGTCAGATCCGCCGTCATGACGCCCAGCAACGACGCCGCTCCGCAGCTCGTCGGCCCGGATACCCGCGGGCGCCGCGCGCGGCGGGAGCTGGCGCGGCGGCAGGCGATCAGGCGCCGCCGGGCCGCGGCGGTGCTGGTGCTGGCGGTGCTCGCCGGCGCGATAGCGCTCGCGGCGGGCAGCCTCGGCGGTGGGACGCCCGCGCGTGGTACACAGAATCCATCGATTGCGGCGCATGGCACGGGGCGCGCAGGTGGCGCGCAGCACAGTCCCCGGCCTGCCCGCCCGAGCGCCCCGTCCCCCGGTTCGCTGCCACAGACCCACGCCTACCCGTCCGCCCGCAGCGCACAGTTCAAGTCGTTGATGGCCTCGCTGTGGAGCGGGATCGTTCACGACTCGCTCGCGCGGGCGCTCGTGGCGTTCTTCCCGGAGGAAGCGTATGCGCGCCTGAAGGCGATCGGGTCGGCGAGCTCGGACTGGAGCGGACGCCTCGTCGGCGACTTCCGCCTGGACATCGACGCGGCGCACTCGCTGCTCGGCAGCGAACCGACACGTGCACGCCTGCTCGCCGTCAACGTGCCCTCCTCCTACGGCCACTGGGTGCAACCGGGCGTCTGTTACAACAGCATCGGCTACTACGAGGTGCCGAACGCGCGCATCGTCTACCGCCAGCACGGCGAGGTCCGCTCGTTCGGGATCGCCTCGATGATCTCCTGGCGCGGGGTCTGGTACGTGGTCCATCTCGGCGCGATCCTGCGCTCGGGCGGCAGCGGTGAAGTCGACGAACCCGCCTCGGGGCCCGGCACCTCGGCCTATTCGGGTACGTGCTAGGTCCCTCTGAGCGCGGCGCGCGCCGCGCGCCGGCGATGCGCGGCACGCGGCTGGCCGCTGCGACCGCGCTGCTCGCCGGATGCGTGACGATGGCGCTCGCCGCGGTGGCGCCCGCACGGATCGCCTCGACCGCGGCGCTCACGGGAGGCATCGAAGCCACCCCCGCCCCCGCGACGTCACAGCCGCCGGCTCCTCCGGTCGGCCTGGCCGTGCTGTCGCTCGTGGACAGGAGCCGCACGATCAGGTTGCGCTCGGGCAGGGTGCTCCCGCGCACGCTGCTCACGTACGTGCGCTACCCCGCGCTCGGAGCGCTCGGGCAGACCGACGTCCTCGGCGCGCCGCCGGCGCAGGCGGGCGGGCCCTATCCGCTCGTGGTCTTCGCGCCGGGGTTCGATGTCGCCCCGCGGGTCTATGCGGCCCTCATGCAGAGCTGGGCGAGCGCGGGCTACGTGGTGGCCGCGCCGGTCTTCCCGCGTACGAGCCCGGGCGCTCCCGGAGGGCTCGACGAGGAGGACGTGGTCAACCAGCCCGCGGACGTGAGCTTCGTGATCACGAGCCTGCTCGCTGCCGGCGCATCAGCCACCGGCCCCCTGGCGGGTCTCATCAACCCGGGCGAGATCGCGGTCGCGGGCCACTCCGACGGGGGCGAGACGGCGCTCGCGGTGGCCTACGCACGGCGCCTGCGCGACCCGCGCGTCAATGCGGCGATGGTCTTCTCGGGCGCGGAGATCTCGGGTGTGGGCGGCTATAGCTTCGCGGCCGCGGGAGCGCCGCCGCTGCTGGCCGCACAGGGCACCGCGGACCGCTTCAACGAGCCCCGCTACACCAACGCGTACTTCAAGCATGCGCAGCGACCCAAGTATCTGCTTCGCCTGCTGGGGGCAGGGCACCTGCCGCCCTTCAGCAGCGAGCAGCCTCAGCTGGGGATCGTGGAGCGCGTCAGCGTCGCGTTCCTGGACCTCTACCTCAAGCGCGAGCCGGGCGCACTTCCGAGCTTGCTGGCGGGCGCCGCGGTGAGCGGCACGGCGGCGCTGGCAGCGCAGCCGTGAAGCTCACCTGGCGGCGAGCACGAAGAAGTCGCGGGTGTAGGGCTCGAGGAGTTTGCCCGTGATGCCGAGCTGTCCCGGTATCACGGGCACGGGTACGGGGCCGGTCGGATGGTGCACGTAGAGGTAGCCGGCGACCCAGTCGGGGTTGATGTCGAGCTCGATCGCGCGCACGGCGCCCGCGTCGCGCAGCGCGGCGCCGAGCTCGCCGGGCAGCAGGTGCTCGCCCGCGGCCCACACGAGCTGCCCGCTCGCGGTGATGCCCAGGCCCGAGCGGGCGACGGACGTCAGTTTGCCGACGGTTTCCCCCCAACATTCGAGCACGCATGTGGCCGTGCTCGCGGCCACGACGCCGTGATCGACGAGCAGCTGCTGGTTCTGCAGCACGGAGAACACCCGTTTGGCGAGGCTCGGCACGCCGGCGCCCCAGGTGCCGATGTTGGTGGAGCCGTCGCGATAGGTGACGATCGACGCGAGCCCCGGCCGCAGTCGCGCGGCGACGCGCCCGCCGGACATGAAGCCGACGTTGGCATAGGTGAGCTTGAAGCCGCCGTTGAACGCGGCCACCACGTGATGGATCTCCGCGGGCGTGATCTGGTCGCCGTAGACCCAGCCCGTGGCCCCGCCGTCGATCGAGCCGGCGTGGAGGTCAAGGCGAATGAGCGTCTGTTCGAAGCGCAGCAGCGTGACACCGGAGCGTTCGGAGAGCCACGCGGCGGGCTGCCCGTGGATGCGGGCGACGATGCTCCAGCGCGCGCTCGCGAACGCAGGGGGGTTCACCAGCAGCGCCGGCGCGGGACGCGCGCGGGGCTTCTGGGCGGCTCGCAGCGTCGTGCGCGGCGAGTGCGAGGACGTGCTCGATGCGCGCGCGCGATGCGATCCGGAGAGGCCGAGGCCCGTGGCGAGCCCGGCGGACAGGACCACGATCACCCCCACGATCAGCGGCTGACCTAGGCGCATGCGCAGGGGCGCGTCGGCACGCGCGGCACACCGGTCCTCGCGCTCTCGCACGGCACGCCGCGCGCGTCGAGAGGGGATATCTGCTCGTACGGCCCCTCGATGAGGGGGGATTGAACGGCTGGCAGCATCACGCTATTCAGAAGGCGCGAGGAAGTATATGCGGGCGGGCGCCACCGGTTCCCAGGAGATCACCGACCACGAGCGCCCGCCGAACGTCACGGTGCCGCTGCGCGGGAGGTGCGCCGGCGAGGCTCCACCGGCGAGCCCATGGGCGCCTTCGCGCACGTAGACGAGCCCGCCCGTCGTGCCGTGCAGGAGATCGACGAGGTCCTGGTAGTGCGAGGCGATCGGCGCAAGGCGCGCGGCGATGTGCATCGCGACGCTACGCCAGGCCGACGCGCGCACCGCTTCGCAGCTCTCGGCGGCCAGCGCCGCGCTGGGCGTGGCGACGAGGAGCGCCGCGCTGAGCGTGCCCTCGGGGAATGCCTTGGCGGACAGCACCGACGCCGTGAAGGGGCGGCCGGCCACGTGCAGGAGCCTGCCCGCGGCCACCGCTCGCGGCGCCGGCTGGAGCGTGCCCATCAGGAACGAGCCGCCGCGGTACAGGTCGATCGGCACGCCGATGAAGCGCGTCACGAGCTTCACGAAGCCGACGTCGTCCTGCACCGACATCACGTAGCTCCCGACCGTCCTGCCGTGCAGCGTGAGCGCCCCCGTCACCGGCGCGATCACGTACGGCCCGCCGACGTCGGCGAGCACCTGTCCGGCGGTGCTCAGCACTCGCAGACGCACTATGTGCCAGCCGGGCGCGTAGACCAGCGCGTGCACGGCGGCGTACACCGCCGCCTTGTTGTTCGACGCGAGCGCCTGCACGAGCGCGCGCGAGCTCGTGACGTGGCCCCTGTCGGCGGTCACCTCGGGGGCGTTCAGCTCGGCCTGGTAGATGCCCCTCGCCGCGACGGCATCGACCGCCGCGATCGTGGCCGCGCTCGCGGTCCCGCACGCGTTGCCCGCGCTCGCCGCAACCTGCGCCCGCCGGCTCCCCGATCGCGGCGCCGGGCGCGCGGCGGGTGAAGCGGCTGCGCGCGCGCCGCGCAGGGAGGCGGGAGCGGCGACGAGCGTGGCGGCGAGCGCGCCTGCGAGGAGCGCGATCGCGAGCAGGCCGAGAAGAAGCCGTCGCAGGCTCTGCCGTCTACGAGGACCTGACATGCCTTCCAGCCTGCGCCACGGCGCTAAGGCGTGGATCAAAGCTTCGTGAGAGATGCCACATCCAGTCCTCGCGCGTGCGCCGCACGCGCGCTCAGCGCAGGCTGCTGTGGGTGTGGCGCTCGGGTACGGGTTCGGGTTCGGGCTCGCCCACGCTCGCGCCCGGCGCCCGCGCGCCCGCGCTCCCGGCGCGCGCGCCGGGAGCGTCCTCGCGGCGCTTGCGCGCGCGATGCTCGACGAGCACCGAGGCGAGCACGGCGAGCAGCACGATCACGGCGATGATGGCCGTGATCGCCACGCCGGGCGAGAGCAGCGACACGAGGATCGCGGCGGCCACGCCGAGTCCCAGGTCGATGCGCGCGAGCCGCGTGCGCCGGCGCGCCCACTGACGGCGTGCGCGCAGCTCGCCGATGTCCCTCGGCGGTCGGGCGGTCGGCGGCCTGGTCGGGGCGCCTTTGGAGGCGGGCTGCCCGCTCACCGCTCGATCCTGCGAAACAGCCGTCTCGGGATGAGCCCCATGGCCAGCATCACGAGCCTAAGCGTACGCGGCGCCCAGACGGTATGCGCACCGCGATCCATCGCGAGGGCGGTCACTGAGGCGACGGCGTCGGGCGTGGTGGCCAGCGGCGCGGCGTCGAGCCCGGCCGTCATGCGCGTGCGCACGAACCCGGGGCGCACCACGAGGATGCGCACGCCGCGATCGTGCAGATCGTCGCCGAGGCTCTGTGCGAGCGAGTCGAGGCCGGCCTTCGAGGCGCCGTAGACGGCATTGGCCCGTCGCGGGCGCTCGGCCGCCACGGATGACAGCACGATCAGCCAGCCGCGCCCGGCGTCGCGCAGACGCGCGGCGGCGTGCAGCAGCAGCGACCCGGCGCCCACCATGTTGGTCTGCAATACGCCGACGGCGCCGGCGATGTCGCCGGGCATACCGCCGCGCTCGCCGAGGACGCCGACCGCCAGGATCACGATGTCTGCGCCGCCGAGCTCGTCGAATGCCGCCGCGAGCGCGCCGGCGTGCGTCTCGGGTGCGAGCGCGTCAACGCTCGCGGTGAGCACGCGTGCGCATCCGGCGTCGCGCAGGGCCTCGGCGGCGTGCGCCAGCGCGGGCCCGTCGCGCCCGGCGAGCAGTACCTCGCGCGCTTCGCGTCGCTGCAGCTCGCGGACGATCGCGAGCGCTATCTCCGAGGTGCCGCCCAGCACGAGCACCCTCCTGCCGGCGCTGCCCGCGCCCAGCGCCGTCATGACCTCTCGCCGCAGAGGCCGAGGCGCGTGCCGAGATCCGACCTCATCAGCCCGCGCGGGTCCACGCGCTCACGCAGCTCGTGGAAGCTCGCGAGCCTGGGGTACATGGCGCTCATGTGCTCGCGCCGCAGGCGCAGATCCTTCGAGAGGTACACGCGCCCGCCGCACGCGACGACGAGCTCGTCGAGCCGGTCGAGGCCGGCGCGCACGCCGGGGGCCGACGCGGGCAGGTCGGCGGCCAACGTCCAGCCGCCCATCGGGAACGACAGCGGGCCGCCGAAGGCCTCGCCGAAGCGCTTGAACACGGCGAGGTACACGGGCAGCCCGCGGAGCGCCTCGAAGCAGCGGCGCAGCTGCGCCTCCTGCCCGCCCGGCACGACGAACTGGTGCTGCAGGAATCCCGCGCGGCCGTACAGCCGGTTCCACGCGCCGATCGCGTCGAGCGGGAAGAAATAGGGCGCGAGCGGCAGGGGCCGCTCGCGGTGCGCGCGCGGAGCGGACGCCCAGCGCAGCGCGTTGAACGCGCGCATCGCTACGGGCTGCAGGAGCCCGCCGGGCATTCGCTCGGGGATCTCGAGGACGGGTGCGCCGGTGAGCACGGCCGGGTAGGGCTTCGCGAGCCTCTGCGCGCGGCTGGAGCGGGGTGCGCAGGCGTCGTGCGGGAGCGGGTCGGCGCGGCTGACGAGGGCGCGGCCCATGCTCGCGCCGGGGGCGAGCATGTCAAGCCACGCCACGGAGTAGCGCCGCGGCTCGTGCCCGCCCATCAGCTCAAGCGTGTGCTCGAGGCCGGCGGTCCTGTCGAGGTCCTCGAGCACCCATGGGTGCGCGAGCGGCTCGACGCGCAGCGTGGCGCTAAGGATCACGCCCGTCAGGCCCATCCCGCCGAGCGTCGCGAAGAACAGCTCCGGGTCGCTCTGATCGGTCAGCTCTAGCACCTCGCCCGCGGCGGTGCACAGGGAGATCGACTGCACGTGCCGCGCGAAGGCGCCGTCGCGGTGGTGGTTCTTGCCGTGGATGTCGCTCGCGATCGCGCCTGCGAGCGTCACGTGCCTGGTGCCCGGCACGACGGGGAGCGTGAGTCGGTGGGGAGCGAGCGCGGACATCAGCCCGGCGATCGTGGCGCCCGCCTCGGCGGTGATCAGGCGGCGCTCGGGGTCGATCGCGATCACACGCTCGAGCTCGGTCATGTCGATCACGGTGCCGCCCGCGCTCTGGGCGGCGTCGCCGTAGCTGCGTCCCATGCCGCGCGCGATCAGGCCGCCGTGCCGGTGGGAGGCGACCGCTTCGGCGGCCTGCTCGGGGGTGCGCGGTGTGAGCACGCGCGCGCGGGAGCGCGCTGCGCGTCCCCACCCGCACAGCTCCCGCTCGACGCCGGTGGCGGTGAAGGCGCTGCCCAGCTCAGCTACCGACATAGACGCCGCCGATGAAGAGCAGCCCCCACGCGGCGCTCAGCACGAGCAGCGCTCGGTCGCCCAGGATCAGCTCCTCCGGCGCCTGTCCGGCGCCCGCCCTTATCAGTGCCGCGTAGCGCCCCAGCCAGAGCAGGAACGGGGCAACCGAGAGCGCGAACCACGCGACGCTCGCCGGGCGCGTGAGCGCCCAGCCGATGTACGCCGCGCCCGCCCCCGAGGCGGCGCCGAGCAGCGTGAGGCGCAGCCCGGTGGTGGAGTAGCGCCGCAGGGTGGGTCGCGCGACGCGCTCGCCGCGATGCTCGAGCAGCTCGGCGTAGCGCTTGGCGGCGACCAGGAAGACGGCCCCGCAGGCGGTCACGATCACGAACCAGCGCGAGAGGTAGATGTCCGTGGCGACCCCGCCCGCGACGGCGCGGAGCACGAACCCCGCGGCGATCGCGAGGATGTCAAGGACGGGAATGCGCCGCAGCAGCAGCGAGTAGGAGGCCGTGAGCGCCAGGTAGCAGCACGCCACCAGGCCGAGCGCGGGCCTGATCGCGGTGGCCAGCCCGATCCCGCTCGCGGCGAGCGCGACGGCCAGCACGAGGGCGCTGCGCGGCGCCAGTGCGCCCGCGGCGATCGGGCGCATGCGCTTCTTCGGATGCAGCCGATCCTGCTCGCTGTCACGCACGTCGTTGACGAGGTAGGTCGCCGCCGACACCAGGCAAAGCACGACGAACGCGCCCGCTGCCTGCGCCGCGACCGCGGGGCGGTCGATCATGCCGGCGGCGCACGGCGCGGCGACCACGAGCAGGTTCTTGACCCACTGCTTGGGGCGGCAGGCGAGCAGCAGCACCCGCAGCGATGCTCGCGGCGCGGGCGCGCGGCGTGGGGCGAGCACCAGCACGCTGGCGGCGCGGCTGCTCTCGCCCGCATGGCGGAAGGAGCTCATGGACGGCGGGGCCGGCCCGTCACCTGCGACTGCGTCAACTGAGCCTATGCTGTCCACCTTCCCTTCAAGCGTTCGAGTGCTGCCCCGGGCGGAGGGGTCCTGCAGAAGAGTTCCACACGCGCGGAGCTTTTCCGCCCGATCACCGCCCCAAGCGATGAGATTCTCCTTAGCGTGCATGGGTGAGAATACGCTCAGGAGGGGCCATCCCCTTCAGATCGGCGGCCTCGCGTGTAACGTTGACTCTAGATGGAGTCAAGTCTAGCCACGCGCCCGCCCGTACGTTCCCGGGGCGGGCAGGGGCCGCGACGCGACGTGCCCCTGCGCGCTCGCGTGAGGCGCGTCGCGCTGATCGCATCGGTGCTCGCGCTGATACCGGTCGCGAGCTCCTACCTCGGCGTGCTGACCGAGGCGTCCAACTCCTCGCTGGGGATCCGCACGGTCGAGTGGCTGCGCGAAAACGGCGCGGCGAGCATCGTCGCGAAAGTCGAGTCGATCTACTACTCGCTGACCGCGCCGAGCAAGGGAGGCCCCACGGTCCGCGCGCTCCCGAAGGTGGGATACGGCGGCGCGGCGGTGGCGACCCGGGAATACCGGCCCGCGACGGTGCCCTCGATCCTGTATCCGGCGCTGCCGGGAGAGGGCGTGTGGCACGCGACCCGGCCGAGCCTCGCCGCCCATCCCCCGATTCTCCTGACGACGGTGCGCGACCAGCCCGAATACCCGCGCGTGATCGCCGCGCTGGCCTGGATCAACACAAAGCGCACGCGCCTGCAGCTGTACCCGGGCCGCCTGGAGCCCTCCGTGGAACTGCCGCGCGGGCCCATGGAGGTGCCGCGCGAAATCCGCTCCTCGCTGCTTGCGACCTTCAACAGCGGCTTCAAGCTCGCCGACTCCAAAGGCGGCTTCGCGGTGGGCGGCCATACCTACGCTTCGATGGTCGACGGCCAGGGCACGCTGGTGGGCTACACCGACGGCAGCGTCGACGTGGTCGACTGGAGCCACGGCTCGCAGGCGCCGGCGAACGTCTCCTTCGCGCGCCAGAACCTGCCGCTGATCGTGCAGGGCGGCAAGGTCGCGCCGGACCTCCAGAACAACGCCCAGTGGGGCGCCACCGTCGGAAACGCGGTGCTCGTGTGGCGCTCCGCGGTCGGGGTCGACGCGCGCGGCAACCTCATCTACGCGGCCGGCAACGACCAGACCGTCGGCAGCCTCGCGAGGCTGCTCATCAAGGCGGGCGCGGTGCGTGCGATGGAGCTCGACATCAACTCCTACTGGACGAGCTTCATCTCCTACGGCGCTCCCGGCGCGGAAGCTCCGAAGAACCTGCTGCCCGACATGGAACGCTCGGACCTGCGCTACCTCGAACCGGACGACCGCGACTTCCTCGCGATCTATCAGCGCTGAGCGCCGGACGCCCGGCCGGGCAGCGCTCGGCGGCTCACACGATGGGAGGGTTGGACGCGTGCGCGAGGTGCCACACCTCGGTGATGCCTTCGTCCCACTGTTCGCGCCCGCGGGCGAGCCTGCTCCTGTAGCGCTCGATCGCGGCCGGCACGAGGGCGCGCGCGTAGGCGCGCAGGGCGACCATGGCGCCGGCCAGTTCGTCCGCGCCGCTGGTGACCTGGGCCTCGGCGCGGGGGAGATCTTCCTGTTCGAGGTTTTCGCCACCGCCAACCGCGGCGCTCCACTCCCCGGCCTGCACGGCATCGCGGCGAGCCCGCCCCGCGGCCCGCTCGAGCTGGCGCAGCCGCGAGGGAGAGACGCTGCCGGAGAGTCGCGCGGCTTCGAGCTCGACGGCCCTGGTGGCGAGCGCCAGGCGGGCGGCCACGGCACCATGCTCGCGCATGAACGCGCGCGCGTGCGTCTGGACTGCACCGGAGGAGCACCCTGCGCAGCCGCAGGCCGCCGCCGCCGCGATCGCGGCAAGACCCCGGCAAGGCCGACGCGCGGGCACGAGGAGACCCTAGCTATAGCCGCGCGGAGCGCCATCGGGGTCGCAAAACGGCGGTGAGCCGCCGGCGCGCGCTCGGCTAGGCTTGGGTGCGATGGCGGCAGCGCAAACGAGCCTCGACTTCCTAGGAGGCCGCTTGCCGTGAAACCTTCCTGGCGGGTGCTGCTGCCGTCGCTCGCGCTGCTGCTCGCGATCTCCGCAGGGCTCAGCTTCGCGCTGGTGACGGGGCCCGCCACGCCCGCGCTGCCCGGCGGCGCACAGCAGGCGGCGCCCGCAAGCGGCTATGACGGCATGCTCGCACTGCCGGTGAGAGCGGCGCCGGCGATCGATCTACGCAACTTCCGCGGCCGGCGCGTGACCCTCGCGCAGTACCGCGGCAAGGCGGTACTGGTG
>Ga0209698_10004019_pt1 | contig 16243 bp, 12 predicted proteins | sample LitLauG_LLR_2012_FD_187203 | JGI IMG/M metagenome (GOLD analysis project Ga0209698, IMG submission 187203) | Freshwater sediment microbial communities from Pennsylvania, USA - Little Laurel Run_MetaG_LLR_2012 (SPAdes) (version 2) | ecosystem: Environmental > Aquatic > Freshwater > Creek >...
CAACCGAACCCAGTGGAGGGTCCGGTTGCCGCCGATGTCCTCAGACATCACAGCTGCGGAGGCGGAGGGATTCGAACCCTCGAGGGGATTGAAGTCCCCAACCGCATTAGCAGTGCGGCGCCATCGACCGGACTAGGCGACGCCTCCAGTGCAGTCCTGGGACCGCCCGCATAGGCTACCGGCGGGCGGAAGGGTTCACCAAAGGCGTGCGCTGCTTCGCCAGTTCGTGCCTGGAAGGGGGCCGACGTGACCGAGCTTGATGCTCGTACCCGAGCCAAGCGCGAGGCCGGTTTCGCCGCGGTCGACCGGTACGTGCGCCCTGGCATGGTCATCGGGCTGGGCACTGGCAGCACGGCCGTGTGGGCTGTCCGCCGGGTGGGGGAGCTGCTGGCGACGGGTGCGCTCAGTGACGTTTGTGCGGTGGCTACGTCTGGGGCCAGCGCGGCGGAGGCCTCCTTGTGCGGGGTGCCGTTGACATCGCTGGATGAGCATCCGCGTCTGACGGTGACCATCGATGGCGCGGACGAGGTTGCGCCCAGCTTGGATCTGATCAAGGGCGGTGGCGGCGCCCACCTTCGGGAGAAGGTCGTCGCCCAGGCGAGTGACCAGCTGGTCATCGTGGTCGACGAGGACAAGCTGGTCCCGGTGCTCGGTACGTCGTTTGCGGTGCCGGTCGAGGTGATCTCGATGGCGCAGCGCCCGGAACGTGAGTTCCTGGAGTTCCTCGGCGCCACCGTGAGCTTGCGGACCGCCGCCGACGGGTCCGTCTTCGTCACCGACGAGGGCAATCACATCCTGGACGCGGCGTTCGGTCCCATCGGCGACCCGGCCGGTCTTCTGCGCGGCCTGCAGGACCGGGCCGGCATCGTCGAGGTCGGTCTCTTCCTGGGCTTGACCAGTCTGGTTGTGGTGGCCGGGCCGGATGGGGTTCGCGAGCTCAGGCCAGGGTCGTGACGTCCAGTTCCCCGTCGGCGTAGCGGCGGCGCAGGACCTTCTTGTCGAACTTGCCCACCGACGTCTTGGGGACCTCTGCGATGACGGTCCACCGCTCTGGGAGCTGCCAGTGGGCCACCCGCTCGCTGAGGTAGGTGCGTAGCGCCTCGAAGTCTGCGTCCGCGCCGTCGCGTAGCACTACCGAGGCCAGTGGACGTTCCCCCCACCTGTCGTCTGGGACTCCGACCACGCTGGCCTCGACGACATCTGGGTGGGCCATCAGCAGGTTTTCCAGCTCCACCGAGGAGATCCACTCCCCGCCGGACTTGATCACGTCCTTGGCGCGGTCGGTGAGGGTGAGGAAGCCGTTGCTGGTCAGCGAGCCGACGTCGCCGGTGCGGAACCAGCCGTCGTCAAACTTTTCCGGGTCGTCGTCGAGGTAGTAGGAGTCGGTGACCCATGGCCCGCGGATCTCCAGCTCGCCGATGCTTTCTCCGTCCCAGGCCATCGTGTCGCCGTCCGGTCCGACCAGGCGCCCTTCGACGGCTGCGGGCAGCCGGCCCTGGGTGGTGCGGTAGGCGCGTTTGTCCGCTTCGTCGACTGCGGTGGCCGGTGCCCGGCTGATCGATCCGAGCGGTGAGCACTCGGTCATGCCCCAGGCGTGCACGATCCGTACTCCGTAGCGGTCCCAGTAGGCGTCCATGAGTGACGGCGGGCAGGCGGAACCGCCGACGACGACCTCTTTGAGGGAGGAGATGTCGCCGCCGTGGGTGTCCAGGTGTCGCAGCAGGTCGCTCCAGATCGTCGGGACGGCGCCGGCGAAGCTGGGTTTCTGCTGCTCGATCATGGCGGTCAGGGGTGCGGCTTGGAGGAACCTGTCGGGCATCAGCAGTGAGGCCCCGGACATGAACGCCGCGTACGGGAGTCCCCAGGACATGGCGTGGAACTGGGGTACCACGGCTAGGACCAGTGTGGTGTCGGTCAGCCCGAAGCACTCGGTCATGCAGATCTGGGCTGAGTGCAGCCAGATCGAGCGGTGGGAGTAGACCACGCCTTTGGGGTTGCCGGTGGTGCCGCTGGTGTAGCACAGCGCCGCACCGTCGGTTTCGTCGACGGTGACCCAGTCGAAGGTCGTCGTCTGGGCGCCGATCAGCTCGTCGTAGTCGTGGACCTGCACTGCCGGGATCTCCAGGGGTGTGCGGTCGCAGGTGCCGGAGACGATCACGTGCCGCACGGACGTCATCTCGGGCAGGACCTTGGCCAGCACTGCGACCAGGGAGGCGTCCACGATGACGATCTGGTCCTGGGCGTGGTTGGCGATGTACACCAGCTGTTCGGGGAACAGTCGAACGTTGAGTGTGTGGAGGACGGCCCCCATTGACGGGACTGCCAGGTACGCCTCGAGGTGCTCCTGGTTGTTGAACATGAAGGTGGCGACTCTCTGGTCGCCGGTGACGCCCAGCTCACGTAGGGCGTGCGCCAGCTGGGCGGCGCGTGATCCGACCTCGGCGTAGGTGGCCTGGCGGACCCCTTCGCCGGTCCAGGTGCGGACCGTCGATGCGGCGTGGACGGTGGTCCCGTAGCGCAGCAGGCGGCTGATGGAGAGCGGGATCTCCTGCATGGTGCTTCTCATGGGCCGAGCCTGCCACGTCACCAGTCGGGGCGCAGCGCCATCCCACTGGTTGCGTCCGGACCCAGCTTCACCCCGAGGATTTGGTGAAGCTGGATGTGGTTCTTCTCAAAGCCCACCCGCGAGCCGGCGAGGTAGAGCCGCCATACTCGTGCCCGCCCCGATCCGACCTCGGCGACTGCCTGCGGCCAGTGCGCGTCCAGGTTGGCCGACCAGTCGCGCAGGGTCATGGCGTAGTGCTCGCGAAGGTTTTCTTCGTGGCGGATCTCGAATCCGTGGTTGTTCATCGCGTCCGCGATGGTGGCGACCCCTTCGAGCTCGCCGTCGGGGAAGACGTACCGGTCGATGAAGCCGCCGGCCCGGGCGCTTTCCAGCCCGGTGGGCCTGGTGATGCTGTGGTTCAGCAGGCGCCCGCCGGGGCGGAGCTTGCTGGCCAGGAAGGTGAAGTACGCGGGCAGGTTCGCCAGTCCGATGTGTTCGGTGAGGCCGATCGACGAGACGGCGTCGAAGCCGCTTTCGCGGACGTCGCGGTAGTCGGAGTGCCGGATCTCGGCCTGGCCCGCCAGGCCGGCTTCTGCGACTGCTTTGGCACCCCATTCGGCTTGCTGCCTGGCCAGGGTGACGCCCAGGACTTTGACGCCGTAGTTCGCTGCGGCGTGCTTGGCCATGCCACCCCATCCGCAGCCGACGTCCAGCAGCCGCATCCCGGGGGCGAGCCCGAGCTTGCGGCAGACCAGGTCGAACTTCTCCGCCTGGGCGTCTTCGAGCGAGGTGTCGTGGGCGGCGTAGACGGCGCAGGTGTAGGCCATCGTCGGACCCAGGACCAGGGAGTAGAAGAGGTTCGAGACGTCGTAGTGGTGCTGGATGGCCGCTGCGTCGCGTGCTTTGGAGTGCCGGCGGCCTCGGCGCAGCGGCGGCGGAGCCTCTTCGACCGGGCGCGGCGGCGGGCGAAGCGCGGATGTTCCCAGGGCTTTGAGCAGCTCGGCTCGGTCGCTCCAGCCGACCTCCTGCCGGATCCCGCCGAGCAGGCCGCGCAGGGCGAAGTGCAGGTCACCTTCGACGTCGAGGTGGCCGGTGACGAACGCGCGGGCCAGGCCGAGGTCCCCTGGTGCGGTGGCGATGTACCGCAGGCCGATGGGGGACCGCAGGTCGATGGTCGCCTCGGCGTCCTTGGGTCCGGTTGTGCTGCCGTCGTAGGCCACGAATCGGATGCCCGATCCGTCGCCGACGATCTGCTCGAACATGTCTGCCAGCTTCATCGTCTTGCCTCCTCCATGCCGACTGCTGGTCGAGGGCCGGTGGCTGGCCGGCCCCCACGGGTGTTTCCCCACTCCTAGTTCTGTCGCACAACTAGTTCTGTCGCACAACTTTGTCGTAGAGGTCGGCGAGCCGGCCCCCGGGGTCGTAGGCCTTCTTCAGCACCTCGTAGGCCGGGCCGTTGTAGGTCGCCCAGAACGTCTCCCGGTCGTAGAACGCCGTCGAGTACAGCGACTTGCGGCCGTCCATGTCTGCGACGACGCGCTCGATCAGGCGGTTGCGGTCTCCGTCGCTCTCGCCGGGCCGAAGCTCGACACTCGACCAGAATCCGACGTTCACGTACAAGGTGGACGGGTCGAAGGTGTACAGGTCCCAGACGACGTCGCGTTGCCGCTGGCGGACAGGGCACACCCAGATGGGTTCGATGCCCACCTGACGGTGGAAGAATTCAAGGAACTCCACGGTGCGACTGACTGGCACCTCGATGTCCTGGACGACCACTTCGCGGGGGGCCTTGCCGCGCCAGCGGTCCACCCGCGCCGCGATGTGATGGCGCCGCTCGAACCCGATGATCTTCGCGTACACCTCCGAGCGAAGGTAGCGCGCTGGAATGAGCCGGCGGACCGTCGGCTGTTGGACGCCCAGTGCCCGCGAGCACCAGAACCAGTCGGTGTCCCATCGCCACAGGTAGTCGCGCACTGTCAGGTAGTCCCTGCGTCTGGCCTGTATCGACCGGTAGTAGATGCCGGTGCGGGTGTAGTCGCTGGTGTAGGGGGCCTGGTCGACGAACGTTCCGACGGTCAGGTAGTGCTCGTGGTCGGAGAAGACCGTGCCGTCGACGAAGTCGGCGGCTTCGCCGTCGAGCTCCCCGCTGCTCGTGACGGCCTCGAGGGCGGCGACGAACTCGGTGGCGGTGTCGAACCGCAGGTGGTTCAGCCGCACGTAGGGCTGGACCGGGGCGAGCTCGATCGTGAGCCGCAGGCAGTAGCCGAGTGTGCCGTAGGAGTTCGGGAAGCCGTAGTAGAGGGCGCGGTCGTCGCCGTCGGGGGTGGCGGTGACGATCCTTCCGTCGCCGACCAGGACGTCCATCTGCAGTACCGACTCGTGGGGGAACCCGTTGCGGAACGAGGACGACTCGATCCCCAGGCCGGTCACGGCCCCTCCGAGAGTGATCGTCTTGAGCTGCGGCACGACCAGCGGCATCAGGCCGTGGGCGAGCGTCGCATCGACCAGGTGCTCGTAGGTGGTCATGCCCAGGACGTCGGCCGTGCGGGCGACCGGGTCCACGCTCAGTACGCCGTCGAACGCCGAGACGTCCAGGCCGGGGACCGTGGTGGCTGCCCGGGCGCGGAACAGGTTCGAGGTGCGTTTGGCCAGCCGGACGGGCGACCCTGGCGCGATGGCGTCGAACTGGGCACGCAGGCGTGCCACCGCATCGGCGTAGCCGTCGCCACGAAGCGCCATGCCCCAACCGTAGTGAACGCTCCGCCCCGGTGGGAGCGTGCGTGCGAACTGATCTTGGCGCCTTCGAGGGAAGTCCGATCCGCGGGCCTGCGGTGGGGCTGCGGCGCGGGTCGCTAGCGGGAGCGCCGCGCCCGGGACATCCGCACGGTGAGGAAGCCGACGACGACGCCGCACACGCCGTAGGCGAGCGCCACCACGACGTTAGAGCGGGCCAGGTTCACTGCTGCGAGCGCGAACCAGCCGATCGTGATCAAGGTGAGCAGGACCACTCGGGTGCTCGGGTTCACGACCGCGATCGTATGGGGTCGGTCACTGGCGGGCCGCTAGGTTGGCCTCATGAGCGTGCGGGTGGGAATGCTGGGGCTGGGCATCATGGGTTCGGGGATGGCCGACAACCTGCTCGCCGCTGGTCACGAGGTTTACGTCTGGAACCGCACCCCGGCGCGCGCCGAGCGGTTCGCGGCCGCTGGCGCCAGCGTGTGCGCGACTGCCGCGGAGCTGGCCGCCCACACCGACATCGTCCTGGTGTGTGTCAGCGACACCCCGGACGTCGAGGCGGTGCTGTTCGGTCCGCAGGGGGTCGCTGCCGGAGTGGTGCCTGGGTCGCTGGTCATCGATGCCAGCACCATCTCCCCGGAGGCGACCAGGGGGTTCGCTGCCCGGATGGCGTCCATGCGGGTTGCTTACTTGGACGCCCCGGTGTCTGGCGGCAGCGAGGGCGCAGCCAAAGGCACCCTGTCGATCATGGTCGGTGGCGCGGCGGCCGACGTCGAGCGTGCCCGGCCGGTCTTCGACGCCATCGGCGCCGCCCTGACCCATGTTGGGCCGGTCGGGTCGGGGCAGACCTGCAAGCTGGTCAACCAGGTCCTCGTCGTCGTCAACATGCTGGCGGTGTCGGAGGCGCTGATGCTGGCGCAGGCCGGCGGCCTGGACCTGGACGCCACGATCACCGCGGTGGCCTCCGGGGCGGCCGGCTCCTGGATGCTGAGCAACCGCGGGCCGCAGGTGGTCACGCGTGACTGGCGCCCCGGCTTCACCATCGACCTGCAGCAGAAGGACCTGCGACTGGTGCTTGAGGCCGCGGACTCCCTCGGCATCGGCCTGCTGGCCACTTCGACCGTGTTCCAGCTGTACCGGTGCCTGCAGGCCGACGGGCTCGGTGGCGAGGGCAACCATGCACTGGTCAAGGCCGTGGAGCGGCTGTGTGGGGTGACGGTGGGGCGTTCGGGCGACGTCAGCGCCTCGTCCGGCGGGTAGTTCAGGTGGATCTGTCCCGCCGCGGCGGCTGGGCCGCCACCATTGGGCCATGAGCGACGGCACACCCGACCTGGCCGCCGGGGCTGAACGCAAGAAGCTGTCCACTGCCCGCATCGTCTTCCTCGTCGTCGCGGCGGCAGCTCCGCTGGCAGCCATGGTGGGCAATGTCCCGCTGGCGTTGAAGCTGGGCAATGGGCCGGGACTGCCCGGCGCCTTCGTCCTGGCCACGGTGGTGCTGCTGTGCTTCGCGGTCGGCTACGCGGCGATGAGCCGCAAGGTGGTGAACACGGGCGCGTTCTACACCTATGTGGCCCGTGGCCTGGGCAAGCCACCGGCGGTGGCGGTGGCACTGGTCGCTGTGCTGTCGTACAACGCCCTCGCCGCCGGTCTGGTCGGCGCCTTCGGTTACTTCGGCTCTGTGGTCCTGGACGGCGCCGGGATCCACGGCGTCCCCTGGCTGGCCGTCTCGGCGGTCGGGTGGGCCGTGACCGCCGTGCTGGGGTACCGCTCGGTGGACGTCAGCGCCAAGGTCCTGGCGGTGTTGATGTCCGCGGAGATCCTCATCCTCGCTGTCTTGGACCTGGGAATCATCGGCCACCGCGGCGCCGCGGCTCTTCCCCGCGGCGTCTTCGCCCCGTCCACAGTGTTCTCCGGCGCCCTCGGGCTGGCTCTGATGTTCGCGTTCGCCTCGTTCATCGGATTTGAGTCCGCTGCCCTGTACGGGGAGGAGTCCCACGACCCGCAGCGCAGCATTCCGCGGGCCACCTACGCCTCGGTGCTGATCATCGGGGTTTTCTACACCTTCACGACCTGGTGCATCGTCGGTGGCGGTGGGGTGGCTGCGGCGCAGACGCTCAGCAAGGGTGACTTGGGCACGCTGGTCCTGGACATGGCGGCGTTCTATGTGGGGCCGTGGGCGCACGACGTGATGGCGGTCTTCTTCGTCACCAGCCTGCTCGCGTCGCTGCTCGCGATCCACAACGCGGCCAGCCGGTACATGTTCGCTCTGGGCCGCGAGCGGCTGCTCCCCAGTGTCCTGGGCCGCTTCCACCCGCGGCGGTACTCCCCTTACGTCGCAAGCATCACCCAGTCCGGGGTCAACGCCGTGGTGGTGCTGGCCTTCGCCTTCGCTGGCCTGGACCCGTACCTGAGCCTGGCCGCCAGCATGGTCGGGCTGTCCACGCTCGGGATCGTCGTCCTGCAGGCGGTGGCCGCGGTCTCCATCGTGGTGTTCTTCTGGCGTCGCGGAGAGGTCGACCCGTGGCGCACGGTGGCGGCGCCGCTGATCGGGGCCGGGGGGCTGCTCACGGCGGCGTGGCTGCTGACCGAGCACTACGCCACGTTGACCGGCACCCACTCGGCGTGGGTCAACGACCTGCCGCTGCTGCTGGTCGTAGTGGCATTGGCCGGCGTCGGGTATGCGCTGTGGCTGCGCCGCTCGCGGCCCGACATCTACCGCGGACTGGCCGAGGTCCAGCTGCGGGGCCAGCGCTCACGCGCCGCCGCCGCCACCGACTACCACCCGGTCACCGACCGCTACTGCATCGTCGGCGGCGGACCGGCAGGTCTGGTGATGGCGCGCGCGTTCGAGAAGGAGGGCATCGCCTACGACCTGTTCGAGCGGCACTCGCAGCTGGGCGGGATCTGGGACCCCGACAACCCCGGCACCCCGATGTACGAGTCGGCGCACTTCATCTCCTCCAAGTACACCTCGCACTTCTACGGATTCCCGATGCCCGCCGACTACCCCGACTACCCCAGCAACGGCCAGATCCTGCGATATGTCCGCGCCTTCGCCCGGCGCTACGGCCTGGACCGCAACGCCACCACCTCGGTCGAGGTCACGGCCGCGGCGCCGACCGGCGACGGCTGGTCGGTCACACTGTCGACCGGGCAGACGCGAAGCTACCGGGGACTGGTGTGCGCGAACGGCGTGAGCTGGCACCCGAGGCTGCCCGACTACCCGGGGCTGGACAGCTTCTCCGGAGAGGTCCGGCACTCGGTCACCTACCGGCGGGAGGCTGAGCTCGACGGTCGGCGGGTGCTTGTGGTCGGCGGCGGGAACTCCGGTGTCGACATCGCCTGCGATGCGGCCGTGCGAGCCGAGGCAGCCTTCTTGTCGGTGCGCCGGGGGTACCGGTTCGTCCCCAAGCACCTGTTAGGAGTCCCGACCGACGTGTTCTTGGCGCGCGGCGGCGTGCCACCGGCGGGCGTCGTGGTCCCGGATGACCCCACGGCCCTGGTCGACGCCCTGGTCGGTGACCTGACCAGGTTCGGGCTGCCGGCGCCCGACCACGACCTGCTGGCCTCGCATCCGATCATGAACACCCAGGTGCTGCACCACTTGGCTCACGGTGACCTGGTCGCGAAGGGCGACGTTGCACGGTTCGACGCCGACTCGGTGGTCTTCGAGGACGGCAGTCGGGAAAGTGTTGACCTTGTGCTGTTCGCGACCGGCTACGACTATGCGATCCCCTTCCTTGACCCGGCGTTGTTCACCTGGAACCAGGGCCGGCCCGAGCTGTATCTGGGCGTGATGCACCGACAACTCGACGGGCTGTACGTCCTGGGCTTCGTGGAGTTCGCCGACGCCGCCTACCAGCGGTTCGACGAGATGGCGCAGCTGGTCGTCATCGACGCCTACGCGCACCGCACGGGCCGTGGCCTGGACGAGATCAGGGCGCTGCGGGAGTCCGATGCCCCTGACCTGAGGGGTGGCCACCACTACATCGACTCGCCACGGCACGCCACCTACGTCGACTCGGCCACCTACCAGCACGTCATGGCCGAGTTCCGTGACCGGTTTGGGTTCGCCGACCCCGGCGACGACTTCTACGCAGAGCTGGAGATGGACCTGCGCTCGACCCGGCCGGCCACCTTGGTGCCCACCGACTAGGCCGGCCTGCGCGCCTATCCTTGGCGGGTGGGCCTGTCAGATCTGCTCCTCGCCGGCCCGGTCACTCTCGACGGTGGTCTGGCCAGTGAGCTACAGGCGCGGGGCCAGGACCTGTCCGGCCGGTTGTGGTCGGCGCAGCTGCTGATCGACGACCCGGCGGAGATCGTGGCTGTCCACGCTTCCTACATCGCCGCCGGCGCCCAGGTGACGATCACGTCGTCCTACCAGTGCAGCGCGCTGGCGCTGGAGCTGGCGGGCCGTGACCCGGCCACCGCCGAGGTCCTGCTGCGACGCAGCGTCGAGCTGGCTCGGACGGCGACCGTTGCAGCCGGCCACCCCGAGGTCCTGGTGGCTGCCAGCGTCGGCCCTTACGGTGCAGCGCTCGCAGACGGGTCGGAGTACCGCGGCAACTACGGTGTCAGCCACGCCGACCTGGTCGCCTTCCACGCTGGGCGCCTCGAGGTGCTCGCCGACTGCGGACCGGACCTGTTCGCTGTCGAGACGATCCCGGACGCGGTGGAGGCGGCGGCGGTCGCGCAGGCCCTTGCTGAACATCCCGGGATCCCGGCGTGGGTCACCTTCTCCTGCGCCGACGCCGCGACAACGTGCGGCGGCGACGACTTCGCCGGCGCCGTGGCCGCATTGAGGTCGGCGCCGACCGTGGTGGCAGTTGGGGTGAACTGCACGGCACCCGAGCACGTCCTGGGCCTGCTCCAGCGGGCCGCCCAGGTCAGCGACCTGCCGCTCGTCGCCTATCCGAACGCCGGGCGCACCTGGGATGCCGAGACTCGCGCCTGGTCGGGGGTGGGCACCGACGTCGTCCCCGCCGCAGTGGTGCGGCAGTGGCTCGACGCCGGCGCAGCCATGATCGGGGGCTGCTGCGGGCTGGGGCCGAAGGCGGTTGCGGTGATCGCCGGGGTGCTGCAGCGCCGCTGAGGGAGTGCTCAGGCGAGCCGCTCGACCTCCACGCCGACGCCGATCGCGGTGGACGCCGCCCCCCGGTACACCCCTTTCAGCGGCGGCACATCGTCGTAGTCACGTCCGCGCGCGACCACCACGTGGCGTTCACCGGCAGGGTCGTGGTTGGTCGGGTCGAAGCCGTACCACTGCCCAACCCACCATTCGACCCAGGCGTGGCTTTGGCCTGCCCCGACGTCACCGACCTTGGCGTGCGGGATGGGGTGCAGGTAGCCGGACACGTAGCGGGCCGGGATTCCGATCGAGCGCAGCAGGCCGACGGTCAGGTGCGCGATGTCCTGGCAGACCCCTTGGCGCTGGACCCAGGCTTGGAGCGCACTGGTGCGCACGCCGGTGGAGCCGGGCACGTACTCGACCTGCTCTCCGACCCACCTGGCGACTGCAACCGCGGCGGCCTGCGGGTCGAGGTCGGCCCGCAGGCCGGCGGCGTGGTCGGCGAGCTCGTCGTCGACCGCTGTCAGCTTCGTGGCTGCGACGGTCTCAACTCGACGCTGGCGCACCTGGTCACTGAGGAGCACGTCCCAGGTCACCGGGGTGGGCGGTGTCGGCGCCGACGACGTCTCCACCACGCTGCTCCCGGTCACCTCCAGGATGTCGTGCTCGACGTGCAGGTCGAAGCAGGTGACTTGGGCTCCCCAGTAGTCCCAGTAGCGCCACAGTGCCGCCGTCGGGCTGACTTCGACGCGACTGTCCAAGGTGGTCTGGCCCGGGAACGTCAGTGGCGTGATCCTGGCCTCGTTGTAGGAGGTGCGCACCGGTCCGGCGTACGTGAAGCCGGTGTGGTGACGGATCCGCAGTCGCCAGCCCATGCTCATCCTTCCTCGTGCAGCCACGCGACCGGCGCCGCGTACTGGAAGTACCGCTTGGCCACGGCCGCGGACGCCTCGAGGCTGGCTGCCTGGATCCGTTCCAGATGTTCGGGGAGGTCGGCCAGCAGCACTCCGGCGTCGACATACTCCAGTCCGGTGCGGGCTCGCCCGACGATCCTGCGCGCCGGGTCTCCGACACCTGCCCGTCCCACGTCGGGCTCGAGCTCCAGCAGGCACCGCTCGGCGTCGACCAGGGCAGCGAACACCGAGCGGGGGAACAGCCGGTCCAGGAGGAGGAACTCGGCGATGTGTCCGGCGTCCAGGGCGCCGCGGTAGGTGCGAAGGAAGGTCTCTTCGGCGCCGCAGGCCTGCAGGAGTGTGGTCCAGGAAGGTGCGTGGTCGGCGGCCAGCACTCTGGTCGACAGCAGCCGGGCTGTCATGTCGACGCGTTCCAGGCTGCGGCCCAGAACCAGGAACCGCCAGCCGTCGTCGTGGCTCATGGTCGACTCGGCCAGCCCGTTCACCATCGCGGCCCGTTCCCGTACGAAGCCCAGAAGTGCGTGCGGGCCGAGCCGTTGGGATGCCACCCGCTGCTGGGGGAAGGCCACCCAGGTGGCGTTGAGTGCCTCCCACAGCTCCGAGGAGATGATCTCGCGGGCTCCTCTGGCGTTCTCCCTGGCCGCGTGCCAGGCACCGGCGATGGAGCTGGCGGTGGTGGAGTCGAACGCCAGCAGCTCCAAGACGGTGGCGCTGCCGACCACCACCTCCGGCTGCGCCACGCCGAGGATCCGAAGCAGGGACCGGCAGGAGGCTTCCTCGTCCGCCCAGGGGTCTTCCAGGATCCGGTGCACGTAGGCGTCCAGGATTCGGGCGGTGTCGTCTGCCCGCTCGACGTAGCGTCCGATCCAGAACAGCGACTCGGCGATCCTGCTGAGCATGGCGGTCATCTACTGCTGCCCTGCCAGGTCTGCGCCGGGACCGAGGTCGCGGCGGACTCCGTCGACGTAGTTGTGGGGGCCCTGCGGGGGCGCTGTCCCGGTGCGCGGGCCGCCGGCGGCAGTGACGTGGGCCTGGTCGGGGCCGGCTTCGGCCGGGTCGTGTGCCAGGACCCAGGTGTCTTTGGAGCCGCCGCCTTGGCTGGAGTTGACGACCAGCGCGCCTTCGGGCAGGGCCACCCTGGTCAGGCCGCCGGGCAGCACCCACACGTCGTTGCCGTCGTTGACGGCGAACGGACGAAGGTCGACGTGTCTGGGGGCGATCCGGTCGCCCACCAGCGTTGGCGCGGTCGACAAGGCGACCGGCCGCTGCGCGATCCAGCCCCGCGGGTCCGCCTCCACAGCGCTGCGCAGAGCCTTGAGCTCGGGCTCGGTGGCGGCGGGGCCGATCACGATGCCCTTGCCGCCGGAGCCGTCCACCGGCTTCAGGACGAGGGTGTCCAGGCGGTCGAGCACCCACTCGAGGACGTCGGGATCCTCGAGGCGGTGCGTCTCGACGTTGCCCAGCCGTGGCTGTTCGCCGAGGTAGTAGCGGATGAGGTCGGGCACGTAGGTGTAGACGAGCTTGTCGTCGGCGGCCCCGTTGCCGACAGCGTTGGCGATGGTCACGTTGCCGGCTCTGGCCGCGTTGAGGATTCCTGGGCAGCCGACCACCGAGTCCGAGCGGAAGTGCAGCGGGTCCAGGTAGTCGTCGTCGAGGCGCCGGTAGACGACGTGGACGGGGCGCTCACCTTGGGTGGTTCGCATCCGGACCCGGTTGCCGTTGCAGACCAGGTCGCGGCCCTCGACGAGCTCCACGCCCATCAGCCGGGCGAGCAGTGCATGCTCGAAGTACGCCGCGTTGTAGACGCCGGGGGTCAAGACGACGACGACCGGATCCCGAACTGATGCCGGCGCTGACGCCCGTAGTGCCGCCAGGAGTCGGGACGGGTACTCGTCGACGGGGTGGACGCGGTGTGCGGTGAACAGTGCGGGCAGAAGCTGAGTCATCGCCCGCCGGTTCTCGATCACGTAGCTGACCCCGGACGGGACGCGCAGGTTGTCCTCCAGCACCCGGAAGCTGCCTTGCTCGTCGCGGATCAGGTCGACTCCGGCGACGTGGACTCGCACGCCGTTGGCTGGCTCGATGCCGAAGGCCTCGCGGTGGAAGTTCGATGAGGAGACGACGACTTTTCGGGGGACGATGCCGTCGTTGAACACTTCGCCGGGGCCGTAGACGTCGGACAGGAAGGCTTCCAGGGCGCGCACGCGCTGCTTGACGCCGGCGACGACGTCGTCCCATTCGACGGCGGCGATGATCCTGGGCAGCAGGTCCAGGGGGAACGGCCGTTCCTCGTCGCCGTGGGCGAAGGTCACGCCCCGGTCGGTGAAGACCCTGGACAGCTGCTCGGCGCGGTAGCGCAGCTCGCTCGGTCCGAACGGCTGGAGCGCGTCCAGGACTGCGTCGTAGGCGGCCCGGGGCACCCCCGGCGCCTGGAACATCTCGTCCCAGGCGGCACCCAGTGCATAGTCGCCGAACAGCCCCACCATCCGCGGAGCCTAGGAACAGCGTGTTACCAGCCGGTTAACGAGACGATCTTGCCGCCTGCGGTGTTTCACAGCCGGTGCCCAGGTGGGTCGCAGCAGCCGCCAAGGACCGGCCAGCAGCGTAAGCGCATGACCACTACCGCCGAGCCGCTGCCCGTCGCGGTCGCCGGGCCGGCGCAGATCGGCTGCCCGGCACCCGTGCTCGACCTGGTGATCCCGGTCTTCAACGAAGAGCAGGACCTGGAGCGGTCGGTGCTCGCGGTCCACTCCTACCTGACCCGGAGTTTTCCGTTCACGTTCCGGATCACGATCGCTGACAACGCCAGCACGGACATGACGTTGGCGATCGCGCAGATGCTGCAAGCCCAGCTGGAGCACGTGCGGGCGGTGCACCTGGCGGCCAAGGGACGCGGCCGGGCACTGCGGTCGGTGTGGCTGGGCAGCGACGCGGCGGTGCTCGCCTACCTGGACGTCGATCTGTCGACGGACCTGGCTGGGCTGCTGCCGCTGGTGGCGCCGCTGATTTCCGGGCACTCGGACCTGTCGATCGGGACGCGGCTGGCACGAGGATCCAGGGTGGTGCGGGGCCCGAAGCGTGAGGTGATCTCGCGGTGCTACAACGCGCTCCTGCGCACCGTGCTGCGGACCCAGTTCAGTGACGCGCAGTGCGGGTTCAAGGCGATCCGCGCGGACGCCGCCCGCCGGCTGCTGCCGGTGGTGGAGGACAACAACTGGTTCTTCGACACTGAGCTGCTGGTTCTGGCTGAGCGGGCCGGGCTGCGGATCCACGAGGTGCCGGTGGACTGGGTCGACGACCCAGGGTCCACGGTGGATATCGTCGCGACGGCCATGGAGGACCTGCGGGGCATCACCCGGGTCGGGCGGGGGCTGGCGTCGGGAGTGCTGCGCCGTCGGCTCGGCGACGCCGTCGCCGACACCGAGCTGCCGCCCGGGATGGGCCGCCAGCTCGGCCGCTTCGCGGCGATCGGTGTTGCGAGCACCCTCGCCTACCTGGTGCTGTTCTTGATGCTGCGACCCACCCTCGGATCGTTTCGGGCCAATGCCGTCGCTTTGCTGGTGACCGCTGTGGCCAACACGGGGGCCAACCGCCGGATCACCTTCGGCACCCGTGGCCCCGCGCGTCGGGTCCGCCACCAGGTCGAGGGGCTGGCGGTCTACGGGCTCGGTCTGGCCGTCACCAGCGCGGCGCTGTGGCTGCTGCACGCGGCGGCACCTGGTGCGGGCACGGTCGTAGAGGTGACAGTCCTGGTGGCTGCGAACGCGGCGGCGACGCTGCTGCGTTTCGTCCTTTTCCGGGCCTGGGTGTTCCGGTCGTCGCGGTGAGGGGGTCACGCGGAGCAGGGAGCCCGGCGCTGGCCTGGGCTCCCTGCCGCGTGGTGTCTGGTCCGCTTGCTAGGGGGCGAAGTAGCCTGCGACGTCCCCGATCAGGTTGACCGTGCCGGTCGCGTTGTAGAAGTCGATCACGCCGCCTGGGCCGACCTGCACGATGGCCAGGTTCGGGATTGCGGCACTGCTGTTGACGTTGAGGTTCGACACCGTCGGAACGGTAGGCGAGTCCGGGTAGGCGGAGATGAAGGTCCCCGGAACGCTGGCCCCCACTGCGGTGATGTTGAGCACCACAGCGGTGGCGTTGGCTGGGACGCCACCGACACCGGTCACCTTGATCTTCAAGATTCCCTTCGGGCCGATCTTGGCCGCCGTGAAGGTGGGCGCCGCAGAGCAGACACCGGTTCCGCTACGGGTGTCGAAGACCCGGCACGGCCCGGTGGTGGTGTAGGTAGCGGACGTTCCGGGGGCGAACCAGCCTGCGAGGTCGCCGAGCAGGTTGACGGAACCGGTGTGGTTGTAGAAGTCCAGCAGGCCCCCCGGGCCAACCGGGACGATGACCAGGTTGGGCACGGGTTTGGCGCTGTTGACGTTGAGGTTGGACACCGCCGGCTGGGTCGGGGCGTCCGGGTAGACCGAGACGTAGGTGCCGGGGACGGTGGCCCCCACCGCAGTGACGTTGAGGACCACGGCGGTGGCGTTGGCCGGCACCCCGGCGACCCCGGTGATGTTAATCTTGAGGATGCCGCCTGGCCCGACTGGGGCTGGGGTGAACGTGGGCGGGCTGGTGCAGCTGCCGGTCCCCAGTCGGGTGTCGAAGACGCGGCATGGGACGGCCGCGGTGTATGCGGAGGTGCCAGCTGCGGAGAAGTACCCGGACACGTCGGCGATGACGTTGACGTTGCCGACGTGGTTGTAGAAGTCGACCATCCCGCCGGGCCCGACCGGGACCACCGCGAGGTTGGGGACGGGGGCAGAGCTGGCCACGTTGAGGTTGGAAACGTTCGGGGGCGTCGGTGAGGCCGGGTAGACCGAGACGTAGGTGCCGGGGACGGTGGCGCCCACGGCAGTGACGTTGAGCACGACGGCGGTGGCGTCGGTGGGGACGTTGCCCATTCCGGTGACCTTCACCCCGAGGACTCCTCCGGGC
>Ga0209698_10004020_pt1 | contig 16243 bp, 6 predicted proteins | sample LitLauG_LLR_2012_FD_187203 | JGI IMG/M metagenome (GOLD analysis project Ga0209698, IMG submission 187203) | Freshwater sediment microbial communities from Pennsylvania, USA - Little Laurel Run_MetaG_LLR_2012 (SPAdes) (version 2) | ecosystem: Environmental > Aquatic > Freshwater > Creek >...
ACGGGATCCGGCTTCTTGGCCAGGAAGTACGAGGCCGCTTCGATCAAACGGCCGTCGGTGAAGCCACGACTCCGGGAGCGCTCCAACAAATCAGGCAGCGCCACGGTTCTGGCTTTCTCCATGCGGGGCATCCAGAAAGTGTCCTTGACATCCACGTCGGTGAGCGGCAGCGGCGCGGCCTGATAGCCGGAGAAGGCCTCTTCGCCGGCAGTTCCAGGCAGCGCAGCCGCGAGACCCAGCCCCGCCAGGGTGGTGACAAACCCGCGTCGGGATATTTCGCCGGTGAGGCTCACGGCTTTTTCCATAATTCTCCTTCGTTGAGAGAGCTGTGGGCTCCGAAACGAGCCCACAGCCGGTCCGAATCGACGCGAAGCTCTTCAGAACTTCAGCTTGAGCGCCAGTTGAATGTCGCGCGGCAGGTTTGCCTGCGTGCTGATCACGCCAAACGTGCCCAGGGTGATGTTGGTAGCGGGATTGGCGAACTGGACCCGGTTGAAGGCGTTGAACGCCTCCGCCCGGAACTGCAGCGTGAATCTCTCCCGGATCGAAGTATTCTTGAAGACCGAAATGCCCCAATCGTTGATGCCGGGGCCATACAAATCCGGCATGACGCGCGGAGCAGTACCGAAGGTGTACAGCGGATTGAACGAGAAATCCACGGTATTGAAGTACTGATTCAAACGGCTTCGGGGGTCACCGGAAAGCGTCGGATTCTGCCCATTCCAGTTCGGTCTCTGTGTGCCGGCATTGAGAGCGCTGGTGTTGCCGCCGGTGACCACCAGCGGGGTTCCGCTGCGGAATGTGGTGATGCCATTGATCTGCCAGCCGCCGACGATCTTTCCTAGAGCGCCGCCTTGTGTCAGGAAACTCTTTCCCGGGCCGAACGGAAGTTCATAGACGTAGCTGATCACGAGGCGTTGCGGAACATTGAATGACGCAATCGACCGTTCCGCATGCGTGTTGTAATAATTCTGGACATAGCCGAAGGCGAACTGGTCAGCATTAAATCCAGTGGGGCTCGAGATCACGTCGTCGATGATCTTGGAAAACGTGTACGACCCCAGGATGCTGAATCCATGGGCAAAACGGTGCTCTACCTTGGCCAGCAACGAGTGATAGGTAGAGGCGCCGTACGGGTCCACTTCCCAAGTCACGTTGAGGTATTGCGGATAGGGCAGGAGTGACTGAGCCAGGGTGATGGTGGGGGACGACAAAGTTCCCTGGGAAATTACACCATAGAAGGGATTGGCCACCGGATTGTTCAATTGCGTGCCCAAGCTCAGGTACCGGGGATTGAGCTCGTCGAGGGACACGGCGCTGGGCAGATGGAGACCGCGGCTGCCCGAATACCCAATCTGGAACAGGATGTCTTTCGGCAGTTTCCGCTGAATGTCCAGGCTCCAGGACTGCGAATAGAGTGTCTTGTAGTACCGGGAGAAGACCAGAGCGCTCGTGCCCATGGCGCTGGCCAAACCGCCCTTGCTCCCCGACACCTGGCACAGCCCATTGGGGAATGGGTTGGAGATCGTAGCAGCGGGGGTGACGCCGCCATCGGTGGTGGCGTTCACCGACGTGGAACATCCAAAACCGGTATTCGGCACCTGCCCGAAGTTATCCCCGGCCCCGAACGTGTTCCCGTAAAAGATTCCGTACCCGGCGCGGATGACGGTGTTATCGGTGACGTTGTAGGCAATGCCAATACGCGGCGCGAAGTTCTTCGTCTGGTTGTTGTACTGGCCGCGACCCAGGCCGTTGACGCCGGGGAACATCAAACCGCCCGTGATTTTCGTTCCGTTCGCGAGGGTAGTCGGGCTGCTGAAGTCCCAGTTCGGAATGTGGTTGTACCGCTCGGTTCGCGGAAACTCGTCGTCCCAGCGAAGGCCCAGGTTCACAGTCAGCCGTCGGGTGACCTTGTACTCGTCCTGAACGTAAAAGCCGATGTATTTGGACAAGTCGGCCGCGTTTTCCAGGGTCGGGTTGTACGTGCCGCTGGTCGGATTGCCAACTAGGAAGGTCGCAAATCCGAAGCCGGCCGTGGTGCTGGCAATCAGCGGATTGGGACCCTGGGTGAACTGCTGGGTGAATCCGTAGGTGCCATCGAAGTTATTGTTCTTGAGGCCGTTCAGGTAAGCCATGCCGAACAGGCCGCCGAACTTGATCGTGTGGTTCCCCCGGGTTTTCGTCAGATTTCCGCGGAACTCCGGGCGAGACCACGTATCGTGCGAAGCATAGTAGTAGCCGATATTGGAGAAGCTCGCTATCGTGAATTGCGGAAAACCGATCACGGGAGCGTTCGCCGCCAGATACCCGGGGAAGCCGAGTTTACCGGGATCGAATCCGGTGCCTGCGGACGAGATGTTGTAGGTGAACCGGTTCCACGAAGCCACAAACTCGCCGAGGAACGTAGGCGAGAAGATCCGGTTCAGCGAGATCACTCCGGAAGCATGATGTTCCAGCGTGTCGGAGTTGAACGGATCGGCGACGCTGTTGTAGACGTTCGGCAGCCTCGTCTCGTTGAACGATTCCGAATAGCGGCCCATCAGCGATGTATTGTCGGTGAGGCGGTGATCCATTTTGAGCGAGATGTTGTAATCGCGTTCCGGCTCCGAAGCGGAGATGCGATAGTTATTCAGCCCGGTCAGGGCGCCGGCGGTGTTGGGCTGTGGATAGTACTGCAGGACCGCCGCCGAGATCGGGTTGATCCGGTCTTTCGGGATTACGTTGTTGGCAAACGCCGAGCGCATGAAGGTTCCCGGACTGTTTGGATTCGGCACTACCGAGGCGGGATCGTAAATCGTAATCAGGCTCCCGTTGGCGGCAAAGGTCTTCGAAAAATCTCCCGTTCGTTGCAGGGCAGTGGGTACACTGGTCACGGTCGGAAGGCCCGCGGCGCTGCCGGCGCCTCCAGCCGGAATCAAAAACTTCAGCCCCTCAAAGGAACCGAAAAAGAACGTCTTGTTCTTGCGGATCGGTCCGCCGAAGGTGCCGCCGAACTGGTTCATCTTAAGCGAAGGTTTGGGCGTGCCGGTAGCATTGACGAAAAATCCGGTGGCCTCCAGGGCATTGTTGCGGAAGAATTCGAACAGGTCGCCATGGAACTGATTGGTGCCGCTCTTGGTCACGATGTTGACTACTCCGCCCTGGAAATTAGCGTACTCGGCCGCGTAGTTGTTCGTCTGGACCCGATATTCCTGCACGGTTTCCACAGACGCCGTATACTCGGGGCCGTTGTATCCTACGTCGTTATCGTTCCCGCCGTCCAGCAGGAACAGGTTCTGTCCGGGCCGGCCGCCATTGACGGAGAAGAACTGGTAATGGCTTTCCAACACGGGCTGGCTTCCCATATTGGCAGGCATGAGCACTCCCGGAACCAGTTGCATGAACGCGCTGGAATTGCGGCCTTTCATCGGGTCGTTTTCGATTTTGTCCGAAGCGACGACTCCACCGATCGCGTTGGTAGACACGTCGAGCAGGGCGCCGGCGGTGCCGACGGTAATGGATTCCGTAAGGACTCCGATTTCGAGCTGGAAGTCCAGTTTGACCACCTGGGCCACCTGCAATACAATGCCCCCGCGGCTGACGGCCCGGAACCCTCCCTTTTCTACGGCCACCTTGTAGCTGCCCGGCGGCAGGAACATGACCGAGTAATTTCCGGCGTCGTTGGTGGTAGCGTCCGACACCACGTTCGTGCCTTCGTTAGTGACTGTGACTGTGGCGCCCTGGATCAGGGCACCGGAAGTATCGGTAACCGCACCCGTAATCTGCGCGGTCGCCTGCGCATGGATTCGATTCCCGGCTGCGGTTGCCAATAAGGCAAGCGACAGCACCAAACAGCCCACCGTCTTGAGACTAGGCATAAGACACCCTTGAAGCTCAGGATTTTCTGATCGGATGGACGCCGAACTGCGCACTTCTGCATAAGTGGACAATACGCAATGCGCTCAGCTCTTGAGTTAAATTATCGTCCTGACTTAAAAAGATGTCAATGGCCGAAATAATCCAGGATAATCCAGGAAGTGGCAACTTTCGGCCAGGACGCCCGACACCCTGGTCGCGCAAATTCTCGCCGCGGGAAGGAAAGATGGTCGAGCGTGGAGCAGGAAGAACCGGGTAACGAGCATGGCGCATCCCCCAACTTCCGTAATTCCGTAATTCAGTCCGCCAGAAAAGCGATTTGGTATACAATATCAGCATCAAGAGGTAAAACAGAGATTAAGATCTAATTTACATCTAATATACCAGGGCATGTGGTCGTTCGGGCCAATCAAGCCAAAGGGAAGGATGGGGTTCAAATCCAAAGTCGGAGCAGACGAAGCATCGTAGGAGAATTAAAATGCCGAAAAACATTGCTCGTAGAGCATTTCTAAAGGGCGCGGCTTTGGCTGGTGTGGCGCCTGGCATGAAGGCTGCCCAGAGCGCCCTCGCTGTGCGCAAGTGGGATAGAGAAGCGGACGTTGTGGTGGTCGGATCCGGCGCTGCCGGGCTGCCCGCGGCCATTATCGCCAGGGAGAACGGGGCGTCGGTAATCCTGGTCGAGGCCAACCGCGATATCGGCGGCCATGCCGCTGTCTGCACCGGCAACATCCCGCTGGGCGGCGGCACAGCGGCACAGAAAGCGGCCGACATTGTAGATTCACCCGATTTGATTTTCAACGACCTCACCGACTGGTCCTCGGTGATGCCCAATGGCGCCCCGGATTACCGCTTCAACGACCGCGCGATCGTTCGCGCTTTCGCCGACAACAACGTTTTCGCCTACGACTTTCTCGTGTCCCATGGACTGACGTGGACGAAGCCGGCACCGGACTACGGCGGGATGACCAACGCAGGCAAGTCGGCGCCCAGGGCCATGCACGCGGCGGTCATGGCATACCCGCTGATCCAGACCGGCAGGCCGGCAGACTCCGCCAACCAGAAGACCCAATCCGGGGGCATCGGCATTGTGCGCCCGCTGGAGGCAGCCGCGCGGAAAGCGGGCGTGCAAATCCTCCTCGAGCACAGAATGACCAGTGTGATCCGCGAGAACAACAACAAGGGCCGGGTGGTCGGGATTACCGTGGAGGCCAACGGCGCCAAGCTCAATATCCGCGCCCGCAAAGGCGTCATCCTCGCCACCGGCGGCCACACCAGCAACGTGGAGTTCCGCCGCATATTCGACCCCCGGCTCACCGAGGAATACTGCGGCGTGTCGGGCGAGCCCTATACGCCTCAGGATGCCAGCGGAGAAATCGCGGCCATGGAAGTCGGGGCATCGCTTTGGGGCACCGCCAACCAGACCGGGGAATTCGGCGCCCATATCACCAAGGCCGGGTATATCGGGTGCCAGTACGGGTACCCCTCCATGTTTCCTTCGTGGCAGCCGACCAGCGAATATTTCCACCTGGTTCGCGCCACTGGCCTGCACGTCGCGGATTATCAGAACGTGATCTGCGTGAACCAGGTCGGCTTAAGATTTTATGACGAGACCAAGGGCCAGTTCGGCGATCCCAACGCTCGCGGGGGGGCCAGCCAGAATTACGTGCAGAACGACTGGCGCAACGCGGCGAATATAAAGTGGAATCCCACCAACTACCTTCCGGCTGCGATGGGCCTCAATGGCGGAACCGGCAACGGCGGCGGGCCGATTTGGGCGATCTTCGACGCCGATGCGGTTCCGCGCGAGAAATGGAGCGTGGAGCCGCCCTATGTGGATAGACAGGCCGGCTTCTTCTTTTCCGGCGACACTATTGCCGAGTTGGCGGCCAACATCAAGAACAAGCATCAGAAGAACCCGATGCCCGGCCAGGCGCTCCAGGAGACCGTTACCCGCTACAACTCATTTGTGGATGCGGGCAAGGACGCAGATTTTGACAAACCCGCTCCGAAGTACAAAATCCAGACGCCTCCGTTCTACGCCGCCTGGGCCACGCCCGTCCTTCATGATGCCCGCGCCGGATTGCGCATTACCGCGAACTTCCAGGTTCAGGACCTCTACGGCAAGGTGATACCGGGCCTCTACTGCGCGGGCGAGTCCGCCGGTGGATTCAGCGAGCACGGCATCGCCCGGTGCGTCGTCGGTGGCCTGCTCGCCGGCAAACACGCCGCCGCCGAGAAAGTGTAAGGCGCTTACTTTGTTAGCGCACGGGTACACGCGGAACAGGGCCAGTAGCGACATTCTCCAGTTCCACGGCGGCGCGGGAGCGGAAAGTAGACCGAAAAACGGCGAGTACAGTTGGCAGAAATGCACATCGAGATGGAGTGGAGGCGGGTAATACTTCGGCATTTCCGGTAGGCACAGACTGCCCGGGAACAGTCTAGGCCGCTTTGGAGTCACTGAATCACCCTACCAAATCAGCGCCAAGAGTTTGCAACAGATCCTTCTTTATTTACGTCGCCCACGAGCGAACAACCGTAGTGCCCGCAACAGATCAAGGCAAAGGCAAAAGCTTTCTCCGCCGGGCCTCCGCTGCTCCAGCGGTCGCGCGGGCGTTCAGTCTTGCCGGAGCCGATGCCAGAAGGCGCGCGATCGCCTCCGCAATCGGCTGCTCCGTCCGGTCCTGAAAACACGTGAATCCGGGTGAGGGATTCACTTCGAAGCAGTACCACTGGCCTTGTGGCGTGCAGCGCAGGTCGATGCCGGAGACGGGCAGGCTCATGGAAACTGCGAGTCTCTTCGACTGGGCTGCGACTTCGCAGGGGAGATCGCAAGCTTCCATCACGGCAGGTTCCGCGGCATAGCGGTAGTCGTCCGCTTCCGAGAGAATCTTGCACGCGAAGACCTCATCGCCTACCACGTGAACCCGATAGTCCGTACCAGGAACGTATTCCTGAAAGTGAGTTGGGCACCAGGCAATGTCGGCGAGCCTGGGCATGTGCTCTTCCGTCAGACGCGAGACGATGCTGCGAATCGCGCTCAGGGATTTGTAAACCACTTTCTGGTGTTGGCGCCAGAACTCGAGAGCGCATGTGGGATCGGTAGTGATCAAGGTGTCCGGGACCTGAAATCCGAAGGAGCGGATCCAGCAAGCCTGATAAGGCTTGGAGCCGTTGGCGGTCATGGCCGCAGGCCGGTTGACGACGAGGGCGGGCGTGAGATCTGCCCAGGCATGAAGAATGTCGTGAAGGTTGAGAGCGTGCCACCAGGCGTCGCTGTTTCGGCCCGCGGCGGCGATCACCGGCAGATCGCGCCAATCACTTGGACGGAAATACACAGCGCTCACTTCACCCAAATTAATCGTCTCGCAGCCAACGCGCAGCCGGCCGCCGACTTCGCACCCTACGGACAACTCCGCTTCGGTATCGAGCACCGCGTGTTGGTCCAGAAATGTAACGCGGCAGCCGATTTGGTTCAGCGCGTCCCAAACCGCAGCGACGGGGGGGTCGCGGCGCAGTCCCCAGATGAGAATGTGTTCAGCGCTCAAGGTGCTCCAGAATGGCTGCGGAGACGCGGTCGTCAGTCAGGTCCGGAAAAACATTCGCACTGACGAAACACGCGTCGCGATCGGGGCTTGAGAATCGGACCGCGAGGAGCTCGACGCCCGCGAAGCGAGCGAGCACCCGCGCCTGGCGATGCAACAAACGATCGGCTTCGCCGATCGTTTGATCGCCCACCACAGTCACGGTAGGGGAGGACGACCGGAGTTCTTCCTGGCGGGCTAAAGTCCACCGCAGCCTGAAGCCTGCCCCCCTGTGAACCGTCTCCACCGGAATCCCTGCCTGAGCGGCCGCACGGACCCAGCTCTCCCGCCGCCAATGTGGCCCGGTTAGACAAGCAGGAGTTGGCCGGCTGAGCACGGGACAGGAGAGACTGGAGAGCCAGAACCACAGGAATGCGGTCATTTCCGCGGCGACATATTCGCGGTCCCCGGCCGCGATGTCAGGGAGTTCTTCTTCCCCGACGCCGAATAGCCGGGTGAGCGTTCCGGTTATCTGATCCTGTGGCGCGGCGATTCCATCCACGACTGCGGTGTGCGCATCTTCGGCGTTAAGGCCCTGGCGCCAACCCGCGGAGGAGAGATCCTGGGCGGTCAAAACGCGAACGTCGTAAGACTTCCAACGCTCGGCAAAAGTCCTGGCGCTCTGATCCCATCGGTTTGCGACGACCACGATCATTTCGGTTCTTCATCCGGTTTTTCGAATGCCTGCTGGCCGACCGCCGGGCGCTCCTCCGGGCGGATGAAGGCTTGGTGTCTTCCCTGTCCTTCGGATTCCGGCGTTTCGACCACGTGCGGGCCTACCGCGGGTCTCGCGGCATCGACGACTACGGATTTGACATCCGCGACCTTGTCGGCGACGACGGTTTTATCAGTGGTGACGGCCTTGTCTCTTTGGCCCTTGGAGTCCACAATGTCTTTCGAGTCCTTGGTGTCTTTTGTCTTTACGACGCCCGTGCCCGACAACGGGATCAAGAGCGGAGAACCGGGGGCATTACTGGCGACGGAGATCGATGCGGCATGACTGCCTGCAGCAGAAGGCGAGAACCGCACCGTGACGGCGCAGGAGGCGCCGGGAGTGAGCGAGCCGATGCAAGTGTTGGTCTGCGAGAAACTGGCCGCGTTGGTGCCGACAATCGTGATGCCGCTGATGGTGAGCGGCGCGGCTCCGGAGTTGGTCAGAGTCACCGTCTGCGGAGCACTGGTGTTGCCCACAGTCACAATTCCGAATGCCAGGCTGGTGGGCGAGGCAGCCAGTCCCGGTTGAATGCCATTACCAGCGAGAGCGACTACGGCGACCACCGACCCGGCCACGGTAATGTTGATCTGAGCGCTTCGCGCCCCTGTTTGCGCCGGCGTGAAAGTTACGTTAATGGTGCAGGTTTGACCAACGGCGACGGCGGCGCAGGTATTGGTCTGGCTGAAGTCAGTGGGATTGGCGCCGGCCAAGGCGACGCTGAGGCCGCTTGCGTTGTTGTTGGTGAGCGTGAGACTTTGCACGGTGCTGGCGACACCTACCAGTTGATTGCCAAAATTGATACTCGTGACCGAGAGGCTCACCGGCGGCGCGGAGATCAGCCAGAACCACAGCTCGAAATCGCCGCCGCGGCGTCCCGCGCCGCTGGGCAGTAGCAAGCTTGTGTGGCCGGAGCCATCCGTGGAAGGGGCGCCGAACGCGTTTCCCTCCAGGTAGAGCTGCGGATTGCCCTGCGCCCAGATGAAGTTTCCCTTGAGCGTCAACCTCGCCAAGACCGGTGGAAAATTAGCGGCGGCGATTTGATTCGCCAGCGCGGTGACCGCGGCGGCCGATGGAGCCCAGGTGATTACGGTTTGGGAAGAATCCAGAGTTACGTTGGCCGGGAGCATCACCGGATTGAAACCGGCGATAGAGCCTCCACTCATGGCGGGTGCGTTTGCGGTGACGAAGCAGGTCGCCTGGGCGCCTCCGGCGGCGGCGCTGCTGCGCTGCGTGACGCTGGCGGGATCGAGCGGCGCGTCACAAACCACGTTGAGGCCGCGGGCCAGGTCGGTCTGAAGCCCGATCGTGCTGTCGTTCAGGAACGGGAGGCCGCTGTCGAGGAAAGCGCCGGTGACGTGAATGCCCGCGTCCGCCAGCGGCGGGAAAAGCCGGCGGCAGTCTTGAACGAGCCAGGGTTTTGCGTCAAAGTTGACGGTCCCGAGGCGGCAGTAGTGGTGTTGAACGCCAAGGGGAGGAGCCTGCACCAGAGCCTCGACCGAGCCATCAGCGCTGCGTGCAGCGAAGATCCAATAGTCGCCCGAGTAGATAGGTCCGTTCACGGGGTTCGAGCTGAAAGCGACGGTGACTCCGTTTTCAAGAAACAAGACCTTGCCCGGCGGCGGGACGGGAATATCGCCGGTGCTTCCGGCGGCTCCCAGATCCACCCAAACCGTTCTGAGGTCGCTCAGGTATACTTTGCCGGCCTGATCCCAGCGCGTGAGCCGCGTGTGCCGGCTGGGGTCAGTCTGCCCCGAAGCGGGAAAACTGGCGGCGGAAACGGGGGAATCGAGGGTGATAGTTTTGGCGGCGACGTCGATGCTGTCGATTTGGTGCAATTCGCCGGGCCGGCGATTCAACTCTTGCCGATCGTCGGTGATTTCCACCCAATTGCCAGGCGCGAACCCGAGCACCTGATCGCGGCCCAGGCTCTGGACGGTAAGCTGGCTGGCGGGATTGCCTGCGGTGTTGGTTACGGAGGCGATCCGCGTTACCGGGGTGGTCACGGAGCCGTTGTCGCGGGACCATTTGAAGGTCGGACCTGCAAGTTGCCACCTTAAGCCGCCCGTCCCATCGGTCACCGAAGCGCCTGGGCTGGTGGGCCAGGCGGGCACCGCAGCACCTGACGTGCCCGGCGCGACGGCGGTCTCCACATGCCCGTTCGAATCGACGACCTGGTCTCCCACGGCAAAGGCAGTATTGGAGGTCCAGCACGGGCGGAAACCTATTGTAACCAGACGCCAGGTGACACTGCCGTCATTGGTGGTGGCGCCGGCGGCGGTAGGCCAGGCAGGAGGCGTTGTGCCGGTCACTCCCGGTACCGTGGCAACCTGCAAGTTACCGTTGGAATCAACGACTGCCGCTCCCGCCGTAAAGGGCGTGTTGGCCTTCCAGCCGAAGATTCCGGCGGCGTGAATCTCGACGCGGTAAAGCTGGTTCTCCATTCCGGTGAAGCCGGTGTTGGGTGTGATCGAGCAGGGACCAGAAGAGGGGGCCTCCACGATTCCTGTAGTAAGCTGCGCGGCCGAAGGCTGAAGCACGTGCTCCCAGGTGGGAATGGCAGAGTCCGGAGTGACGCAGGTGACGGCGCCGCCTGCATCCGCAAGTTTCACCTGGCATATGGTCTTGGTGCGAGTGGTGGTGTCCGGGCCGCCCAGCGCCACTTCGAGGAGCAGCGGATCGTCGATCGCCGTGATGTCGCGCTCCCAAACATCCAAATAAACGATGCTTGTGCCGGCAGCGGGAAGCGGACGCGGCGAAGGATAATCGGGCTGAGTGAGGTATGTGGTCAGGCGCTGCAATTGGGGGTTGATGTTTGGACTGCCGAAAGCGCTGACGGAGGTAGCGAAGGTCAGGCTACCCACCGCTGCGTTAACGGCGGTAATCTGGACAACCAATGGCGCTAGGGCAGCAGCTCCTTGCGCCGAAATCTGCATGAACTGCCCCGAATCGAGTTCCAGCGTTTGGGCGGCTTCCGGGGAAATCGTCACTTGCGTCCCGGCCACTCCCGTGCCGTCTCCGGCGAAGTTCGCAATGGGGATGGGCGTGGCCCGCAGCTCGCACAACAAGCCGTCCACATACATGCGGCCCGAAAGAATCGGCAGGTCACGATTGATGAGTTGCCAGGTGAGTCCGGAGCCGTCCGCCACTGTGGCACCGATAGTCGTGGGCCATGCCGGCATGGCGGCGCCGGACGTGCCCGCGGCGATCGCGATTTCGACGCCACCCTTGGGGTCGAGAATCATGGCCCCGAGCGCGAAAGAAGTGGACGCCGCCCACTGGCCCGGCCCTTGAATCTGAAACCCGGCCGTGTCTCTCGGTGCGCCACTAGCGCCGATCACGTCGGCTGCCTGGGTCCCGACGCGGTGAGCGACGATATCGGCTTGCTCATTCCAGTCCGAGTCAAGGTTGACACGGCCCTGTTGCTGGCGGACCGAACTATAGTGTTTATCCGGATCAAACGTGAAGCTGGAGATATCAGTTCCCATGGCGTTCCTCGCACCGCTCCTTCGGGGCCGTCGTTCCGTTACGTTTCATAAAAGACTCCGAACTCCAGGCCGACTGGAAGATACTCCTGAATCCTCACGCGAAGGTCGGTCTCGCGCTGAGGCGCCAGAACAAAATGAAAAGCCCCCATCTCGCCGCCGTCGTCCGCGCCCTGGCGAATGGCGGGATCGGTGGAAGGTGCGAGCTTGGCGTACGCGGGGTCTCCGTAGCGCAACGAGTAGAACACAGGTTGCGGCGCGTTTTCGGCCTGCTCCACGCATTGGAACTGCCGGGGAGTGATGGAAGCGATGGGAAGGAAACAGAAGCGGATGCACCCGGTCTGTTTGCGATCGGCGATGAGCGGCGCGGTCCAAGCATCCTTCGGCGCGAGACCCGCCCAAACTATGCTGTTGGAGATGAGGCTGAAAAGGGTGGCATGAACCTTGCCGATCACGGTGCAGCCCTGAAGCGTGAGAGCGCCGCCGGCGCTGGAGTTGTCGGAGGCCGCGTAAGCTACGTTGGTGCGCGAGGTCGCGTCCAGGATGCTATCGGAGAGGTTAGCCGTCGCCAGGCTCTCGATCCGCAGCGCGCCGATGACGGATTTTTGAATCGAGATCTGCAACCCGGCGGGGGCAGCGACGAGCGCTGGGGCGTTGCCCTGCTGGGGAGCGCCATTGGGGGCCAGCGCCCAACCCGGAACTAAGGTGCAATGGTTGATCGCGAGGCTGCCCAGTTGATTGTCGCCTCCGCCGGACGCCTTAGCGGGCACGTGGATCAAGGCAACGGGCGGCTGACCGGGAGCGGTGCTCGAACTCACCACGAGGCCATTCATGATGAGGGAACTCGATGGCCCGCCGCTTACGGAAATCTCGCCGCTCAAATCCAGCACGGGACACGAGCCGTCCGCCGCGCGAACTTCCAATGTCGCTCCGGCCGGGACGTTGATCGAGAGAGGCGTGGTAACAAGTGTCCCGCTGCCGTGCAGTTCCAGGGTCACCTCGCGCCCGGGAGCGAGTTGGGAATCCGCGAAGTCCAGGGCTTGTTGAAGTGTGGTGTACCGCGGCGGACTCACTGTATCCGGAAACGGGAGCGCTGCACCCTGGACGACAAATCCCTGTTCGCGCGAGTATTCTCCGCCTGCCATGTCCGCGTTGAAGCCGTAATAAAATGTCGTCTCCAGTTGCGGAGCGCCCGAACCCGCCGGTAGGACGATGCGGCCGAGTTCGGGGTCGATGGCCGCGGCGTATGGGTAGCCGCTGGACGGAGGCAGGTTGGCCCAGGAACCATCCGGCCCGGAAAGGTCGCAGACCTGGATTTGATAGGGGTTCAGAATGGCGCCGCCCAACTTCAGCACGAGACTCTTGCCTTCTCCGTAGTAAACCGCGCCGGCGCCGCTGCGCACGTCCTGGCACAGAACGCGGCGGAGCAGGCGATCGGGCACATTTACAGGCGTCGCGGGCGTGTTGATTTGCGCGCCTTGCGAGACGGGATTCGTGAACAGCGGAATGTCGGCTCCCAATGGGCTGAAGCGGAAGCATTGCGGCCGGCCGGCCGCGTTGGCGGGAGATGCCGCTGCGGGCACGAGCGTCAGGCTGTACGAATTCAGCGACCACAGGAAAATGGCGATGTTCGGAATGTTGTACCGGCCGCGCTGCGCAGCGATCCGGCGCACGTCTACGTTGTGCGATACGGCGTCGAAGGCGGTATCGATATAAGCCTGTACTTGCCAGTTGCGCAGGTCGGGAGCGTAGTACACGGACCGGACGTGGTTCATGTACTGAGTGGTTGTCAGGGTCTTGAAGAGCTCGACGGCGTGGGCTCCCCATCCGGTTACGTCTCTCGCCAATTCCTCGAGCGCTAGAATTGTCCCCTTGCGGCGGCGGAAAGAAATCGTGTGAGCTACCTCGGCGCGGGGACTCGCGACAGCCGGCGCCACTCCGTGCACGGGCTGGTAGCCGATTAAGTCTCCGATATAGGGAATGACCCAATCAGCGCAGGTTTCGATGAACTGATCATCGTAGAGCTGATCGAGGTTGTTGTCGACCACGGCCAATTGCTCTTCGACGAGCGCCAAAAGCGATTGGAGCGGCCCCATTTGAAGCTGCCGCGCGGCTGCCAACTGGGAGTCCTTGAGGCGATAGAGCGCTGGAAGCAGGTCGAAGAGTCTGGGCGTCACGACATCACCCCCAGGATGACGTTGTTCGGGTTGGGATCGAGAACCAGAATCTCGGCTGCCTGAGGCGGATTTTGAGCGGTGGCAATGGGAACATACGGAAGAATTTGCAGCGCCGTTCCGGAGTCGGGCCGGGACAATGTTACCTGTTGTGACAGCCAGCTATTGAAGTGGGAGAGAGAAAACGCGCCTTCGCTCGACAGGTCGCCCGCCCTGCTGGTGGGGCCAAGCCGGAGCCCGGTGACGTTCACCGCCACCACGCCGGGAACAGCCTGAACGACAACGCAGATTTCGTCGGCGGAAACACCTTGGCCGAAGGTGCGATTGGCGACGCTGTAGGCTCCGGTGAGTGTCTGGAGCACCGCGGCCTGCACGGCGCGCTGATCGTAGGCTGGATCATAGGCGATATCGGCCGAGAGGCCGAACAGCGTTTCGAGAAACGTCTCGGCGGCGATCGGGATCAGCGGATTGCCGTAATTCCGTAGAGAGGCGACGAGATTGGCCAGCGTCGGATTTCCGGGCGCCAACGCCGAACCGTTGACTCCCGCCACCGTCAGGAAGACGCCGCGCCCAGGACCGCTGGGAACCCATATGGCATGGGCCTTGGCGATGCCTGCGAAGGTGGAAGCGTAGCTCTGATAGTCGGCGATGGAAACGGCGCGTCCCAAGGTCAAGACGGACTGGGGCGCGCTCGTCCGGATGTTGTCAATGGAATCGGGGTCGTCACCTCCAGTGGCGGCTTGCGGATTGGCCACACCGCTGACGCCCAATGGCCGGTCGATCAGAGTCGTGATGGCTCCCGCGCCGACATTCCCGGCCGCGCCCAGGCCGATGCGGTAATTCGCTTGCAAATTGTGCTGGCCCGTGGGAAGCGTAGCGCCTTCCACGCCGTCGCCGAAGAGCACCTGAGTGGCTCCGCCCGGCTGGTTCAGCGTGGCGAAGACTTGCGCGGAAGGGCTCTGCTGATAGAGGCTCGGCACGCGGGTCCACGCCGCCCCATTGACTTGCAGTTGAAGGGCGCTCTGCCTTCCGGTGGGCGTCGGCGCTTGTACATAAGTCAAGGGCGACTGTCTCAGTGTGAAGGATTGATTCGGCGTGGAAGCGCTGCCGCTCCCCAGAATCTCCGCCACCGATTGTCCGGCCGTGGCGAGGGCCACATTGGCGTTCACAGTGGTGGTGTTCCGGTCGTAGCAGTTGATCAAGTTGGACTGCAGCAGAATGCGGGTGTGAGGGTAGGGCATGGCGGGCGCGCTCACGGACTTGACCAGCGCGTACTCGCTCACTTCCGGATCGCTGGCGGCGGATTGGACGAGCTCGAAGTTGCTCAGAGACGCCTGCGGCACAGTTCCGGGGCGGCCATCGGCGTCCTCTACATTCAAGGTGAAAACTCTGCTGACGGAGCTCCAATCGGGAACGGAGGAGTCGGCATTCAGCGGGAGCAGGGCGGGAGCGGTGAGGGTCACGATATCGCCCGGCTTCAACGGGGCCGGCGCGGACTGATCGTCGGGGACGAAAATGAGCGTGGTGACGCCGTCCGCCACGCTCAGCTTCTGTCTGTTGCCGGAAAGCGCGACCACCTTGAGACCTAACAGGTCCGGGCGGAGGTCCTGCAAGTCGAGGAACCCGCCGTAGAGGGGATAGTCCAAAGGTTGATCGGCGACGGCCAGTTCGTCGCTCTGCGCCCACACCTCGGTGCTCTGGAGCGGGAAGATAGCGGCGATGGAGGGATCCGCGTAGTCCTTCGAGAGCGCCGTCACTTTGGCGCTGAGGGCGAACTGCGCCAGGGAGGCGGTAGTTGCTGAGAGAATCTTATAGAGTTGTGCCGTGCCGTCGTTCCTGGCGAGCGCGAACCAGCTTCCGACCGTGACCTTCGAATAAATCGCATCCAAAAAGATCGGGTCCGATGAAGGAACCTGGAAGTTTTTCCATTGCCACGGACCGCTGGTTGGAACGGTGATGAGATCGGGAAGACTGGTGGCGCTGGTGGTAGCCGTCTGGAGGTTTAGATTGACGAAGAGATTCGGGCTCGGCGCGTTGTGCCCGAACAGCCCGGCCTTTTGACGAAAAGCGAAGATTTTTGCAGCGGCCCAGCCGGTGCCGGAAACGTTGCCCGATGTATGCGTGAGCGTCCGATCCCAGGCCACGTAAGTCAAATTGCGGATCTTGTCCACTTTGACCTCGTTGATCACGGCAACATCCCACTGATCGCTGGGGGGGAACGGAGAGCCGAAATTCACGATGGGGCCCCATTGTTCGCGATCGACACCCAGAATCAGCAGAGAGTCGCCGGGGTGTAACTGCGTAGAGGTGCCGCTCAGATAGACGCTATTGAAGCCCGGCGGAACCCAGGGCTGGCTTGCTTGAACCGGCAGTGCGTTCCAATCCGATTTCGCCTTGATATCTGCCGAGGTTTCGAAAACCTGCGGGGTTTGGCCC
>Ga0209698_10004021_pt1 | contig 16240 bp, 15 predicted proteins | sample LitLauG_LLR_2012_FD_187203 | JGI IMG/M metagenome (GOLD analysis project Ga0209698, IMG submission 187203) | Freshwater sediment microbial communities from Pennsylvania, USA - Little Laurel Run_MetaG_LLR_2012 (SPAdes) (version 2) | ecosystem: Environmental > Aquatic > Freshwater > Creek >...
GCACCGTGGTGATGCGGAAGATCCAATTGGCGTTGAGCGCGGAGGGGAGCGCAAACACGGCCCGTGTTCCGATGATCGCGATAAACAGGAGAACGAGGCCCGCTGCCATCATCGGGATGTTGGGCTCATACCAGCGCGGCGGCTGGAACCCGTAACGCCGCGCCAGGCTGTACATCTGAGAGTTGCCGTAAAGCAATCCCTTGGCGAAAGCCAGAGAGATCGCCAGAGCCACGCCTCCGAACGCCGCCAACAGGTTGCGATGCTGGCGGCTGCGCGCGAGCGTGCGCGCCAGAAACAGAAGCAGCGCGCAATCGAGCGGTTTGGGCATTCGCTTCCCGGCGGCCCACCGCATGCAGCGCGCGGCCAGATGCGCGCGGCCCGACGGAACGATGTCCGGCTCCTCCACAATGCGCCGCATGCTGCGATAGTACGAGAGCACGTACGTGACCGCCGCCAGCGAAACCGAGGCCGCCAGCCACCACAGGGCCCGGGCCGCCAGCGGCGCGAAAAAAGGCTGCGCCGAGCCGTTCAGCCGCTGAAACAGGCCCAGAAACCAGAACGACGGCAAGCGGCCCGCGAGCGCCGGGATTTCCGCGCGGGAGCTCAAGTCCATCTCCGAAGGCCCGGGCGTCAGGAAGTAGACTCCGAGAATGGCAAAGAATCCCGCCACTTGCAGCGCGTTGGAGACTTGCAAGAACCGCCGGTAGCGGAGCAGGGAGGCCGCCAGGCCCTGCGCTGCCAGAAACGTGCAAAAGATCGCGACTCCCGCAGCGGCCATCACGCCCCAGTAGGCGCAGAACGTTCGCATCCCTCCGATCACGAAGGGATACGCAAATCCCGTTGCTACGTTCACCGCCAGCAGACTGATGCCGAGCCCTGTGGCCGTGGCTGCGATTCTAGCGAAGAAAATCGTGCGCGGACGGATCGGCAGGCACCCAAGCACCAGGCTGTCCCTGCGATCGGGGAAAATGGAGTCCCACGCCAGCACCGTGAATATGCCGACGACCGCCATGGTCGTGCTGATGAGGAACTCCTGATCGCCCCAGGCTCCCAGCGCAATCTGGGAGGCGCTCCAGCGGGCGTAGGGGGGAAGAATCATGACCGCGAGAATGAAGCTCACGGAAGCCAGCAGCGCGCCGATCTGCGTCAGCAGCCGCGAAGGATCGCCGTGGGCCGGCAGCAGGTCCCGGTCGACGATCTGCAAAAGAAACGCCCGGTAAAGGACGCGGAACTGCAGCCCGGTCATGCCAGAACCAGGTCCGCAATCTCGCGGGAAATCGCCGCCGTATCCTGCTCGACCGCGAGCTGGGAGAAGATCTCTTCGAGAGTCGGAAGCGCCATCAGGGTGCGCAGATTCTCGATGGAATCGTCGGCCACGACCTTCGCGCGGTGCAGAATCACAACGTGCGAGCAGACACGCTCGACTGTTTCGAGCTCATGCGAGCTGAACAGCACCACTTTGCCCCGCCTGGCCAGTTCCTGGATGAGACTGCGCATGACCAGCGCCGAAGTCACATCCAGCCCGGAGAAAGGTTCGTCCAGCAGGATGAGATCGGGATTGTGCAGCAGCGCCGCCGAGAGCAGCACCTTCTGCCGCATGCCTTTTGAGTAATTCGAGAGCGGCACGTGCCGATCGCTGTGAAGAGAGAATAACCGCAGCAACCCGTCAATTCGATCGGCCGTGGGTTTATCGGGCAAACCGCGCAACTGGCCGACCATCACCAGGTACTCGAGGCCCGTCAGATGAGGATAAAGATGCGGCTCTTCCGGAACGTAGCCCATGCGCTGTTTGTACGCGATCAGGTCGTGCTCCATCGGCTTCCCTTCGAACAAGATCTCGCCCGAGGTAGCTTCGATGAGCCCGGTGATCATTTTCATCGTCGTGGACTTGCCCGAACCGTTGGGTCCCAGGTATCCGGTCACTTCGCCGGCGCGAGCCGTAAAGCTGACGTTGTCCACGGCGGCTATGCCGTTGAATCGTTTGGAAACGTGGCGGAGTTCGAGCATAGAGGCGCCTTCTCACTGTGTAGTATGCTACATAGTGGGCGGCAATGCCAGCGAAAAATGCGGCGTGCGGATAGGGCGTCGCCAGGACGCCGGGTTTTGGCTCCTAGCCCTACTTCTGGCCGAAGATTCCGATGTAAACGCCCTTAGCGACTACTTTGCCGTTCATGGCGGCGAGTAGATCCGCGCGCGATGTAGAAGCCGGAAGACCCAGCTTGGCGTTCAAAGCGAAAAGTTCGAACGTGTAATGATGGTCGCCGTGCCCGGGAGGCGCGCACGGTCCCATATACCCGGGGTTCCCGCCGAGGTTGTTGATGTTCTTGGCGCCGTTGGCCTGCTCTCCATTCTTCACACCTTCCGGTAGTCCTTTGGCGTCGCCCGGAATATCGAAGATCGCCCAATGCAGCACGTCGTTGGTGGCGGAACCGCCAAGGACGGGGTCGGGGTCGTGCATGATGAGCACGTAGCTCTGAGTTGTGGCTGGCGCTCCGGTCCAGGTGATGGCGGGCGAGGGGCTGGTGGGTCCGGCCGCACAGGTGTATTTCGCCGGAATGTGGCCGCCATCGGGAAAATCGGCGATAGTCATGTGGATCATCGGGGGAAGCTGAAAGCCGCCCTTCTTCCCGCCTTTCTCCTGGGCTCCCACGAAGGTGGCCGACGCAAGCAGCGTGGCCGCGGTGACAAACAGTCTGGTGTAAAGCATGATGTTTCCTTTTTGGAATTAACTCTATTATAGGGCCGGCCACGCCACGCCCACTTCTATTTGCCGACCAGGTGATCGATATCCTTGTTGTTCTCGGCACAGACGTACTCCAGCAAATCCGTGTCGGGCAGCAACTTGAGCGGCATCGTAATCGTCCAGGGCTTGGTGTAGGCCTTGGCATCGTCGATGGTGATCACCAGGTCCATGTGACCGAAATCCCGCCGTTGGAAGCGCTCGATTACGTGCAAGGCGTCGGTGGCCGGATGGCCGCCGTTATCCAGCCACCCCTTGTTATTGAAGCCTGTCGTCTCGACTACGAATGCGTCTGCGTCCCAATGGCCGATCGAGTAGCCGAGCCAGGTGGGATTGGGATCCTTGGGAAGGGAGCGGCCATCGGCAAAAATCTGCCGGAAGCTGTGCACGGCCTCGTAGAGGATCATGACCATTCCCGGAGCGTTCAGGACTTTGAAAGGATAAGGCACCGCATCGGAACGAGGCACCCCACCCGGAATGCACCATCCCGTCGGATCGTCTTTGCTTTCGGTTTCCTTCCTCTGCTTGTACAATGCCTCCGCCCAGGGCTGGAAAGGGACCTCGCCCGGCCTGAGGTTGACGGCGATATTGCCCACGTATGGCCCCGGGGGTTGCCAGAGTCCGGAGATGTCCGGCTTGCCATCTTTCATTCGCGGCGCGGGCGCGGAGAGGTCCGGCTTGCCGTCCGCAGTGCGGGGGATCCCGGGAGTCTTCACGTTGAGCCACTGCGCACCGGTGGAACCCGTCAGCGCAAGCGTCACGGCAATTGAGACTCGCAGCTTCTTCATGCCCTCGCCTTATTATGTCCGAGTCTCAGGCCAAATTCCGGCGCAGCGTCTCGGGGTCGATCTCGTGCTCCCACCGCGCCACCACCACGGTGGCGACGCCATTGCCCAGCATGTTGATGGCGGCGCGCAACATGCTCATAAACCGGTCGATCCCCAGAATCAACGCCATCCCGGCCACGGGGATCGTGGGGATTACCATTAACGTGCCCACCAGCGCGATGAATGCCGCGCCCTGCACGCCGCTGGCGCCTTTCGAAGTCAGGATGGCGACTCCGAGAATGGTGAGCTGCTGCATGAGTGTCAGGTGCGTATTGGTGGCTTGCGCCACAAAAAGCGCTGCCATGGTCATGTAGATGCTGGTGCCATCGGTGTTGAACGTGTAGCCGGTGGGCACCACCAGTCCGACCAGAGCCTCCGAGCAGCCGAGCCTTTCCATCTTTCCCATGAGCGTGGGCAGCGCGGGCTCCGACGAACTGACGGCCAGCACCAACAGGATTTCTTCCTTTATGTACCGGAGGAATTTGAAAATATTGAAGCCTGCCAGGCTCGCGATGCCGCCCAATACAACCACCACGAACAGGATGCCCGAGATGTAGAACGTGGCAATCAATTCGAGCAGATGCCCGAGTGAAGCCAAGCCAAACTGGCCCACCGTAAAGGCCATGGCGCCGAATGCGCCGATGGGCGCCAGGCGCATCAGGATATTGATGATGCGGAAGACCGCATGGGTCAGCGCGCCGAACATTTCGGTCAACGGCTTGGCGCGGGGACCTGCCAGCGAGAGGGCAAAGCCAAACAACAGCGCCACCAGCAGAACTTGCAGGATATTTCCCTTGGCGAAAGCGTCGGTGATGGTCGTGGGAATGATCTGCATCAGGAAATCGGTGACGCTTTGCGATTTGGCCGCGCCGGCGTACGCGGAAACCGCTTTGGCATCGAGAGTGGCCGGATTGATGTTGAATCCGTTTCCGGGCTGCATTACGTTGCCCACCACCAGGCCGATCACCAGGGCCAGCGTGGACACGACTTCGAAGTAGAGGAGGGCCTTGCCCCCTACCCGGCCGACTTTTTTCATATCCTGCATGCCCGCGATCCCGGAAACCACCGTGCAGAATATTACCAGCGTGATGATCATCGAGATCAGGCGGATAAACGCATCGCCCAGCGGTTTCATGGCGATGGCTTTGGACGGGCTCAAATAACCCAGCAGAATGGCGAGAGCGATGCCAAACAACACCTGGTTCGAAAGACTGGTGTAGAAGGGCTTCTTCTGTGGCTTTGCGGCGGTAGCGTGTGTTTGTGGGGCCGTCATGGGATATGCTCACCCAAGCAGTCCGAAAGTATATCACCAAGTATGGGGCCGTTTGTTAACCGGCGGACGATTGGCATTGGAATTTGCCGCCTATCGTAGAATTGGTAGATGGCCGCTCCCGCGGAGACCTTTCAGACTTCGGGCATCATCCGCCTGACGCGCCCGCAATTGCTGGGCACGATGGCTGGATTGCTCTTGTCCGTGCTCCTGGCGGCGCTCGATCAGACCATCGTCGGAACCGCGGAGCCCCGGATCATTGCGCAGCTCTCCGGGTTCGACCGGTACCCCTGGGTCGCCACCGCCTACCTGCTCACTTCCACGCTGGCCGTGCCCATCTTCGCCAAGCTGTCCGATATGTACGGCCGCAAGCGGTTTTTCCTGGGCGGCTCGGCCATGTTCGTGCTCACCTCCGCGCTGTGCGGCGCCGCGGGCACCCTGACGTTCCTGCCTTTGGATGGCATGAACCAGCTCATCGTGTTCCGCGGGCTGCAAGGGGTCGGCGCCGGCATGATGATGGGGCTCGCTTTCACTATCATCGGCGATGTGTTTTCCCCCATCGAGCGAGGCAAGTATCAGGGCTTCTTTGCGGCCGCCTGGGGCTTGGCGTCCATCTTCGGTCCCACGCTGGGCGGCTACCTGACTGACCACGTCTCGTGGCGCGCCTGCTTCTACGTCAACCTGCCCGTGGGCGCTATTGCCACGACCGCCATCTATCTGGAATTCCCCAACCTCCGGCCGCAATTCATCAGGCGCGAGCTCGACTGGGCCGGGCTGCTCACTCTCATCTCCTTCTTTGCGCCCCTCCTGCTCGCGCTCACCTGGGTCACCGACTACGGCTGGAGTTCCCCGCGCGTCGAATCGCTGCTGGCCCTGGCCGTGGTGATGCTGGCCGCCTTTATCTTCGCGGAGACCAAAGCCGCGGAGCCGCTGCTGCCGCTGACGCTGTTTCGCGACCCCGTCATCAGCATGTCCTCGATCGCCGTTTTTGTCCTGGGCATGGGGATGTTCGGGGTCATCATTTATCTGCCGCTGTTCATGCAGGGAGTGATGGGCGTTTCCGCCACACAGTCCGGTGGCCTCCTCACACCATTGATGATGGGCTCGGTAGCCGGCAGTATTATCACGGGGCAACTGAACCTGCGGATGGCCTCTTACAAGCCTTCCGCCGTGGCCGGATCCATGCTGGTGGCCGCCGGTATGATTCTGTTCGCCCGCATGAATGGATCCACTTCGCATGCCGAAATGCTCCGCAACATGATCATCTCGGGCGTGGGGATGGGTCTCCTGATGCCGGTCTATACCGTCGCCGTGCAAAACGCGGCGCCGCGCAAGCACATGGGCGCGGCTACCGCCTCCACCACGTTCTTCCGGTCCATTGGCAGCACCTTAGGGGTGGCGATTTTCGGGAGCGTGCTGCTCACCAATTACCATCGCGATTTCGCGCGAGGCATTCCCGCCGGGACGCCCCCCGACGCGCTGAAGGTGTTCTCCAACCCTCTGCTGCTGGTGCAGCTACGTCCGCAATTGGAGGTGAGATTTGGCCAGATACCCGGCGGGCTGCACTTGCTGCAGTCCCTGTTTGCCAATGTGCGTACCTCTCTGATGCATGGTTTGCAACTGATCTTCGTCTCCAGCGCGGTCATCATGTGCGGCTCGGTCGTGCTGAACCTTCTCCTAAAAAACGTGCCTCTGCGCCGGCACCACGCGCCGGAACCCGAGGTGCCGGTGGCATGAGCGCCCCACTCATTTCCCCGGCAGGTGCGGCAGGTCCTTTTCGTTTTCCAAACAAATGGCGTCCAACAGATCCGTGTCCAACACGGCCGTTTGCTTGACCAGCGCGGTCCAGGGCCGCGTGTAAGCTTTCGGATCGTTGACGGTGACCTCGATCTCCATGTTTCCGAAGTTGGGCCGCCGGAAACGTTCCGTCACTTTGGCGGCGCTCGTCATCGGACTGCGCCCCGCGTCGAGCCACTGATCGTCGCGAAAACCGGCCGACTCCACTACTAGTGTGCCGCTTTCCCAGTGCCCGCTCGAATAGCCGTTCCAGGTGGGCTGAGGATCTTCCGGCAGCGGACGCCCATCCAGGAATATCTGGCGGTAGCTGGCGTTGTATTCATCCAAAATCACCAGCAGCCGGGGTGTCTGCACCATCTTCTTCATGGTGGGAAGCAGGTGCATGCGCGGCCCGCCCGGCGCGATACATCGCGTGTATGGGTCGACCTTTCCCACTCGCTGCTTCATCTCCTCCCGCGCCCACTCGGAATACGGCAAGCCATCCTTGAGGCCGAATCCCAGATTGGTAAACTGCCGCGTGATGGCCAGATCGCCGCAGATGCGGGTAACGCCATCGCAGGGGAGCGGGTCCGCCGCCGTCCACATTCCGGAAAAATCCGGCTTTCCGTCCGCGGCCTTGGGAGCGGGCCCGGTGAGATCCGGCTGGCCGGAGGAAGTTCGCGGCACGCCGGCCGTCGGATAGTTCAGCCACTGAGCCGGCAGAGGCGCGGCCAGGAGCACGCCGGCCAGGACAGTGATACAACGCGTTACTCGCACGCGGCGATTATACCAACTGTTTCGCGGGGAAGCGCTATAGAGCGCTGGCCCGAAACCCGACTTTCTTACGCAGGAAATGCGTCCGCTGCTCGGGCGGCTTGGCCAGGAGTTCACTCGACGGGAATTTCCACCTCGGCATAGGTCCCGGGCGTGGCCGCGTTCACGGCAGCGACAACGATATCGACGTACGCGCGCAATTCGGGCCATTGTTGCCTGCCCAGGAGGATGATGGCGATTTTGCGGCCAGCGAGGTTCTGTTGAAACCGCATGTTCTTGTCAGTCGTCACAAACACGTCAAAGCCGGCGTCTTCGGCGGCGTCAAGCAATTCGCCGTTACGCAGGCGGTCCCATTTTTCCTGGGCGGCAGTTCTGACGGTGTGGCCTTCCAAAAACTGACGTAGGGGTACAGGCGTAGCCTGATCGAATCAGACCCGCATCTACGGCGCCTGCGCGTATTCCGGGGGCTTGTCGAGACTGCGGGCGGCAAACTCGATCACGGCCTTCACCTGCTCGCGGTCAAGCCCGTCGAACCATTCCATGATGTCATCGATATTGGCTCCCGCTTCGAGGTTCTCGAAGATGGCCGACACGGGCATTCGGGTTCCTTTGAGAACCCATGCGCCGCTCACTTTGCCGGGGATGCTTTCCACGGCGGAGCATTGGGACCAATCGAGATTTGCCATGTTTGCCTCCCTTCTTTCAGGGTACGTTACCGCTGTTCGATACTATAGAGCGCTGGCCCGAAACCCGACTTTCTTGCGCAGGAAATGCGTCCGCTGCTCGGGCGGCTTGGCCAGGAGCCGGCGAATCATGTCGAGCAGCGCACGGTCACTCTCGGCCTTCAGGGCGGCGAGCTTTTCCCTTCTCTTGACGCGTTTTTTCATCCAGCGTTTTCTCCAGAATATCTAATACCGCACGGTCCCGCGGCCGGCCGGCGGCGCGTTTGCTGCGGAGGATATCCTCCAGATCCGCTACCCAAAGCGGATGGTTCCCGAACATTACGCGGTGCGCACGGGACCGAAGGGCAGCAAACGACTTCACGCCGTGAATCGCGACCATGAAGTCGACTTGCAGGCCATCCTCGTCGCGCACCAAGCGAAACAGATCCGATGAGGGATAGTAAGGCCGGAGAATTACCGCGTCCAAGGCGCGGGCCACAGCTTTGAGCTTTTGAAGATTTCGGGGCGTCTTCCGGAACAGGAAATCAAAATCGATCGTGGTCACCGGAGCCGCTTGCAGCGCCGCGGCGGCGTTGCCAATGAGAATCGCCTCCAGCCCGGCTTCCTCCAGAACCGAGGCCAGCCTTTCGAGAAGAGGACGAGAGTCCATGGCCATGTGTCCGGGTGGCCGGCCAGTCTATGCTTCCCTAAGTACGGCCGCCTTGCGGCGGGACTTGGGAACGGAGGGCGCGGCGGCCTGTGAATCGGCCATAGGCAGCCTGTAGCGGCGAATTCCGTCGTACGCGTACAGGGCTCCGGCTACGGCGCCGGCCGTGGGCACCAGACCGATTTCGCCGGCCCCCTTGGCGCCGTATCCACCTACTTCATCGGGAACTTCGATCAGAATGACGTCGACTCGCGGCGTGTCTTTGGCCTTCAATATGCCTAGATCGCGCAGCAGCAGGGAATCGGGCCGCGCCTCGGTGCATGGGAAATCTTCCGAGAGCGCATAGCCGAGGCCCATATGCACGCCGCCTTCAATCTGTCCGGCACACGCTTTGGGATTGATGGCGCGGCCCACGTCGTGCGCCGCCACCACGCGCTCGATGCGGCCATCCTCCCCGAGAATCACCACCTGCGTGGCATAGCTGAACGTTAAATGCGTGGTGGGGTTTGTCAGGGCTTCGGGCGTGCCGGGACGCGTGGTGAAGTTACAAACGTAATCGCCGCTGTACTCGCGGCCTGCGAGTTGTTCCAGCGTGGAGTGCTTCAGATCCGCGGCCAGATCGCCGGCGGCGCGTTGCGCAGCGGCGCAGCTCAGCGTGGTTGCGCGCGAAGCCCAGGTCTCCCCGCACTTCGCGCCCAGGTCCTTGTCCCAGCGCACGTCCATGATTTCGAGCGGCAGCCCGGTTTCCTCGCACACCGCCTGACGGATGGTGGTGAACACACCCTGGCCCATCTCTGTGTAGCCGGTGAGAACCTCCAGGCGGCCGCCTTCCTTCACCAGGATCTTGGCGTGCCCGCTATCGATGGTGCCGTTGCCGATGCCGGTGCTCTTGATGCCACAGCCGATGCCGGCGTACTTGGCGCTCTTATAGATGTCCTTCACGGCCTGGAGCGTCCGCAGAATCCCCACGCTCTCGCGCATGATCTGTCCCGTGGCGTAAGCGTCGCCCGGGCGGAGAACGTTGCGCTCCCGGATGTCGTACCCATCGATGCCGGCTTTTTCCGCCAGGAGGTCCATTACCCCCTCGATGGCGAAGTGGGCCTGATTGGTTCCGAAGCCGCGCATGGCGCCGCTGGTGGGGTTGTTCGTGAACACGGCCTTGGCTTCGATATCCACATTCGGCACACGGTAGGGGCCGCAGGAGTGGCAGGCCGCGCGCAGCAGGCATTTGCCGCCGGTTCCGGCGTAGGCTCCGGTATCGCCTACAATGCGAATGCGCGCGGCCAGCAGCCGCCCTTCGGCATCCGCGCCCACCGTGTACTTCAGCGTCATGGGGTGGCGCTTCGGATGGAGTTGCGTCGACTCCTTGCGGGTGAGGACCGTCTTCACCGGGCGGCCCAGCAGATACGCGGCCAGCGCGGTCTGCGCCTGGATGGAGAGTTCTTCTTTGGCCCCGAACGCCCCGCCACTGGCAGCGAGTTGGACTTCCACCTCTTCCTGCGGCAGGTTCAAGACCCTCGCAATCTGGCTCTGATCGTAAGTGGATCCCTGGCTCTCGGAGAAAACCTTGACCCCCTTTCCCTGGGGCAAGGCCAGGCACGCCTCCGGCTCCAGAAAAGCCGGATCGACCAGTTGGGTGGCCCAGGTCTGCTCGACGATATGGGTGGACGCGGCCAGTGCGGCTTCCACATCGCCACGCGAGAAGGCTGTGGTTTCGAGCAGGTTGGGGTGCACATGCAGGTTTCCCGGAGCATGCACCTGGGGCGCGCCGGGCTCCAGGGCTGCGAACGGGTCTGTCACGGGAGCGTAAACTTCGTACTCCACCGCTACTTTCTGCGCGGCCTGACGGGCGTGAAAGGCGCTGTCGGCGACCACCAGGGCAAACATATCGCCCACACAACATGTGGTTTCGCCCACCGCGACAAAGATCGGCAAATCGGGAATGTTGAGGCCCGTTCCGCGGCCGCCGGGCACGTCGCCGGCCGTGAGAACCGCGACGGTTCCAGGCATCGCGGCGGCTCCAGAGGTATCGATGGACAGCACCTTTCCGCGCGGGTGCTTGCTCAGTACGGGCGCGGCGTGGAGCATGCCGGGAACCCGCATGTCGGCGATGAACGGCCGCTCCCCTAATGCCTGCTCGATTCCGTAGTACCGCGAGGGCGATGTGCCTACTCCATTGGCCGTTTGAGAAGCCGCCGTGCTCCGATGGAATCCGAATTCTTCGCCGAAGAAGGAATTGCGCCGGGGTTCGGTCCGCGTGATGTGCTTGCCGTTATTCCAGGCCTCGCCCGCCGTCTGTATGGCGTCGATGATGCGCGCGTAACCCGTACACCGGCAGATATGGCCGGAAAGCGCCTGGGCCACGGCTTCGCGGTCGCCGGTGGAACCTTTGCGCAGTAGCGAAGAGGCGCGCATCACGATCCCCGGTATGCAGAAGCCGCACTGGACACCGCCTTCGAGCACGAACGCATCGGCCAGTACCTGTCGCATCTGCTCCGGCAGGCCCTCGAGAGTGACCACCTCGTGACCTTCGATATGTTCGGGCCTGCGGCGGCAGGCCAGGACCGGCTGGCCATCCACGAGGATGGCGCAGCAGCCGCAGGAACCCTCAGGAGCGCAACCATCTTTAGGAGAAAGCACTCCGCACTCCTCGCGCAGGACTTCCAGGAAGTGCATCCCAGGCTCGTAGGAGGCGACCGTGGGCTGCCCGTTTAAAGTGAAGTGAATCTTGGACATACGTGGCCCCGTGGGAATTCCGGGGTGCTCTGCTGGCCTGCAACAAGAGTATCATAAGGTTGCCCCGCGAGGCCATCTGGCCGGACTGTCAAGCACTACGCAGCTCGGAGCGACTCGTGGGTGGGTGAGGAATTCCTGGCCGTCGGTCACCTATTTGCCTACTAGGTGCACCGCGTCCTTTTCGTTCTCACAGATAGATTCGATCAACTCCTCGTCTGCAAGAAAATCCCAGCCTGCCAGGGCTACCGTCCAGGGCTTGCTATATGCCTTCGGGTCGTCGATGGTGACTTGCAGATCTATGTGCCCGAAGTTGCGGCGCCGAAACCGCTCCGTCACGTGCGTCGTTTCGGTTTGGGGGTGCCCGTTCATGTCCAGCCACCCCTGGTCATTCAGGCCGTTGGTATCGACGACGAGCGTGTCGCCCTCCCATTTACCGACCGAATAACCCAGGTAGGAAGGCTGGGAGGGCTGCGGGAGAGGACGGCCATCCAAGAAGATCTGGCGGTAGTGATTATAAGACTCGAAGAGAATCGCAATGATTCCAGGAGTCTGGACAATCCTGCGGGGTGTGGGATGCGTGTCGAAATCCGTAACTCCGTGCGTGAGGCAACGCTCGGATGGATGGCCTTTCTGCAGGTTCCCCTTACGTTCGTTATAGAGCGCTTTCGCCCATGGCAGCATGGGAATCTCAACTCCATCCGCGCCGAGGTCCTGGAAATACTTGCCGTTGCCGTCGGCGGACGCCCAGATTCCGGACAAGTCCGGCTTGCCGTCCGGGGTCCTCGGCGCCGGCGCGGTGAGGTTCGGCTTTCCCCCGGGCGTTCGCGGAATTCCAGGAGTGGGGTAGCGCAGCCACTGCGCGGAGAGTGGAACCATCGTCGAGAGCAGGACGAGGAAAGCCGAAATTGATCCAAACCTGTGCACTTTAACCTCCAGCTTCACCTACTTCCCCACCATGTGCGCCGCGTCCTTCTCCCCTTCCAGGCACACGTACTCCAGTAAATCCGAGTCAAGCTGCAGCGCCAGATTTATTTTCGCGGTCCACTGTTTCGTGTAGGCCTTGGGATCGTCTACCGTCATCTCGATCTCCATCGACCCGAAGTTGATGCGGTGGAAGCGCTCGGTGATCTTCGCCTCTCCGGTCAGCGGACTGCCATAGTAATCGGCCCAGAGTCCTTCGCGAAATCCGATGGTCTCGACCACCAGCGTGTCTCCCACCCACTTGCCGGTTGAGTACCCATTCCATGCCGGCTGCGGGTCCTTGGGAAGAGACCGCCCGTCGGTGAAGATTTGCCGGTATTCCATGTCGCGCTCATGCAGAATCGCGAGGTAGCCTGGCGCCTGGATAAATCGTCGCGGGAACGGATGAGTGTTCATCTGTAGGATGCCCAGCGGCATGCACTTCACATCCGGGTTGTCTTTGCCGTGATCCACGAAGCGCTGGCTCCGCACCTCCGCGGCCCAGGGCTGGTAAGGCAGGCCGCCGGGAACCACGGAGCCGAAATCCCAAAACGGCCCGGTGGCGTTCACCTGGCCCTCCAGGCTCTCGTCGAGCGCCCGCCGTCGCACCGGCGCCCAGAGCCCCGATAGATCCGGTTTTCCGTCCCTGGTGCGCTGCGCGGGGGCAGAGAGATTGGGCGATCCATCCGGCTTCCTGGGCGTTCCTGCTGTTGGATAGTTGATCCACTGCGCCGGCAAAGACTGCGCGGCGGCCAGGCCGGCCGCGATCACCCAGGCCTTCACGTTAAACCGGATTTCCATTTCGGCTTCTCGGGATTCGATTAGTATATACCCAAGCCCCTCGTTACCGCCCCGCGCTCGCTTCTTCCCCCCACTGCAAGGGCCGGTCGCCGGACAACTGGCGGAACAACTGGAACTGGGCGCGGGCCTGGTCCGTGTTGCCGGCGAGCGCCGCCACACGGCCGCGGAGGTAGAACAGCCGCGGAAAATAAAACACGGTGAACGGCTTCACTCCCGAAAGCGCGGGTAGTGGATTGAAGCGGAGCAAGGGCGCCGCTTCCTTCGGTTTGCCGGTCTCGAGATCGGCCCAGGCCAGCAGTATCGGTACCGTATCCTCGACGGCGGGCGACGCGGCTTCATTCAAGGGCTGCAGCGCCTGCGCAGCGGCTGGAAACTGCCTGTCGGCCAGCAGCGCGTACACCAGGGCGAGGTCTCTTACCGGCTTCTGCGCCGGCTCGGGGAACTGGCGGCCGGCTCGGGCGGCCCACTCCGCGGCGGAACCGGAAGGCTGGCTCAGGAATCCCGCCACCGTGGCCAGGGCAACTGTGTCGGGGCCGGCCAGCGGGACGGCTCTCTGTGCCATTTGTGCGGCCTCGCTCCGGTTACCCAGGGCCAGGCTCCACAAGGCGAGCGCGCTGTAGGCTTGCGATGCCAACTCGCGTGCCGGGCCGCTCTCCGCGCTTCGCGCAAAGGCCGCCATGCGCTCGTAGGCGTCCTTTCTGCGGCCGCTGATCCATGCCCATTGGGCCTTGTGAAAATCCACCATCGGGTCCTTGGCCGCGGCGCGCGCGTTGAGGAACTGCTGCGCCAGGCCGTCGGCCCCGACGATATCTCCCGTCATGAGGCGCGCCACGGCGGCTTTGAAGAATTCGCCCCCATTTTGCGGTGCGGGATTCTTTTTCGCCGCCTGGAGATAGAAATTTTCCGCCGCGCGAAGTTGGCCCAGGAGAAGGTTGACATCGCCGAGCGAATCCAGCGGATTGACCTCGGTGGGGCGCAGCGCCCCATACCGCTCCAACGTCCCGATCGCCGTCTCCAGATCGCCGGCATAGGCCGCGGCGTAGCCGAGTTGGTTGAGTGTGGCCACGTCGTCCGGCTCAATGGCCAGAGATTTCCGGTACGCCTCCACGGACTGCGCGTAATCGTGGCGGCTCAGGGCCGTCTGGCCGAGCGCCCGCCATAGCACAGGATCGTTGGGGGCCAGCCGCGCCGAGGTGGCCAGAGCTTTCTGCACAGCAGCAGTATCGCCGCGCAAGCCGGCCTCGTCCCGCGCGATCCGGGCGCGCTCGAATTCAGGCATGGCAGCGCCGTGGGCCGACGCCTGGTCGAGTAGCGCCAGGGCTCCGGCGCGGTCGCGGCGCTGCACCAGCAGTTCCGCCAGCAGGTAGTAAGGAGGAGCGAACGCCGGATCGGCCACCATGGCCTCCTCCAGGCGCCGGGTTCGCTCCTGGGGATCCAGGGATTCCAGCCCCGACACATACGCCTGGAGGGCGGCGGAATTACGGGTCAGGTAAGGTGCGGCACCGCTCGAAAGCTGTCTCGCCAGTTCGCTGGCCGCGCCGGCTATATCGCCGGCCGCCGCCGAAGTGGTCAGCACCTGGGTGATCTTCCCGCTCTGCGGATCTTCGAGCGTCAGGCGCGCTTCCACCCGGCCCGATCGGATCGCGTATTCCCCGTAGGCCACCCGGTTGGCCCCGGCCGCCAACGCCAGGCTGCGCTCGGCAGAAATCCCCGGCGCTGCCAGCGGCCGGTTGCCGAACGTCGCATCGGAGCCGTGTAGCCTTTCGAAGGGGATGGCATACGCACCCGGCGCCGTCATCAGTTCGCGAGTAATGATTTCCGAAAACGCCCGCCCCGCCCAATCCAGAGAAGGGTCCAGACTCAGGTTCTCAAACCGCAGGATCGCGATCCGTTCCAGGCCCGGCGTGGCGGTGGGGCGCGAACAGGACAGGGCAACCAGGCACGCGGCCAGCGCCGCCGCTTTACAATACACGCGGCTCCAGCGTCAGCAACTCCTTGAACTCGGGCGTGTCGCGCAGCGCCTGAAACTCCGGGTCTTCGTTCAACTTGTTCCGCTCCTTGAAGCCCTCTTCCAGGGCCTTGCGCACGTACTGCAGCGCCAGCTCATTGCGGCCCGATTTGGCGTACATCTTTGCCAGGTAATAGTGGAACTTGGCGCGCTCCGCGACATTGCGATCTTCCAGCAGCGTACCGTAATTGCTCTTATGCTCGAAAACATCGGGATCGCGATTGTACGCCTCCTGGTAGGCGTCGGTAGCCTCTTTGTATCGCTTGCGCGCGAAATACGCCGTTCCCAGATTGCTGTAGATGGAGGCCGATTGCGAGATCCGCAGGGCCCTTTGGTAATACCCGATCGCCCTCCGATAGTTCTTCTCCGCGTAGTAGACGGTCCCGACGTTGTTGAGCGCTTCGGCGTAGTCGCGCTTCAGTTTCAAGGCCTGCTCGTAATTCCTTTTGGCGTTGGGCAACTGCTGAAGCTGGTGATAGGCAATGCCGATCTTGTTGTAGACGATGGCGGTTTTCTGCGGTTCTTGTTGAAATGTCTCGATGGCTTCGCGGTACATCTTTCGAGCCATCATGATGTCGCCGCGAGCTTCGGGCGTGAGCGTGGGGGCGGGCGACGGCCGGGATTGGGTTCGGTCCACCAGGTTGCCGCCGGCCTGCGCCATCGCCAAGGCACACGCAACACCGCTTGCAAAGGCAATGCAAATGATTCTGGAAACCATAAACGGCTCCCCTACCAGCTATTTAAACACACCCCACAGACGGCGTAATAACCCCTTCTTGGGCTTTTCACTAGGCGGTTCGGGCGGTTGCTGGCCAAGTTGCGCGCTATCCGCCTTGGCGGGGGGGCCCGGCGCGCGCTGCGCCACGATGGATGGCGCGAGCTGCCAATCGAAATCGTGCATGCTTCCGAACGCATCACCATGGAAGACGGCGCGGCGAAAGCGGCCCGATCGCGGCGCGATAGTTCCATGCATGTGGCTTGCCGGCTGGTCTCCAGCGGTCAGGCGAACGCATTCGTGT
>Ga0209698_10004023_pt1 | contig 16238 bp, 11 predicted proteins | sample LitLauG_LLR_2012_FD_187203 | JGI IMG/M metagenome (GOLD analysis project Ga0209698, IMG submission 187203) | Freshwater sediment microbial communities from Pennsylvania, USA - Little Laurel Run_MetaG_LLR_2012 (SPAdes) (version 2) | ecosystem: Environmental > Aquatic > Freshwater > Creek >...
GGCGACGCAAACGGTCAATGTGCAGGAGACGCTGCCGACGCTGACGATCTCGGCTGTTGATGGAACCAACTCGATCAACCAAACCCAGGCGGCGGCTGGCGTCACGATTTCCGGGGCGTCGACCGGTCTCGTCTCCGGCGCCACGTTCAACGTCAGCGTTCTCGACGGCGCGTTCTCCAGGACCTACGTCGCAACCGTCGGCGCCAGCGGCGCCTGGACGGCGACGATCCCTTCCGCCGACGCGCTGGCCCTGCCCAACGGGTCCGCGACGGTCAGCGCGCAGGCCACTGACGCTTACGGAAACATTTCGGCCTCCGTCTCGCAGGCGGTCACTGTTCAGGAATCTGCGACCGTGACGATCAACCCGGTCGATGGGAACAATCTCATCAACTATGCTGAAGCCAACGCGAGCAGCGGCGTGTTGCTGGGCGGGACCGTCGCCGGGCTCGCCAGCGGCGCCACGTTCGGCGTCGCCGTGACCGACGGCTTCTTCAGCAAGACCTATACCGCAACCGTCGGCGCCAACGGCGTCTGGACCGCGACGATCCCGACGAGCGACGCCCAGGCGCTCGCCGACGGCTCGGCCACCATCACCGCAACGGTCGCTCCCGGCGTCTCCGTCTCCGAAACGGTCACCGTCGCCGAGACGCAACCCGTCTTCACCGCCATCGCCGACACGCCCGCGACCGGCGATCTCAACGCCGGCAAGACCGTCGCCCTCACGCTCTCCGCCAGCGAGGCCGTCACGGTCTCAGGTGCGCCGACGCTGTCGCTTAACGACGGCGGCGTCGCAACGTTCGACGCCGCCAAATCCACTGCGACTACGCTTGTGTTCGATTATACGGTCGCAGCGGGCCAGAATACGCCGGCCTTGCGGGTCAACGCCGTCAATCTCAACGGCGCCAGTCTCATCGACTCGGCGGGAAACGCGGCGCTGCTGTCGATTGGCGGCCTCGCCCAGAAGGGGCCGAAGATCGACACCGCGCCTCCAGTCTTCGTCGGTCTCGTCGAGACGCCCGGCGCCGGGCTGATTGGCCTTGGCAAGACGGTGACGCTCTATCTCTACACCAGCGAGGCCGTCACCGTCAGCGGCGCGCCGACCCTGGCGCTCAACGACGGCGGGACCGCGACATACTACGCCGCCGGCTCCACCTCGACCCGGCTGGCGTTCCGCACGACCATTGCTGCGGGCCAGAGCAGCCCGGACCTTATGGCGACTTCGGTGGGTCTCAACGGCGGCGCGATCCTCGATCTGGCCGGCAACGCCGCCAATGTGTCGCTCGCCAATCTCACTGAGGTCGGCCCCGCCGTCTCGGGGATCGCGCCCGTCATCACCGCCGTCGTCGAGACGCCCGCCAGCGGCGATCTCAACGCAGGCAAGACCGTGAGCTTCGCGCTGACGACCAGCGAAGCGGTCACAGTTGGAGGCGCGCCGAGGCTCACGCTCAACGATGGAGGCGTCGCCAACTACAGCGCGGCGAAATCCACCGCGACGTCGCTGGTGTTCGACTACACTGTGGCGGCGGGTCAGAACATTGCGGCGTTGGCGGCGACCGTGCTCGGCCTGAACGGCGGCTCGATCCACGACGCCTTTGGCAATGCGGCCAATCTTTCGCTCTCAGGCCTGACCCAGATCGGCCCGCAGATCGACACCAAGGCGCCGACCTTCACCGCTGTCGTCGAGACGCCTGCGACCGGCGATCTCGACGCCGGCAATTCGGTGGCGATCACGCTGACAGCGAGCGAAGCCGTAGTCGTCGCCGGCGCCCCGACGCTGACGCTCAACGACGGCGCCACGGCGACCTACGACGCCGCCAAGTCCACGACGACCTCGCTGGTGTTCGACTACACGGTCGCCGCCGGCCAGAATACGGCGGCGCTGAAGGTCAATGCCGTCAATCTCGCTGGCGGGAGCGTCCTCGACCTCGCGGGCAACGCCGCCAAACTTTCGCTCGCCGGCCTGACCCAGACGGGGCCCCAGATCGACACCCTGGCTCCGAAGTTCACCGCCGTGACCGAGACGCCCGCGACCGGCGATTTCGACGCCGGCAATTCGGTGACGATAGCTCTCAAGACCAGCGAAGCCGTAATCATCTCGGGAACGCCGACGCTTACCCTCAACGACGGGGCCACGGCGACCTACGACAAGGCCAAGTCGACGGCGACTTCGCTTGTCTTCGACTACACCGTCGCGGCGGGCCAAAACACGGCGGCCCTAAAGGCGACGGGAGTCAACCTCGCGGGCGGCAGCATCCTCGACCTTGCCGGCAACGCCGCCGATCTGTCGCTGACCGGCCTCGCGCAGGCGGGGCCGAAGATCGACACTCTGGCCCCGACCTTCACCGCATTGACTGAAACGCCCGCGACCGGCGATTTCGGTTTGGGCAAGTTGGTCACGCTCGCGCTGACGGCCAGCGAAGCCGTCGCCGTGACCGGCGCTCCGGCGCTGCTGCTCAACGACGGCGCTACGGCGACCTTCGACGCGGCGAAATCGAGCGCGACCAAAATCGTGTTCGACTATATTGTCGGCCCCGGCCAGAACACCGCCGCGCTCGCCGTCGCCTCACTTCAGCTCAACGGCGGCGCCATCGCCGACCTCGCCGGCAACGCCGCTACGCTCTCGCTGACCGGCCTCACGCAGAACGGGCCGCAGATCGACACCACGGCGCCGACGGTCGTCAGCGTTTCCGGTTCACCGTCAAGCGGCGACGTGCTCACTGGTCAGACCGAGGCCATCACGCTCAAGCTCAGCGAAGCCGCCAGGGTGACGGGATCGCCCGAACTCGTGCTCAGCGACGGGGGCCTCGCCACCTACGCCTCGGGCTCGGGAACAAATGCGCTTGTCTTCAACTACAGAGTGCTGGCGGGAGATCAGTCGTCGGATCTCGAAATCGTCGGGTCGAGCTTCGGCGCCGGTTCGGGCATCGCCGATCTCGCCGGAAACCCGCTATTGTTGCCGCGAGCGCCGCTCGACCTCGGCGTCGGGGTCAACAATTTCGTGACCCTTTCGGGAAACCAGACCTACCAGATCGCTGGCCCTTCCAACAAGGACGTGGTGTTTGCGCCGGGCGCGTCGGCGGACCTCATCCTGACCGACTCGCTTGGCTATACCGGCCATCTTTCGGGGCTGGGGACGGCGGACACGCTCGATCTCGCCGATCTCTCCTATGGTCCCTCGACCAAGGCGACCTATGCGGGAACCTCCGTTTCCGGTGTGCTTAGCGTGACCGACGGGACGCACCAGGCGGCCATCTCGCTGCTCGGCAATTTCCTCAACTCCACTTTCACGTTATCGAACGACGGCTACGGCGGCGTCAACGTCGTTGATCCGCTGCGCTCGTCGCTGGCCGCTCACGCGGCGGCGTGAACAAGCCGGTCAGTGACGGCGGCGTGCAAGCAAGCGGGACAAAGGGTTGATCCGACACCCCAGTTCGCGCCGGTGAAAAAGCAGGTCGAAGCGGTCCCAAAGGCCGCTTTGAGCTAGATTCGGGGCAAACAACAAAGGCTCTTTACGATCAGCTTTTCGTTAGACCGCGCCAAGTTAGGCGCTGACCGCTACAACCACTGAGCGGGCGGTGACGAGTACGACAGCTCCAGGAATGGGCGTCGCCTCGCCAATATCGTCGGGGCTGTTGCGACCGGTGTCGATCACACGAACCCATGGCCCGGGCTCCTGAAACGTAAAGCTGATATCTTCCCAGAACATGTTGACCATCACGTAGACGTCCTTGTCTCGTAGCGAGGGGCGGTGGACGACATATGCAATTGTGTGGGACGAATCCGAAAGGTCTGGCGATCCGTTCGGACCGTACCAAGAGACGCCGCCGCGCCAAAAGCGTGATCGGCAGATGGCGGGATGGCTGTTGCGAAATGCGATAAGCATGCGGGTGAACCGCGAGAAATCGGAATTTACGGCGACCTTACTCCAATCGAGCCAGGTGGAAAGACTGTCGACATTGTAGGGGTTGGCGTCGCCACCCTGAGTTCGAAGGCATTCGTCGCCCATGCGGATCATGGGCGTTCCATTCGACATCAACAGCAGAGTGAGGAAATTTCGGGCTTGGCGCTGCCGAAGGGCGATTACATCGGCGGTGGCGCCCGCATCGCCTTCGACGCCACAATTCCAACTCTTCTGGCTTCCGTCGCCGTTATAGGAAACCTGATCGTATAGCGTATATCCGTCGTGCGAGACGATGTAGTTCACGCTTTGCCAGGGATGTCGCGCGCTGGCGGCGTCGCCAGGGAACAGGTCGTCGCTTCCGTAAACGCGCGTCATCACTGAGGCGACGAGCCCGTTGTCGCCGCGCACAAAGCCGCGAATGTGATCACGATAGCGCCCGTTCCACTGCATCCAGTTCAGTCCGGGGAAATTGCCGCCCAACAGGTAACCGCCGCCGGCGTCCCAAGGCTCGGCAATGAAGCGCGTATCCGCGAGTTCGGGATCGGCGGCAAGCTCTGCAAAGATGGGTGGCTTTGTGAGGTCAAACGACCCGTCCGGATTGCGTGCGAGCACTGCGGCGAGGTCAAAACGAAACCCATCCACATGCATGTCTCTGACCCAGTAGCGTAGCGCGTCCTCGATCAGCCTACGCGTGATGGGACTCGAAGCGTCCAGCGAATTGCCACAACCCGAGTAGTCCAGATAGCCGTCCGGCGGAGCGCCGATGGTGAGATAATAGCTGGGATTATCGAGCCCTTTGAGACTAAAGGTCGGGCCCTGCTGATTTCCTTCCGCAGTATGGTTGAAAACTACGTCGAGGATCACCTCGATACCGGCTTCGTGCAGGGCGCGCACCATCTGTCGAAATTCGTCAACCGCCCGGTCAGCAGCGGTCGCATAGGCGGGGTGAGGATAGAAAAAGCTGATCGGCATGTACCCCCAAGCGCCGCCGCCGCTGGGATCGAAGCAAAAAACAGGCATCAGCTCGACAGCTGTGACACCGAGCTGCTGCAAATAGGGAATCTTGTCTATCACGCCGAGATAGGTCCCGGCGCGGTCGGCGGAAACGCCGGAATTGGGGTTGTTTGTGAATCCGCGCACGTGCAATTCATAGATCAGCAGATCGGCGCCGTGCAGCGGCCAGGGCGCTTCACCCCAATCAAAGGCGACCGGGCTCTGCGAGGGCAAGACCGCAAGCGCGGCTTGGCCCGGCGGCCCTCCGAGGCGGTAGCTCGGGGGGAAAAAGATTTCCCGCGCATAGGGATCGAGCAGGTCGGCGCCGAGCGCGAAGAGCGTTTTGGCGCCGGTCACGGCGGGTTCGGAATCCGCCTGCAGGCTGTAATATTTGGCGACGTCGGCCGCCGCCGCAGAGACGCGGCAATGCCAGGTATTCTCCGATTTGTTTGTGAGGGGATCGAGACTGAGCTCGAAGATCGGATGGGCGAGGTCGCCTTCGGCGAACAGGCGCACGCGGATCGCCGTAGCGGTGGTGGACTGGATCGCGAAATTGTAAGCGCTGTCCGCCGCTATCCAGGTGCAGCCCAGCGGATACGGCGTCCCTTCAACAGCTCTCCATGCGTCCATGACAAAACCCTTGAAACGGGCGAATGAGAGCCCGTCTGAAAGAGCGGTCGCCCGAAGGCGTGGTCCTATATCGAGCGCGCCGTCGAAATTGTCCGCAAGCTTCTACTCACGCACCTATCGCCGCCTGGATGGGAACATCTGAGCCTGACTCGCGCCTTTCGGACCTGCGCCAATAATACCCTTCGCCCGCCAGATCGACGATGGCGATCCGCGCTCCAGGGGGAAGCGGCGTCGCGCCAGTTGTCCAACGGTGGGAGAAGCGTCCCTCGGCATATTCTGGGTTGCGCCAGCCGGGCGTGTCGCCCTCGTCCACCTCGATAGCAACCTTCTCGCCGTCGATCTCAAGCCGCGAGACGCAGAGGCCGAGTTCGCGGGTATCCATGCTATCAACGACCGTGTGGGCGGGGACGAACACATTCGAGCGCAGCGCGATCTCATGTCCGCCGCCCGGCAACACGAAAGCCAGGCGCGTCAGGGTCAGACGAATCGGGTTGATCCTCTGCCCATCGACGAGAACGAAGGGTTCCGCCTCCCGGTCCACCTCGTAGCCGTCGGCGCTCAGGCGTGCGAACAGGCGCGCCCTGGTCGCGGAAAGCGCTGGCCCCTCGAACGCGAGCGGCAGGCAGGTCGCGGCCCAATGTTTGGGCCGGAAGTCGGGATGCGCCTCGACGAACGCGCCGCTATTGGCGAAGGCGGCGCGATTGCCGGTGTCGAGATAGGACTCGGCGGCGAGTCCCTCGCCAAGCAGCACGTCATGGGCGTCCAATTCGACGTGCCAGTATTCCACGCGATCCTGCGCCACCTGCGCGACGGAGCAGCCGTTGATCAGCAGGCCGGCCGCTATCAGCACGCCATCGCTAGCGATGCTGTGACCGGGCGAAAGCCAGAGATCGCGGTGCGGCAACGCCTCGCCGAACGCACCCGCGCGCACGCGCACCGGGCGCACGGCGGCGGGATCGGGATGGCGTGTGAGGTCGAGCGCGCGATGGCCGATCCAGACAATCGGGCGCCGCCGCCCCGAAGCCGTGATCGCGATATCGCCGAGGGTCAGGTTCTCCACCTCGACCTCGCCGCGCTCAGTGAGGATGCGCGCGCCCCTGACAAAGCAAGGGACGATGTTGACTGTGCTTGTCTGGGTCGTTGCGTTTGAGAAGACGCCGTCGTTGACCGACCAGGTGATCGTGCGGCTGACGTCGGCGCCGCCGGACCGCGCATCGGCGGAGGTCGAGCTATAGGTCACTGAGTCCAGCACGCTCTGATAATGGGCGAGCGTATCCGCTCCCGTTAGCGTCAGCGTGCCGGCGGCGTTATAGGTCGCGGTGATGCTCGTGCCGGTCACATTGGCGGTCAGAACGTCGCCGGCAAGAAAGCCGGTGGTGATCTTGACGGTCGCGCTCTGCAATTGACCCGTTCCGTTGGGATCGCTCACCGTTAAGCCGGGATCGAGCGCGACCGGCGAGCCGATCTCGCTGTATTGAACCGCGCCGCCAGCGACGACGACGGGCGGCGTGGTCTGCACGCGCAACCCCGTGAAGGTTTGAACGGCATTGGTCAGATCGGCGGCCGTCCCTGCCGAATCCGCAATCGTTCCCCCGCTGACGCCCGTCGCCGCCAGGGTCTGGGTGTTTTGACCATTCGCAGGAATGTATCTGAAGACCAGCGCGACCGTGCCGGAGCCGCTGATGTACTGCGCGGCCCCGCCGTCATTGAGCGTCAGCGTGGGCGTTCCCGTCACGAAGACATTTTGACTGAAGGCGACGGTGATCGTCACATTGTCCGCCGTAGTGATTGTGCCCGTCGTATGACTGAGCACGCCGTCAATAGCGCTGACGTTGTCGCTGGCGACGGTCGGGTTGGGGTCGAACGCCAGCGCTTTCGTGGAAAAGGCCGTCGGAGGGTTGAGGGTCGGCGCCGTCAACGAGAGGATCGGCGTGGGGAGGGCGCTGCTACCCACATTGCCTTTGTAGATCCCCGGGGCTTTCGATCCCTCGTTGGAGACGTAATAATCGCCGGTTGCAGAATCGACCGTGATGTAAGTCATGTCGTTGAGGGCGTTTGTTGAACCGAAAGCAGGGTCGGCTTGCGACCAGACGGTGCTCAGCGTTTTGGCGGCGATGTTGTAGGCGTAAAGCCCTTCGACGTTCGTGCTGGAGGGCACTACGCCGGGTCTAGTGACGATATATAAAGTGTCGGTCTTGGTATCGAGCGCGATCCCGCTCACCTCGCCGTCCGAAATAGGAAGTTCGCCGCCGGAACCGCCGAGACCGACAATCTGACTGGTTAGCGAATTCGGCGCCGCGCCCACCGTGACATTGCTCACCATGTATATAAAGTTCTTCGTCAGGCCCGACCCTGTGAAGGTAGTCTTTCCCCCCCCAGTGAAAGTCAAGTTATGGGAGTCGAAAGGCGCAGCGAAATAGGCGCTGTGGTCGGCTTGATCGAAAGCGATCTGCTGAGAGGCCGGTCCGGTCGTGCTCTGCAAGGTCGCAAGTTGAATGTTCGTATGCGTTCCCGAGAAATTGGCGCCCGTGAATTTCTCCTCGAAGAAACCTGTTCCCGAGGCATAATACAAAATGTCGTCGCTGGCGTTTAGCGCCAGCGAGTTGACGGCGTCATCGACGAGCGGTTGCGCAGGGATATCGATGATGTTCGTCGTGTACGTCGGCGCCTGCCCGAAATGCTCCTCGTAGATGACGCTATCGTCGTTGGCGGCGAAATTTGACGTGATGAAATAGACCCCAGACGCTGAATCGATGGCGAGCCCCCTGAAGCGTCCGTCGGGGCCGCCCACGTCCGTTCCCAATGAAACCGGCGGGCCGCCGGTGCTGGGCAGATCGTCGACGGAATCGTCGTTGGTGTTGTTCTGAAGGGAATTGTAGACGTAAAAGAGCTTGGGCGTGACGGCCATGATGCGCTCCTGCGGCGAATTTTGTGAACAGCGCTCGAAAAGCCACGCGAAGGCGCCGCTGATGTGCGGGCGCGCTGCGCAAAAAAGCCACTACCGGTTGCGCTTGCTTCCTTGGTTGACTTTATAGCGCGAGATATTCATCCAACAAGAATATTTCTGCAATGTATTTTTGAAGGGCGAAAAAGTGCGCAATCGTGGGTTTTGCCCGGCGATCCGGCATTGCCAGCTACAGGTGTTTGCACTACGCTTGGATCGCGCTACGTTAAGACTGCCAGATGATGCGAACGCGTGCCTCGCGATAGGTCGCGAGTGGCCGACGATACGTGCGTGCGCCTGAGCGCAGGTTGAACGCGAGACCGGCACAATGCCGCGCGGGGGAGGTGGTCATGGGAAGTCCGTATATCGGGGAAATCCGCATGTTCGCCGGCACTTTCGCGCCGCTGGGCTGGGCGTTCTGCGACGGCAGCACACAGAGCATCGCCGAGAACTCAACGCTGTTCAATCTGATCGGCACCACCTATGGCGGCGATGGCGTCAACACATTCGCTTTGCCCGACCTGCGGTCGCGCACGCCGATCCATTTCGGCCCCGACGGCCTTGGCGGCAATTATGTTCTGGGCCAGCCCGGCGGCGTCGAGAACGTCATGCTGGCGTCCGCCCAGGTGGGCTTGCACAATCATGCGCTGAACGCGGTCAACACCGGCGTAAGCACAGCCTCGCCTGTTGGCGGCCTGCCTGGCGTGTCGTCGTCCCTCCAGCAATCGGGCACATTGCAATATGGGAGCCCGCCGGCGACGACGAATTTGATGGGCGCCTCGATCGGCCCCAGCTTCGGCGGCCAGACGCATTCCAACCTGCAACCCTATTTGGCCATCTCCTTTATCATCTCACTGTTCGGCATCTTCCCGTCGCAAGGCTGATCTTATCTGGAGGGCCGCCATGTCGGACCAGTTTCTCGCCGAAATCCGCCTGTTTCCCTTCAATTTTGCACCGCTCGGCTGGGCGTTGTGCAACGGACAGATCATGTCGATCCAACAAAACACCGCGCTGTTTTCTTTGTTGGGAACCAACTACGGCGGTAACGGAACCTCGAACTTCGGCCTGCCCAATCTGCAAGGCTGCATACCTGTCAATCAAGGCCAGGGTCCCGGTCTGTCGCTCTATGTCGTGGGCGATACCGACGGAACCTCGGCGGTGACGCTGACGGCGGCGCAGAATGGCGTGCATGCGCATGCGCTCGCCGCTACGTCGGTCGTGGCGACCGCAGCCAGCCCGACCGGCGCCATCTACGCAAGGGGCCATTTCTCGGTGACCGGGGGCGCCTCTGGTCCCGTGCAGTCCTACACGACGAAGACACCCAGCGCTGTGATGAACAACAGCGCGTTGACGCCGGCCGGCGGCGGATCGCCGCATAACAATATGATGCCGTTCCTTGGCGTCAATTTCTGTATAGCCCTGACGGGCATCTTCCCGCCCCGGAGCTGATCATCATGGGATCGCAATATCTCTCCGAAATCCGCATCATGTCCTTTGACTTTGCTCCCATGGGTTGGGCCTTGTGCAACGGTCAGATTCTGCTAATCAGCCAGAACCAGGCGTTGTTCTCGCTGCTGGGAACCAACTATGGCGGCGACGGCATAAGGACGTTTCAGCTTCCCAATCTGCAAGGACGCGCGCCCCTTCACTTCGGCGTCGACCCCTTCGGCACACCCTATGCGATCGGGCAAACGGGAGGCGAACCCACGCACGCGCTGTCGATTGCCGAAACGCCGGCGCACACTCATACGCTCAAGGGCGCGGCGGTCGCGGCCGACGCGGCGCCCGGAGGGGTGATTCCAACGCCAGCGGTCGCACTCGCCCAGGCCGCTGCCGTCCAGGCGCCGAACCAGACTGTGCCGGTCTCGATTTATTCGACGGCGGCGACCAACACGACGATGGCCGCCGCTGCGGTTGGTCTGACGGGAGGCCAGCCGCACGAAAACCGGCAGCCGTTTCTGACGCTCAATTTCTGCATTTCGCTCACGGGCATCTTCCCGTCACGAAGTTGAAGCGTCGGGTCCCAGCGCGTCGATCAACGGTTGCAACAGGCGCCCATAGGCTCGCCCGCGCCCGGACGAAGTTTGGTAGAGCGGCCGGCGCACCTGCGCGGCGCTCGCGGTGATGACAGGGCGCTCCGTCTCGTGAAACGCCAGGCAGCGCGGATCCCACGGCAAGTCGCAATATTCGAGAATCCGACGCGCTTGCGCCTCGAAATCGGCGACCACCTCTTCATATTGCACTTCGAGCATCGCGCCTTGCGGCAGCACGGCGCGCCAATGCGCCATAAGCTCGGCATAGCGGCGATAATAGCGCCCGAGATCGCCGAGGTCGTTGGAATAGCCGAACCCGGCCGAGAAGGTCAGCGCGAAGCTCGAAAAGCAGGCGTCGATGGGATCGCGGCGTGTATGAATAATGCGCGCGTCCGGGAGCGCCATTCGGATTAGCCCCAAATATTGCAAATTCGATAACAGTTTGTCGGTGATGCGCGGCGCGCCCGGCGCCCGCGCGCGCAACCGCTCGCGATAGCGCCCCCCAAGCGCGGCAAAGTCCATGTGTTTGATTGCTTGCAGCAAGTCCGCGCCGTCCGCAGCGAGCCGCTCGGCCTCGTCGGCGAACAGCGTCAACTCGCCAGCGCCGAATACGTCGGGGTGGCTCGCCAGAATTTGCTCAACCAAAGTGGAACCCGAGCGCGGCATCCCGACGATGAAGATCGGCACGTCAGGCTTGCTCCCGCGCGGCGGCGCGCGGCGCAGGACGTCCGCGTCGAAGGCCGGCGCGAAGCGTCCCATGCGGGCGAAAGCGGCGGCTTCGTCATAGGGAATGCGGCGACGGCGCAGCGCGTTGCCCGCGCTCAGATGCAGGAACGCTCGCGCAGGATGCCCCTGATCCTCATAAGCTCTGGCGAGCGCGAAATGCAATTGCGTCTGATCCTCCTCCTTCATCGACGGCATTTTGTCGATGAGCGCCTGCATCGCCAGAAAATGCGGATCGTCGGGACCAAGCTTCATGGCCCCGGCAAGCCCGACGTAGAACTCAGGCCGATCCGGCTGCAACGCCAGAGCGCGCTCGAACGCGCTCCGCGCCTCTGGGAGCCGGCCGAGCGTCACCAAGGCCTGCCCGCGATGATGGTGCGTCTGCGCAAGATCGGGATCGAGCGCGATGGCCCGATCAAAACAGGGCAACGCGTCGGCGTGATGATGCAATTCCGCCAACGCGCTGCCCATATTGGCGTGGGCTTCAGCGAAAGCGGGATCGAGAGCGAGCGCTGTTTGGTAACAAGCGACCGCTTCCTCATATCGGTTGAGCGCCGCGAGCGCGTTGCCGAGATTGCTATGCGCAGCGGCATAAGCGGAGTTCAGGGCCAGGGCGGCGCGAAACGGCGCAATGGCGTCCTCGTGCCGGCCGAGCGCGGCGAGGAAGGCGCCGAGATCGTTGTGCATCTCCGCGCTCGCCGGCCCCAGGCGCAGCGCGTGTTCGAGATGTCCCACCGCCTCCTCGTGGCGTTCAAGGCGCCCGAGCGCGCGCGCCAGACCGGCGCGCGCCCGCGCATGATCGGGCCGCAGGACCAGCACGCGCTCGAACTCAGACGCGGCGTCCCCGGCCCGCCCCAGCGCGGCCAGCGCCAATCCGAAATTGTAGCGCGCCTCGACGAAATCCGGGCGCAGCGCCAACGCGCGCTCGTATGATGCGAGCGCCTCCACCAGCCGGCCGAGCGCCGCCAGCGCGTTGCCGTGATTGTTGTGCGGCTCGGCCCGCATGGGATCATGCGTGACGGCGGCCTCGAAATGCGCCAGCGCCTCGCCGCCCCGCCCATTCGCCAGCAAAGCCGCGCCGAGATTGTTGCGCGCCGCGACATGAGCGGGGTCGAGATCGACCGCCTGCGCATAGAGGTCGAGCGCCTCGCGGGGCCGGTCGAGGGCGGCGAGGGACATGCCCAGCGCGTTGCAGGTCTCGGCGCTGGGCGGCGCGAGTTCGAGAGCACGCCGCAAGAGAGCCTCGGCTTCGCGCGGGCGGTCGAGCGAGATCGACAATGCGCCCAGACTGCTGAGCGCAGCGGGGTCGTCGGGCGTGCGAGCCAGCACATGACGATAGGCGTGCTCAGCCTCGGCGTGGCGGCCCTCGGCGTGCAGGGTTTGGGCGACGCGCAGCACCTCGGCCGGCGTCGCCCGGCGCCGCCCGGCGGCCTCGTTCAATTGAACACCGCCTGGTAATCTTGGCGGTCCGGCGCGGGCGTGTGGATCGGCGACACGTAAAGTTCAAAGCGCGGACCGCCTTCGCTTTGACAGGCATAAAGACCCTCGGGCAGCGGATCGCGCTCTTTGGGGCCGTGGAAGATCAGCGTGAATGGCTGGCGGACGCCTGCGGCAGCCGTCTCCCTGAGGACGCGATCAAGCGTCAGGACATGGCGAGCGCCCTCGAAACGAAACATCTTGCCGACATGCGGCTCGAAATGCTCAGGTTGAAGGAGAGCGGCCTGCGCTTCGTCGTCATTGCCCGCCAAGGCTCGGTTCCTTTCCGGCAAGTCAGGGCAATCTTACGCAGGTTCGTCGCGAAAGCCAGAGGCTGCGAAGGATGGGTGAGGATGTGCGACGCATAGAGAGCCCCGGCGACGCGCCGACATTGCGCGCCGTGGCGCCCGAAGACGCAGGATTTCAATTCGCGTTGTTTTGCGCGCGCCGCGGCGGCCCGCTGCGGCTTGCCGGAATTCCCGCGCCGGTGATCGAAAGCCTGATGTGCGTGCAGTTTCGCGCGCGGGCCCTCAGCTATGGCCAGGCGCATCCGGGCGCGCGCTGGTGGATCGTCGAGAGCTCGGGGGCGCCGGTCGGCGAGCTTGTTTTGGACGCACGCGCGGATAGGTTGCATATCGTCGACATTACCCTGGCGCCGGAGCGTCAAAGGCGCGGACTGGGTCCCGCCGTCCTGCGCGCTGTGATGGACGAACTGGTCCCGCCCGCTGAGGTCAGCGCCTTAATCGACATCGGCAATGCGCCCTCACGCAGAATGTTCACAAGACTCGGCTTCGTCCAGCGCGCTTATGACGACGCCCACGTTGAGGCGCTGTGGCGCAAGCAATAGGGCGTGGCGAGCGGGACCCTTTGGACAGGCGAAGGTCAGCCGAGCGGCTTAGAGATTCATTTGTCTCGCTCATATCTTCTCTCATGGCGTTTCGCATGTCGTGTCTCTCAATCGAAGCCGAGCGAATGCATGGAACGCGTGTCCCGTTCCGCTCCGGGCCCAGCGCGAGACTGGGCAACGGCGTTCAACAATTCGACGTTGACTGCGGATCGAAACAAGGGCGCCAACGGGTTCGACACCTCGCCGACAGCGCGCTGAACGCCTATCGGGCCGACCTGGATCGACGATTGGATCGTTTGCTGAGCCCGACGCCGCCCCACAAGGCCGGGCGCAAGCTGCAAAAGATGTTCAAGGACATCCGCGACCCTCTGTTCGTGTTCGTCGCGAATCGGGAGCTGACAGCCACAAACAACGGCTCTGAACGGGCTTGCGCCCGGCGCCCATTTGCCGAAAAATCGTCGACGGCTTTCGCAGCGAAGGGGCCGCCAAGCTCTACGCCGGCGTGCGCAGCGCCATCGAGACCGGCAGACGGCGGTTCATCCGCGCCTTCGACGCCATCCGCACGACCCTCCAGGGCGCCCGCCTCATCCCGGCCGCTTGACGCGACAGCCAAGGGGGGTGAGCAATTACCCGGCCCGGAGATGAATAAGCTCCATGACGCCGACAATGGCAAGCGGTTGCGCGCATCATGGAAACTGCTGGATGGTCAGGTTCTGGATTACGTCGCGCGCGATGACCGATTTAGGTCAATCCGGATTCATCGTTCTGCAAGGATGCGCTTCATGCCTGCGATCTCCGTGGGAGTCCCTTCGTCGTCCATCCAATCCATGACCCTTTGAAACGCTTTCGCGTCGGCGAACACGGTCGATTGATCGAGCAGCACGCTCTTGTCCTCATTCAGCGCCGAGGCCAAAATAAACTGCGAGCGGTTCGCGCCGACAATCTCCGCCGCCTGATCGATGATTTCCCGGTCCCGCGCGCGGGCGCGCAGGTGGATGCTCACTTCGGCGGTGGAACACGGCTCAGTCGTTCGCGCAGCCTGCTCTAATGTGTTGGCATTGCAAACACATTCACGCAGCGCTCAGGCGCGAAGCGCCGCCAGGATCGCATCGCCCATCTCGGCCGTCGTCACCGTCGTCTCCGCCCCCTGCGCGATATCCTTCGTGCGCAGCCCGTCCGCCAACACCTTCGAGATGGCCGCCTCGACCCGGTCCGCCAGCGCGCCGAGCCCAAACGAATAGCGCAGCGCCATCGCGAACGAACCGATCATTGCGATGGGGTTGGCCGCACCCGTCCCGGCGATATCGGGCGCCGAACCATGCACCGGCTCATACAAAGCCTTGCGCTTTCCGGTCTTGGGCTCCACGTCGCCCAGCGACGCCGACGGCAACATGCCCAGCGATCCCGTCAGCATCGCCGCCACGTCCGACAGCATATCGCCGAACAGATTGTCGGTCACGATCACGTCGAACTGCTTGGGCCAGCGCACCAGCTGCATCCCCAAAGCGTCGGCCAACTGATGCTCCAGCGTCACGTCCGGGTATTCGCGCTTGTGCAGGGCGGTGACGACCTCCTTCCACAATACGCCGGACTTCATCACGTTGTGCTTTTCGGACGAGGTCACCTTGTTCCCTCGCGTGCGCGCCAGATCGAAGGCGACGCGCGAGATGCGCTCAATCTCGTAGGTGTCATAGACCTGCGTATCGACGGCGCGCTTCTGTCCGTTCCCCAGATCGGTGATCTCCTTGGGTTCGCCGAAATAGACTCCGCCGGTCAACTCGCGCACGATGACGATGTCGAGCCCCTCGACCACCTCGGGCTTCAGCGAAGACGCGCTCGCCAGCGCCGGATAACAGACCGCCGGGCGGATGTTGGCGTAAAGCTGCATCTCCTTGCGCAGCCTTAGCAGGCCGGCCTCCGGGCGCACGTCATAGGGCACATTGGCCCATTTCGGCCCGCCGACCGCCGCCAGCAGCACCGCGTCGGCGGCCTGCGCGCGCGCCATATCGGCGTCGCTGATCGCCTTGCCATGCGCGTCGAAGGCGCATCCGCCCACGAGCCCCGTCTCGGTCTCGAAGCGCACGCCGCCTTCCGCGTTGAGGAAGGCGATCACCTTCTCGACCTCCGCCATCACCTCGGGGCCGATGCCGTCGCCGGGCAGGAGGAAGAGCTTCAGGGTCGCCATGACGTGTCCTCGGGGTATAAGTCGGGCGCTCCCTAGCCGGAACCGGCGGGGCGAACAAGGCGGCGGGTTTGGCTGTATTCAAGACCGAACAATTCGAGACGTTTCTGACGCGCCCTCCGCGCGGGCTGAAGATGACGCTCATCCACGGCCCCGAGTCGGACCTCGTCGCCGAACGCGCGCGCCGCCTCGTGCCGACTTTGGTGGACGACGTCGGCGACCCGTTCCAGGTCGTGCGGCTGACGGCGGAAGCGCTCAACAAGGACCCCGGCGCGCTGGCGGACGAGGCCAGCGCGATCTCGATGTTCGGCGGCAAGCGCGTGCTGTGGATCGACGCGGGCGGGCGCGACCTCTCCGCTTTGATCGCCGGGGTCGCCGACACGCTGCCCGCCGACACCTCCCTCGTCGTCGAGGCGGACAATCTGAAGAAGGGGACGCCGCTGCGCATCCTGTTCGAGACGCGCAGCGATTCGGCGGCCATCGAATGTTACGCGCCGCCGCCCGCCAGC
>Ga0209698_10004024_pt1 | contig 16238 bp, 11 predicted proteins | sample LitLauG_LLR_2012_FD_187203 | JGI IMG/M metagenome (GOLD analysis project Ga0209698, IMG submission 187203) | Freshwater sediment microbial communities from Pennsylvania, USA - Little Laurel Run_MetaG_LLR_2012 (SPAdes) (version 2) | ecosystem: Environmental > Aquatic > Freshwater > Creek >...
GGGTAGAGATGGACGAAGTTGCGGATTGGACGGTGACGGTTTGTTGAAGTCGTGCCGGAAGCAGGAGCACGGAAACGTTCTGAATGGAGGCGACCACGATCACAACGTCAGCCTGGGCGTTAGCGAATCCAGGAGCGGAGACATTTAGACGGTAATGGCCGGGCGATAGCTTGTCGAAGCGAAATTCGCCACGGGTGCTGGTGGCGGCGGTACGTGTGGTGGAATTTTGGGGATCCGAGAGAGTGACCGAAGCGGAATGGATCACGCCACCCGACGTATCCTTTATTACGCCGACGAGGCCGCCTTGGACATCCTGGGCAACGGCGAATGGAGGATCAAAGAATGAAGCGAGGAAAAACAGTAAGGAACAAAGGATGGCGGCCTTGCACTTTGACTGCATAGTATTAGTTTCCTTCATCAAGGTCCGCGAATCAGTAATCGCTGGTAGTTTTTCGGTGAAGGGGGGAAGTGATAGACTAGGTCTGCCTGGTTGGGGTTGCATCATTCTGCGGCCTTTAGGTGATAGCAATTGGTCCGGGGGTTACATTATACGCGTTCATTTGGTTAATCCAAGCGACATGGCTTTTGGGACGGCTGTGATTACGCCCCGCTGGCTCTATGTGCTCGCTGCTGCCACGCCGCAGACATTTGGCGATCCCGTTATTTGGGATGAGACTTTAGAACACATTATTCCTGAACAGATTACGCCCGGCGATATTGTCGGGATTGGCATTCACACTGGAAATGCATTGCGCGGATATGCGATTGGACGCGATCTGAGAGAGCGCGGTGCAACGGTGGTGTTTGGCGGGATTCATCCGTCTTTGTACCCGGACGAAGCGTTTGAGCGCGGAGGCGCGCACGCTGTAGTCAAAGGCGACGGCGATGTCATCTGGGCGGAGGTTTTAAAAGATTTCGCAGCCGGGAAACCGCAACGAATTTATGATGGCGGGCGAGTGGATGCCAGCCAGTTCAAGCAGGCGCGCTGGGACTTGATGCCCGACAACGCTTATATGTGGGCGTCGGTGCAAACGGTGCGCGGCTGCGCCAAGCATTGCTCTTTTTGCAGTGTGTGGCGGACGGACGGACAGAAGCCACGGCAACGCGCGAGCGATCCGGTTATAGAGGAGATTGTGGAGTTGCGCCGGAAGGGCTTCCGCTTCATTGCCCTGGCGGACGATAATTTCTATCCGGTTTCGTTGACGGACATCAAGCTGGCCGAAGCGCAAAAGAATGCGGCGAAAGTGGCGCAACTGCAGGCGATTCGCACTGACCGTTTCGAGCTGATGGAACGGTTAGCGGAATTGCCGAAGGACATGGTGTTCTTCACGCAGATCACGATGGAAGCGGCGGAAGATACGGCGTTTCTGGATGCGATGAAGAAGGCGAACATAAAAGGTGCGCTGGTTGGTGTAGAAGCAGTCACGGCGGAAGGGTTGAAGGCGGTCTTTAAGGACTTCAACTGTTCAGGCGACACACTGATCGAGCGGCTGCAGACGTTTCGTAAGCACGGTGTGCATGTGCTGGGATCGTTCATTTTCGGTTTGTCGACGGATCGGCCGGATACGTTCAAGGCCACTTGCGACTTGGCGGAGAGCGCGGGCGTGACGTTTGCGCAATTCGTGATGCTGACGCCGTTTTGCGGGACTGTGGACTTTGAGCGCTGGGAAAAGGGACTTGGCGACAACGTGCAGACGGTGGACGGTATTCCGATCACACGTTATTGGTTGATTCCGCCGGAGAAGCGGCCGAAAATGTTTATGCCGCATCCGACGATGAGTTCGGAAGAGATGCGGCAAATGACGCAAGGCGTTTGGGACCGTTTTTACAGCTTGCCGAACGTATGGAAGCGGGCGGCTTGTACGCCTAATTTGCGGGCGCGGCTGGCGTTTATTTTCATCTCGAAGCTGTACCGGCAGATGTATGCGACAACCGGGATATCGGCGGATAGTGCACGCAAGAGCCGGGCTAATTCATGGGCGCGGATACTGGCGAAACCATGTAGGAAGCTATTCCAAGCGAAGCCTGAACCTGGGCTGCAGGTACCGGTGAAGCGAAAGCCGATGGTGACGGAACCGCTGCCGGGATCGTTTACGGTTTTGGGGCAGAGCGGAGATTAAGCCGCAGTAAAAGAGTTGAGCACAGATCAAGAGGGAGCGCCGTACACCGGCGCTCCTCTTTTTTGTGCAGTGAAACCTAAGTCCGGAACTGATTAGAAATAGTCGCAATGCTTCCGTCGACTTTTTGCAAAGAGACGGAAAACTTTTCATTGTAGGTATCAGCGAGGTCTTCTAACAGACTTAATGCCACCGCTTCGCCGAGTTGGATCGACGACTCTGTGTCGCTGCGCCAATGGATGCCGGGATGGATGCCGTGGCCAAAGCTAACGTTCGTGGCGAGTTTGTTGAGTTCGCCATTGACTGTAAGGTTGCCGGCGTCGGAGCCGGTGTAATCGGCCATGGACATTCCATCGTTGGAGGGAACCTTTGGTTGAGGAACGACAAAGTTACCGTCGAAGAAGAACTTCAGAACGGTGATACAAGCGCCAGCCACGGCGCCGTGGCCGGTGGGATAGGCAGGATGTGTGGGCGAGCCTTCCGGGAATGCTTGTGAAAGCAACGCGCTGTTGTTGACGGACATGCAAGTCTGGACCGCCTTGGAATGAAGAACCGTGTTGCTCAATCTGCCGTCGACTTTAGGCAAGGTGGGATCGAGCGACAAGTAAACGATGGCGCCGCCGGATTCGGGGCGATGGCGTAGATGGACATTCCATTTTTGGTACCAGACGGCCTTGAGAGCCGCCGACGCAGCGTTTACGAGTACGCTGGCAATGTCGGGTTGCCCGAAGGTTGCGAAGCCATTCTGGGTTCTGTTACCGATGTAAGGGTTGCCTGGATTTAAAGGAGTGCCGATGCTGTTCAAGACGAGGTAAGCGATAAAGTACGCCTCGTACAACACGTCGACCCGGGTGTAGGCCCCGAGACCGCGCCCGTCGTGCAAGAAAAGCGGTATGGGTTGAGGAAGAAGAGATTGCCCCGTCGGTTGGCCGTTCTGAACCTGTTGGAACGAAACGGGATCCAACATAAAATCTTTCTTGGCCGGGTAAGTGGCGTATCGCTGGGTAAGGGGAAGGGCTCCGAAGGTCGTATCTTTGAGTAGGAATTGAGACAGATACGGACCTACGGTCTCTCCGCGAAACTGGCCACGAAAGAGGAGATCGGGAGTAACTTTGCCAGCGCCGTTCTTTGGGCCAGCATAGGCCGGCAACGAGGACAGTTCTGTGGACGCCATGGCCGCGGTGCTATTTGACGAATAATCGGTAAATGCCACGTCGCGGAGGAGCGATGCCCAGTAAAGCTCAACTAGTTCGGTGGCGTACGCTTCGCTAGCGAGAGCGGGAGCAGGCGGCGAAACAAATTGGCTGTTGTCTAGACACTCCAATTGATAGGCCAATGCGCCTTGCGGGCCGTTCAAAGTGCGCGTTCCCCCGAGGATGACTTGGTTGAAATCCTCCGGCTTGCCGCTTTCCAATGCCTTCTTAAAGCTTTTGTAGGCAGCTAGATCCACTTTGCCAATCGCAGCCTGTTTCACTCCTTTGGTGTAGGTGGCGCATTTGTCGGCATAACGCCGCTCATCACCGTTATCGACTTGTCGCGGGGCTGGGACATGGGCGTCCCGATTGGCGATTTTCGTTCGTAACTCTAAACTCTCCTCGACACGGTTATCCACTCCGTGTTCAGGTTCATGGCTCTCCAGATTACTTAGCACTGGGGCAGTCATTGTGGTGCTCATAAATACTTCCTTTAGTAAGTGGTAGGCGAAACAAACGCCTTTGTGCGTCCGCTCCCCCCTCGACACTGAAGTACGAGTTTCTGTCTGAGCGTTTCAGAATCTGTTTGTAAAATCGACTGTAAGTTGGGTTTTCGCAAAAACTGCTGTTGGGAAAACACTAGAAAGCGGGGAAACGCTTGGTATGGCGCGAGCTAGGTTCGAATTATGTTCGAGAGTGTGGCGATAGCGCCATCGACCTTTTGCAGCGAGACGGTGAATTTCTCGTTGTAAGTGTCGGCAAGATCACTCAATAGACTGAGAGCGACAGACTCGCCGAGTTGAATAGACGCCGTGGTGTCGCTACGCCAGTGGATGCCAGGATGGATTCCGTGACCAAAACTTATGTTGGTGGCGAGTTTGTTCAATTCCCCGTTGACTGTGAGATGGGCGGCATCCGAACCGGTGTAAGCCGCCAGGGTGTTTCCATCGTTGGATGGGATCTTCGGGGCGGGAATCACAAACTTGCCATCGAAGAAAAACTTCAAGACGGTGATGCAGGCGCCGGCAACCGCACCGTGACCCGTTGGATAAGCGGGGTGGGTGGGGGAGCCTTCCGGGAACGCCTGGGAAAGCAAAGCACTGTTGTAATGGGACAGGCAAGTCTGCACCGCTTTCGAATGCAGGACGGTGCTGCTCGGTTTGCCGTCCAGCTTCGGCAGTGTGGGATCAAGCGACAAGTAGACCAAGGCGCCACCGGATTCCGGGCGATGGCGCAAATGTACATTCCACTTTTGGTACCACACGGCCTTGAGCGCCGCTGAGGCCACCGTGGCGAGCACACTGGCAATATCAGGTTGGCCGAAGGTTGCGAAACCATTTTGCGTTTTGCTCACTAGGTACGGGTTACCTGGGTTGAGGGGGGCATTCATGCTGTTCAGGACGAGGTAGGCAATCAAATAGGCCTCATACAACACATCAACGCGGGTGTAGGCACCGAGTCCGCGGCCATCGTGAAGATAGACAGGCGTAGGCTGCTGGTTGAGCGATTGGCCAGTGGGTTGGCCATTCTGTACTTGTTGGAACGAAGTTGCGTCCAACATAAAATTTGTCTTCGGAGCGTAGGTTAAGTACTTCTGGGTGATGGGCAGAGCGCCTAAAGCAGTATCTTTCAGTAGGAATTGCGAAAGATAGGGGCCTATTGTCTCGCCGCAGAACTGGCCCCGGAATAGGAGGTCGGGAGTGACCGTGCCTGCGCCGGTTCTTGGCCCCACGTAAGACTTCAATGAGGACAGCTCAGCGGCTGCCGCGGCTGCGATGCGATCGGATGGGTAGTCGGTAAAAGCGACGTCGCGCAATAATGACGCCCAATAAAGCTCGACTAACTCGGCGGCATATTCCTCGCTGGCCAAAGCCGGGGCCGGGGGAGAGTTAAATTGACTGCCATCGAGGCACGCCATCTGATAGGCCAGTCCCCCTTGCGGTCCATTCAACGTTCTTGTTCCGCCTAAGATGATGTGGTCGAAATCTTCGGGTCGTCCGCTTTCTACAGCTTTCTTGAAGGTTCGGTAGGCAACTAGATCCACTTTGCCTATACCCGACTGTTTAATGGCCTTCGAATAAGTTCCACATTTGTCTGGATAACGGTGTTCATCACCGTTGTCAATTTGTGGCGCAGAAGGAACCGCGGCATCGCGCTCAGCGACGTCGGTGCGGAGGTCAAGACTGTGCTCGATCCGTCTATTTCGACCGCTAGAGGCAGCGTGTGGGGTGCTCATGGTCTCGTCCTTTAATCGGTGTTAGAAAGAGCAGATGCGTCGACAGCGCCAGCTCGTCCTTCAATCATCCCGTACTGATAATAGCGCTGTCGTTCGCTGCAGAGTCGCACTGATTAGTTCAATGGGAGATCTTATCCGGATTGGCGACGAGAAATATATTGGCGATCTTATCGCTATCGTCAAGCTGGAGAACGATGATCGAAGACAGTTGGTTGCCACGATACAGGAGCGCTCCGGGCGCGCCATTTACGTTAGCCAATTTTGGAAGAACACCATCGGTAGCTCCCTTCTTGGCGATGCCCGCAAAGAAGCGGGCCACACGGTCTGCTCCGTAAATGGGATTTAAGGCGGCGGTTGCCTTGCCGCCGCCATCGGAATGCAGCACAACATCTTCGCGGAGCATTGCCAATAGCTGGGCAGCGTCGCCGGACGCGCAGGCGAGCAGAAATTGCCGCAAGACTGCGCGATGGCGATCCTGGTCGATCGGGAAGCGGGGCCTTCGTTCGCGTAGGTGTTTTCCAGCGCGCGCCACAATCTGACGGCAATTCACTTCACTGGTTTGGAGGATGGCCGCCAGTTCTTCATACGGAGCGTTGAAGATTTCGCGCAGCAAGAACGCGGCCCGTTCGGCAGGCGACAACGATTGCAACAAGTGGACGAATGCAAGAGAAAGCGACTCGGCCATTTCAAGCGACTGATATGCGCACGGCTCGACAAGCGGTTCCGGCAGCCAGGGGCCTACATACGTCTCGCGCTTTCTGGCCGCTGACTTGAGAATGTCGAGCGAAATACGCGCAACGACGGTTGTTAGGTATGCTTTGGGCGAATCGATTCCCTTCTCCGCCGCCTGCTGCCAGCGTAGAAAAGATTCCTGAACGGCGTCTTCGGCATCGGCGCGGGTGCCTAACATGCTGTAGGCAAGAGCGAATAGCGTCGGTCGGAGGTATGTGAACTGTTCTTCGCGGTCCATGTCTCCCATCAGGCAGCAGCCGCTTTGGCGCGGCGAACGAAACCGGCCGCGCGCAGAGCACTGGCGACAGCGGCATCTGCCAGCATGCCGTCGGACCCTACCCAATCGCCGGCGATAGCGATGCGTTCCGTCTTAAGTAAGTCTACGTTGGGTTGGTTTGCGATGCCGAGCGTCCTTCGAGTGACGGTCAGGTCAGGCAAGAATCGCTCGAACTCCACGTGAGAGCGCCAGTCGGGCATGACCAGGGTTGCATAGTCTTCCAACTCCGCGCGAAGTGTTTTCGGGTCGTGCTGTCTGGACTGACTGAGGTATTTCGCTACGTGGACAACTTCGCGGCCTGGCGTCGCCAGTCGGGCTGCGGCCGAGTGCACGCTGAAGTAGAGTGGCTGATCGAGCGCGAAGGCAACTTTGGGTATGTTCGCCGGAACGGCTTTGAGGCCGAGATCAAGGCTCGCCATAGAAACCGGCGGGGCAGAAGCGAGATTGACGGCAGTAATCTGTTCCACTTGCTTTGGACCGACTGCCAAGACGATGCCGGTGGGATTGTACTTCGCAAGAACCGACTCCAGGCTGGCGATTGGTTCGCCGCAACGGATGTCGACGCCAAGCAGACGTGCGCGCTGGGCAAGCCCGTCGATCAAGGTTTGCCACCCACCGTCGAGATAAAGGACATTGTGTTTTAAGGCGCTGGCGACTTGGGCTAAGGCCGCTTGCGCCGACAAGCGATCGATATCGACAACGTAGGTCGAGATACGAATGACGGTCGCCGCGAATTCGCGAACGTGAAGAGAGGAGATGTGACGGTCGAACCAAGCGGCGGTCGTTTCCGCAGCGTCCGCTTTTGCATTTGCGAAAAGGCGGAACAGGTTAGCCACTTCGACTTTTTCGCGAACAGTGAAGAGGCGCGACTTCAGCAAGCCTCCCAAATTCGTGAACATCGGATAGAAATGGCGATCGCGCACGAAAGAACCCGTGGCTGCGGTTGGCGGATTTCCGCCCGAAAAGGGAATATTCCATGCGCGAAGCGTGCGTGACGCGTGGCCGCCACCATAGAGGGCGTGGGGACCGAGATTGAAGATATAGCCGTTTTCGTTCTGCGATCGTGCGCGGCCTCCAAGGTGGTCTGATTGTTCAAACAGGATGACTTTGGCGTCTTGACCAGCCAGGGCATTGGCAGCGGTCAAACCGGCGATGCCGCCTCCGATTACGACGTAAGATTCCATCTTTTTGTTTCTCCACAGCGAAGACGAAAGACGTAGGGGCGCTGTGACATCGGATCACGACCAAGCGTGAAAAATTGTGCTACAGTGAACGTGCATTTATTCCCCGCAACTGGCTCGTCAACCAAGGGGGCACGTGGCAGGGGGAACAGATTGGTTTCGATAGTGCGGAATCGGACTGGGAGAAGACGATGTTAGGCAAGTTAGAGGCGGGGCATGAAGACATTCCGGAACGAGTGGATTTTTGAACCGTTCGCAGAGCATCCAACGTTCTTCTCCAAAGGCATGTTTGGCGGGCTGGCCGCGTATTTGTTTGAGCGCCAAATGCTAGTACTGGTTGAGCCGACGAAATCCGGGCGCTGGCATTGGCATGGCGTTTTGATTTGCACTGGCCATGAGCATCATGAATCTCTGCAAGCGGAGTTCCCTGCCCTGAAACCGCATGCGACTTTGCGGAAGTGGTTGTTCATCGAGTCTGCGCATGAGGCTTTCGAAGCAACGATGGGGGCGGTGGCGGAACGGATCGCGAGGAATGACAGGCGCTTTGGGATCGTGCCGAAGACGGCACGATCACGGGGCGACTTGCCGGAATGAATCCGGCCAAAGCGAAGCGGCTTCTGGCGAAGCCGCTTCGGCCGCATGGAAAGGCGGCAGGCCGGCAAGAACGCCCGCCCTACGCAGAAGGATGCGATGACAGTGGAGCGCTACGGGTTGCCCTGCCCAGAAAGCATGCTGAGAGTATAGCTGCCTTTGGGAGCCCCCTCGAAAACGAACCGCTGCGTTATGCTTTGGCCGGGTTCAAGAACTCCGTTGGGGAGAAACACACGGACATAGGGATCGCCGCTGGTTGTTTTTCCGCTGGCGTTTTCCAAACGCGCTTTCGACGAAAGGCCCTGGACGACGATTAGCAAGTGAGTGTCTACAACCGATGAGCTGGTGTTGGTGAACTGGTAAACCGTCACCTCATCGTCTCCGGCTTTTTTGTTACTCATCAGCGCGGCTTTCAACTGTCCAGTTACGTTCAGGAATTCGAGTCCCTCGTCGCGTCGCGCTAGCGGGTCGTTTTCGTCAATCGCCAAGCCACTGAGCACCATACCGTCTTTCGCGCCTAGCGCCGCGAGGTCGGGTCGATACTTAGAATACGTGAGGTCGCGCACGTTGGGTTGCAGTGTATCGGTGGAGGAATTTGGATCGTATTTCACGAGCGCCGGGTCGTACAGGGCGTTCTCGAGAAAGTCTGTGAGATCATCTACTTCCCTCTTCGAGAGACCGAGCCCGTTGGGAAAACCGGGTCCGCGGGGGTTGGTGAAGCGGAGATCAAGAGTCGGCTGTGCGGCGGCGGTGGGGTCCTGAGGAACACCGGCGTTGAAATACTCCACCACATCGCGAACTTTCGTGAACGAGCCGTTATGCGTGAAATTCCGACCGTCCTTGAGCTGGCGCAAAGTGAGAACGCGGAACCTGAAAGCGTCGTGCGTCATGTCGTGGGTGATTTCCGCCCGGCCGGTGTCCTCGGCGTGATAGGGGAAGCCGTCGGAGCCGAGATTCGCTGGATTCAGATGACCCCTCGCGAGAGCATTCAGCGCTTGGACCGGGTGATCGCCGATTCCAACGTTGACGAAGTTCTCTTCCACGAAGTGGCCGACGCCAGTCAGATCGGGATCATTGTGCTGCTTGTTGAGCATGGGTCCGCTATGGCAGGCGAAGCAGCCCGCACCGCCCGCACCAGCGGCGGCAGGCGTAAAGAACAGCTTGGCGCCGCGCCGTTGACTTGGGGTCAAAGCGTGGTCGTCACCGGCGAGAAACTTGTCGAACGGAGTGTTGCGGGTAGCGATGGTGCGCAGGAAGGTCGAGGTCGCGCGGAGAACCGTATCGTCGTTGATGAGGGTGGTCAAATCCCCGGTGTCGGCGGCGGCTTCCTGGGGGAAGGCATCCTTGAACAACTTCACAAAAGCGGGGATCGTGCGCAGCACCGGAGCCTGAAAGTTGATCATCCGATGAGCATCGAGAAGCAGCAGGGTGAGGTTCTCTTGAGCCGGGTCGCTGAACGGGTTGAGCGACCCCGGAGTGGATTGCGGCTCACCGGCGAAACCACCGAGCAGGAGGCGATTGTTAAACGCGAAGCCGACCATTGCGGGCGACATGCGACCGACGCTGTCTAACTGGTCGAGCCGACCGGTGGCAAGCAGTTGCAGGTTAGGGTCGGCCGACGCGGCCGGCGGGTTCAGCGCTCCGGGCGGATTGGGATAGTGATAGAAGTATGCCGGTGTGGTGATCACATTGGTGCCGTGGTCGACCCAGATGTCGGTCAGCGTCGGGAGCGCATCGACGAGCGCATCGCCCGAGAAGAGGGGTTCAGTGCGCAACTTAGCGAGGACGGACTGGGGCCGACGGCGGGGGAAGAAATTGCCGTTCTCGTCGGTGTAGCCGCGCCCTTCGCCGCCGGTGTTGAAGTTTAGCTGCTGACCGGCCTTGCCAGCCGCCTCGCCGATGTGGCAACTGCCACACGAACCGCTCTGTATCGTGGCGGCAAGGATATTCTGCGCCTCGGCACTAGTGGCGCTCCCGGTTTCGGGGAAGAGTTTCTGAATCAATGGATTGGTGGAGCTGAACGTTCCGCCGAAAGAAGTTCCGGAAGGTAAGTCTTTGGGCTGACCGGTGTTGATGTCGACGCGCGCGGTCCGGACCGGGTCGTGAAAGAGCAACTTTCCGAGGTAGCGCTTCGCCTCAGTTGTCTGGTAGCGATAGGTCATGCTGCCATCGGGGTTGCGGGGCACTGGGATATCGGAATTGTTGGCGGGTACTTTCAACTTCTGGATGCCGCCGACTTGTTGGTCGATGTACTGGCGCAAGGCATCGGGGTTCTGCCAATCGTCGGAGATTCTGTCTGGGCCAGCGGATGCGAGACCGCCGCTCACCAGGAAAAGCGAAACGGCCAGTGTCGCGCGGCAGAGACCGCAGCGATAAGGCGCGTTGGTTATGCTCAGGTGCTTCATGTCTGTGTTCCTCATATTCGTGTTCCCAAGGAATCCAGCATCCGTTCGATCTGCAAACGGAGCCAGAGTCGTAGAGTTATGCCCAGATGATCCACTTTGCCTCGCTATATATTCCAGCGAAGCAAGGATTTCGTGAATAATTTTGAGAAGTTCAAACGGCGAATGCCTTCTTCGAGGAATTGACACCGGAACGTAATATTCGGTGACGCTGAGCCACTGGATGCAAAGTGTTGCGAAGGATTTCACGGCCGCGATTCAGCCGCGACATCACCGTTCCCATGGGGCAGCCCATCCGCTGGGATATCTCTTTGTAACTCAGTTCTTCCACGTCGGCCAGGATCACAGCTTCGGCATAGGATTGCGGCAGCTTACTTAGAGCGGCGAGTATTTCCGGATCAGTAACGTGGCGGCACTCGGCGACTAACGCAGGAAGTGAGCGCTCAAAAATGTCGGTGTCATTGGTTAGAAAGAAACGAACGATCCATTTGCGGCGTTGGTGGCGGACTACGTTGAGGAGGATTGAGTACATCCAGGCGCGAGAATTTGAGCCTGGCTGAAATCGCTGGAATGATTTCCAAGCCTGCAGATAGGTTTCCTGCACTGCTTCTTCGGCCTCGCCGCGGCTGTGGAGCAACGAATAGGCGGCCCGATAGAGCGCTGACTTGTGAGGAAGTGTTTCGAGTTCGAAACGCGAGAGTGAGAGGTTGCCAAAATATTCGCTCGTCATAGGGTGGCGCAAGTCGGTTATGACCGATGCTGCCAAAAAAGGGAGAGAGGTCACTTCGTACCCGGGAGAAAGATAGCAGGAAATTAGAAAAATCGCCTTTACAAGGGGCCAAAACTACTCCAAAAAAATTCCAAGGACCGTAAGGTATTGAAAGGAAGTAGTGTTGGCTGTTTCAATTCAGCAAATGAATGCGGCGAAGGAGGGCGTTAAAGCGGGGATCGGAGTGGATTGGGTCGAGATCGGGGTCGGCCCGCATCCAAATAGCACGCGAGAGTTTATGCGAAATCGCTCCCTCCAGCGATTGGAACGCTGCGTCTGTGTCGCCTAAGCTGGCTAAGAGGATCGCACGCATGTATTCGGATTCGTAGGTGCGGCGGCTTTTGTCGATGCGTTGGAGGTCCGCAAGGACGGAGCGGGCTTGCGCGGTTCTGCCAGTGAGGGCCAACAACTGGCCCAAGTCGGCATAGCCGCGATGAATCTCGTTCAGTGTTACTGTAAACCGGAACTCTTGCTCGGCTTGGGCAAATCTTCGCAGCTGCAAATAGGTCTTACCGAGTTGGTGGTGGGCGGAGATGGACTGCGGCTCCAGGGCGATTACTTTTTTTGATTCGTCAAGCGCCTGGTCAAATCGCCTGTTTAAGTAGTAAACCCAACCTAAGTCGTCGTGAATGTTTTCAGAAGCAGGATCGAGCAATTGGGCCTGTTGCATTTCGGCTAGTCCGCGATCGTTATGCCCCATCGCCAGGGCGAGAAGAGACATGTACCAATGGGCGAGAGAGGAACGGGGATCGAGTTCCAGTGCGCGATCGAATTCACGTTCGGCGCCGAGCCAATCCCAATCACCACGGAAGAGGACGTTGCCGAGGGCAAGATGAGCTTCAGCGAGGCTGTCATCTAGGGCAATCGCTCTCACGGCGGCGGCCCTTGCTTTAGCTGTGGCGTCGGGCCGACCTTCGATGCCGGCGATGTCCATGTAGGCGCTGGCAATGCCGGTGTAGGCAAGAGCGTAGTCCGGATCTTTAGCGACGGCGGCTTCATAGTCGTCGATGCAGAGATCGTCGAGCGTATCGGGAGTGCGGCGGTATTCGCAGTAGTGGCCTTTGAGGTACAACTGGTAGGCTTCCATGCTGGTGGTTAGTTGCTTGGCCATGCGCTGATGCTCCGATTCGGAAAGCTTCATCTTCAAAGCTGTGACAATTTTCTCGGAGATGGAATCTTGCAGTTGGAAAATATTGGTGAAATAGTCGTCAAAATGATCAGCCCAGAGGGGCGCGCCGTCACGAACGCGCAACAGTTGAACTGAGACGCGGATGGAGTTGCCGACGTGCTGGATGGTTCCATCAAGCACAACGTCGACTGCGAGTTCGCGGCCGGCGACCAGCGGATCGACGTGAAGAGCTTGGAATTTCTGCACGGCCGACGTTGCCCGAACGGTGACTTTGCGAACCACGCTTAACTTGCGAATGATGGCGTCACTCATGCCCGGCCCCAAATAAGCGTCTTCTGATTGGGTTGCGTTGGCGAGCAAAGGGCGGAATGGGAGTACAGCAATGGAGCGAACTTCGACGAGATTTTCAAGCGGGTGATTCAGATGATTGAGCCCAAAATAAATTGCGAGCAGGGCCAGGAGGAAGCCTACGAGAGCCAGCCTGAAGCGCAGGGTGTTTTTGGCAGCGACGGGAGGGAGGACGGAATCAGCGGAGGGGCTCAGTTCTTCGCCGTTTGTGCGAGACAGATCTTGCACGCCGGCGGTAAAGCGATAGCCTCGTTTGGGAACGGTTTCGATATAGTGAGCGCCACCGCCCGCGGATTCCAGGGCACGACGAAGCGTAGAGATGTTGACGCTGAGATTCGCTTCCTCAACAAAAGTGTCAGGCCAAAGGGTGCTTAGAATGAAATCTTTTTCGAGAAGCTCGCCTGGGTGCTGGGCCAATAGAACGAGGAGATCAAATACTTTGGGAGTGAGTGCGACGGGCTTGCTTTCGGTAGTCAGGAGGCGCTGCGCCACATCTAAGCGGAAACGCCCGAAGATAAAGATACTGGCTTTTGTATGGGACGCGGGCACCATGGGGCTTCCGTTCAGGCTGGTCGGAGACGCTCCAAAATCACTGCGATCACAGCGTTAACTTACTGAGAATATCAGACTTGCGGATGGTGATTTGCGGATCACAATGCTTGGCCACGTTGCATTAGGCGAAAAAAGAGGCCATAATAACGAAAGGAAAGTGTACGCACTTTCTTCATATCGCCGCGCAAGTACGCGGAGGCTTTTATGTCCCCTATTGCACACAAACCGATGCCGTCGAACCCTTTCGTAGCCGCGTAGTTTAGCGTCTCCGCCGGTTCGCGCCCATCGCGTTTTCAAATAAAACAACCAAGTTAATTGATCTCGGCACACGTGTGCGCAGAGATCGGGTGTTCGTGAGTACCAGTAGGGGAAAACTGTCTTGAAACAGAATAGACGTGGTTTTAAAGAATCACATTTTATCGATCCAGACTTCATGGAAGCGCTGGACGAAAAGGAGTCCGGCAGCAGCGTGTCTTCGCGCCGGCAACTTGAACGAAAAACACAGCAATTCTGCCGGCAAGTCCAGCGGGCGTTGAATATCGCTTTGGCGGACAGCAGCATCAGGAACGGTATGGATGGTTTGTTTGTAGACGAGGTTTCACCAGCGCCGGATTGCGGACGACTGCTGGTGCATGTGACCGTGCCGGCTGGCTTGCCCATCGTCGATGCAATGCAGGCGCTGGGCCGGGAAACTGCCCGCTTACGGTCGGAGGTGGCGTCGGCGATCACCCGAAAGCGCGCACCCGAATTGTGTTTTGTACCGGTCTGTGAGGAGGGCGGCGAGCATGAGTAAGAACGAAGTCGCCCCTATACGGGCTTGGCAGGCGCAACCAATGGGGCAGGACGTGTTGGGGGCGATCGAGCGCCTCCGGCACGCTCCCGACGTTCAGCAGATTGCGGTGATGCCCGACGTACATCTTTCCGCGGAAGTGTGCATTGGTGTAGTGGTTGCGACCTCGCATCTCATCTACCCACAGGCAGTAGGAGGTGACATCGGATGTGGCATGTTGGCCGTGGCGCTAGACGTTGAGGCCGAGTGTTTGAAGGTTGCAAAGGTGGCGGGACGAGTGCTGGCAGACATCGGCCAGGCCGTGCCTGCTCGCCGCAGGAATCGAAACACACTCATTAGTCAACCCGACGAAATCGCCAACAGGGTGCTCAGCGATCCTGGCTTGGAGAGGGTACGCCGTAATGAAGGCATGATCGAGTTCGGAACGCTCGGAAGTGGAAACCACTTCATTGAAATGCAAGCGGACGAGGAGGGGAGGCTTTGGCTGATGGTTCACAGCGGCTCGCGGATACTTGGGCAGGCGATTCGCGACCACCATTTGGCTCGGGCAAAAGCCGTGGATAGCCGACTCCTGGCTCTAGATGCAAATTTGAAGGAAGGTGCGGCGTATCTGCACGATGCCGCATACGCGCGGCGTTACGCCGACGCCTCTCGGCGAGCGATGGCGGAAGAGGTTGGCTGCGTGGTGCTGAAAACACTAGGCGCGAGCATTTGCTGGGAAACGGCGATCACGACGGACCATAATCATGTGTCGCTGGAGAAATATGGAGGGCTTGATTTGTGGGTGCATCGAAAGGGCGCCATGCGTGCACGGGCGGGAGAGAGCGGCGTTCTGCCAGGATCGATGGGCAGCCTCAGCTTCCATGTGGAAGGACGCGGATGCGAAGCTGCCTTGTGTTCAAGTGCGCACGGGGCAGGCCGCGCGTTGAGTAGGACAGAAGCGCGGGCGAGGGTGAGCGAGCGAGAACTTGGCCGGCAGATGGAGGGAGTTTGGTACGACGCGCGGATGGCGGAGAAACTACGGGACGAGGCACCGTCGGCGTATAAGGATATTCGCGCGGTGCTGAGGGCGCAGAAAGAGTTAGTGAAGATTACGCGGACGCTCAGGCCGGTGCTCAACTATAAGGGCGCGTGATTATTTGGGCGCGGGATCTTGTTCCAACCCAACGAATAGGAGATCGCCACTAAGACGTCATCGGGGTAGCGGTTTCGCGCATCCCAAAGCAGCCAACCGCTGCCCGAATCTTGAGCCGCTTTGATTTGCGCTTCGATTTGAACCCTGCCGAACTTGCGGTGGTCGAAAGCGTAATCGTTGAACGCTTGCAGCCAAGGCCTGAAAGTCACAGGCGGGAAACTGGTGCGTTGTTTTGCTCGTTGAAGAGAGGCAAAGACGATGCGATACGGGTCGCTTAACGGGTTACGAAGTCCCGGTATGCCCGCTTGGAAGGAGGAGGGATAGAGCATGGGGGAAATGTAATCGACAACCGGCCCGATCGCTTGAAACGACTGCCCGATCCCTGTATCTCCCGAATTCCAGCAAACGTAGCCGAAGTTATCGGCGGAGATAGCGACGTTGTAAGGATTGAGACGCTTGCGGCTTTCCGCCAGGAAGCCGACGATGGCGGGACCGCGATCAGCTTCGGTGCTGGGCTGGGAAAACTGCAGACCCTGCTGGTCGGGGAAACGAACGTAGTCGAACTGAATCTCATCGAATCCTTGTTTTGCCGCTTCCACCGCGATGGCAATGTTGTAGTCCCAAGCGGCGTGGTTGAAGGGATCGGTCCAGGCGAAGCGCTCGCGATCGATAAAGAGTTTACCGTGCGCGGTTTTCACAGCACCTTGCTTGAGCAACTGACTAACGTTCCAGTTCCAGTCCTCCTCGGTCGCCTTGGAGATCAGTGCTGGAAATTCGACGGCGTGG
>Ga0209698_10004027_pt1 | contig 16236 bp, 14 predicted proteins | sample LitLauG_LLR_2012_FD_187203 | JGI IMG/M metagenome (GOLD analysis project Ga0209698, IMG submission 187203) | Freshwater sediment microbial communities from Pennsylvania, USA - Little Laurel Run_MetaG_LLR_2012 (SPAdes) (version 2) | ecosystem: Environmental > Aquatic > Freshwater > Creek >...
TTCCACGATTCATCGGGCCAGGGCCCGCGCACGGGGCCGAACATGTTGCGCCCCAGAATCCACGCACCGATGTTGGCAAAGCCGCGTGCCACAAAGTCGTCGTCGACGCCTGTCTCTCCGCCGCCGCTGCCGTGCATCTGCTGGAAGGTTCGCGTAGGAAAAAACCATTGCATCAACGCCGGCCCGCCCACGCCCAGCGGGTTTTCCAGGCTTTGCCGGGGACCGGCACTGAAGCCATCGATGGACATTCCGATACTGGCGACCTTGACCTTTGACATGATGAGTTTCCCCAGAAAATTTTCGCTACCGAAGTATCGTCAAGCCGTCATGAATGGCTGTCCCAGCCATAGGCCATCAGCGAGTCGATCACGGCACTTTGTGCGGCGCTCGGCGGTCGTTCGGCCTGCGTCAGGACGCTGACCTCGCGCACGATGGGAATGTCCGTCAGCGTCACGTACTTGAGCCCGGCGGAGCGGGCAATGGAGATCGGCATGAACGCCACGCCGAAGTTCGCGCGCACCATGGCCTGGATCCAGTCCTCGCGCGATGACTGTTGCACCACCTCCACGCTGACGCTGCGCTCGTCGAGCAGGCGGTCGATGTAGGCCGAGAACTCGCACATCACGCGCTCGCAGTAGCGTTCGCGGTTCAACTCGCCTATGGCGACGCTGGTGCGGCCGTTGAAGCGGTGGTCATCGCCGATGGCCAGTACGTAGGCCTCGCAGAACAGCCGCGTGGCAACGAAGCGCTTGGGCATGCCATACGGCGAACACATGATGCCGATATCGACCTCGCCCTGGTCCAGCGCGTCGGTAAGACCTTCCAGGTTGCCTTCCTTGAAGCTCAGTTCGATTTCGGCTCGGCCATTCTGGCTTTCGACGAATCCCGGCAGGACCTGGTGAAAGTCGATGGTGCACATCACGCCCACACGCACCGTCTCCCGTTTTGTCGCCATGAGACGCCTGGCCTCGTCGCGGGCGTGATTGGCGCTCTCGTAGATTTGCCGGAAGTTCGGCAGCATGCCCCGGCCCAGTTCGGTCAACTGTACCGAATTCTTGGTGCGGTCGAACAAGCGGCCGCCGATGGTCTCCTCCAGGCGCTGTATGGCCTTGGTGAGCGCTGGCTGCGAGACAAATGACCGCTCCGAAGCCCGTGTGAAATTGAGCGTGTCGGCGACAGCCAGAAAGTAGCGGATCTGGTAGAGCTCCATCGTGATGACTTCCGGCAGGTTTGCCTTAACTTACACGAGTCTGCCGCGTCTCCACAATCCCGGCGAGCGCCGTCCGCGGCCATCAAATGTCACCTGCCGGTCACCCTTGCGGGGCGGGAAGCAAAGTGTCCAGCACTGTAACGGCATGTCCAGGCCTAGGCGAGCCCCCGGGTTCCAGGGAGATGGCGTTGGACCAGCATGGCGGCGGCAATGGCGCCCACCATGCTGGCGAAAGCCAGCCAGGCATACGGTTGCAGCAACGGAATGCCGATCAGGATGAGGCCATCGTTGGAGCCTGGGATCAGCAGGCTGCCCCATGCCATGAGCACACCGCCGGCGAAGCAGCGTCCCATCTGCGCGGCGGAGACCGCAATGGACCGCCAGCGGCCCGCGGTAAGGCCCCCGGCAAGCGCGCCGGCGTAGAGTGCCAGCAGCAGGATCAGCGGGAACCCCAGCGCGGATGGCCCGCCGCCCATGGCCCGCGCAAGATCGGCCAGCACATCGGTGTACGCCCACCGTCCGGCAAGCAGCAGGGTGAGAACGAAACTGACACCAATGAGGATGGTCGCTGCATGAGGTCGCCAAACCTTTCCGGTGCTTCCGCCCGTTTTTGCGCCCGCGCGCAGCGCACGCAGGCCGGTCCACGAACGCCACAGCACGAACAGCAAGAACGCCGGCGCGATGATGCTGGACGCCAGAAAGATCGGCGACCCACTGTCCACGCCGCTGACCGCTGGCCGCGGGAAAAGGACCATCACGCTCAGGCAGCCCGCGAAATATCCGAGCGGCGTGAGCGCATAGGCCCATTCTCCTGAACCCAGGCGCGCGATGGCGCCGAACACGCAGGCGCGGTTGACCCACGCGCCCAGCCCCAGCAAGGCGCCGCCCAGCACTGTCCATGCGTCGGCCGCAAAACCCGGCGGCATGCTGCGCGCCAGATGGCCGATGTGGGCCAGCACCAATCCGCCAGCAACCCAAAGCGATGCCTCCAGCATCGCCAGCAAGCGGTGCGCACGGCGCTGGGTCAACACCTCGTCCACGGCAGCCACGGTACACGTGCCGCCGCGCTGTATGGCGAAGCCCATCGCCGCCACGCAGGCAATTGCCGCCAGCCAAAGTGCAATCACACCGAAGCTCCCGAGGCGGGTACGCCAGCTATTGGGCCTTGACCGTCGACGTGATGGAGTTGACCACCTCGCTGGCCTTGGCAAATTGCTCGGCGCGATTGGTGATGCCATGGCGCTTGGCTATCCAGGCAAAATCAGTCCAGACCGCCCAGACGGCGCCGGCTTCATCCTGCATCACCAGCAGGCGTACCGGCCAATCCAGTCCGGCATCGGGATTGGCTGTCAGGAACTGTATGCCCAGGGGCGGATTGCCGAACTCCAGCAGCGTTGAGGGCCGCAGCGGTATTCCCGCCTTCGCGGCCAGCTGCGACTGGTCTACCGCCTGGAAGAACATGATGCCCTTGGCCGCAATATCGGCGCGGATGCGCGCGATGGTCTCCTCCATGGCGTATTTGCTGCGGACACGGACAATGCCGTTGTCACCGGTCGACTGCGCCTGGGCTGCGCCGATGAATGCAATGGCGAGCGCGGTGCTGGCCAGGGTACGTCTGATCATCTTGAACATTTCAGTCTCCATGAACGGGGTTGGGGGTTGCTTCAATGGTGTTCCACGACACCCTCGATGGGGTCCGTGGGTTCGCGCCAGGGCGCGCGCTCTATCATCTTCACGGTGTCGGCGTAACCGGCCGCCCGCCGTGCGCGTACGCCTGCCGGGGTGAAGTCGATGTCCTTGGTGTGGTCCTCTCCCTCCAGCCGGGGCGCCAGCAGGTGGGCGACGTGCATCGTCGTTCCGCAACCCCAGGAGGAGAGTTCCTTGACCACCGGTTCGTCACGCTGCTTGGCCGGGAGCTGTTCGGTCAACTGGCGGATGACATGGCGCAGGCGGTGGATCTGTTTCTGGCGGGCGATGTGGCTGTCGGCGCGGCTGGCGAACTGGATGTCCTTCTGGCGGCCCATCACCTGCCAGATCGATTCGGGCTCGGGTGCGGACTGGTGCCACACATTGACGGCGAAGATCAGCGAGTCGCGGCGGGGACGGTCATCGAGCACGGCTTCGATCGGCGTGTTCGAATACAGTCCGCCATCCCAGTACGGTTCGCCGTCGATCCGCACGGCAGGAAAGGCGGGGGGCAGGGCTCCCGAGGCCATGACATGGTCGACGCAAAGGGCTTCGTCGCGACTGTCAAAGTAGCGCATGTTGCCGGTGCAGGCGTTGACGGCACCCACGGTCAGGCGCGTCGGCCCTTGGTTCAGTCTGCCGAAATCCACCAGTTCACCCAGCGTGTGGCGCAACGGCTCGGTGCTGTAATACGCGGCCGATTCCACGCCGACATTGGCCCGTGTGCCGCGCATGGCAGCCAGGTTGGGTTCGAAAAATGCGGGAATCCCGTATGCCACGGTGGCGAGGTTGGCTGCCCAGTTGCCCATGCCCAGCCAGTCCAGCGGTCCGGTCATCGTGGCCGGCTTTTCAATGTGACGCCAGAATGTCTTCAATCGCTCCATGCGCTGGTCGGGCGCGTTGCCCGCGATCAGCGCGGCGTTGATCGCACCGATCGAGGTGCCGATGACCCAATGCGGTTCGATGCCCGCGTCGTGCAGCGCCTCGTAAACACCTACCTGGTAGGCGCCCAGCGCACCGCCGCCCTGCAGCACCAGAACGACCTGGTCGGGGAGCCCGTCGTGCTGCGCAGCAGGCGCAGCACGCTTCTTGCCGGGGCTATCGGTATTTGACGTCATCTCAGGTCTCCTTGATTGCGGTTCCACGTGCGTGCAGGGATGCCGCGCCACCGTCCAGTGGACAGGGCGCGGCCGCGCCGTTACATCATCTTTTCCATCGTCGCGGGCTTGGCGTCGTTGACGATGTCGCCGATGGTCAGTTCGACGGGCTTGTCGGTGGCGTTCTTCCACCAGTGCTTGGTGCCCAGGAACTCGCGCGCCACGTCGCCGGCCTTGTGCAGTATGGGGGCGGTGCACTTGCTGTTGTTTTCATAGATCTCGCCGCTGTTGACCATGATCAGCGCAGGCCGGTCGGCGTGGCTGTGCAGCGGCACGATGCCGCCGGGGGCAATGGTCATGTGGCGCAGGCGCAGGCGGCGGTGCTCGAGCTTGACGTTTTCCGTCGACAGGTCGACCGATGCCAGTTCGGTGTCGACGATGCCCACCGGTGCCGTGGGCGCGCCGGGCAGGTCATTGGTGCCAACCTTGTCGGCAGGGCACTGACCGGCGTGGGCGAAGCCCGCTGCGGAAAGGGCGGTGATAGCCAGGATCTGGCGGAGGGTCTGGGTCTTCATGGTCGTGTTCCTCAAGAGTTGGCCCGGAGGCCGGTTTAAAGGGGCATGCAGTCGAAAAAAAGGGGGCTAGCGGTCCATCGGGTAAGGGCGGAATATCAGTGCGCCGTCCAGCCGCCCTCGATAGGCAGGATGGCGCCGGTGATCGAGGCAGCGTCCTCGGAACACAGGAAGGCGGTGAGCGCCGCCACCTGGGCGACGGTCACGAATTTCTTCGTGGGTTGCGCGGCCAGCAACACGTCGCGGATCACCTCGTCGGTGCTGATGCCGCGCGCCTTGGCCGTATCGGGAATCTGCTGCTCGACGAGCGGCGTCAGCACGTACCCGGGGCAGACCGCATTCACGGTAATGCCGAGCTCGGCGACCTCGAGTGCGACGGCTTTGGTGAAACCGGCGACGCCGTGCTTGGCAGCGACATAGGCCGACTTGTACGGGCTCGCGACCATTGCATGCGCGGAGGCAACGTTGACGATCCGGCCAAAGCCCCTCTTCTTCATGGCCGGCAGCGCGAGCCGCGTCGTGTGAAACCCGGCCGACAGGTTGATGGCAAGGATGGAGTTCCATTTATCGACAGGAAACTCGTCCACCGGCGCAACGTGCTGGATGCCGGCGTTGTTGACCAGCAGGTCGATGCAAGCAAATTCGGACAGCGCCTTGTCCATCATGGCGGCAATGGCATCGGGCCGGCTCATGTCGGCGGCGTCGTAGCGCACCTTGACACCGTATTTCTCGGCGAACTCCGCTTGCAGCGCGTCAATGGCGCGGGCATCGCCAAAGCCGTTGAGGATCACGTTGGCGCCCTGGGCGGCCAGTGTGCGGGCAATACCCAGGCCGATGCCCGAGGTTGAACCGGTTACAAGAGCAGTTTTTCCGATGAACACGATGGTCTCCTCGCGGTCGGCAGGTGGGGTGGCCTGCAACGGAACGGACTGTAGGTGGGGCCCGGGGCAACCGGAAATGAAACCAATTCATCGGTCGATCGGCGCCGGTTATGGCCGATCTGTAAGATTTCGGAAGTTCGCGCCGGGGCCCGAAAGCAGCCGGCCGAGGCGTTGTTTCGCGGGCGCAACGACCCAGTCGATAATGCGTCGACGTCCGGGAGGTGTTCCCGGGACCCGAACGGGGATCCGGCCCAGCCACGGCTATGAGTAATGACCACGTAAAAACATGGGATGTCGATCTGGCCCGCGCCCAGACGCCGGGCTGCGCCCATGTGCTGCACTTCAACAATGCTGGGGCATCGCTGCCCTGCGAATCGGTATTGCAGGCGGTCAGGGCGCACCTGGAGCTTGAAAGCCGGATCGGCGGCTACGAAGCCGAGGCTCAGGCGCACATTGCCGTTGAACACACCTATGACGCCTTTGCCCGCCTGCTGGGTTGTGCCCGGGACGAAATTGCCCTCGTCGAAAACGCGACGCGAGCCTGGGACATGGCGTTTTACTCGCTGCGATTTGCGCCGGGCGACCGTATCCTGATCGGACGCGCCGAGTACGCGAGCAATGTGATCGCCTTTTTACAGGTGGCACGGCGTACCGGTGCCCAGGTCGACATCGTGCCGGACGATGCGTACGGCCAGATCGACGTGGCGGCGCTCGAGCGGATGATCGACGCGCGGGTCCGGTTGATCGCGCTCACCCACATTCCCACCAACAGCGGGCTCGTGAATCCGGCCGCGGCGGTCGGCGCCATTGCCCGGCGCGCTGACGTGCCCTTCCTGCTCGATGCCTGCCAGAGCGTTGGACAATTGCCGGTGGATGTCGAGACCCTGGGGTGCGACATGCTGTCGGGCACGGGCCGCAAATTCCTGCGCGGTCCGCGGGGTACGGGTTTCCTATACGTGCGGCGGCAGTGGATCGAACGGCTGGAACCGCCGTTTCTCGACCTGCAGGCGGCGCAGTGGATAGGTCCGGCATCCTTCGAAGTGCGCAGGGACGCGCGCCGCTTCGAGACCTGGGAGAGCTATGTGGCCGGCCGCATCGGCCTGGGGGTTGCCGTCGATTACGCACTCTCGTGGGGATTGGACAACATCGCCCGGCGCGTCACGGCCCTGGGAGCCCGGCTACGGGCGCAATTGCGTGATCTCCCCGGCATCACGGTGCATGATGCCGGCCAGGTGCATTGCGGCATCGTGACCTTCACCCGCGCGGCCGAGCCTGCCCCGGCCGTCCTGCAGCGGCTGCGCGCCGCCGGGATCAACGTATCGATCACCAATCCCGGACATGCCCGTCTGAACCCCGGACCCCGCGGCTCAGCACCCCTGGTACGGGCCTCGGTGCACTACTACAACACCGACGCGGAAATCGACCGCTTCTGCGCGGTAGTCGCAGCCGGGTGAAGCGGGCGCGCCATTACGGGACCAGGGGCTTGAGCCGTCCCAGGATCGTCGGCAGGAACTCGGTGACGGTCGGGTGAACTGGCAGGGCCTGCTGCAGCACCCGCCAGGAGGCGCCGGTAGCCATGAACGTGCTGATGACCTGGACGATCTCGTCGCCCGTGATGCCCAGGAAGCATGCGCCCAGGAAGCGTTCGCTTGCGGCGTCGACGATGACCGTGATGAGCCCTTCGGTTTCGCCTTCTTCCTTTGCCCGGCTCACGTCCTTCATGGCCCATTGCGCGTACAGGATGCTCGCCCCTCCGCGCACGCGCCGGCGCGCCTCGTCCAGGGTGATGCCGACGCGTCCCAGGGGCGGATCGGTGAACATGGCGTAGGCCAGGATGCGCTCGTCGGCGTCGCGCCATGCCGAACCGCGCTGTTGGGCAAGGGCAATCTCGTGGTCATCGTAGCTCGTGTGGGTAAAGGCACCGCGGCCGTTGATATCGCCCAATGCCCAGATGCCCTCCACGGCCGTGCGCAACTCGCCATCGGTTTTGATGAAGCCGCGGCCATCGGTCGATAAGCCGACGCTGGCGAGGTTGAGCTTGTCGCTGTTGGGAAGGCGCCCGGTTGCCACCAGCACGTGCGAGCCCGCAAGTTCGCGCCCGCCCGCCAGCTTCAGGCGTATGCCGCTACCCGCACCGTCCCCCGACGGCGCAGCGCTCTCGATGGCGGCGCCGCTCAGGATATCGATGCCTTCGCGCTCGAGAAACGCCGTGATGGCGGCGGACACTTCCGGGTCCTCGCGCGCGGCGATACGCTCGCCAGTCTCGACGACGGTCACGCGTGCCCCCAGGCGTCGGAAGATCTGGCCCATTTCCAGGCCGATGTAGCTGCCGCCGATGATGATCAGGTGTTCGGGCAGGGCGGTAAGTTTCAACAGGCTGGTGTTGTCGAGATAGGGCAGATCGCCGAGTCCGGGAATGGGCGGAACGAAGGGCCGCGTGCCCGTATTGAGGTAGATGCGCCGCGCCCGCAGCAGATCCGTGCCGGCCCTCACGAGGAAGTCCGTGCCGTCACGCCCCGCCAGGCTGCCCCACGCCCGATACAGGCGAACATTCGGTGCGCTGGCCAGCCAGCCCTCCAGTCCGGCGCGCGAGGCATCGACACGCTGGCGCATTCGCGCCATGGCCGCGGGAAAATCCACGTTTACGGCGCCCACGTCGACGCCGTAATCCCGCGCCGTGCGGGCCATGTGCGCCACGCGGGCGCTCTTGCGCAGGGTCTTGGTGGGCGTGCAGCCCACGTTGACGCACGATCCGCCCACGAGGCCCGCTTCGATCACCGCCACGCGTTCGCCGCCCTGCGCCAGGGCGACGGCCAGCGCAGGCGCCGCCTGTCCCGTCCCGATGATGATGGCGTCGAAGCGGGTCATGTCCTGGACCGATGGCAACTGCCCGGCTGCGGCGTGGGCGGCATCGTTGGAGACGCTGGTGCGGGTGTTCATCGCGGTTGGGTCCTTCAGACAGGGTGCAGGCGTTGGGGGTTGCTGCCAGTGGCGCGGTTCATCCGCCCGGCGGCGGGTGCCTGCAGCCAGTGCAGGGCGAAGTACCGGTCGGGATCGGTCCAGACGGGGCCGGGCGTGAATCCGGCGCGGGTGGCGAGGTCGCGGACACCTTCCACCGTGAACTTGTAGGAGTCCTCGGTGTGCAGGGTCTCGCCCTCGCGCAGCGCGAACAGCCGGCCGCACAGGCGAACCTTCTGCTGGCGCAAGGCCATCAGGTGCATTTCAATGCGGGACTCGGGTGCGTTATAGAAAGCGCTATGCGCATAGGCGTCCAGTGCGAAGTCGGCATTGAGCTCGCGATTTGCGCGTACCAGCAGGTTGCGGTTGAAGCGTGCCGTGACGCCCTGGGCATCGTTGTAAGCGTTGTGCAGCACCAGCGGGTCCTTGATGAGGTCGGTGCCCAGGATCAGCGCGCCGCCCTGCAGCAACTGGGCCGCGTCGCGCAGGAATTCCAGCGCTTCCGCCGGATTGAGGTTGCCGATGGTTGAACCCGGAAAGAATCCATAACGCGTGCCGATGGCGGGCAGGCCATCGAGCACGCGGGACAGCCCGCTGGTGTAGTCGGCTGTGACGGGCGTGATGCGCAGCGTTGCGGCGAGGGGCGCGGCCTCGGTGGCCAGCGTGCGTTGCAAGGCCAGCACCGAGCCCAGCAGGTGGTCGCCGGAAATGTCGATGGGCACGAAGCGCGCCGGCGTGGGCATCGCCTTCAGCAGCAGACCCACTTTCTGCAATGATCCCGCGCCGAATTCAACGAGCTCTGCCCCGGGCTCCATCAGGCTGGCCATGTCCTGCACGCAGGCGCGCAGGATGCCCAGTTCGGTGCGGGTGGGGTAGTACTCGGGCAGTTCGCAGATGCGGTCGAACAGGAGCGAGCCCGCGGCATCGTAAAAGTATTTCGGTGATATGCGGTGGGGCGCCACGCTGAGCGCTTGCACGAAGTCGCGGGCGAAGCCGGCGCCGTCGCCCGCTGCAACGGCATGCGCCGCAGCATTGGATGGCTCCACATGCTCGGCCGTGCGGTCACGCGGGTCTGGCAATGGCAGCGGTATCAAAGGTTCCTCGCAAGGCGCAGTCCGCTGAACTGCCAGCGGGCCGAAGGCACAAAAAAATTGCGGTAGCTGGGCCGCAGGTGTCCGGGCGGCGTTGCGTGCGAGCCGCCGCGCAGCACCATCTGGTTGATCATGAACTTGCCGTTGTATTCGCCCGCCGCGCTGGGCAAGGGCGCGTAGCCGGGATACGGCGCATACGCGCTGCGCGTCCACTCCCACACACGCCCGCTGCCGGGCAGGCCGCCCAGCCGGGTCGCATGTTCCCATTCCATCTCGGTTGGCAGCCGGGCACCCGCCCAGCGTGCATATGCGTCAGCCTCGTAGTAGCTCAGGTTGCTCACGGGCTCCCGCGGATCCAGGTCGCGCAGGCCGTCAAGGCCAAATACCTGCCAGCCCTGATGGTGCGTGCCGCCTTCGCGGACGGTGCCCGTCGCCTGCGGGGACGCACGCCAGTAGAGGGGCTGCTGCCAGGCTTGCTGCTGGCAAAGGTCCCAGCCTTCCGAGAGCCAGAACTCCGCACGGCGGTAGCCGCCATCGGCCACGAACTGGGCAAATTCTTCCTGGCTGACCGGGCGGCTGGCCAGTTCATAGGGTTCCAGCCAGACACGGTGACGCGGTGATTCGTTGTCGAAGGCAAACGCACCGGGCGCCGCGGCGGCATCATGGCCCACCTCGACGAGGCCGCCAGCGTAGGTTTGAAAGCGTGGACCCCGGGATGGCTCGTCCAGCGGTGCCGGCGTTCGGATTGCCGCGGATTCGCGGTAAGCGGGCAGCAGGGGATTGCAGGAAAAATGATGCAGCAGGTCGGTGAGGATCAGCTCCTGGTGCTGCTCTTCGTGGGCAATACCCAATTGAACCAGGGCATGCACGTCGCCCGACAAAGTGCCGCCCAGCAGGGGCAGCAGGCGCCGCTCGACGTCGCGCCGGTAGGCCACCACCTCGTCAAGGCTGGGCCGCGAGAGCACGCCGCGGGCGGGACGGGCATGGCGCGGCCCGATGGCTTGGTAGTAGGAATTGAAAAGGCTGCGAAATTCCGGATGGAACGGGCGGAACTGCGGTTCCAGTTGCTCCAGCAGGAACGTCTCGAAGAACCAGGTGGTATGCGCCAGATGCCACTTTACGGGACTGGCGTCGGCCATGGATTGCACCATGCAATCTTCTGCGCTCAGGCCGTCGAGCAGGCGGTCCGTGGCGGCACGTGTCCGGATGAAACGTTCCGCGAGTGTTGGCTGGATCAACGGTGTGGGCTTTCAGGGATGAGCGGCGGGGTGGCGCTTGGGCATACTACGGGTTTACGATTTCACGCATCCGTCGGGACCATTGCGGATGCGCGCCCTATCCTACAACGTCATGAAGGTACCTATGAAAGCCATCTGGAAGAACACGATTATTGCCGAGAGCGACGATACGGTCCTGGTCGAGGGCAATCATTACTTTCCCGAAAGTTCCCTGAAGCGGGAGTTCATCACCTTCAGCAACCACAAGACGAGTTGCCCCTGGAAGGGGCAGGCCAGTTACTACTCCATCAAGGTCGACGGCGAACTCAATACCGACGCGGTCTGGTACTACGCAGACCCGAAGCCCGAAGCGGCCAGCATCAAGGGCCGGGTCGCCTTCTGGAAGGGCGTGAAAGTTGCCTGACAGGCTGGGGTAGCGACGACATCTTGCGGCTGCGGCCACTGCGATCAACTTGCAACCGCGCGTCCTGAATGTCGCTTTGCCCCGGTTCAATGTGCGTCACCGATTACAGCCTCGGCTTTGCCCTCGATGACTGCCGTCGCATGCTCCAGCCGTGCACTGTAGGCATCCAGAGCCTGCGCAGTGAGTGCGCTATACCGATCGGCGTCGCGCCAGTGGCGCTCCTCCAGGGCCTCGCGCACGCCGGGCAGCGTCTTGGCGCCATAGCCCGTCAAGCGGCCCGGTGCATAGACGAGGTTGCGAAACCATGGGCGCCCGGGCAGCCCGGTATCGGTGGTCAACGTAGTGTCGATGTCCAGCATAAGCGCGCGCAGTTGCGCCTTGCTCGATTCGGGCAGGGCTGCGGCCTTCTGGTCGAATGCCGTGTCATAGGCCTTGGCCGCACGCTTGAGGTGCGCCACGGCATTATCGAGCGGCGCAAAATCGATATACGGCACGCGGTCGAGGGCTGCAGGATTGGCATGGGGTTTGGTGGGGTCCGCCGCCAATTCATACGCGCGGTCGCGCAGCAATGCCGCTTGGGTCTCGTACTCCTCGCGCTTTGCGTCGTTGAGCTTGTGCAGTTCGGCGAGATAGCTGGCCACGACCTCCGCAAAGGGTTGCGCGCGCTGCAAAGGCAGATCGGCTTCCGAAAGGCGGATCACAAGGCGGCCCGCGGTCTTGGCGAGCAGTGCGTCGTAGGCAAATCCCGGATCGACAAAACGGCTGTGATGCTCGTAGGTGTCGTAGAGCGAATGGTAGATGCCGTCCCAATGGCCTTCGCCGCCGTAGCTCAGATCCAGCGTCGTGACGCCCAGGTGCTGCAGGAATGGCGTGAAGTCCGAGCCGGACCCCAGGGCCTCCAGCGGCAGATCGCTGCCCGCATCGGCCGCGCGCTTGGCATGTTCTCGCGCGGTACCGGTCGCGCCCGGCCCGGCTGCCTCCACGCGCATATCGGCGCGCAGCCGCTCGGCCACGCTTACACCCGTTTCGGGGTCGGTCACGTCATTGGCAACCTGCGAAACCAGATGTTCAAGGTCGTGGCTGCCGCCCGCTGAAAGCAGGCCGCGCGCGTTCGCGTCGCTATTGATATAGGCCACGACCTTGTGCCGGAGTTCGTCTGCGTGCGTCTCCATGTATTCGGTCGAACCGATCAGCCCCGGTTCCTCCGCATCCCAGCTCAGGTAAACGAGTGTGCGCTTGGGCCTCCATCCCTGCCGCGCAAGCTGCCCGAATGCCTTGGCCTCGGCGAGCAGCGCAACCTGTCCCGAGAGCGGATCGCTGGCGCCAAAGACCCAGCCGTCGCGATGATTGCCGCGCAGTACCCATTGGTCGGGATAAGTGCTGCCTTTCAGCGTGGCTACGACGTTGTAAATCTTCTTGAGGCTCCAGTCGGAACGCACCAGCAAATGCACCCTGGGCTCGTCGGGTCCTGTGCCCCCCACGTGGTAGGTGATAGGCAACTGTCCGCGAAAGGACGCCGGTGCGACCTGGCCGCCCAGGGCTTCCAGGAAATGGCGTGCTTCTCCATAGGAGAGCGGTAGCGTCGGGATCTTGAGCAGGTCCGGCGCCGTTTCCCGTGTGAGCCGCTTTGCGCCATCGGTGGCGCCGATACCGGGTGTGAGCGGGTCGCCCGGGTAGAGCGAGAAATCGGCAACTGAGCCCCGCTGGACACCCTGTGCCGGGCGTGCCGGTCCCTTCGGGTACACGTCGTCCGAGCCATAGCCGTCGCCCGAAGGATCGGAGTAGATGATGCAGCCCACCGCGCCGTGCTCATAGGCGAGCTTGGGTTTGAGGCCCCGCCAGCCTGCGCCGTAGCGCGCGATGACGATTCTGCCCTTGACGCTCACGCCCATGCGGTCCAGCGCGAGGTAGTCATCTGGCATGCCGTAGTTCACGTACACCAGTGGCGCGGTGACATCGCCATCACCCTGGTACGCAACGTAGGCCGGCAGCGCCTTGGTCACGAGTTGGCTGGACGCGTCCCCTGCCACCGGCGTTTCCTGCAGCGTGGCCTTGTACGCCACCGGGCTGACGATCTCCAGTGTTTCCGACAGTGGCGTTGGGTAGAGGACCTCGAAGGTCTCGATATCAGCCTGCCACCCCCACTCGCGAAAGCGGTCGCGTACCCATAGCGCGTTCGCCTTGTCGTGTGGCGACCCCACGTGATTGGGCTCGGCAGCCAGCTGTTTCAACCAGCCACCGAGTTCTGCCGGGTGTATGTCCGCGTCGAAGGCTTTCTCGAGGTCGGCAGCGGTGGCGGGCGCCGGATCGGCGGATGCGGCCGCGGCGCATGGCAAGGTTGAAACCACCAAGGTGCAGAGCACGGCGGCCAGGGTGGTGCGTATCCGCGCCGAATCGGCGCGCAGCGCGTTGACGCACGCGACGTTCGAATTCATTCGCTACTTTCTTCTGATGTGTATCCAGAGTCTGTTGGTTGCGGCTATGCAATTGCCGCCGGGAGATATTGCCAAGGCGCGGGGGCCGGTGCAACGCATTTGCAAAGGTTCGCGCCTGCGGTGCAGGAGGAGGGGGAGATGATGGTCTCGCTGCATTCGTTCCTTGAATCGCGTGAATCCCGTTCAATTGTCATGGACAATTAGTCGCGTCGCCCTAGGAGGCATGGGTCGTGAGGATTCGTTGTGAGCGCCTGAATTACTTATCCGCTCATTGGGGAAAACACCATGATGGCGACATTGTGGCCGTTTTCTGGTCATAAACGGCCAATAAAATTTGTCCTGGACGCTTTGCGTGTCCTTCGGTGTCAGCCACACGCACCTCTTTCAGATTGCATGGCACCGGCTTTTTCAAAGTAGACCGGCCATCCCGTCAGTTCGCGGGCGCCGCTTCCCAAACCCAAATTCCAGGGAGACATACGATGAAATCGAAACTGGCACTTCCGTTGGCGCTTACAGCACTTCTCGCGGCCGCTCAAACCAGTTGGGCCGACGAGGGCACTTATAAAATCACCAAACTTGTATCCGACATCCCCTCGTTTGCCAGTACGACGGACCCCAATGCCATCAACACCTGGGGAATTGCATTTGGCACCGGCCCCGTGTGGGTCACCAATAACGGCACGGCAACCTCTACCTTGTACGACGGCAACGGCAAGATCATTCCGCTGGTCGTGCACACGCAGGCCGACCCCACGGGGATCGTCTGGTACAACGGCAGCAGCGATTTCAAGCTCGATGGCACGCACTCGGCCGCGTTCCTCTTTGCTACGGAAAACGGCGCCATTTCCGGTTGGTCTGGATCGCTCGCGAATCCGCAGGTCGATGAACTCAAGGTGACGACACCGGGAGCCGTGTACAAAGGGCTGGCTATCGGTGGTAACGGGGCATTCAATATCCTGTACGCGAGCAATTTCTCGCAGGCCAAGGTCGATACCTTCGGCCCGACGTTCGCGCCGGTTCAACTGGCCTGCAATTTCGCGGATCCCGAACTGCCGGTGGGTTATGCGCCCTTCGGAATACAAAATATCCTGGGCGACATATACGTGACGTATGCCGCTCAGGATGCCGCGCGCCACGACAACCTGATCGGCCCGGGCCTGGGTCGCGTGGACGTCTTCACCGCCGACGGTTGCCTGGTCCGCCGCCTGCACAGCGAGCACTTCAACGCGCCCTGGGGCGTAGCCCTGGCCCCGGCGAGCTTTGGCCCATTGGGCGGACGCGTCCTGATCGGCAATTTTGGTGACGGGCGGATCAACGCTTTCAATGTGCGCACCGGCGAGTTCGAGGGAACGCTGGAGTCGGCCGAGGACACGCCCATCGTCATCCCGGGGTTGTGGGCGATTTCCTTTGGCAACGGGGCGCGCAATCAGCCGACCAACGTGCTGTTCTTCGCTGCCGGACCCAATCACGAGCAGGACGGTTTGTACGGCCGCATTGATCCCGTGGCCCCATCCGGTAACTGAGCGATCCGGCGCACAGGCCAGGCCTGCGCAAGATGGCGGTGGCGGCTCTTACCGCCACCGCCAGGTCGTCATCATTCGCGCATCGCTGCCCCTGGCGGCGCCGATATTCGCCAAAGGCCAGGCAACACGCCGGGTTCTTCTGCTCCTGTATCAGGCAGCCGCCGCGCCGGCAATCTGACGCAGTGCCTGTTCAAAGACCTCGGGGGGCTGGCCACCCGAGATGAGGTGCTTCTCGTTGATGATGATGGCGGGTACCGATCGTATACCCGCGCGCTGGAAGAACGTCTCGGCCGCCCGCACTTCGTCGGCGTAATGACCGGTCTGGATCACATCGCGCGTTTCGACCTCATCCAGGCCCGCCTCCACGGCGCAACGCACCAGAACGTCCTCGTCGCCGGGGTTTTCACCACGTCCATGGTAGGCCTTGAGCAGCGCGTGCTTGAGTTCGCGCTGGCGCCCTTGCAGCCCTGCCCAGTAGAGCAGGCGGTGGGCGTCAAAGGTATTCCACACGCGGGACCGTTCGCCGAATTCGAATCCGACCGCGGCACCGCGTTCCTTGAGCATCTGCCGCGAGGCCTTGAGCTGTTCAGGATTGGCGCCGTACTTGCGCGACAAGTGTTCGGTCACATCCTCGCCCTCGGCGGGCATGTCGGGATTGAGCTCAAAGGGTTGGAACTCGATCTCCACCGGAATGCTGCCGTCGAGGCGCGCCAACGCGATTTCCAGCGAGTTCAGGCCCACCGCGCACCAGGGGCACGCCACGTCAGAGACAAAATCGATCTTCATGTTTTCCTCGCCGGGCAAATTGGCGCGCAAGCGGCGGCGCCATGCGTGTGTCGGGACGCACAGATGAAAGGTCATGCACCGTGCATGCTAGCGCCATTGCGGCCGCTCTTGTTCAAGCGGTGGCATGACCGGAGTAGGGCGGTCCGACGCCAGGGTTTGGCGGGGTTGCCGACGGGTCCGGCTTCAAGGGAGAATGACATGGGTATCAATACACCGATGACACCGACGCCATCGGCGCTAACCACGACATCGGCGCCGCCGTTGATCCGGGCGCAGTCGAGCCTGCCAGCCCTGGGGCGGGCACGGCCGGGACAGCCCGATCCGGCTGCCGAGGGAGCTCATCGCGCCGCATTCGG
>Ga0209698_10004028_pt1 | contig 16236 bp, 8 predicted proteins | sample LitLauG_LLR_2012_FD_187203 | JGI IMG/M metagenome (GOLD analysis project Ga0209698, IMG submission 187203) | Freshwater sediment microbial communities from Pennsylvania, USA - Little Laurel Run_MetaG_LLR_2012 (SPAdes) (version 2) | ecosystem: Environmental > Aquatic > Freshwater > Creek >...
CGCCAAGTAGCCGTTCCGCGGGCAGACCCGTGTAGATTCGAAATTGGGCGTTGGTAAAGTTGTAGCGGCCCTCGGAATCGTTAGTGAATACGATTCCGGGAATGGACTCCACCACCGTGCGAAACCGGTGCTCACTTTCGCGCAGAGCCTGTTCGGCCAGGTTTCGGTCGGTGATGTCTACAATCGAACTGAGGACCATCAGCCCTTCGGTGGTCTCGATCGGATTGAGCCCGACCTCCACCGGAAACTCGCTGCCATCCTTCCGGCGAGCGAGTAGTTCCCGGCCGGTGTCCATCCGGCGGGAAGTGGGCCGTTCGAAGAAGCATTGCTGCAACCGGACATGTTGGGAACGGTACCGTTCGGGGAGCAGGAAATCGATCGATCTTCCAACCAGCTCTTCTCGCGAATACTGGAACATCCGTTCGATTTGCGTGTTGACCAGTACAATGAGGCGTTGCGCATCCACCATTAACATTCCGCTGGGCGCCGACTCCACCACGAGCCGGAAACGCTGCTCGCTTTGGCGGAGCGCCTTTTCCACTCGCTTCAGTTCCGTGAGGTCCAGGATGAAGGCAAGGGCTTGGTCGGACGCGACCTCACTCCAACACAGGCCGACGGCGATCGGCACACGCGTCCCATCGCGGCGGAGGTACTCCTTCTCATAGAGGATGGGGCGCCGGGTCTGGAAAGACTCTTTGACGCTGCGCTCGGTGGCTTCGTGCCATTCGGGCGGAGTGACCTCATCCAGGCTCAAGCCATGAATTTCAAACTCCTCGCGCGTAATGCCAAGCAGATCGAGATAGGCATTGTTGGCACGCAACACCTGGCCCCCATAGCGCACTTCTCCGACCGGCAAAGGGCTGGATTCCACGAACCCGCGAAACCGGTGCTCGCTTTTGGCAAGCTCCTGCTCGATCTGTTTACGACGGGTGATGTCGTTATTCGTCTTTACAATCAGAGTGGACAGACCATCCGGAGATTGCTGTAGCCTCCAATGGCTGGCCACCCAGATCGCCTCACCGCTTCGCACGCAATGTTTCAATTCTCCGGTCCAACTGCCCTTTTCTAAGACTTCGGCGAGGATTGCATCGAGGGAAACCGGGAATTCCGTCTCCAGCAGTTCCTGGCTGATCCGTCCTACTGCGTCCTGGGCGGGCCAGCCATAGAGATCCTCTAAACCCCGGCTCCACCACTGAATGACGCCAGCGAGGTCGCACACCATCACCTGGCTGACGTCCAGTATGTGGGCCAGGTTCGCAGGCTGCAGCGGACTCAGGTCCCGGACCATCGATTCTTCCCTCATACCTGGGAGGCCTCCGCTGGCCGCCATTGCCCAGCCAGGAGTTCCTTTACTCTGGCCGTAAGATGGCTGGGGGTAAAGGGCTTGGCCACGAACACGGCCGCATTCGCCGCGAGCAGCGGCTCATCCGACAGACTATCCTTGCTGAATCCGGACACAAAAACGACCTTCATCGCCGGGTGGGCTTCCAGGCACTTTTTGGCGAGCTCCGGCCCGGTCATCTTCGGCATCATCACGTCGGTCACCAGTACATCGATCCCGCCCTCAATTAGCTTTGCCGCTAACAGCGCATCTTCTCCGGAAGCTGCCGCATGCGTTCGGAATCCGTCGAGGTGGAACTGTTCTTTCAACAGGTTCCGGATGCTCTCCTCGTCCTCGACGATGAGGACCGTGCATGCTCGGGGCTCCTCGGCGGGCGGCGCTTGCACCGCTGCATCCGCTGTCGATTCCGGCGGCCGGCCCGCGAGCGGAAAGACCATCTTGAAGGCGCTGCCACACCCTGCGCGACTTTCGACCTCAATGGTTCCCTTGTTTTGCGTGACAATGCTGTGCACGATTGCCAAACCCAAGCCCGTCCCGAGACCGCCGGATTTGGTGGTGAAGAAGGGCTCGAAAATGCGCTCCCTGGTGCCTTTGGTCATCCCAATTCCCGAATCTTCCACAATCAGGCGAACGGATCCGGAATCGATCGCAGTGGAGACCTGAAATTGTCCCCCCGCGGGCATCACGTCGCGGGCATTGGTAGCGAGGTTGATCAGGATCTGACGCATCTGCGCCGGGTCGGCCTCAATCCGGCACTCCTCACGCGCCAGGCTCAGGACCAACGTGCACTTCCGGCCAATCGCAAGGCGGAGCAATTTATCCAGGTCAGAAATCACCGCGTTCATATCCAGCACCTGGGGGCGGCTCACCTCTTTGCGGCTCAGGGTGAGAAGTTGCCGGGTAAGCGTGGATGCCAGATCGCCCGCTTTGCGGATTTCCAGAAGCTGTTCCTGTCCGCTCGGGGGCGTTCGGTGAAGCAATACGTCGGTATATCCCAGAATCACCATCAGGAGATTGTTGAAATCGTGGGCCAGACCGCCGGCCAGAACCGCGATCGCTTCCATTTTTTTCGCCTGCAGCGCGCGCTCCTCCAGTTGCCGTTGTTCGCTCACATCCCGGAACACCAGCACGGCGCCAATCACTCCATCCTCGTTGCGATTGATGGAAGCGCTGCCCTGAATCGTATAAACCGCCGCATCGTCTTTGGAGAACAGCCGGCACTGGTAGCTGGCCAGGGCCGGATTTCCCCCGCTAAGCACGGCCAAAGCGGGATTGGGCAGCGGCTCGAAGGTGCGATCGTCCACCGCACAAAACACATCCAGCAGATCCCGTCCGAGCGCCTCCGCCTGAGTCCAGCCGGTCAGTCTTTCGGCCGCTTGACTCAGGAATACAATCCGGCCCAGGACATCGGTTGCCACTACTGCCTCTCCGACGTTGCGCAGTGTGGTGGATAACCAGGCCTCGCTGGCTCTCACCTTACGCTCCATTTCGTGGCGATGGCGCGCCAATTCGATGTGCACTCGCAGACCGGTTTGGTCAAACGGCTTTACGATGTAACTGAGTGGCCCGGCCGCCTTCGCGCGTTCGAGAGTCTTCTCGTCGGTGTGCGCCGTGACAAAGATTACTGGAATGTCGAGCCTCTCGCGAATTCTTGCCGCCGCCTCGATTCCGTCCATTTGGCCCTTAAGGCGAATATCCATCAAAATCAGAGTCGGGAGTTGGCCGGAGGCTACTTCAAGCGCTTCCTCTCCACTGGCCGCGACGCCCGCAACGGGGTATCCCAGTTTTTCGAGACGCTCCTGCAAATCCATGGCAATCAGGCCTTCATCCTCGACAATGAGTATCCGATTCTGTTCGGTGGTTTCTGTCATCGTTCACGATTCCGGTTCAACACAATGGGAACAATTGTGAAAAGCTTCTCTTGGGCGCACGTCGAAAAATCAAATATGTTTAATCGCTTCAATTCTCCTCTTAGAATAATGTCACGCCTAAAGTGGAATTACCTATTCCAGGCGAATTGTTCGGCTCACGAGCACGGGTCCGGCCGGTTTTCAATTTTCAAGCGTAACGTTGGAAGTCGAGGGTCTCGCCGAACCGGCAGCTTCGGACTCCTTCTGGATTGTCGAATCGATAACCAAAGTGTACCAACCCTTTACGTTATCTCCAATATTATCCTTAGTTAATTGCAAGGGAAGTTATTCATTTAATTAACTAAATGTCCTTCAGGGGATTAAAAGGCGTTCTCGGGGTTCCAGTCTGATTGGCTTCAGGGCTGGTCCCTGGCGCAGCGAACCCCTACCGCCTCGCCGTCATCGCTCTCCCGGGCGCCGCGATGAGAGACGCGAAGCGAAGCTGCCTCGCTTTCCCAAAAACCGCCGCGTGCCACCGCTAGGGCGTTGCCCGCAAGCGGTTGTTCGACCCCTAGTCCGGTGGCCGCGCCGTCCACATCGTACTTGTTGTAGTAACGATCCAGAACCCACTCCGCGACATTGCCGAGCATGTCGTAAAGGCCGAAGGCATTCGGCTTCTTTTTGCCCACCGGGTGCGGGTTTCCATCGCTGTTGGCCGCGTACCAGGCGATCTCGGAAGGCCGCCCGTAATAGCTCTGCGCGCTGCCGCCGCGCGCGGCGTATTCCCATTCGGCTTCGGTGGGCAAGCGCCCCCCAGCCGCCGCGCAATACGCCTTCGCGTCCACCCAGGCAACGCCGGTGGCCGGGAGAGCGCCATCGGCGCCCGGAGATTCCTGCGTACGCTTCCCCCGAACCCCTCGATACGACACGTCGGTCACTTCGGTCTGGCCGAGCCAGAATCCTTTCTCGATGGTAACGGTGTGTGCCGGCTTCTCGTCATCCTTACATTCGCTGTCCCCGGACGAACATCCCATGAGAAAGACTCCGGGCACGATCCATACATAGGTCAGTCCGTCCGCGGGATTGATCCAAGTCTTGGCCCGCTGCTCGGCAGGCGATGGGGCAATGGCGGCGACCGATGCTGGCGTGGGCTTCGCGACGGGCGCCGAGGACGGTTTCCAGTAGACCACCCCACCCACGGCCAGCGCCAGCGCCGGGACCACCGCGAGGAGCCATCTACCCCGGCTGTTCCCCGTTGCCGCCAGTCGCGGCGCTGACTTGCCGGCGATCGCGTCCCTCACCGCGTCAGTCAGCCGTTTCAGATTTTGCTCGGTCCCCCCACCAGGGGCGTCGAGCCATTGCGTGAGTGAGAGGAAATACTCCAGATCCTCCGGAATAGCCTCGGCCGACAGGCGAAACGGGATGATGCGCTTTTTGGTATTGAAGGCATGGCCCACCTCGCTGAGGATGTGGGGGGAATTCGCCGCTTGCGGCGTCAGGATCAACACCAGCACGCGCGCGGAGCTCACGGCTTCCACGATCGCCGCGGGGTAATCGGCGCCCGGCTCAATATCGCGCGGCGCGATCCAACAGGCCACCCCCGCGGTCTCCAGCGCGCCGCAAATGTGGTCCGCCAGCCCCTTGTCGGCAGTGGCGTAGCTGATAAAAACCTGGTGGTCCATCGACGCTGCTTATACCGAAGCGAGCTGTGCTCTTCCTTCGCCCACCTGCTGGCGCCACATGGCGTAGTACAGGCCCTTGTTTGCCAGGAGCTCCTCGTGCCGGCCAAACTCCACGATTCGGCCCCGCTCCAGCACATAGATGCGATCCGCGTGCATCACGGTGGACAGGCGATGCGCAATCAAGCAGGTGATGGCGTCCCGGCTCGCCGCCACATCCCGAATCGTCTGGCTGATCTCTTCCTCGGTCAGCGAATCCAGCGAAGAAGTGGCCTCATCGAAAACCAGCAGTCGCGGCTGGCGTAGTAGCGCCCGCGCGATCGAAAGGCGCTGCTTCTCGCCGCCGGACACTTTCACGCCGCCTTCGCCGATTAGCGTGTCGAGCCCGCGGTCGGCCCGCCGCAACAGGCTTTCCACCGAGGACTGGCGCAGCACACGCAGGCATTCCTCGTCGGTGGCATCCGGACGCACGAACCGCAGATTCTCGCGAATCGAGCCCGAGAACAACTGCGCATCCTGCGTGACGAATCCGATCCTCTCGCGCACGTCTTCGATCGCCACCTGGTCCTCCGGCGTGCCGTTGTAATAGATGTGCCCGGTCTTCGGCCGGTACAGACCCACCAGCAGTTTCACCAGCGTGGTTTTTCCCGCGCCCGAGGGCCCTACAAACGCGATCGTCTCGCCGCGGCTCACGCGAAACGAAATTTCAGCGAGCGCCGGCGTCGAGGCCGAGGGATGCTGAAACGAGACGTCCTCAAACCGGAGGGTCTCCAGGAATTCGACCCCCACGGCACGCTCCGGGCGCGGCTCCGGCGGCAGGCGGAGAATCTCTTCGAAATTCGCCATGGAGGCTTCCGTCTCGCGATAGATGTTGATCACGTTCCCCAGCTCCTGGAGGGGGCCGAAGATGAAGAACGAATAGATGAACAGCGAAAAGAACTGCCCCACGCTGATGCGCTGCGTGAAGATCAGATACAACATCAGGAACAGAATGGAAGTCCGCAACAGGTTGACGCAAGTGCCCTGCACGAAGCTCAGGCTGCGCAGGTAGCGCACTTTTTTCAATTCCAGTTTGAGAATCTTGGCGGTGGTCGCATTCAGGCGTTCGATCTCCTGCTGCGCCAGGCCGAGGCTCTTCACCAGTTCGATGTTGCGCAACGATTCGGTGGTCGCGCCGGCCAGCGCCGTCGTCTCACGCACAATATGTTTCTGTACCTCTTTGATTTTGCGGCTGAGCACCGAGCTCAAGCCCCCCAACAGTGGCACTGTGAGCAGATAGGCGGGAGCTACCGACCAGTGCACCCGCGCCGCGTAGATCATGACGAACACCAGACCGATCAGCGTCGTGAACACGATGTTTACGGCAGCCGCGATGAACTTTTCGACGTCGGCACGCACCTTCTGCAGCTTGCCCAACGTTTCGCCGCTGCGCTGGTCTTCGAACAGCGTGTAGGGCAGTTCCAGCGAGTGCCGGATGCCATCCGCGTAGAGCCGCGCGCCCACCTGCTGCGTAATCACGTTCACGAAATAGTCCTGAAAGTTCTTGGCCACGCGGGACACAAACGCAACACCCACGGCGGCGCCCAGCAGAAGGCTCACGCCGCTCAGGAACTGGCCGCTCGTATACTGGCGGTAGCGAGTGGCATAGGAATCGATGATGTGCCGGAAGATGGCCGGGTCGAGCAGGGAAAAGACCTGGTTAATCGCCGCCAGCACCAGCGCTGCGGCCGCCAGTTTCCAGTAGTGCTTTAAGTATCGGTACAAAACTGCCATAGAGAAGATCTCTCTATTGTCGCCCGAACCGTGCGGACGCGTCTGCTCGGCAGTCAATTGGGGGTGCGAGACAGCAGTGGCGGGTTGGATGGGGCTCCGGCAGGGGGCTGCCTTCCAGGGGTACGGCTCGCCAAAGCACGAGGGGGCAGGCTGGCGGTTGAGCGGGAGACGATGGTTTTCCGGATGTTGCGCAATAATTTCATGATTGCCTAGGCTCCTTTGTTTCAAGAGATTGCGGGAATCGTTGAGAATCGGGAGACGATCTTTCCAGCCTTTTTTCGCAGAGATCGTCTCCCTGCTCTTCGCGGAGATCGGGGATTCTGACACCGCTGTGCAAGTGCCGTAATTTGAGGCCGATACGAGGTTGGAGAGGGCAGCTGCCGAAATGGACGAACTCGCGGGCAATGAGGCCGGATGATGAAGCACAGGTTTCCCCCACTTTCAGTTTCCCTCGCCAGTCCGGCGTTACGGTCTTACAGATCTGGAAGTCGTTAATAACACGGAAAATAGTTTTGTGAATTTGGAGGGACGCCGACGACCGGTGCTTCTCCGAGCTAGATCGACCCCGTGTGCTGAATGCGTCTCCTCCATCGCGACCACCCACAGCGAGTGTAACTGGGCGGCCGAAGCATTTAATTGAACCGCAGGGCCTGATATCATATTGTGTTTCAAAACCAGCCACGGGGACTCACATCATGTCGCACACCAAGTTCTACCCGATCACGCTAGTTTTCGTGGGGTTGTTGTTCTTCGCTAGGAACGCGACCGCAGCCCCGCCAGACCGCGTCACTCGCCCCGTGGACGCGCGCCAGACCCGACCGGTCAGCGGGAACTTCCACCGTTCCGCCCAGGCGCAATTCGATCGCGGAGCCGTAGATCCGGACATGCGCATGGACTACATGATGCTGATGGTGAAACCATCCGCGGGGCAACAGTCCGAACTCGACGGCTTGCTAACCAGCCAGCAGAACCCCTCTTCGCCCCTATTCCACCGATGGCTTACACCCGAAGAGTTCGGCGGTCGTTTCGGCCTCAGCCCCAGCGATCATTCGAAAGTCGTCGCCTGGCTGGCGACGGAAGGGTTCACTGTCAATGAGTCCGCACGCGGCCGCAACTGGATCGCGTTCAGCGGCACTGCGAGCCAGGTGGTGAAATCTCTGCACACTTCCATTCATCGCTTCCAGGTGGACGGCCGGATGCACTTTGCGAACCTGCAGGAACCCTCCGTCCCGGAAGCACTGACGGGCGTGATTGCGGGCTTTCTCGGTCTGGACGACTTCTCCCTCGAGTCTTTTGCGCGTCCCGTTCCACCGGAATACAATTCCGGCCCCTCGCACTACCTGGCGCCGGAAGACTTCGCCACCATCTACAACGTCACGCCTTTGTACCGCGCGGGACTCGACGGCGCCGGCCAGAGTATCGCCATCGTAGGCCAGTCCGGAGTCTTGCTGAGCGATATCCGCGCGTTCCGCACGCGCTACAACCTGCCCGCGAACGACCCCAAGATGCTGCTTTACAGCTCGACCGATCCGGGCATCAATGGAGCGCAAATCGAAGGCAATCTCGACCTGGAATGGGCCGGAGCCATCGCGCCCAAGGCCACGATCTATTACATCTACGGCCCTAGCGCGATCAGCGCCACCGTCAGCGCCATCAACCTGAACCTCGCGCCGATTATCAGCATCAGCTATGGAACCTGCGAGGTCAACGCTTCTCTGTCCTTCTACCGGTCGATTACCCAGCAAGCCAACGCCCAAGGCATCACGATTCTCAGCGCGTCCGGCGATTCCGGCGCGGCCGGTTGCGATCTCCAGGGCCTCGCTGCGTTCGCCACTCATGGACGCCTGGTCAGTTTTCCGGCCGTTATGCCCGAGGTCACTGCCGTGGGCGGAACACAATTCGTGGAAGGAAACGGCACCTACTGGGGAACCGCCAATGCGCCGAATTTCGGTTCGGCCCTCTCGTACATTCCGGAAGCCGCGTGGAACGAGTCGGGGACGATTGGATTGCTTTCCGGCGGCGGCGGCGCCAGCCAGCTTTATTCCCGGCCGGCCTGGCAGACGGGATTCGGCGTGCCCAGCGACAACGCGCGCTACGTTCCCGATATCTCGCTCAGCGCGGCCCTCCACGATGCTTACGTCGTCACTTTTCAAGGAGCAAACGTGGCAGTAGGCGGGACTTCGGCTTCCGCCCCCTCGATGGCCGGCGTCATCGCGCTCCTGAACCAATATCAGGTTACCAACGGGTTCCAGAAACAGCCGGGACTCGGAAATATCAACCCGCAGCTTTACCGCCTGGCGCAAAGTGTGCCCGCCGCCTTTCACGACATTGCGGAAGGCAACAACATCGTGGCCTGCGCTCAGGGCACCCCTGACTGCCTCACCGGTTCGTTCGGCTATGCCGCCGCACCGGCCTACGACCTCGCCACCGGCCTCGGCTCCGTCGACGCCAATATCCTGGTGACCCAGTGGAACACGCAGACCAACGCAGCCAGTGTGGCGCTTTCGGTAAATGCCGCCCGGGCTACTCTTAATGACACCATCCAGGCCACTGCCAGTGTAGCGGCCGTATCCGGCGGCAGCCCCACTGGGGAAGTCAACTTCAGCATAAGCGGAATCGCTTTGGGGGCGGTGCCGCTCACCGCCGGACCCAATGGCCAAAGTACCGCCAGTGTGACTTTCCCCCTCTACCTCCTCGGTGTGGGCACGTTCACACTCTCCGCGCAATATTCCGGCGATGCCGCGTTCAGCAGTGGCGGCGCGACGCGCAATATTCAGGTAACCGTTCCTACCGGTATCGCTGCCATCGTGCTATCGGGTCCGAACACCGTCTGGCCCTCACCTCCCGATGCGCAAGGGCTCGCCTGGCAGACTACTCTGAGCCTGCGCGAAGCGGCCGGGGTCGCCGCGATGATTACGGGCTTCACCATCGATGGGCAAGCGCAATCGCTTGCCCAATACTTCCCTTTCCCGGAAATTCCGGCAAGCAGCACTATCAATACCACCGTGATTTTTCGCAATCTGGCCGCGCCCCTGATTCACACTTTCGGCTTTACTGGCGTGGACGCCGGCGGCCAGACCTGGTCGCGGCAGCTCGCGGTGAACTACTTTCCACTGCCGACCTACAACTATTTCAACCTCTCGGCCACACCCCTGGTGGTGGCACGGAATCCGGCCGCCGATCCCGCCTGCCAGTGGTCCGTGCAACTGAATGTGGATGAAATGACTGGATATCAGAGCACCGTCACCGGCCTGTTCGCGGGCGGGGTCAATCGGTCGGCGGACATTCCCGCGATTTTCGGCACCTCGCGGTTGACCGGCTATAGCGCCCTTGAAGGCGTGCTCTGCTTCAGCGGGATTACGCCTCCCGCTACCAATTACGTTGAGGTGGATCTCAGCAATGGGGTCGCCCAGGAAGTACTCATCGCCTTCACCGGTGCGCCTGCCAATCCCGTCAAGCTTTCCGCTGCGCCGGCACGCGTGAGCCTGGTAGCGGCGGGCGCGAGCCTGACGGCCCAAGCCCAGTTGGCCGTCGCCATTTCCGATAAAACGCAATCGTGGACCGCTTCCATCTTCCCCAGCAACCGCACCACCGCATGGCTCGGCGCCTCGCAGCTCTCCGGTGTCGGGCCGGCCCAGATTACCTTGACGGCTTCCGGCGCCGGCTTCGAACCGGGGGTCTACGGGGCCACTCTGGTCATCCAGTCCGCGAACACCACGCCGCAGTCGGTCAACGTGCCGGTGATGTTCGTACTGAGCGCCAGTTCCTTTACCGTCGTCACCGGAGTTGCCAGCGCCGCGACCTATCAGGCCGCCTTCAGCCCCGGCATGCTGGTGTCGGTCTTCGGGACGAACCTGGCGAACACCACCCAGACGGCCGCCGGGAATCCGCTGCCATACTCCACCGCCGGTGTTTCCGCGACGGTCAACGGCGTGGGTGCACCCGTGACTTCCGTTTCGCCGAACCAGATCAACCTGCAGATCCCCTATGAGGTCGGCGCCGGGCCGGCCGTACTGGGAATCGACAAGAACGGGGAGATCGCAGGATTTCCCATCCAGATCGCCCCGGCGGCGCCGGGCATTTTCGCGGACGCCGGCGGAAACCTGCTGCCCAATGCCGCGGTGCCGCCCGGTGGAGTGGCCACCCTGTATCTGACCGGGGCCGGCGAAGTTTCTCCCGCGTTCAAGACCGGGTACGCGCCCACCGCAACCACGGCGCCCGCCAACCTGCCCAAGCCGCGCCTCCCGATCTCCGTAACGGTGGGCGGCGTTCCGGCGTTTCTGCAGTTCCTCGGCCTTGCTCCCAATCTGATCGGTACCACCCAGGTGAATTTCCTGGTCCCGGCTACCCTGGCGCCGGGGCCCCAACCGATCGTGGTCACCATCGGCGGTGCTTCCAGCCCACCCGTGAATATGACGATCGGGGCCGTTGCTCCGCCGCAGTGAGTGCCACAGCCATTGTTGGCCGTGTCCCGGCGCGCGCGGCTGATATACTGACCGGACAGCATGCTCAGGATTTCGTTTTTCTTGGCAACTGCGGCCTTCACGGCAATGGCGCAGGTCCAGAATTATAAGCCGGTCACGCAGGACATGCTCCTGAACCCCAGCCCCGACGACTGGCTGATGTTCAGCCGCACCTACGATGCTCAACGCTTCAGTCCGCTCAAGCAAATCACCAGGCAGAACGTCGGCCAGCTTCGCCTGGCTTGGGAACGCGGCATGGGCGCAGGACAAACGGAAACCATTCCGCTCATTCACAACGGCGTCATGTACGTGGTCAATCCAGGAGCCGCGGTACAGGCTCTGGACGCCACCAATGGCGATCTGCTCTGGGAATACAAGCGAAAAGTGCCCGCCAACGTGGCCAGCCAGGGACGAACCAAGAACCTGGCCATCTATCAGGACCTGATCCTCTATACCGCGCCCGACAGCTACGTGGTAGGCCTGGACGCCCGCACCGGTGAGCAGCGCTGGGAGAGCAAGACGGATGCGCGCGGCCATACCTCGGGGCCGATCGTCGTCGATGGCAAAGCGATTTCCGGCGGCGCCTGCGCGGGCAAGCGGGAGAACTGCTACATCGCTGCGCACGACGCCCTGACGGGGAAAGAATTGTGGCGGTTCTACACCACTCCTGCGCCCGGCGAACCGGGCGACGAGACCTGGGGCGGCGCCGCCCTCGATAAGCGGATGGCCTCGACTTGGGGACTGCCGGGAACCTACGATCCCGTTCGCAAGCTGGTGTACTGGGGCGTCGCCAATCCCATGCCCGACCAGCGTTCTGCCCGGCACGATGGCAATCCCGAGGCCGTTTCGCGCTCCGCCCCCGCCGATCTTTACAGCAACTCCACCGTGGCGCTCGACCCCGCCACCGGCAAGCTCGCCTGGTATTACCAGCATCTGCCCGCCGACGACTGGGATTCCGATTACACCCACGAGCGAACGCTGCTGCGCACGCGCGTGAACCCCGACCCGAAGTTCGTGAAGTGGATCAATCCCGATATCCCGCGCGGCCAGGAACGCGATATCGCGGTCACCGTGGGGGAAGCGGGCGGCGTCTTTGCGCTCGACCGCGGCACCGGCCAGTTTCTGTGGGCCACACCGTTCCCGTATGACGACCCCAAATTCGTCATCTCGGACATCGATGTCAAGACCGGTAGGACCTCCATCAACTGGGACATCGTTTTCAAGCAGCCCGGGGAGCACCACGTCGTCTGCTACTGGAACACCAGAAGCTACTGGCCCACGGCCTATCATCCGGGGACGAACTCTCTGTATGTTTCTTACATCGATAACTGCCGCGATCTGACGCTGGCCGGTCCGGCGGGACGCGGCGGCTGGCACGTAGTTCCACGCCCCGGTTCCGATCCGAATGCCCTGACCGGCCTTGCCAAGATCAACCTCTCGACCGGCGAGATCCTGCGCTTTGATGTGGGCCGCGCGCCCGGAAACGGCGCCATGCTGGCAACCGCCGGCGACCTGGTTTTCCACGGAGACATGAATCGCCGCTTCCGCGCCTTCGACGCCGCCAACGGTAAGATGCTATGGGAATCGGTGCTCGGCGGCAACATCTCCGTGAGCACGATCAGCTACGCGGTCAACGGCAAGCAGTACATCTGCGTGATGACCGGGGACAATTTGAAAGTGCCGGAACTGGCGGCGGAAGTCCCCGAAATCAAGACGCCCCGGGGACACAACGCGATCTACGTGTTTGCGCTGCCGTAAGCCACGGAGCACCAGTTCGCGATCTACAGCACCAGTTTGACAAACACGCCCGCCAGAAGGCCTCCGACGACGCCGCCGATCACGGGCACCAGGGCGTAGCCCCAGTCCGAACTCCCCTTCCCGGCGATGGGTAGGATGGCGTGCGCGATGCGGGGGCCCAGATCGCGGGCCGGATTAATGGCGAATCCGGTTGTGCCGCCCAGCCCCGACCCAATCGCCCACACCACGCCGCCCACCAGAAAAGGTCCTAGTCCGGCCACCGGGCCCGTCGCCGAAACGGCTTTGGAAAAGATCGATGCAATGATCAGGACCAGCAGGAAGGTGCCGATAATTTCGCTGATCAGATTGGCTGCCGTGTTCCGGATGGCGGGTCCGGTGGAGAAGCAGGCAAGTTTGAGGCCGGGATCGGGAGTCGCCTCCCAGTGGGGAAGGAAATGGAGCCAGACCAGGATGGCGCCCACCAAGCCGCCCAGCACCTGCGCGATTACATACGGCCCGAGCTTACTGAAGTCGCCCGAGGAGATGGCGAAGGCCAGCGTCACCGCGGGATTGATGTGAGCGTCCGCACTGCCGCAAGCAATGGCGGCAAATACTCCCGCCATCACCGCCACCGCCCATCCGGTGGAAATGACGATCCAGCCTCCGCCCTGGCCCTTGGACTTGGTCAGGACCACGTTGGCGACGGTTCCGTTGCCCAACAGGACAAGAACCAGGGTCCCCATGAATTCCCCAACCAGCCGTTGATCCATACGCACAGACCTCCGCTTTCCGCCCCGCGGGCGAATTCCGAACTGAGACCCTTAGATTGGCTAGACCTTCCGCAACTTGGTGACGCGCCCGATTTCCACCCACTCCGCCACAAAGATGTTGCCAGTGTGGTCGAAGATGGCGCCGTGCGGATTGACGAACTGTCCCGGGATAAACTTGCTACGGTCCTCAGTGGTCCGGGGGGGGTTCCCTTCGCCCTTCCCCATGTGGACGATCACCTTGTTGTCCTTGTCGAGCAGAGTGACCGGGCCGGACAAGTCCGGCACCACAATCGTCCCTTTGTATTCGTGGAAATGGCAAGGCTGCGTCGTGCCCTCCACGATATCGATCGGCTTGTCGTCCAACGTGTACCGGACGATGCGGCGATTGCCTCGGTCGGCGACCAAAAGAATCGGCTTGGCCGGATCGCGCAGGTCGACCATATTTCCATGTGGATTGTTCATTGTCTCGATCGGAGCCGGCACAGGACCGGTCGCGGGACCTCTGCCCTGTCCCCCGCCACCGCCTGGTCCTCTGCCTTGACCGCCAGCGGGCGGGCCGCCCTGGGCTTGCGCGCCGCCGGGACCGCCCCGGCCGCCTCTGCCCTGACCCTCCGCGCCCGGCGGCGGGGCCGGCCGGCCGCCGAATGTGTTTACCAGGGTGGGAAACGAAGTCGAACTCTTCTGGCTGTAGTGAAACATGTAATACGAACCGTAGCCGTCGCCCACCCAGAAATCGAGATTAGGGGCAATAGCGAAGTTCGTGGGCCGGTAATTCAATCCGTTGGCGCCGCCCGGACCGGTCGAGCCGGGTCCCTTCTGGTAGATCTTGGAGTCCTGCGGATAGCCCATCGTCCAGATTTCTTCGCCCTTCAGCGTGCGCTTGGTGACGATGCCGTGCTTCTCGTCGCAAAAATACAGGTATTCGGTCTTTCCCTCTTTGCTCAAATGCATGCCGTGCGCGCCGCCCCGGAACATGGGGCCAAACGACCGCACGAACTTGCCCTTGCTGTCAAAGACCACGACGGAGTCCGGGCTCTGGCTGGTTGCGTGCACCGTGTGGTGGATGTAGATGTGACCCTGGGCATCCTCCACTACGCTGTGGGTATTGCCGTATTTGATATTGGACGGCAACTCGCCCCAGTCGTGAATGGCTTCGTACTGGTGTTCGCCTTCCCCCAGAATCGGATTCTTGGAATCAGACTTGCTGGCAGCCCAAACAAAGGGCGCAGCCGCGCCCGCGGCCAAAAAACTACGTCGAGTGGTTGACATCGTTGCGTGCTCCTTTCCTTCCCACAGGGCCGGACCACAGGATATCCGGTCCGGCCCCGCTTACAGACTATTTTGCCGCCTTCGCCACCGTTCCGTGCGGGTCGATGACAAACTTCTTGGCTGCGCCTTTGTCGAAATCCTTGTAACCTTGCGGCGCCTGGTCGAGCGTAATCACGGTGGCATTAACCGCTTTGGCGATCTGTACCTTATCGTGGAGAATGGCCATCATCAAATTGCGGTTGTATTTCAGCACAGGGCACTGGCCGGTGGTGAAGGTATGCGACTTCGCCCATCCGAGTCCGATCCGGATTCCTAAATTTCCGATCTTGGCGTTGTCATCGATGCCACCCGGATCGCCCGTCACGTAGAGGCCGGGGATTCCGATGGAGCCGCCCGCGCGCGTCAACTCCATCACGGAGTTCAGCACGGTGGCCGGCCGTTCCACCACGGCATCTTTTCCATGGCCGCGCGCTTCGAAGCCGACGCAATCCACGGCCGCATCCACTTCCGGCACGCCCACGATCTGCGCGATCTGCTCGCCCAGCGAGGCGTCCTTCTTGAGGTCGACCGTCTCGCAGCCAAAGCTCCGGGCCTGCGCCAGGCGCTCGGGAATCATATCGCCGACGATGACGACCGCCGCGCCCAGCAGATGGCAGGATGCCGCGCAGGCCAACCCGACCGGGCCTGCTCCGGCGACATAAACCACGGAACCCGTGGTCACGCCCGCGGTGTAGGCGCCGTGATAGCCGGTGGGGAAGATGTCCGAGAGCATCGTGAGGTCTCTGATCTTCTCCATGGCTTTTTCTTTGTTGGGGAATTTGATCAAATTGAAATCGGCGTAGGGAACCAGGACATACTCCGCCTGGCCGCCCACCCATCCGCCCATATCCACGTAGCCGTAAGCCGCACCCGGACGGGCCGGATTTACGGTGAGACAGATGCCGGTCTTGCCTTCGCGGCAGTTGCGGCAGCGGCCGCAAGCGATGTTGAACGGCACGGTGACAATGTCGCCGACTTCCAGCCGCTCGACATCGTTGCCCTTTTCTATCACCTCACCGGTGATCTCATGACCCAAAATCAGCCCCTTGGGAGCCGTTGTCCGGCCTCGCACCATGTGCTGGTCCGAGCCGCAAATGTTGGTGCTAACGATCTTCAGGATTACACCGTGAGGAGCGTCCTTCCCTCCAAAGGGATCCGACTCGCTCTTGGGCATCCTCAGCTTGGGGTAGGGAATCGATTGAACTTCGACCTTACCCGGCTCGATGTATGCAACTCCACGATTACTAGCCATTTTGGTCTCCTCTTTACTAGTCCTTCGTCAAACTAAAATGCAGCTGCGCCGGCCTCGGCCAC
>Ga0209698_10004029_pt1 | contig 16234 bp, 12 predicted proteins | sample LitLauG_LLR_2012_FD_187203 | JGI IMG/M metagenome (GOLD analysis project Ga0209698, IMG submission 187203) | Freshwater sediment microbial communities from Pennsylvania, USA - Little Laurel Run_MetaG_LLR_2012 (SPAdes) (version 2) | ecosystem: Environmental > Aquatic > Freshwater > Creek >...
AATATGCCGGCGTTCGGGCATGGGCGTCGGGCTCAAAATACGAAGCGTCGTGCATGGTAACAGCCAGCCGGGCATTTTTCTTGGGAACGTAGCTTTCACCGGTGCAAAAAACGATATCGGCCTCATGCCAGAAGTCTTCAGCGCGCGGCCGGTTCAGGAAAATCCAGCGCGCTTGTTGATGAGAGGTTTCGTGCGGAAGGAAGTGATACTTGTAAGACGCCCAAGGTTCGCCGACCTTTGGGATAATCTTCGCGTAATCGCCGGGGTCGGCGAGTACTTGCAAATCCATATTAGGCTGACGCGCCAATTGCTCGATTAGTGAGCGCGCAACGGTGCCAGCACCAGTGGACCCGTAGATATTTCGGAGATGCACATAGGCAAGAAGTTTCATTCGCTCCCGCTAGGAGGCCAGACCGAGTGCCGTTGACCAGGCTCGATGAGCCGATGAGATGTCAAACGCTTCCAGGTAGCGGGCGCGAATGATTTCGCCCTTGATTGCACCGGCAGCGATACGGTCAATTGTTTCACTCAGAGTCGCTTGGAGCGAGGGAATGTCACCCGGCTCAACCAGAGCACCGAGGTTTGGTTGATTTTCGTAGAGATCTGGAATTCCGCCAACTCTCGAAGCTACGCAAAATCTGCCCGCCTGCATAAGCTCGAGCAGGCTAAAACAAGGCCCGCCTTCAAAGCGCGATGGATAAACAAAGAAATGGCATTGCTGCATTATTTTGGGTAAATCGTGCCGATGGTCGTAGCCGCCATGGAAGAAGACGCGATGTTCAAGATTTTGCTCGCGGACCAGATCGCGCAAGAAAGACTCATCTGGGCCCCTGCCGTGGAGGTGCAGCTCGACGTCGGAGCGGGTGCTAGCGAGACCGGCGAATGCAGTCAAAAGTTCGGTGAGGTTCTTTTGCTTTCTTTCGAGACGGCCCAGATAGCCAATCTTCCAGGGCGGTGCGGATGGCAATGCGACAACATCAGGAAAGAACAGGAAATTGTGATACGGAACAACATGCACCGGGCCGCTATATCCATAGACGGTTTTGAACTGTCCGGCTGTACACTGCGCCACTGAAATGACTGCGTCAGTTTCCGCCACAGCTTGAGCAAAATTCCTATCTCCGGGAGACAAAAACTCAGGTGCGAACATCCAACTGGCAGCCAAGCGAGCCTTTCGCCGATGAACGCCGCGAACGAGTCCGAGATACAACTCGGGCAGCGGCTGGCGGACGCAGAAGACCCAGTCTCCAGGCTTCAGCTTCGAAAGCAGCCAAAGCTGCAGCATTCTTTGGCGAAGCAGCCAGCGATCCCCTAAAATCCGGCGTTGGCGGTACACATCGATTCCTCGCGAGAGCAAATCGTCTATTAACGGACAGGGTTCCATTTCGGCAACTGCCACTCGAGAGGGAATCTTCTCGCTCTGCAAATGAATCGCGAGCGCATGGAGGTAGGTTTCGATGCCTCCGGAGCGGGAGAGGATGTCTGAGTAAAGGTAAATCAACGCAAGCTCGCCGAACTCCAGGGATCAGCGCCGACTTCGCTGGCGGGCGCGCCGCCGATGGCTTTCAAGTACTTGGAGCGCGCGGGGCTATCGACACGTTTCCAGGCAGGAGAATAGATTGCCAAGTCGCTGCCAAGCACGTGAGCAAGCGGCAGCGTTGTTGCAAGTTCGCACAAATATTCCGGCACTCCGTTGTAGCCGTTAAAGTAGCCCCAGTTGGCGTAGTCGTGCCAGACGATATAGCCATTTTGGGAAACCAGCGGCAAACACAACTCTGTGTCGCGCCGCACACCGCCGTAGGAATGGTCTGCGTCGATAAAAATGAGGTCGTAGCTGCCAGGGGCATCTTTTGCGAACAATTCCGGCCCGGTATCACCCACTCGACGTTCAATGCGTTCAGCTTCCGGAGTTTGCCGGTATGCTTCGCCATGGTCTGGATACCTGTCAACAGTAACGATGGTTGCGTCCGATTCGACATGCTGGGCGAAATAGAGCGCGGTGTAGCCGCGAAAACTACCAATCTCCATGAGACGTTTCGGCTTGGCGCAACGAACCAGTTTGAGAAGCATGACCACATCTTGCGTCGGAGTCGACCAACTGCCGCGCGGCATTTTCTGCAAGGTCACAGACTGCTGATCGAGATCGGGAAAGAGGTCCGACAGCAAGAGCCCAGGCAGCGCCAAGCGCTCGCGCAAGAAATGGCAAAGCATCTTGTCGGCAAAGGGCCGCCGCAGGAAAAGAGGACGTACCAGACTCAGGATGGGATTGACGGATGACATAACAATTGGTGCGACAGCAGCGGATAGCAGCGGAGCAGAGAACGCTAACTCGGGGTCCGGGTGAGTTCGCAGCGGGAAGCCGGAACTAGCGAGCCATGATCTTTGGAATGCGGATAGGTGCGATCAGGCACAGGACTCTCATCAATGGTGATAGCCACGGTGTTCTTCACCGAATCGATGGTTTCGTAGTAGTGCGAACCGATCCATAAATCGGCAGTGTACCTGCCCGGAATCAGCGGCGGTAAATCGATTTCGATTAGAGCGTTGTAACAGCCTTCGCGAAACTCCATGAAAGGCGAACCGACTGGGATTGCCTGACAGATCGCGACACCCAACACATCGCAAAGGTCGACCGAGACAAAGGCCTTCGGGCACGAGGAACTTTCGCAGCGCAATTCGACGCGCAGAGTCAGTGTCATGCGCGGCTGTTTGCCGGACACTGTGGCTTCGACAGACTGGAAATAGACGGGCGGATTCTTCTCTTGCGGAAGCCGCTGCCAGGTTGAGTCGGCGGCGGCGCTGTCTTGATCCATGTAGGACTCGACAATCCGAGACGTTTCGCCCTCATCGATCAGCCTGCCGTTCGCTAACAAGATAGCGTGCGTGCAAAGAGCCCGGACGGCGGGGATGTTGTGGCTTACAAAAAGAACGGTGCGCCCTTTGGACTTGGCAACATCTTCCATTTTGCCCAGGCATTTGGTCTGAAACTGGGCATCGCCGACAGCCAGCACTTCATCGATCACCAGGATCTCGGGCTCAAGATGCGATGCCACCGCAAAGGCAAGGCGCACATACATCCCGCTGCTGTAATGCTTAACCGGTGTGTCGAGAAACTTCTCCACTTGGGCAAATGAAACGATTTCGTCGAATTTGCTGCGGATCTCCGCGCGGCTCATGCCGAGAATGGCTCCGTTGAGGAAGATATTCTCGCGGCCTGTCAGTTCGGCGTGAAAGCCGGTTCCCACTTCCAGCAGACTGGCTACACGGCCCTTAATACGTACGCGGCCCTGCGACGGTTCGGTAATGCGGCTTAACACTTTCAACAGGGTACTTTTGCCGGCGCCATTTCGGCCAATAATGCCAAACACTTCGCCCTGCTTGATTTCAAAACTGACGTCTTTGAGCGCCCAAAAATCTTCCTGAGAGGAAGACTTTCCCTTGGCTGGTCGAGGCTGAAAGATGCGCTTGACCTTGTCCGCGATCACGTCGCGAAGGGCGACATAGGGCTGACGGTTGGCCTGATGGTTGATTTTATACAACTTGCCCAGGGATTCGACAGAGATAACGGTAGGAGTGCTCATGCCAGTGGCCGGCTAGATGATGTCGGCAAATCCCCTTTCCGTGCGGCGGAAGTACGAAACGCCAACGTAAAGCATAAGGGCAATCACAGACAAGGAAATGATGAAGCTGGCGAGATCAACGGGAGAGCTATTGCCGAGCACGGCCCAGCGGAAGGCGTCAATGACACCGACCATTGGATTCAACGAATAGACCAAGAATAATTTCTCCCCCCATTTCTCGCGAATGACGGAGCTACTGAAGCCGACGGGCGTGATGTACAGACCAAACTGCACTAGAAATGGAATCACAAAACGGAAGTCGCGATACTTCACGTTTAGGGCAGTAATAAAGAGACCCGGCCCTAATGCGGCCAGAAACGTCAACAGCACGAGAAGGGGAATAGCGAAGAAGTTCCAGCCCGGAGCGAATCGAAAGCCAGCCATGAGAAGCAACAGCAGCACGAAGGAAATCAAAAAATCGACAAAACAGGTCATCACCGAACTGGCCGGAATGATCATACGCGGAAAGAATACTTTTGAAATGAGCGGCGCATTGGTGACCATGCTCTGACTGGAGGTGGTAAGCGCCGAACTGAAGAACATCCATGGCAGCATGGCCACGAAAACCATGATCGCGTACGGGGCTTTCCCTTCGGAGTGCAAACCAGCCACCTTGCCGAAGATGATCGTCATGATAATCATGTTCAAGACAGGCTGTATTAAGGCCCAACCAATGCCGATCACAGTTTGTTTATAACGGACTGAGATATCGCGCATCGCGAGAATGATAAACAATTCGCGGTAGCGCCACAAATCAAGCCAGTAATGCTTATCGTCTCGGCCCGCTTCGAGTGTGAGGTCGAAATCGGCGTCGGAGATAGGCGTCTCTGAATAAGGTAAGTTTGCAGTCATTGACAAACGGTGATTTTTGCGGAATGAAGCGGCAGCAGTTCCGCTTTGCTAGTGGGCCGCGTAGATTGCCACTTGCGCGAGTGTGGTGCTTGCGTCTGCGGTTCGCATCAGAACGGTCTTAGCGGCACTGCTGGGAATGAAGAGAATATCGTCGGACCGGAGTTGCATGTCCGGCTCTTTGCCGCGCATCAGCTTATCTAGATTCACGGCAATCTCGGTACGGTTTGGGCTCCCGGGCACAACCCGCATGACGCGCGCTCGACTGCCCGACGCAGTGTGATCCATTCCCTCCGCGAGCGCCAGTATCTGGAGGGCGGAAATCGTCTGATCTTGGCCCATCACATAGCCTCCTGGGCGCCGCACGGACCCGATAACGTAAATCATGTCGGCTTTGGGCACCGTGATGGTGTCTTCCGGCTTGATGATGATATTCTCGGCGGGGATCGTTCCATTCATGATGTTTCTAACCGAGACAGAGGCAACACTAAATTGGCCCGAAGAATCATCATGGGCATCGGAGAGAGGAATGCGCCCCCATCTAAGGTTTCGAGTAATTTTCACGCTATAACCGGCGTCTGGGCGAAGGCCGCCGGCAAGCGATAGCATTTCAAAAAGAGTCTTGCGACCCTCCAATTGATGAACGCCTGGGGAGACCACATTGCCAAGAACTGAAACGGGTTGGCTTCGAAACTCCGAAACGGTGACAACGACATGCGGATCTCTTAGATCCTTTTTCAGGATGGACTCCAATTCAGATTCAAGCTGGTCGGGGGTCAGTCCTTCGGCATGGATTCGACCAGCCAGCGGAAGATTGAGATCTCCGCGCATATCGATTCGCATGGGCTTGTTGGAAATTTCGTCGAGATCAGCCACTGAAAGAGTGATCTGATCGTTAGGGCCGAGCGTGTAGTTGACCGGCACGTTCGAGGTAGCTTCGATATGGCCGGTAAGGGGAGCAGTCGAATTCTGCGCGAGCGCAAAAAGACCAAAGAGCAATACAAGTGAGAGGCGAAAAATCAACATCGGCTTACTAAGAAAGAACTTGGACATTCAAGCTCCCGCCGCCACGGAACGAACATCGTGAGACTCAGCGGGAACATTGTAGTGAGGGGTGAACCCGCGCCTGAGGACGTCGGCGAGAACCGCTACGTGGCAGGGATCCGCCAGCGTGTCAAGAGGATGACTCAGCAAAATGGAATCAGCTTCCATCAAAGGAATTTCGAGACGCCAGCACAAGCTGGAAGCATCACCCGTTGAAAAAGTGCGGCCGCGGAAGCGCAGTTGAACGCGGCAAAAGCCGAGATCCTCGTAAGAATCTTGAAGTACCCGCCAGCATTCTTCGGCAGAATCGGCGGAAACGAGCTGACCTTCCAACGAATCGATGACAATATGCGAACTGAGAAGGCCACGGAACGAACCGCGGCTCAGCAGGCGGCCGACAGCGTCAAACTCAACAAAGCCAAGACGTTGTATGCCGAGCCAAGTCACGACGCCGAAGATGATCACGAGCGGTATTTCGAGATGGTTGTTGGCCATGATCAGCGAGAAGATGGCGGCAAGCGCGCCGATGCCATACAGGACCAGCGCGGTACTGCGCGGAGTGAGCCCTCTGTCTAGAAGGCGGTGATGAATGTGGCCGCGATCTGCGCCGAATATCGGCTGGCTGCGAAGGAAGCGGCGGACAATAGCGAGCGAGGTATCGAGAAGCGGAATCGCGAGCGCCAAAATCGGCGCGGTCATACCCAAAATGGTGGTTGACTTCTGACTCGAGAGCACACCACAGCAGCCCAAAACAAACCCAACAAACAGACTTCCGGAATCACCAAGATAGACGGTCGCCGGATTGAAGTTATATCGCAAGAAACCCAACAAACAGCCGGCCAGAGGGACAGTTGCAAAAGCGAGAAGCACATTGTGATTAATGGCCGCGCCCAGAAGCATGGAAAGCGTGGCAACAAGGCTCAGACCCGCGGCGAGTCCGTCAACGCCATCGATCAGATTAATTGCGTTCGTACAGGCCACCAGCCAAAGCACAGTGGCGGGAAAAGTCCACCACACTTGAGTAAACGCCGCTCCACCAAAGCCCATCACATGAACACCGGCGGAATAAGCGATAGAAGCGGCTAGAATCTGTCCCGCAAACTTGAGCCACGCCTTGAGGCCGAGAAGGTCGTCAAGGATGCCGATGACAAAAATCAGTCCAACGGCAGGAATCAGCTTATAGATTAAAGACAGATTCTGGTTAATGGTCCAGACAGCATGCAGCGGAGTCAGCCACCAAAGAGCATAGGAGCAAACAAACGCTACCGCCACAGCAATTCCGCCGACGCGGGGGATAGGACGATAGTCGGGTTTACGGGCGGCATCCGGGTGATCGACGAGGTTCAGACTAAGTGCGGCATTGCGCACAACCGGCGTGAGGATGATGGAGAGGATCAGGCTGGCAATAGCCAGAAAAAGCAAAGAGTACACAAAGTACCTCAATGTCTACGTTTTGTAGGTCTAATATTTACGTCTTTAATCATTGCTAAGTAGAGAGGCAAGGCAACACCTACCTTTCAAGACGTGCCGGTTCGACTGCCGGCGCCATTCGCGGTCTTTTCGCTTGGCTGATAATAGGAGCCATAGCGATGGTATGATTTGTCGTCATACCCGTAATACCCATTGGGTGAGCTCTTAGGATTCCAATCGTTGAGGATGGTTCCCAGAACTTTCGTGCCATCGTCAGAGAGGCGCTGGCAAGCCGCGGAAATTGCATCGCGAGTGGTTTGCGCCGAGCGCACAACCAGAATGACGGAATCAGCCAGCCGAGCCACAACACGCGCGTCTGGAATTTGCAGCATGGGCGGAGTATCGATCAGAATCGCGTCGAACTGCAGCTTTAGGTAATCGATCAGCTTTGCCATGTGGGCGCTGTAGAGCAGATTGGTGGCGGATGAAGTGCCAGGCCCGCTGGGAAGGATCCAAAGATTTTCCACCGACGTTTTCTGGATGAGACCGCCAAGGCTGACATCGCCGTTGAGTTGAGTTCTTTGTTTCAACAGCGAGCTGAGCCCAACCTGGTTGTTGACCGCAAAGACTTCATGCTGGCGCGGGCGGCGCATGTCGGCGTCGATGAGCAGGACTTTGCGACCAACATCGGCAATCGCGATCGCGAGATTGCTGGCGATGGTGGACTTGCCCTCACCCGGGTTAGGACTTGTGAGCACGAGGGTCATGGGCTTTGATTGAAGCGATTGATCGGCGGTAAAGAGAATAGAGATGAGTGCGGAGCGAAAGCCTTCCGCCACGGCAGATGGGGCGGCCTGCAGAGTTACCAACTCAACCGAGTCTTCGGAGAGCCGTTCAGCGCCTTCGGCCGACTGCAGAGTCTTCGTTTTCTTGGCGGAAGGTATGATTCCCAACTCGGGAAGGCCCAGAAAATGCAGGCACTCACCAGGCTGCTGAATCGTTCTGTCCGACCTGAAGCGCGCCACGATGAAAGCGGCTCCTAGAAAGACACCGGCCAGCGTGCCGATGCCAAGGCTTTGCGTAAGATCTGGTTTGTAGGGCCTAGTCGGATCTTTAGCGGCATCAACAATACGCACATTGGATGCGCGCATTGCCGAGGCAATACTCGATTGCTTGAGTTGCGCCAGCATCGAATCATAAAGCTGGCGATTGGAATCGACTTCGCGCTTAAGAATGTTGTATTGAATCGATTTCTCGCCTTCGCCGGTCACTTGCCGCGTTTGCGCATTGTAAGCGTCTTGCAGAAGTTGCTCGTGGCGAGCAGCATCCTTGTATTCGTTCTTGATGCGCTCCAAGATCGCGGCTCGATCGCGGTCGAAAGTGGATTGCAGCGCAGATAGCTCCGCTTGCGCGCGTTTTACTCTTGCGTAGTCAGGAGTGTACACAGCGCTGAGATCGGCGATCTGGGCCCGTAAGTCACGGATCTTTGCCGCAGTTTCGCGCAACGTTGGGTCGTTGAGAACGTCGGGCAGCGCATCGGGACTGGAGCTCTGCGCCAGTTCGAAAGTAGACTGGCGAGCCATCCGGGCACCGCTTGCCGTCGATAATTCTTCCTGTAACTGCTTGAGCTTCTCCGACGATACGTTCGTCTTCTCATCGGTAAAGAGCAGTCCCGATTCGCGCGCATAGTGTTGGAGAGAATCCTCAGATTTCTCCAACTTGATCCGCATGTCGTCGAGTTGCCGGCTCAACCATTCGGCCGTCTTCTGGGTTGACTTCCAGCGCGACTCCAGGTTCTCCTCAATGAACTTCGCCGTCAACGTATTGAGAAACTTAGCCGCCAGTTTGGGATCGGGGGAATCTGCCGTAATCTCGATAATCCGAGTCTGTCCGCTAGCCCTTGCTTTAACTGTGCGAACAATTTGGCCTAATACGCGCTCAGCCGCGTGTGTTTGATCGGGCTCGTGAATGTTTAATAACCGGCGCCAAGCTGAGAGTCTGGATGATTCCGACGGTACGACGCCATCGGATTCCATCTGGGCCACAACGCGTTCCATCAACGTGTCACTCTGCAAAATGCGCAATTGAGTTGGGATCTCGGAGGAATCTGCTCCACCCGTGGCACCTTCGTAGACTTCGGTGGATTGCCGCATGTTCATGAAGTTGTCGTTCAAGCTCTGAATTTCGATTGCTGTTTGAGCCTGGTAAATCGAGGTTTGCGGCAGCGTGACCAAAAAGCCCAGAATTGCGCCCAGGCAACTGAACAGCAACCAACTCCCCTTGTGAAGCCGGAGGATGCGCCAATATGCAAGGATGCCCTCTGTTGCGCCGCTATCATCGACCGAGGAGAGTATCTGCGGAGGTGCGGAAACCGGATAACCACGCCGGGTTGTATCAGGTATTGGTGTTGCCCTGGGGGCCTGAATCAGGAGGGACTTATCGGGAGAAGGGGGGAGTTGATCCATTTTGAGGAGGACTAAACTTCGAAAAAGTTTGACGTTTTGATTGATCTACGCCACAACTGGGTAAAGTACCAGATTAGAAATGCTACAGATTCGATGTCATTTTGCAGACTGGCGACGCACTGCGAATGAAGGAGTGTTGGTCTCCTGTGGGTTCACCCGCTTCAACTCAAGCGCTAGACCCTGCAGGCGATTTTCCAATTCTGCAATTCGCGTCTCAAGACCTTCATAGGTTGCGCGCAAGGGCCGCTCAAAATAGTTGTTCATTGCGAGACGGGCAAGCTCAGAAACGGAGCGGATACCGTGCGAAGAGCAAAGTTGGCGAAAACGTTCGTGCTCTTCTTCCGTCAGACGGAAACTGATCATTCGACTGCGAGATTCCGGTGCCATAGGATAATGATCGATTGGTGTTAAGCGAGAGGAAAAAAGACAGCAATGCTGCTCAGGAAGGCTGCGCAGCAGGAGGAAGGAACCGGTCGTCGGGGACTCGGATTGAAATTGGCCGGATCTTGGGCGATTTGACAGAAAATTGACCAAGCTCCGCCGTCTCTGTCCCATATCTAACGTGCGGGGAAGGTACAACGCCTTGCGCGACCCTAGGCCTAGGACAAATCCGTACTACATGTATAACACGACATGGCTAGGATTCGCAACCTCGAAGGGATTAGAAAACCTACAACAGTAGAAGTCTTAGCGCATGCCAGATATACTGTTAAAACATAGAAAACAAAAGTGATTCTTGTTCTCATGACATAGGGCGCAACTGAAACCAGGAACGGGTGTGGATATAAGCCGCTGGCAGTGATGCGGATTGATCGCGTATGACAGATGGATTAACGGATCATCCTTGAACAACTAACTCGTTTGGATGATTCCGACTGACTTCGCCTAGGGCTGGTAAAGGACGTTAGAGCGGTGCGGCAATTCGCTTCACAACCAGATCAGCACCAAAGTTGGAAAGGTGTTCAGCGTCTTGAAAAAGCTGGTTGCCCTGACTGTCGGTCAACCTTACAGCTCCACCGGAATCGGTAAAGAGATTCTCAATGTCTAGAACGCTTACTTTTCCTGATGCGAGTTGACTGATAAAAGCATTGGCCGCCACACGCTGAGAGCGCTCACGCGGGTCTTCGAAGAAGGGAGACCGATTGCCCCCACGAATTCCAGCTCGCGTGGCTTCCCGAGGAAGTTCTGGGGGTTGAGACAACAAAATAATTCGCCCGGCCGAATCCTCGAGTTGTGCAACGGCCAGTCTGGCGCGTTCCCTGTTTCTTGAGAGCGCTAAGCCCCACTTGCAAGCCAAAACAATCACCGTTGGGTGCTGTTTGCGGACTATGTGAAGCGAATCTTCCCAAAGAACCTGCGGTTCACTTCCCACTGCGGGCAAGGCATCGACCCCCGCTTCGCTAGTGATGATTAACCGCATCCCAGTCTTGAGTGCGGCCTCTCTCATCGCCGTCCCATACATAGATCCCTGACTGTCACCCATTAGCATGAGTGTCCCCTTACGTCCCTGGGGATTGAGAATCAGGCCACCCTTCGCTACAGTTCCGGTGGCATCCAGATAGTTGTACCGGCGCACAAAATTCCCAACCAAGACCCCCGCCGTGACGCAAGCCAACAACAGGGCGAAGGCCCATCGCCGATTGCTCTTACGATTGAAGAATTCCCTGCCGGGCCGCTCGACTAGAAAGAAACCCGCGCCGCAACAGAGAGCGGTCAACACAATTTTCAAAGTCAGCCGAAGCGCGGAAGACGCGGCGAAATACCGATAATCCACCAGCGAAAAGATCGGCCAATGCCAGAGGTATAGCGAGTACGACATCTTCCCGATAAAGACCATGGGACTAGCCGACAGCAGCGATTCGGCGCGTCCGCGACCGCCGCCAAGAATGAGGGTTGTTCCGAGAACCGGAAAGACGGCCAGGAGTCCGGGGAAGTTAGGTCCCTCTTTTACAAAAACCAATGAGGCCAGGACAAGGAGAAGCCCGACAGCCGAAAGCCATGCAGCGAACGACTTGCGGTCGTCGCTTTCCGAACTCGCCAAAATGCCACCCGCTAGCAGTTCCCACGCGCGCGTTGGCAACAAGTAGAAGGCCCATTCCGGCTTTACGCGGGTCACCGCGAAACAGAGAACAAAACTTCCAATGCATAGGCCAATGAGAATGCGCTGGCGATAGGCACCCGCTTTGCGGAAGAGAAGCAAGAATAACGCTGGAAAGAACAGGTAGAACTGTTCCTCCACTGCCAAGGACCAGTAATGCAGAACTGGTTGGGCGTCTGGAGAGAGCGCGAAATAGCTTCCCTGAAACAAGTACTTGATATTGATGATTGATAAAGCGGCGGCGGCAAGATTAGCGCCGCAGGACGCTAGATCTTGGGCGAGATAGACAAATGTGGCCGCTGCCAAAGTCGCAAAAAGAACGAGAAACGAAGCAGGTACGAGTCTGGCAATGCGCCGCTGGTAGAACTTGGCAAAACTGAATGATTCCGCCTCGCAATCCTTACGAATGATCGACGTGATGAGGTAACCGGAGATAACAAAGAAAACATCGACACCGACGAAGCCTCCCGGCAACCATTGGCGATTGAGGTGGAACAGAAAGACGGCGATAACGGCGACGGCTCGCAAACCATCAATCGCGGGACGGTATTGAACAATCTGAGCACGCTCAAGTGGGGAGCGCTGGACCGCCGCTGTCAACATCTTTGAGTTTGTATTTTAACAGGCAAGCGGAACTGAGGCGGATTGTCACTGAGGGCCAGCTTCGGCAATCTGTTATGATCATCGAGCATTGAGCTTTGAACCTTGCTTTAGTAGCTTGTCCAGTTTTTTGGAAACTAACAAGTGTTGAGCCGTTTCTCTTTCCGAGGATGTTTGTTCGCAATTGTGATGTCGTGGGCAATGCTGTTGACCATTACATCGCTTTTACCCCTGGACCGCTACAAGCTAGGGATGGCTTCGACTGATCGCTCGGCGGCGGTCGCTGTAAAGCAGCGTCATCGTATTGCCCATTGGCTGTCATTCGGTGGTTTGGCGTTTCTGCTCGCACTGCTAGGGCGCAATACAAGACAACGCTGCTTGACGGCTGCGGCCGTCGCTACGCTCGGGCTCCTCATCGAGTTTCTACAGCACGTTATCTACGCAAATCCCCTCGAGACTTGGGACATTCGTGACGATCTCTGGGCTTCCCTCGTCGGTTTGGTTGGCGCGTTCGTCTTTCTTGGAACCAAGAGGATGCTGTCGTCGATACCGGCGGCTGCCAAATAATGCGGCCTCAGCCTCGCTTTGGGCTTCGAATCGTCGCCGATTTCCCTTTTGCACCCTATTTTCGACTCCCCGTGCAATCCAAAAGCGCGATCTATCTCGTATAGCATTCAGGAGAACTAGAGGATTCAAGCATGTCGTCCATAGCCGAGGTCTTGGTTGGATTCGAATTAGCGGGAAAACTGCTGATGATGAGTTCAGAAGACCGGCGAGCCTTCGAAGCTCTAGAACTGAGAATCCGCGCAATTCTGCCTGAGGAATATCAGGACTCCTACGAAGAGGTGGAACCCGTCTCCATGGGCTCGGCCAGCCTGAAATACGACCAGGACGGCAAGGTCGCGTGGGATGACATTTGGGGTAGTTTTTGCGATTTGGCGATGGCAGGCGGTCCTCCCCACAAAGGAAACCTGCTCATGGCCGCTTCCCGAGAAGAGATCGACGCCGCACCGGAGACATACCAGGTGGTGCTCCAGGAGATTTGCCGCGGGATCGAGATGGTAACCGGCTTGGCGGCAGTTCCATCACCCGTTCCCGGCTGGGTACGGGTTCAATGCACAACGCCAGCCATGGCGGGATGGCTCGCGCGAGCAATCGTGATGGAGAACGTCGCGGCCCGTTGTGAAGGCGCGACGCTCGATCTGCCTGCCGGACCAGGCTACCGCGTTGAAAAAGAGATCAAGAACGTCATAACCTCCATCGCAAAGGCCTGCCATTACTGGCGGGATCATACCTCGTCAACACAACAGCAGAAGATTGGTCACTTGTTCGATTCCCTGGCAGCGGAGTCTCCCCTTATCCAACCAGCAACGGTTGACTTCCACGCGGAAACCGACAGATCTCTTCGCCGCAGGATCGCTGACAGCGTTCGCCAAACAACTGGGCTTACCACCTGGGAGGCACACTGCGACGGTTGGCTCGGTTTCGTTTTTCCGACCGTAAAGTCTGCGATCTGGATGATGCGCGCCATGGTCGCCAGCAACATACTTGCTAGGCGCGAGGACACCATCCTGTTTATTCCGGTCAATCCCAAAACCGACCCAGACGGTGACAGCGTTGTAAGAACCCTCCGCCGATTGCATCGCTTCGCGCGTGTGCGAAGGTTGCTGTAGCCGAAGGGCGAATGAAGGTCGGTGCGTAAGAATCATGGAGCCACCCGTCAGAATCGAACTGACGACCCTCTCATTACGAATGAGATGCTCTACCAACTGAGCTAGGGTGGCTTCTCAAGAACTTAACTTCCTCTATCCTACCAATCCCAACCCCGAATTCGCTACCAAAACCTCACGCCGGCAGCGACTCGCTATCCTAAGATTTTCCGTGCCTCCAACCAAAATCAAGCGCCTAGTAGACTTTCCCCCTGGCTCTCTGACTCAAATCCAAATTAACAATTCCGCCTACGCTCTCTGTAACCACCAAGGCACCCTCCGGTGTTTCGATGGCCGCTGCCCTCACGCCGGCGGCCCCTTGGGTGACGGCGATCTCGACGGCGATCAAATCGTTTGTCCGTGGCACGCCTGGGCCTTCGATTGCAAAACCGGAGTCAACGATTTCGACCCCAACATTCAGCTGAAGACTCATACCGTCATCGTGCAAGACGGCAACATATTCATTGACCTGTCCGAATAAACAACCAAAATCCACGGCTCTAAGCTGGTCTATCTCTTCTCACCGCTTGGCTGGCGGGTTGGGGCTCGCCGACTCTATTCTGTGGAGGGCGTTCCCAATTTCCCAATCATCTGGAGCAAGTCTTCTCCCTTCCAGCAGCACAGGCTGCGCCGCAACCGGGTCATTCGCAAAATTCAGGAGCGCCAGTCCAAGGTTTCGATGCAACGCGGGCAAATCATTCTTGAGAGCCTGCGCCTTTCTCCATTCGGCAATCGCTTCCGTAACTCGGAACGAATCGAAATACAGATCTCCCAATAAGTCGTGGGCCACAGCATCGCCATCATTTTGAGCCCGCGCAGCCTGCAGGACTCGATAGTCAAACTCTAAGTGCGGAAACACATAACGAGTAGAAAGCTTGCTGCCACTCTCAAAATCGGCCCGAGCGTCTTGTCCGAGAGTGAGCCGACAATACCCTCGATAATACGCCACCAAAGGATGATCTTGCGGTAACGTTTTTCCTGGTTCTTTCTCAGTGTCCGGTTGCGCCGCGTAGCGCCGCTCCAGGAGCGTCACCGCATCTGCGCAGTCGCCTGTGTTCCGGTAGTCCACTGCTGCTCGCAGCAGCCGCTCCGGATCTGCGGCTAAATGATTCCACAGCGTCGAATCGTCCGCTCCCCCATTCAGCACCTGCTCAACCTCCAGCATGCTGTCGGCCGGATCTTGACGCAGCCAGAACTTGAGACGGCTTTTAGCTTCGTCCGCCTTGCCGATTTGCCGTAAGAGCGCCACTTCTAACGCGCCTAAATGCGGCGCAGCTCCGGGTTTTGCCGCTAAGAGTTGTAAGATGCGAGCAGCCTCGATCTTTCCGTCCGTCCCGCGCTCACGCGCCGACAACAGGGCCATCTGTAGATTGGCAGCATTTGCGTAGGTTGCATCCTTGGCTGCCCTTGCCAAAACGCTCTGCGCTTCAGCTACGCGGCTAGACTTACTGGCCAACGCAACTCCGTAATAATAGGCTGCCTCGGCATTACTACTCGCCCGATCTTTGAGCAGCTCGATAGCGTCATCGTAACGGTTCAGGACAATAGCCGCCCGACCGGCCGCAAGCTTCAATTTTTCGCTGTCCGGCTTAATCTGCAAGGCCCGCTGATAATCACCCCAGGCGAGTACCCACGAATCCCGTTCTTCGTTGTAGGCCCCTCGCGCAAGCGCATCTGGTTCGGCATCCGACTCGCCTCCTGGCACCGTGGGCTCCGGGTTCGCCGCTTGGCTGTCGAACGGCGTCGAATCGTATTCGTTCTCCACTTGATGCAGCAGAACTTTCCCGCCTACGCCCATTAGATCCACCGTAAGCTTTTCTGCCTCCACCGGCCGCACATATTTGACGCGCGGCCCCAAGTCTACAACTCCTTGCCAAACAAGTTTGCCCCCGTCCGACAAACGCAACGTCAATCCCTTCATCAGGTGCGTTCCCTGCAACTCCACTTTTACACTGTTGCCCGATCGATCGAGATTCAAAACGGCGTCCGGAGTGGCGCGTGCGATACCTCCCAGATCGTGAAACGGAATCCAATAGTGGACAAAGGTCTTGCTCTGGCCCGGCAACAAGAACGTAAACTCCGGTTGCGACTCTAATTCTCCAGCCTGCATCTCCACGTAGGAATTCGAATTCTCAGTCAAATTTTGTTTGACATAGTCGTCCCCCGTTCGTTCTTTCCCCCACACCCAAATCTTCTTTCCTCTGACCGAACTCACGTTTGCATAATGGGCGAGTCCACTGCGAAACTGCGGCTTGTAAAGCGCCATCCACGGTTCCCGCGACAGATGGGCAAATAGCCCGGTTTGTGTTTTGTAATTGGCCACATCACTCAGATCCACACCGCCGGCAATGGGCCATGAGGTCATCGATCCCTCTCCGTGAGGTATCATCCATTTCACGGGATACACGATGCGCAAATGCGGATCATCCAGTTCGACCG